>Ga0209427_10001180_pt1 | contig 29705 bp, 27 predicted proteins | sample DeeMarSWOR136_30_FD_187465 | JGI IMG/M metagenome (GOLD analysis project Ga0209427, IMG submission 187465) | Marine sediment microbial communities from White Oak River estuary, North Carolina - WOR-1-36_30 (SPAdes) (version 2) | ecosystem: Environmental > Aquatic > Marine > Intertidal zone >...
CGTCCAATTGTTTTAATTGTTTTATTCATAATTTAATTTTTATTTTATTTTTATATAATGTTTTTTGAATAATTTATATATATCGATATTGGAATAATTTGTTAATATTATTATTGTATTTGAATTAATAAATTTAAATAATTAAATTATTATTTTCATTAATTCCGCGTACATTTAAACTCAATAATGCTCCATTTTTTGGATTTAATCTAATGGACATTAAATCATTTTCTAATAATTTTTCTGTAGTTTTAAATTTATTTTGCTGTTCTACAGTTTTACCCTCAGGACTATCCAAAATTTTTATTCTAGCTAACGTCAAACTTAATGGTTTCAACCTTATAACGACCCACCATCCTGCTGGTCTATGTTCCTCCAATGCATATGGTTCAGCTTCAATGGGTTGGCATATATATTCCTTGTTATCACTGTTTAAAATTTCAAGCTTAGCATAATTTGGTCTTTCTTTCTCTTTTAGTTTCATTTTAGAATTAAAAACTGAAATAGGGATAAAAACGCGAAATCCTTTTTCCCAGGTATGAGGATTAAAAAGTAAGATCTCTTGAGTATCATTTAAATCATTATCAACTTTTTGATTTGCTATAGCATTACCTATTTCTTGATAAATTTCATTAACTAGTTTATTTTGCATCTTCCAATCATCCCAGCATTCATCATAAACTTCCGGAATAGAACTTCCAGGTAATACGTCATGAAATTGATTTTTAAGTAGGATTTTCCATAAATACTCAAATTTCTTTTGGGGATATTGATAACTCTTTTTTTGAAGACTTATTAATACAGCTAATACTTCTAAAGAAACAAATAAATTTTCAAACTTTCTATTGTACCTCTTAACTTCAGCATGATTTGAAAAACAGCCTCTATGATTTTCTAAATATAATTCATCATTCCATATTGGAAATTGATTGGAAAGCTTTTCAACTTCATTAAAAAATATCCGAACTTTGCTCCATTGGAACATCTTATTTTTTGCCATTTCATTTGCATATGCAACTTCTTTATGGGTTGGACCATGGCCTCCATCCCCTAGACCAAAAAAACACCCAACATGGGGACATATTTGTTCTTGAACATGATCACCTAATTCATTATAATCTAATGTATAATCCCATATCTTTCTACCTTTACTTTTCAATAAATGTCGCCCAATTTGATATTTTCCGAAAACTTCGAGTACTGTTTTGTCCATAAAAAAATGGGACGCTAAAATACGAGATCCATCAGGACTCTGCCACCAAAAGTTCACAAAAGGAAAAGTGGTATTCATGTTCCATGCTAATTTATTTGTCCAGAAAAATTTTGCACCCGATTTTACTAAAATTTGGGGTAAACCAAAGTTATATCCAAATGAATCTAAAAACCATTCGACTGAAGGTAAATAATTAAAATGATCTCTATAGAATCTCATTCCATATAATCTCTGCCGTATCATAGCCTCTCCCGAAGGCATCATACAATCAGGCTCAACATATGACCCTCCTACAAGTTCAATATTACCTCCCTTTACTTTTTTCTGAATTTCTTTAAATAATTTAGGATCATCATCTTTTATCCATTCCAATAGAAGTGGTTCACTTAATGCGAAACAAAATGAATTCGGAAACATATCGGCATGCAAAATAGCTTTCCTAAATGTGACCTGAGCTTTCTTTCTCGTCTGTTCAAATCGCCACATCCAAGCGCAATCGATATGAGACTGCCCTACAAGATGTACTTTTATCTTATCCGGATCAGTATACTCTGAGATTTTTCTCTTCCAGCGTCTTATCATCCCCCCAATCTTAATCTCTTTTTTTCCAGAGAGCCATTTATCTTTAGATCTTTCAGTATCCTTATCAGGTTCTTCAAAATTAGAGGTGTCTAATCTTTTGCTTCCAGAATAATGTCCTATTTTTTGCATTACAATATTCTCTTAATTTAGCTGAAATTTCATTTCTTTTAATTGAAAATTAATCATATTTTTAAATATTTTTTATAATCATCAGATAATAAATAAAGTGGGGCTTCATCTTCTTCAATTTCTGTAAATCTTTTAGTTTCTTCAAGAAATATATTATCCTTATAGTCATCATTAACATTTGAAACTTCGCCAATCAGAACTTTTCCATAACCTTTTTTTACCCAAAACCTGTGATAATTTAGCGGTGTTAGAGTAATAGATTCTCCAGGACCTAATTCAATTTTTGAGCCTGCTTTTAATTTCTTTTTAGTCCCATCGACAGAGATAGTTACTAAGGTATTATCAAGTTTATCATCTTTAGTTGAATTATATAACTCAATTATTAAAATCCCCCCCCCTCGATTTATGATATCTTCGATTTTTTTCTTATGATGATGCAGATTAGTTAACTGATTTTCCTCAATAATCATAATCTTTTCACAATAGGATTTTCCTCCTTTAACTAAATTTTTAGGATTACCATTTCTAATTGTAAAATGAATTAAACCCTTTTTAGCGAAATTTCCGCTTCCATAATCAGTTATATCCCATCCTAATTTATTTTCAACAATCTCTTGTATCTCATCTCCTTTCATTTTCCATTCTTTAAGAGACCAATATGCAAATTTTGGCAAAAAAAAGTTATTCTCTTCTAAAAAATTTACAGCTTCTCTCATAATCTTATTGATTTCCGATCTCTTCATTTAAATCAGTTGAAAATTATTAATCTTAGTGGGAAAATTAGTTCCAAATAATATATCAGATTTATTAAAAATTTTTAAATCGCATGTTGAAATTCAAAATTTCCCTCATATCATATCTTTAATTATGAATATTATTTTTAGGAAAGGATTACTGAAGTACTTATGAAAAAAAACTGGTATAAAGGAAAGGTCTTTATTATCACTGGTGCTGGTGGTGATATTGGAAAGGAAGTATGCAAGCTATTTGCTCCATTAGGAATGAAAATTTATTTGCTCGATTTACCTACTATGGATTTAACAAGCCTTAAAGAAGAACTATACCAACTAGGTGCAGATTATGTTGAAAATCTCCCTTTAGATGTTATTAATAGAGAACAAATTAAAGATACCATAGATTTCATTGTCAGAAAAGAGAAAGTTATCGACATTCTTTTCAATAATGCAGGTATAGGAAGCAAATGCTCAATAACAAATATGGGGAACTTTGAAGAATACCGTAAAATTATGTCAGTAAATGTTGATAGTATGTGGATGATTCTTCAAGCTGCACTTCCCTATTTTGGTCGATTAGCCCCAACGAAGAAATACCCTAATAGAAAAATAGGGCAGTTGATATTTTCATCGAGTTCAGCGGGTAAAACGGGTGTTCCTTACATGGCTGCCTATGCCATGAGTAAAAGTGCTATTATTGCACTTGCCAATTCCATCCGGCTAGAATTTAAGATGCAAAATCATAAAATAAATGTAATAACATCTGTGTCTGCACCTGCTAAAACAAAGTTCTATAGCACTCCAGAAATGATAGATTGGGTAAAAAATTATGAAAAAAAGGGTTTTTTATACAAGATTGTAACACCTTTAGATGTAGCTAAACGAGTTTTAAAAGCTTCTCGTAAAAATAAAAAAGAAGTTTTTATTCCTCGTTGGTGGAAAATATTGGATATTCTGTTTGTATTAAGTCATAGTCTTATTGGAAAATTATTAATCGAAATTGAAAGATAATAATGAAAAATATTTTATATGAAAGTTATCTTTATTTGATTAAAAATTAAGAATTACGATAGTTGATTTTATGCCAATACAAGTTGCAAAGATGATTTTACATGGAATTCTCCATGCGATTTTATATATTGCTGTACCTCTTATTTTGTTTGAAATTCTCAGTATCTTAAATATAATGACTTTTACTCAAGAATTTAAAATTACAATTATTATTATTGGAACTATTGGAGTCGTTTTTTCAATGTTAATGCATGCATTTCCAAAAGACACTTCTGCCAATCGGATAATTGCTTTTTTCAGTACTATTTACTCTGGTTTTTTTCTGTTCTATCTATTTGGAGGGTTTACTCCTGGAGTACAATTAGGTACATATTCTATAAGCTTGCCAATGATAGAAATATTATTAGGTTTACAAGTTTTTGCTTGGTTATTATTAGGGGCTTCAGCAATCAGAGCGTTACAATATTTTATTGAAGCAATAGAACTTCGTAAAAAGAAAGAATACAATATAAGAAAGAAATTTAAACTCAGTACGATATTTAAAGCACTAGGTATTATTTTAAGTTTAATTGTAGTGGGTTATCTTGGCACTATAATCTATAGCGCAACGAGGCTTAACTTTAACATCCATAATACTGATATAGTTTATGATCATAATAATACACCTGATCTGAGCGATGATATTATAAATTTCACTTTAACTTTTGATGTTATTAACCAAGGGATTTATGCTATATATAATGTATATATTGCATCATATATATATACCCTTACCAGTTCAAATTCATCAGCTCTTCCCGAAGGTAAAAGAATAGGAGGCTCGTCAGAAAATTACTACGGAACATATCATTCTTTTACAACTACAGTTGATCAGCAGATAACAGCAAATATCGATCCATCATACATTCCAGGTTTAAACACAACTAATGCAGTTTTAGAACTAAAGATATCATTTACTACCATGTATGCTGCAATCGCTATTAATTTGAACATTTCAATCCAATATCCTTGGAATGTATAATTAAACTCTTTTTATTTTCTTTTGGTAATTATCTGGTTTTAGAATAGATTTTATTAATAATTTATATCCAAATATTTTAAATTTGTAATCCTCATGAAGATAAATATGACCGACGAAGAACCACCTAGACCAAGTGGATTACGAGTTGGATCGAAAGCACCTTTATTTAATACTGTGGATTTATATGGTAATGAAATGAACTTATCTAAGTTGCTTGAGACCCATAAAGGAGTATTAATAGATTTTTTTCGAGGTAATTGGTGAAGTCATTGTAAAATGCACCTAACTCTCTTGACAGAAAATATTGAACTATTCGAAAAACGTAAAATTAAGTTAATATCTATTGCAAATGATAGTGTAAGACTTTTGACGAAATTTAAAGAACAGAATAACTTCAAAATAGATTTTATCTCTGATCGTGGTGCAAAAATAGCTAAAGACTACGATGTATACTGGTTTGCTCCTGGAGGTGGTGGTGATATAAAAGTGAAACAAGCAGTACCCAGTAAATTTTTGATTAATAAAAGTGGAGAAATTATTTGGACCTATATCGGAAAGGACAAAACCGATAGACCCTCAATAGAACTTATGACCAAAATAATTGATGAGAGAATTTAAAATTCCCATATGAATGACTCGTGTGTATAAATTTTAGACACCTGAAGACAGCCTAGCAATGGTAATGGGAACCTTTAATTTTTTTTTATAATTTCAAATTTAAAGCTAATTAAATGAGGATCAATATTTTAAGAATCTCTACCAAATATTTATCTATAGACCATTTAAAGATAAATTGTTTAAATTAAACTTAAAAATGAAAAAAATGAAGATCGATGAAATAAAAAATATAACCGTTGTAGGTGCCGGTAGTATGGGGCATTCCATTGCTCAAGTTTATGCTCAATCGGGTTTTGAAGTAGATTTGATTGATTTAAGCGAAGAGGCATTAAATAGAGCTATGAAATTAATAAAATCAAACTTGAATGTTTTGAGAGAGTTTGATAGAGTAGATATTAATACAATCCCTTTTATTCTAGAACATATTCATCCCTCTACTAATCTTCAGGGTGCAGCTAAAAAAGCAGATTTAATCATAGAAGCCGTTAGTGAAATCCCTGAATTGAAAATGAAAATTTTTTCGGTTTTAGAAGAATATTGTTCAGAAAGCACCATCTTAGCAAGTAATACCTCTACATTAGATATTTATAAAATTTTGAAAGAAATTAAAAACCCTAAAAGATTAATTACACATCATTGGTTTGCACCTCCTCACATTATTCCATTAGTTGAGATTGCACCTGGAAGAAAAACCTCAGTAGATGTTGTAAATCTGTCAATAGAGATAATGGAAAAACTTGGTAAAAAACCTATTGTTATGAAAAAATTTACTCCTCATTATATCGTTAATAGAATTCAAAATGCAATCAGCGCTGTAATGTATGAACTTATATTAAGAGATATAGCAACCGCTGAACAGATCGATCTCGCAATCAAGACTAGCCTTGGTATCCGCCTTCCAATTGTAGGGATCGTTCAATCTCAAGATTTTACGGGCCTTGATTTGGTAAAGGATATACAAAAAAGTATGGGAATAAAAGTTTCCATTATTGATGAAAAAGTAGAGAAAGGACACCTGGGAGCAAAAACAGGTAAAGGTTTTTATAATTATAATGGACAGAGTGAGGAAGAAATATTACAAAAAAGGGATAGATTTTACTTGAAAATGCTTAATTATCTTGAAAAAATAAATGCATTTGAACCTATATAGATATATTAGATTTTATTGTCAACATTGCAGTGAGATATTATTAAAGATATATTGTAGTATAATATATATCGAATTCAAATATTAATATTAATCATAAGATTTTAAATAAAGGAGTATAAAAATTATGTCTTCACGAGATAGAGCTTGGTATGAAGATCCAGCAATAAAAAACCTTTATATTAAAGCCTCATCAAACGCTATGAGAAGTTATCATGCCCCTATCATTACTCCAAAAACGACTTTCATTGGAACAAATAGCATGATTGACTTGATTAATTACTTAGGTGCCTATTTAACACCTGAGGAACAACGAGTGTTAATAATTGTTGATAGAGACTTACGGAAATTTGGGACAAAAGTAAGTGATATGTTGATGAACCTAAGAGGTATTGAGAGTAAAATTTTTGATGAAGTATTACCTGAAGCACCAAGAAGTTCTGTAATGAAGGGGGTGGGAATCTGTGAAGAATATGATCCCAAAGTTATAATTGCCCTTGGTGGAGGCTCGGCGATGGATACAGCAAAAATGGTAATGTTATTATACGAAAAACCTACTCTAAATTTGAACAGTGTTATGGCTCCAACGTATGCAGGTTTAAGAAAAAAAGTATTTCTTCTTATAGCAATACCTACAACAAGTGGAACAGGATCAGAAGCCACATATACTGCGGTATTATCAGATACAGATCGAGTTCCTACAAAAAAAACCTCTGTACCTCTGTATGAATTATGCCCAGATCTTGTAGTATTACACACAGATTTTGTAGAAACAATGCCCCCTTATTTAACAATGGGAACAGGGATGGATGCACTTGCTCATTCAATGGGTGCATATGTAATGACAGCAAGTAATGAATATACTGATATCCATAATCTCAAAGCTATCGAATTAATTCTGAAGTATTTACCTCGTGCAGTTAAAAGAGGAAATGATATTGAAGCTCGAAAAAAGATGCAATTAGCAGCATATATTGCAGGAATAGGTTTTATAAATACGGCGGGCGCAGGAATCGAGCATTCTTTAGGCCACTCTTTTGGAGGAATTTTCCATGTACACCATGGAGTATCTGTAGGGATATTTACACCTGCTTCAATTGCTTATCAATCCAAAGTAACAGAAAGGTTTAAGGGTTTAGCTGAAATCTTTAATATTAAAAGAAAAGGAAAGGAAAGAGATCAAATTTTAAAGGAATTATTAGAAAAAGTCACTATTTTTATGAGAGATGTACAATGCCCTGCCTCAATCAAAGAACTGAATAAACCCAAGGTTTCATATGAAGATTATATGTCAAATATGGAACAGATGGTTGAGTATGCATTTAATGATTTCCCTACTCTTTCTTCTTCCAGAAAGCTAGATCCTCCGCAGATTCGGAAGATTTATGAAGTTGCCTATGAGAATAAAATCGAAAATTTAATGGAATTATTTTATATGTAGGTGGTTTACATGACTAAATTGTTAGGTTATAATGGTAAAATAGCTTATATCGATCTAAATGAACACAAAGTCCAAATTGAAGATTTAGATCCTTCAATTGCTGAAAACTACATAGGAGGTGTCGGTTTATCTGCAAAAATTATATATGATTTATTTTCTGAAGAAGATTACAGAATTTTGAAACAAGACCGATTTGCGAGTATTAATACTCTTGTATTTGCAACAGGGCCTTTAACAGGAACTACTACCCCTTCTAGCAGTAGATATTCTGTTTCCGGCATTTCTCCTTTAACAGGAATATGGGGTGAATCGACATCAGGAGGCTTCTTTCCAGTTGCTTTAAGAAAATGCGGATATGACGCTTTAATTATCACTGGAGATGCAGAGAAACCTATTTTAATTTACGTAAATAATGAAAAGATCGAAATAGAAGATGCTAATTCTGTATGGGGTAAAAATACTCGAGACACTATAGATTCCATAAGGAGAAGTTTAGATGATGAACAATTGCGGATAGCTTGTATAGGAAATAGTGGAGAAAATTTAGTTAAATATTCATGCATAATTAATGATGAGGGACGAGCTGCAGGTCGATGTGGTTTTGGAGCATTGATGGGTAAAAAAAAATTAAAAGCGATTGCAATTAAAGGGAATAAAAAGATTGATTATTCCGATAGAAATGCGGTCATTGAAACAGGAAAGAGTGCGCTTCACAGTATTCATAATGCATTTTCCACAAATTTTTTCAGTAATCATGGGACTTTATGTTACACAGACATGGGGATGGTTATAGGAGATGTTCCTTCAAAATATTTCACATCCACAGACTTTATTGCCGAAAATCTTACTGGAATGGCACTAAAAGAACAATTTCCCGTACTTAAGTATTCATGTTCAGGTTGTACAATAGGTTGTGGCAGAACAACTATCTTAGAAACCAATGAAGGAGAAATAGAGATTGATGGTCCAGAATATGAAACGGTAGCTGCTTATGGCCCTTTATGTGGAGTGATTAAAAATTTTAATATGATTCTTAGAGCTAATCATCTATGTAATTTAGAAGGGGTGGATACTATTTCTAGTGGTGTATCAATCGCTTTTTTAATCTATTTAGTAGAAAACAAAATCTCATTAGAAAAAATTTCAAAAATGTTAACCGATCTTAAACTGGAAGAGATTCGATGGGGAAATGAAGATGTTATAATTAAATTACTTAATAAGATAATTAGAAGAAAAGGTATAGGAGATATTCTTGCTGAAGGTGTTAAGGTAATAGCAGATAAATTAGATGTTGATCCTGAGTTAGCCGCTCATGTCAAAGGGTTAGAAATACCGATGCATGATCCAAGAGCTTATCACGGTCAAGCTTTAACGTATATTACAAGCAGTATAGGAGCGAGTCATGAAAAAGGTGATTTTTTTAACATTGATGGCAATGCAGCTTCTTTTACCAAAATTAGAAAAGATGATAGATTTAATATAAACGGAAGAGAAAATTCTGTAATTTTACTTCAAGATTTAACAAATATATATGACTCTGCAGTGATTTGTAATTTTCCTCATATTCCAGATTCAACTTTAGGGCGTCTATTAAAAGCTTCTACTGGTTTTTCTTCTCTATCAAACAGAAAAAAGCTATTTATTGTGGGGGAAAGAGCAAATAATCTTAAAAGAATAATATCCTGTAAATTAGGCTGTAAACGAGAAGATGATCATTTACCAATGATAGTCACTCAAACTTTAGAAAGTGGAGGTTCAATTGGTCAGAAATTAGATTTAGAAGAAAATTTGAAAAAATATTATGAAATTCGAGGTTGGGATTGGGAAACAGGTTGGCCAACTGATGAGAAATTAAGAGAATTAGAGATTCTCTAATAATTATTTTATTTTTAAGTTTAATTTTATTTAGTTCACTCTATACCGATAATTAATTCCTCTTTATATCCAATGAAAATTTTATAGAGTCCTTTAAAAATTAAATCCACTTCCTCATCCCCAGTATCAATCCTCAAGCATTTTATATTTTTCATTTTTTCACGGGTAGAAATTATCATTGTATTCTTTGTTCCCACCATTTTAAGGATATTGGGAGTGAATTGTTTATTTCCTCTGCCAAAAGTAAAACCTTGGCCCCCAATGGGAGTGATAATTATTTTTCTATTTTCATATTTCTTTAAGAGCGCTAAAATTCCTCTTTCATTCAAATCCATTTCTATAATTCTCCCATTTAAAAGAGCATCGACGCCTAGGAGAGTTTTTGGTAAATTTAAATGATCTGTAATCGATTTAACCGTAGTACCAGGTCCTAACAAATATAAAATATCATTTTCCATTAATTCAATGACATATTGAGCAATTTCAGATTTATTATCTTCGATTGTTTTGCCAAATCCTGAGCTGTCCTTCCCACCTTGAAGTAAATCAGGAATTTTAGGAACATTAAGATACCCATAAAGATTTGTATCCAATATTCCTTTTCTGTATAATTCTTCATTGATATCTAAAACTTCTCTCTCTACTAATTCTATGAAATTGATTAAAAAAGCGTTAAAAATTTCGGCAGCAGCATTAGGATTTAAGGCAAATACTGGGCTATACATTTTGACCCCTGAAGGGATTGCTATCACAGGTTTTGCTAATCCAATAGCATCATAGATATCCCTAGCTGTTCCATCTCCACCACAAAAAACAATTAAATCAATATCTTCCATCAACAGTAATTTTGCTATCCTTTTAGTATCATTAGCAGATGTTTCTTTTCCGATTTCTCCTATAATTCTAAAAGAAAAACTCTTTTTCTGTAAGAAAACACCTCCCATTTTTCCAGGGGCTGTCAAAAATTGAACCTTTCTCTTACTTTCAATATCTGAAAGGAACTGATTTATTCTATCAGGTGCTACTGGTTTAGCACCCATCTGTATAGCTTTCTTATAAATGTCTCCATCTGTACCCTTTAATCCAACACTTCCACCCATTCCTGCTATAGGATTAACTATTAGCCCAACTTTCTTCAATTTATGATTATTATCCTCCAAATTTTGATGCCATCCTTAAAAGACTTATAGTAAAACATTTTAATAGAAATTAAAGAAATTTTTAAAATATATTAGTTTTCATAACTTTAAAATTAACATAATATTCTGCGAATTAATTTTAATAAAACCTCAAAACTAATCATGCAATATTGGAATAATAGGTTCTCAGACAAAGGAAAAATTTGGGGAGAAAGGCCAAGTAAAACAGCAATATGTGCCCTTAAATTATTCAAAAAGTACGATATTAAAAAGATATTAATCCCAGGTTCCGCTTATGGCCGTCATACAAAGTTCTTTTCAAAAAATAACTACATAGTGACAGGTATTGAAATTTCTGATATAGCATTAACCATTGCTAAAGACTATGATCCAAAATCAAAATTTATCTTAGGTTCTGTGTTAGATATGCCCTTTAACGATGAAAAATATGATGCAATATATTGTCATAATCTATTGCACTTATTTTTTAAAAACGATCGTGTATTATTTATACAGAAATGTTATACACAACTAAAAGAAAATGGTTATATATTTTTCTCAGCTTTTTCTGAACAAGAACAAAGTTTTGGTAAAGGAAAACAAATAGAAGAAAATACTTTTGAAAGTAAACCATGGAGACCTGCACATTACTTTACAACAGAAGATTTAATATCACACTTCAATGCATTTAGAGTGATTGAAACAGATATAATTGAGGAACCGGAAAATCATGATGATCTTGGACCACACACTCATAAATTAAGATACATCTTTGCTCAGAAAAAATAAAAATTTAACATTTACGAAAAAATTTTTAAATAAAAAAAGAATAGATTGATTCAATAACTAAAATCAGAAATTTGATGAAAAATGGCAGAAAATTTTGAATTTAATTTAGGAAACTTAAAGATAGATCAACTCAGTTATGTGTACAAAGATATTAAAAAACAAGCAAAAGTTATGGAGGAACTATATGGCGTACCCACTTTTGCGCAAATGGAAAATATCACTCATCAAGATGCTACATATCATGGTAAAGAATCAGAGATAGTTATAGATTATGCATTTAGTCGATTACTTAACCTGCAAATTGAACTCCAGCAATGGAAAAGTGGAGATTGCTTATTTAAGGAATTTATCGATCAAGGTAAAGAAGGACTTCATAGCTTAGGTATATATGTAGATGACTTAGAAGCATATATCGCAGAATTCAAAAAACGGGGAATAGAAGTGATACAAACCGGACAAGTTGGAAAACAAAAATTTGTTTATTTGGATACTCTAAAAACTTTTGGAATTTTATTAGAAATATCAACAACAGTGAAAAGACGCAAAAAAAAGTAAAAATTATTCCAATTCTTCTTTATTTAATAAATTATTTTTTCTATATTTTAATAGTAATTAAAAAAAAGGGTTTTTAAATTTTTCTTCCTGTTTTTCTCCTCGCTCTTTTGTAAAGACTATCCGTAACACCACGAATATCATCAGGATTTTCTCGCATTGTCTTCAATTGAATAGCTGCCTCACCTGGAAGGATCTCAAAACGCTCTTCTAAAATAGCTTTAATAAATTCATTTGCAACTTCTTCTGCGGACATTAAAGTACCTGTTTCTGAAATAATTTTGCATTCTTCCGGTTTTAGCTTGTTTTCTTCTGCTAAACCAGGTGTATCGGTATCTACAGGAAATAAAATTGACACCTTGACTTTATAAGGTAATAATTCATGACGCAAAACTTCAGCTAAACCAAAAACAGCATATTTACTCGGTACATAAGTTGCGTAGCCCATTATTGCCATAAAACCCATAACCGATGATGTAAAAGTGATATGACCCTTTTTCGCATCCATAAAGTGGGGTAAAATGATAAGGGTAGGAACTAACTGACCGTAGTAATTTACATTCATGTTATCTTTAAAATCTTTAAGAGTCAATTTTTCAAGATATTGGACAAAAGCATAACCAACAAAATTAAATAAATAATCGGGAACTCCATGTTTTTGAATGAATTCTTCAACGAGAGGCTTTAATTTTGTCATATCTGTTGTATCGCATGAAATTATCTCTACAAATTGCTTATTGTTAGTTTTGATATTTTCGCATTCTTCTTGAGCTACTTTTAAAACTTCCATATTCCTGGCAATGAGGCACACACTTCCTCCCAACTGAACAAATTTTTTAGCAGTTGCTTTTCCCATTCCTTTAGATCCACCGGGAATTATAGCAACTTTTGATGCAAAAGGTTGATTTTCAGTACTCATTCTTCAATCCCTCTTTTTAATATAAAACTTTTATAATATAACTTAGGATTCATAACAATTTAAAAATATAGAAAAAAAGAATTATAAATTACTATTAGCTATTTTAGAGGGACATCGCCTTCAGTAAAAATTTTAATAATAAAAATTTAAGTTAAATCCAAATAAACATCTGTAATTGGATATGAGATGCAAGGATGGATAAATCCGAATTTCCGATCAACTTCTCTTATAATTACTTCTGGTGGAACAAATACACTTCCTGATATAAGTTTTGTCCTACACAACGCACATTTCCCTGAGCGGCATCCGCTATCTATATTTAATTCTTTTCCCAATTCTCTCTCAAGGCTATTCAAAATCGGCTCAACACAAAATGCTTCAAAATTTTTTTCTTCCATTCGTCCTGCTTTTCCAAGTATCACTGAAATTTTCACTCTCTTAGAAGAATCAATACCCTCAGGCCACCCAATAACTTCAGTAACATCAGAAGGGCTACCATATGCTTCATAGGTAATGCGATGTTTAGGAATTCCTAAAGCTTCCAATTCACTAAAAATAAATTGATACATTTCTCGATTTCCTACAACATAGAAGAATTTGTCTTTTAAAGATCCTACAAAATTTTGAATTTTCTCTTTTGTAATAAATCCACATTCTCCTCCCCAATCTGAATTTTCTTCAGAAAGAATGCATTCAAATTTAAAATTGGATCTTCTAGATTGTAAATCTTCAAGCTCATCCCTAAATAAAATATCTGCTTCGGTTAAACACCCAAACAATAACCAAACATTTAGAGGAAGTAATCTTTCAGAAATGTCTCTTAGTATCGAAATAAAAGGTGTTATTCCGCACCCACCAGCTATAAAAACTAAATGGGCTCCGTGAAAAAGTTGATTATAATAAAAATCTCCTAATGGTTCTGTACATTCTATTAGATCTCCTACTTTTAAGTTGTTGAAAAGATGAATACTTACAAAACCCCCTTCTTTTTTTCTTATTCCCAACTCATAATATGCATGTTGATTTGGTGAGGAAACAAGAGAATAAGGACGTGTTGTTCTCACACCGTTAATTTCTACTATTAGTCCAATATATTGACCTGCTCGAAATGGAGGTAATGCTTTTGTTGTTTTTGCTGGTATTAATCTATATAACTTTGTATCATGGGAAATTTCTTTAACATCTGACACCATTAGAGAAATTTTACCGGGATGAATACGATCATGCAGATTTTCCATACCATCATAGTATTGCGGAATTTCTTGAACCTGATCACGCATTTCTTTTAATTTTCTAGCATAACTAAACTTTTTTAAATCTTTAAACATCTCCTTATAACCTCCCTTTTTCTTTTTCTTCTAAATACATCGCTGCTGCCATCCTCCCGCTCGTAAGGCTTGTAGAATAACCTCCTCCCAAATTTACCCATGCTCCTGCTAAGTATAAACCTGGTATTGCTCCTTTACTATTGAGTCTTAACATAGGACTATCAAGGACATCCTGTTTATATCCATAAATAGCTCCATTCATACTCTTAGAATATCGATAATATGTAAGAGGAGTTGCCGCTTCTGCAGTTTCAATATAGTTTCGAATATTTGGAAATAAAGTTTCCTCTACAATATTGATCATATTATTCGCCATTTCATCTTTCTTGTAATGATATTGATCAGGAGGAACAGTATGCCAAGCTTTACCATCCTGAAGAATAGTCAAAACAACTTCACTTGTTCCTGGTGGTGATATGTTTTCATACATGATGTTATAACATGATGCTAATAAATATTTAGGACGTTCCAGTTTTAGGGAACTTTGATATTGAGCTTCCATATCATCAGTTGTGTTTAAGAACATTTCAAAATGTGTGATTCCTAAATCTTTTGGCGAAGCATTTAACCCCAAATACACAGTGAAAACCGAAGTACCAATATCAGGAGCATAAATTCTTTTTTTATAATCATTAGGTACAAGTTGCTGGGGTAACATCTTCATTGTTGTACATATTGGATTTACATTTGAAATAATTGCTTTGCATTGAATTCGTTCCCCGTTAAGAAGCTCTATTCCACTAACCCTACCATTTTCAGCTAAAATTCGATTAACTAATGCATTATATCTGATTTTTCCACCAATTTTTTCAAATGATTCAACCAATGCGCTGGTTAATGCATGGGACCTGCCAACTGGGAACACTGCATCATCTAATAAAGCCACTAATGTTAATATATAATACATTGCATTCACTCGAGATGGTGGCAAGCCATCATAACCCCATATCTGGGATATAACAGATCTGAGTCTTCGATCTTTAAAGCATCTATCAAAAACATCCTTTAATGTAAGACCTCCTGAACGAGCTAAATACGGATGCTTAAGAAGAATTCCCATTGGTGAAGCTTTTCCTTCTTTTTCTGCAACATATTGAAACCCCGCTCGAATCTTAAAAGCAATTTTCTTAAACTTCTTAATTCCTTTCTTTTCATGGGGAAAAAGCTCTATTAATTTATTAAAATACTCATCTCGATCATTGGGAAAAGTTTCATCAAATCCATCGTAATAAATACATCTATAAAGATCTTTTGGTTTCTTAAATTCGATTTTATTAAAAATTCCTAAATCTTTAAAAAAGTCGTAGAGACTTAGGGGTTCTTCTTGAGTTCCAACTTCTGCTAACACATGCAAAGCTCCTTCAAACTCAAATCTTCCTCGAATAAAAGAAGTTGCAAAACCACCAGGAACATTGTGTTTTTCTAGCAATAAGACTTTTTCTCCTGAAAGAATAAGTTGGCAAGCAGCTCCTAATCCTCCTAGACCAGCTCCGATTACTATAACGGGTAACTCAGAACTGGTCTCTCTTACCTTTCCTTTTTTATTTACCATGATAAAATTTCATCTTTTATAGTATTAAAAATTATAGAATTTTAAATAAAAATAAAAAAAGTTAAACCTTGGATTTAAAATAGTATGCTGTAACACCTACTTCCGTGATACCACCATCTACTGGAAAATTATGCCCTGTAATGAAATTAGATAAGGGAGAAGCTAAAAATACTGAAACATTTACAACATCCTCTACAGTACCATATCTATTCATGGGCGTTTTTACATGTCCTTGGTCCATAGTCATCTTCATTATATCTTCTCTATTATCATAAATCCCTGTTACATGATATCCTGGAGAGATAGCATTAACAGTAATATTTGGGGCTAAACTCTGTGCTAATGCTTTCACCATCATAATAATACCCGCTTTAGTTATTGAATATACTGGGAAGGCATTATCTACAACCATTCCTGCTATGGAAGCAGTATGAATAACTTTACCCGCTATCGGTTTAAAAGTCTGTTTTTTCATTCGCTTACATATAGATTTCGATACTAACCATTGACCTTTGAGATTAACAGCAATTTGCTTGTCAAATCTTTCCTCATCAATTCTCAATAAATCTTTACCAAAATTCAATGCAACTCCAGCATTGTTATTTAAAATAAATATGTTATCTAATTCTTCGAATGCCTGTTTTGACATAGATTCTACTTGATCTGATTTTGAAACATCACATACTATAGGAATAACATTTCTTCCCGTACTTTCTTCAACTTTTTTTGCTGTCTCATTTAATAATTCTTTATTAATATCAACTAAGACTAAATTAGCTCCTCTCTTAGCATAAGCATACGCAAAACCTCTTCCAAAACCACTCGCAGCTCCAGTAATTAGAGCTCCTTTCCCTTCTAAAAAGTTTTCATCCATCATTTTTTTAACTCAAAACAGTATTAATTTTTTTAGATTTAATAAGCTCATTTGTATTATTAAACACTTGATTTAATATAATTAGGAGGAACACCCACTTCTGCTATACCTCCATCAATTGGAAAATTATGTCCCGTTATAAAATTTGACATAGGAGATGCCAAAAATATTAAAAGCTTTACTACATCTTCAACAGTACCGATTCTATTTAAAGGTGTTTTAATGTGACCGCTTTCAATTTTTATTCTTATTTCTTCTTCAGAATTTCTGTAGATCCCTGTAACATGGAGTCCTGGAGCTATAGAATTAACAGTAATTTTAGGTGCTAAAGTTTGAGATAACAACTGGGTTAAAGCAATAACTCCCGCTTTAGATATACTATACAAAGGAACTCCACCATCCACAACCATACCCGCAATAGAAGAAGTATGTATCATTTTTCCTGTAATAGGTTCAAATTTCTGGGCTTTCATTTTCCGACAAAAAGCTTTTGCGACCAACCATTGACCTTTTAGATTGGTATTCATTATTTTTTCCCAATTTTCTTCTTTAATTCTGCAAATATTTACACCATAACTTAATGCTATTCCAGCATTGTTAAAAAGTATATAGACATTATCTAATTCTTTATACACTTGTTTTGCCATTGCTTCCACTTGATCAGAATTAGAAACATCACATACAATGGGAATCACCTTCTGTCCTGTTTTCTTTTCTACATTCTTTGAAGTCTCTATAAGTAATTCTTCGTTAACATCTACAAGTACTAAATCAGCACCTCTTTCAGCAAAAGCGTAGGCAGCACCTCTACCAAAACCACTAGCACCTCCTGTTATTAAAGCACCTTTACCTTCTAGAAACTTTTCTACCATCCTTTATCATCTTTATATTATAATTGATTAATTAATGAACTATTAGACATTCAATTATTTAAATTTATAAAAGAAAAAAATCCCTAAATAAAATTTAATTACCTTTTTTAGCTTTTACCTTATCAACGATCACAACAACAAGTAGGATAAGTATGCCTAAAATCAGTAGGAATAAAGAAAGGAGAATCAATTCTGATAATCCTTCCAATAAACCAATTTGAATAACTCCCAAAGCACCTAATACAAAAAATATAAAACCCCATAAAATCAGCATTTCTTCAAATTTTATGTTAGTAGTATTTTTCATTCATCACACCTTAATAGCTTTATAAGATATTTTATATTCCTATTTTTTTAAATAATAAGGGCCAAATGAATATACCTAAAATTAGAGTTATAACATAATGTAATGCATTCATCCAAAAGATATTCGTATCAATAATAAGATAGATTCCTAGATATACAACTGCAATGAGTAATATCCCTATTAAAATCCTCAATATTAATTTCCACTTCTTACCAATATCATCTTGAATTTCAAAATTAACAAATTTTTCCTCTAAAGCAAATCCTAACCCTAATCCAATCATTTGCCCACCTGGAGTCCCAAAATCGTATATGGAACCATATAAAACTTCAGTAAGAATCATCACTATTAATCCAACAAGCGCCAATCCAAGATAAATTAAGAAGATATTTTGTTTTGATACAAAATTTCGGATAGGTTCCTCTAAGATCCAAACAAGCAGTAAAATTATTAAACCAAATAGCCAACCAGTAAAAACATCTCCTAACCAATGAACTCCAAGGTAAATTCTTGACATTCCGACAAGAAATACAACTACCGCAGATAAGAACCACATCGCATAATTTTTAAATTTCATTGCTGTATAGCCCCAAAAAACTGTTGAACTCATCGCATGTCCACTGGGAGTGCTCAAATGTGAAGCACTGATCAATATCCAATTCGATTCAGGTGGTCGTTCATTTGCGATCAAAGCTTTAGCATAAAAGTTCACAAAATTAGAAGAAACATAAATAAATAGTAATCCTTTAGCAATGTTCTTATTGATTCCCCAAAAAATAATGAAAAATATTGCTAAATAAACAAGAGTCCCCCCAAACTCGGTTATAAACCTAAAAAAATACTCTGTTCCCGGTAAGGTATCTCTTAATAGTTGATTCCATGAAAAATCAAAAAATGAAGGTGTTATCAATATAAGAGCCGTAAAAACAATACAGATTATTATTGTAATTATTTGAATTAGTAATGATTTGTCATATTTTTTCATATAATTCACAAATTTTTTTAATTAAACAAGGATAACAAAGATCTATTTATTTCAAAGTATATAAATTTTTAATAAAATAGTAAGCTTGTATCATTTTTCAAAGCTTTCTAAAGTAATAAGGTTGTATCAGCTAAAACCAAAAATTTATTTACTTAACTCTTTTTAAAATTTATTATAGAAAAAATAAGTGATTCAAAAAATGGTAGATCGAGTCATACCTTATCTAATTAATGTTGGCGATGTCATTCCCGCAAGATCGAAAGCTACACTACTGAATGAAATCGCAATGGCATTAATTGAATGTATTAACCTTTATGGTAAAAGTCTTAAAAAACTAGGTAAAATCAATCGTATTACTGCTTGCTTCTGGCCTGTTAAATTAATACCCTTAAACGAAACTCGAGCTTGTGTTTGTAGCTACCTATTAAACAAACAAGAGAAATTAAACGTTGGTAAATTTGCTCAAACACCTCCCAATCCTGATAATGTAATACAAGGTGCTGATCCATCGTCTTTTTTAAGTAGTTTACAGTCATATAATAGTAGTTATTTAAAAAAAAGCAAAAACTTTAAAAGAGGGATCGTTATCCAAGAAGCTCTTTTTAATGCTGATGAGGTCGAATATTTCAAGAACTTTTTCTTAAACCAATACAGTATTAACTCATTTAATGAACCATATTTTTTATTAGAGGGTGGACCAATTCCAAAGAGTATTAATCAAGCTAAAATTGTTGATGAAATTTACGAATTTATTTCTCAAAGAGACATAAAAATCCTTGATGATTTTGGATCCAGAATCACAAAATTATGTGATCAATGGATTCAAAAGGGATCTCAACAAGTAGATAAAATAAGAGGGAAAAAGGTGGATACAAGTGAAGAAGAGAAACAATTAGCAATGCTTAATAAGGAATTAGAAACAGAAAAAGCACGAAAAATTGAATCTTCACCTGAAGAACTAGTAAAATCAGGAAAGTATAAGGTAAATGATAAGACAGGGGATTTTTATAATAATGCGACTGCAATAAAAAATAGTATCGATCGGTTGAAGGCAGCTATTAATAAGAACGATCTTTTTGAAGTAGAGGCTGCTGTTAAAGATTTAGATATAAAGTATCAAGATTTAGGTAATTCATTAAATAGATATAAAAGTGAAATAGATCAACTAAAAAAGAATGTTCAAAGAGAAATAAATGATCTTGAAAAAACTAAACAACAAAAAGTCAGAGAACTTGAAAGAAAAATATCTGAAATTAATAGTAAAATTGAAACAAAACATAGCGAACTTAGTAGTGATTTATCCTCCACAGAAGATATAGTTGCAAAAATTAAACAAGAAAAACAATCTTGCCTAGATAATATTGAATCTATCAAAGATATTGAAATGACAGCGGTACAGAATTTCTTTAAACAATATTCTATTGAAATTAAAACTAAAGATGTAGTTGTAGGTGTACCAATGTTTATATTTTACTTTGTTAATCCTAATACACGGAGAACTACTGAAAGAGCACCTGTTTTACCTATCTTAATTGAAAAAGGTAAAGTTCATCGGACCAAAGTAACTGATAGTTTTAGAACTAAATTGCGAGATTTGATGAATAAAGATAATGCGATGATAAATTTGGTTGAGAAAGGAGGAGAAGAGGATAATTTAATGGCAATGAAAAATCTTGACACCCAACTTGAAGACGCATTAAATGATTTACGCATAAATAAAGTTTTAGGTAAAAAAGAGGCGGAAAGAGCCAAAGAAATTATTGATAATCTCGTTTGGTAATAATTCTCTAATTTATTCTAATCCTTGTTTTTTATTTAAAGTCTTTTTTTATTAAGTACTAATGTATTCCATTCTTTGTCCGCAACATTCAGGAATAGGTTCATACCCACAATTTTCATGCTGACAACAACAAAGTAAATACCCCTCTTTTACAATCATAGATTTGTCGCAACATTTTGGTACTTCTTTCTTATTTCCACATACATTACATACTAGTTTTGGCACTTTTAGAATCACCTCTTTATTAATCATTCACTAAAACAAAAAAAAATAGGAAACAAAAAAGCTTCTGTTATAATTTATAACAAAACCACGGACCTATTTTTCACATGAAAGAAGAAATTCTGCTATTGATTATGAATTATAAAAATAAATTGCTAAGTAGAATTCATTTAAAAATCTTCAATAATTATGTTTCTTACCAACTTAATATCTGAATTGAATTGAATGGAGAAAAAAATGATGGATAAATTAAAACTAAATAGGTCTTTTGAATTATATGATGAAGCATTAAAATTGATCCCTGGTGCTATTTTAGGAATCCGCCGTCCGTATAATTTTGTAGAAGGAGAATATCCTATTTTTTTTGAAAAGGCAGAAGGAGGGAAGGTAATAGATGTTGATGGAAATGAGTACATTGATATGTTGTGTGCATATGGTCCAATAATTATTGGACATAGGGAACAAGAAATCGATAATGAAGTCATTAAGCAGATTAGGGAAAATGGATTTTGCATGTCATTAACTCAACCTTTACAAAATAAGTTAGCAAAAAAATTGACAAATTTAATTCCCTGTTGTGAAAAAATGGTTTTTATGAAAATGGGATCAGATGCAACAACTGCCGCAATTCGAGTAGCTCGTGCTTATACGAAACGTACTAAAATCTTACATTGTGGATATCACGGTTGGCATGATTGGAGTTGTGAAGTTCACGGCATTGAAGCAGGAATCCCTCAAAAATTATATGAGGACATTCATGAATTTGAATTTAATAACTTAGAACAATTGGAAGGATTGATTAAAAAATATAAAGATAATATCGCAGGAATAATACTAACTCCAATTAATACACCAGGAGGGAGAGAAGTTGAGATGCCCAACCCAGGATATTTAGAAGAATTACGAGAATTAGCTGATGATAATGGTATTATATTAATTTATGACGAAATTAGAACTGGATTTCGTGTAGATATGGGTGGTGCTCAGAAAATGTTTGGGGTTATCCCTGATTTAGCTGCATTCGGAAAGGCTATGGCGAACGGTTACCCTATTAGCACATTGGTAGGTAAAAAGGAGATTATGGATGTACTAGTTGAAAAAGTATTTTTAAGTTCTACTTTTTTCCCTAATAGTCTCTCTCAAGTAGCAGCTCTTAAAACAATTGAACTGTTAGAAAGAGAAAAAATCTTGATAAATATAAAAGACAAAGGGAACCGATTTGCTGGAAGAATAAAAGAAAGCATAGAAGAAATTGGAATTCCCTGCAAATTTTCTGGAGAGCCTTGGATGCCCTATATTACTTTCAATCCCGATCCAAATTATCGATATCGTAAGTTACGAGAAGAGTTTTATACCCAACTGATTCGACGCAAAGTTTTTCTCCAACCATTCCACCATGGATATATATGTTATCGTCATAATGACGATGATTTGGATTATGCTGCTCAAATGATACAAGAATCTTTGAAAGAATGTAAAAAAATAAAAAATTAATTTCTTAAAATTAAATTTCTAACCTTCTTTTCAATAAACCACCATATAACTCCTATGGAGAAACATATTATCCAGTTTATCGCTAATAAACCAAAATTCACTAAGATATCATTAGATGCAATACCTAGAACGTTAACCAATCCAGAAAAACCTGATGCTGTCCAAACAGAGTTATAAATAATATACAGAGTAATGTAATAGACGTCTTGAATTAAATATATATGGAATGTTGCTTTTCCTAATGCTGAAAAAGCCTTTGCTATTCTATTTTTAGGATTTTTTGGAACCAGGCGCATTATGATTAAAAATATTAAAGCTGAATAAATAAATGTAAAGGCGTTGTAATCCCCCCTAACAAGCAAATTACCGTCAATTTCCAGGCGAAAGTCGAAAAAGTCCCAGGCAATCATATATATTAAGCTAATTGGAAATATTCCCCACACAAATAAATTTTTTTTATTGAATAAATCATGATTCTGCGAAAACCACATCCCCAAAACAATTGCAAACATATAAAAAAGGATGGTTTGACGGAAATACAGCTCTCTTTGGAAGTCATCATAACTTGTTCTTGGACCGATATAGAAAAACAAAAATAAATGCATACAAAGTTCGATGATAAAGCACGCTGTAAGAGTTAACTTAGGCCATTTTGAAAACAATTTATATAATAAGGGAACTAGAATTATAGATTGAAAAAGTACTGGAATAAACCAGTTACCAGGACCTTCAAGGAGTGTTTTTTGAAAAATAACATATTCTAAAATCCAATTTTCATTAAATGTATTTGGAAAGTTCTTCTCATAAAGAATTAATCCCAAAAGGGTAGAACCAATATATAAAATAACATAAGGAAAGATATATCTCCAAATTTTCTTTTTAAAGTAATCCCTAGAATAGAGTTCTTTTAAGGATTGTTCACCTTTTCTTGCAAAAGATTTACCCATATTAAAACCTAAGATAATTAAGAACATAGGAATTGACATTCGCTCCCATAATTCAAGTCCTAATCCATAGCGAAATGTATATGCCATAGCATGGTCAAGAATAACAAAAGCAATCATAAATGCCTTCAATAAGTCGATTTGGAAGAATTCTCTATTTTTCTCAACTATCTCCTTGGAATTTTCAGTAAATATCTCATGATCTTTCATTTTTAAATTCCTTTTAGAAAAATTATAATTTTACAATAATTCTTGTCAATTTTTAAATGATCTTAATAATTCTCCTTCTAAAGAATTTTTAAAATTATATTTATTAATTAATCTTGGCAAAAAGTTATGGAGAAGTTAATAATTACAGCAGCTATTTGCGGAGCAGAGGTTACTAAAGAAAATAATCCAAATATCCCTTATTCCATAAGAGAAATTGGAATTGAGTCAGAAAAGGCATTTTTAGCTGGTGCTAGTATTATCCATCTGCATGTTAGAGAGGATAGCGGTAAACCTACTCAAAATGTTGATAGATTTAAAGCTTGTATAGATGAAATAAAAAGTCGATGCCCTGATGTCATAATACAACCCTCAACGGGTGGTGCAATTGGAATGAGTAATGAAGAAAGACTTCAACCCATTTACCTAGAACCTCCACCTGAAATGGCAACATTAGATATGGGAACAATGAATTTTGGTGGTGATGAAATTTTTGTAAATACAGAAAATACAATTAGATTTTTCGCTGAGGAAATGAGTAAAAGAGGAATTAAACCAGAGTTAGAATGCTTTGATAAAGGTATGGTTGATATGGCATTAAGATTGCATGATCATGGCTACTTTAAAGAGCCTATGCATTTTAATTTTGTATTGGGGATAACGGGTGGCATGAAAGCGAGTTCAAGAGATTTATTATTTTTAACAAACAGTGTTCCTAAAAATTCTACTTATACTGTATGTGCTATTGGTAGATATGAATTCCCTATGGTAACTCTCTCTATTGCCATGGGTGGTCATGCCAGAGTAGGATTAGAGGATAATATCTATATATCAAAAGGAGTACTAGCGAAATCTAATGCGGAGCTTGTTGAAAAAGTAGTAAGAATTGCTCGGCAAATTGGGCGAGATATTGCTTCCCCTTATGAAGCGAGAAAAATACTAAATTTAAGTTGATCTCCCTAAATTATTTCTTCAAATTTCCCATATTTATCCCTAAAAAGTATTTCTACATAAAAATTATAATCTTGGCTAATTTTAATTTATTAGATACTTCTCTTATATAATTAATATATAAGTGGTGAATAAGCTATGAAAATGGGAAATAAATATGGTACTCATCGAGTGATTAAACCGAAAGGATCTCTTCCTCAATCCGCTGAGAAGATTTCTAATGATATGGATATATTTGATAATGAAATTTTAATCGATGTAAACTATTTGAATATCGATTCTGCTAGTTTTATCCAACTAAATGAAGAAGCAAAGGGAGATATTGAAAAAATAAAGAAAAAACTAATAGAAATCGTAGAGAATAAAGGTAAAATGCAAAATCCAATTACTGGTTCAGGAGGAATGTTAATAGGGAATGTAGAGAAAATAGGAAACAGTTTAAATGATAAAATTGACTTGAAGGTTGGAGACAAAATTGCGACTTTAGTATCTCTCACCTTAACTCCATTAAAAATTAATAAAATAATAGAGATAAAACCAGATATTGAGCGAGTTGAGATAGAAGGAAAGGCAATATTATTCGAAAGTGGTATTTATGCAAAACTACCTAAAGATATTAGCGATACTTTAGCCTTAGCTGCTCTAGATGTTGCTGGTGCTCCTGCTCAAGTAAAAAAATTAGTCAAAGAAGGGAACACCATTTTAATTCTTGGAGCTACAGGTAAATCAGGTCTTATGTGTTCATATATGGCAAAAAAAATGGTTGGAACCGAAGGGAAAGTAATCGGTCAAGCTAGGAGTAAATCACGAGCAGAATTTCTCAAAAGTACAAACATTTGCGATGAAATTATAATCGCAGATGTAGAAAACCCAGTAAATGTATTGGAAGAAGTATTAAAAATTAACAATGCAAAAGAAGTTGATATTTCAATAAATTGTTTAAGTATCCCTAATACAGAAATGTCAAGCATTCTTCCCGTTAGAGATGGTGGTATTGTATATTTCTTTTCTATGGCAACAAGTTTTACAAAAGCTGCTTTAGGAGCAGAAGGGGTAGGTAAAGATGTTACTATGATAATAGGAAATGGATATACAAAAAATCACGATCAAATTGCTTTAGATGTTTTAAGAGAATCAAAAATTTTACGAAAAATATTTGAACATAAATACATTCAATAATTTGTTGAGTTTAGGAAAAAAGTAAAATTCTTAGTGAGTAGTTATGAAAGTTAATAGAAGAAAGGAATTATTTAAAAATGTAAGTGACGAAGATTGGAATAATTGGCGCTGGCAATTTAAAAATAGGATTACAACTTTAGAAGAACTGAAAGAATATCTTCCACTTACAAAGGAAGAAGATGATCCACAAATATTAAAAGAAATGAGAATGGCTATTACGCCCTATTATTTATCATTAATTGACCCCCATGATCCCTATGATCCTATAAGAAAACAAGCAATTCCAACAATACATGAACTTCGTAGATGCCCAGGAGATCTTGAAGATCCTCTGCACGAAGATATTGATTCGCCTGTTCCAGGATTAACTCATAGATATCCTGATCGTGTTCTCTTCTTAGTTACAGAAAATTGTTCTATGTATTGTCGACATTGTACACGAAGAAGATTTGCGGGACATCATGATAAAGCACCTCCCCAATCGCAAATAGATAAAGCTTTAGATTATATACAAGAAACTCCTAAAATAAGAGATGTTCTTTTATCTGGGGGCGATGCAATGTTAATTTCTGACAAGACATTAGAAAATATCTTAAAAAAATTAAAAGAAATACCTCATGTAGAAATCGTACGATTAGGCTCTAGATCTCCTGTGGTTATGCCCCAAAGAATCACTCCTGAATTATGCGAAATGCTTAAAAAGTACCACCCCCTATGGTTTAATACCCACTTTAATCACCCCAACGAAATTACAGAAGATTCTAGAAGAGCTTGTGAAATGCTAGCTAATGCAGGCATACCTCTAGGAAATCAATCTGTTCTATTAAGAGGAGTAAATGATTGTATACATGTGATGAAAAAATTAGTACATGAGTTAGTAAAAATTCGCGTTAGACCCTATTATATCTATCAATGTGATCTTTCAGTCGGACTTGAACATTTTAGAACTAGTGTAGCTCAAGGAATTGAAATTATTGAAGGATTAAGAGGGCATACTTCAGGATTGTGTGTACCAACATTTGTGGTAGATGCCCCCGGAGGAGGAGGAAAGATCCCAGTAATGCCTGATTATGTAATTTCTCAAGGAAATTCACGCGTAGTTCTAAGGAATTTTGAAGGTGTAATAACTACTTATGAAGAACCAAAAAATTATATTCCAAGTTGCCATTGCGAGGATTGTGAAAAACAAATTGGCGTCTCTGCACTATTAAGTGGTCAAAAAATGACTATTGAGCCAGAAGACTTGGAAAGAAATATCAGAAGAAGAAGATTAACAAAGTAAATGTTTATTCCGAATATTAAAGTTTACGAATATTTAATAAATAGCTCTATTTAACTTTAGATCTTTGTAAATTCTGTTTGTTAGAGGGATAAAAATGGATTTTATGGATAACTTTTTAGAAGCAACCCGCACAAATAGAATTATTTCTATTATTGGTCTTGCAAAAAATGTAAGCAAAACAACAACTTTAAATCACATTATAAAAAATTTAAAGGGAAAATGTAAGCTTGGTCTCACTTCAATTGGAAGAGACGGCGAGAAATATGATGCAATTACTGAATTACCTAAGCCAAAGATATATATTGAAGAAGGTACCTATGTTGCTACTGCAGAAGAATCTTACAAAAATAGTGCCGTTAAAACGAAATTAATAAAAGTTACAGATTACAATACTCCAATGGGATTAATTTCAATTTCAAAAGCTTTAAATAGTGGATATATAGAATTAGCTGGTCCTTCTATAAATTCACAATTATTAGAAATATGTTTAGAGTTAATTAAATTAGGATGTGATATCGTCTTAATTGATGGAGCATTTGATAGAAAATCCTACGCAACACCATTAATATCTCACGCTACTATTTTATCAACAGGAGCGTCTGTTTCAGAAAATATGCAAGAAGTTATAGAAATAACAGAACATATTGCAAAACTATTAACTTTAGAAAAAGAAACAAATAAAAAAATTATTGAATTAGCAAAAAAAATTCTTAATTTTTCCAAAATTGGATTTATTAATAAGGATTATAGTATTAAAAATCTGAAAATTTTAACAGCTTTGGGTGCTTCAGATGATATTAAAAAAAATATAGAAAAAGATACTCACTATATTGTAATTAATGGACCTATTACTGATCAACTATTGGAGGATTTAATAAAATCAGATAATCACTGTGCTGATATTACTTTTTTGGTCGAAGATGCCACAAAATTATTTATAAGCAAAAAAACAATGGAAAAATTCAAAAAAAAAGGAGCTAAGATAAAAGTTTTAAATTCAATAAAAATTATTGCGATAACAGTAAATCCAACCTCACCTTTAGGTTATGAATTTAATAAAATTGAATTTTTAAAATCCTTAAAAAGTAAGATTCATATCCCAATTTATGACCTTGGCCCTTGTGGTTGATAGATATTAAGTCTATGGTACTAATGGAAAAATTTGAAATGTAATTAAATGTTAAGAGAATTAATAAAAAGAAAGTGGAAAATATGAATCAACTACAAAAAGTAAGTAAACTAAATCTCGATTTTTCAGTTGTAGAAAATGCTAAAAGACTCGCAAAAAGAATAGCTTTAGAAACTCAAAAATTTATTGATAAACATACTACAACCACAATAGAAAGAACAATATGCAGATTTCTTGGTATTGATGGAATAGATGAGTTTGACATTCCCCTACCAAATGTAGTTGTAAATAATATTGTAAAAAAAAAAGGGCTTGATCTAGGAGCAGCAATCTATATTGGCAATGCTATGATTCAAACTAAGCAATCTCCACAAGTAATTGCTGAAAAAATTGCAAGAAATGACTTGGATTTGATGGAATTGCCACTAGATGATCTCGATGAGATAAAACACATCACTAAAGAGAAAGCTCAACAAACCATACAAATAATTAATAAGAACAAAAAAGTAAGAGAAAACTTACTTAGAAAATATGGAGATAAAGAAGGACCATTATTATATGTTATTGTTGCGACAGGAAATATATATGAAGATATGATTCAAGCAAAAGCCGCTGCTAGACAAGGAGCGGATGTTATTGCAGTTATTAGATCTACTGGTCAAAGTCTTCTTGATTATGTTCCTTACGGAGCTACTACTGAAGGATTTGGTGGAACTTATGCAACTCAAGAAAATTTTCGTCTTATGAGAGACGCTTTAGATGAAGTTGGAGAAGAAGTAGAAAGGTATATAAGATTAACTAATTATTGTTCAGGACTTTGTATGCCTGAAATTGCTGCAATGGGTGCATTGGAAAGGTTAGATATGATGTTAAATGATTCTCTTTATGGAATTCTATTTCGAGATATTAATATGAAAAGAACTATGATTGATCAATATTTCTCAAGGATGATAAATGCATTCGCTGGAGTTATTATCAATACTGGAGAAGATAATTATATTAAGACTAATGATTCCTATGAAAACGCACACACTGTTCTTGCTTCCCAGTTGATGAATGAACAATTTGCTCTATTAGCAGGTTTAAGAGAAAAGCAAATGGGCTTAGGACATGGATTTGAATTGGATCCAGAAATAAAAAATGGATTTCTTTATGAATTAGCTCAAGCTCAAATGGCAAGAGAGATTTTTCCTAATGCTCCTTTGAAGTATATGCCCCCAACTAAATTTATGAGTGGTAATATTTTTAAAGGACATATTCAAGATGCACTTTTTAATATCACAACAATTTTAACTAAACAAAGAATTCATTTATTAGGAATGCTAACAGAGGCTATTCACACTCCCTTTATGTCGGATAGGGCATTATCGATCGAAAATGCAACCTATATTTTTAATAATATGGAAAATTTTGGAGATGAGATTAATTT
>Ga0209427_10001181_pt1 | contig 29692 bp, 24 predicted proteins | sample DeeMarSWOR136_30_FD_187465 | JGI IMG/M metagenome (GOLD analysis project Ga0209427, IMG submission 187465) | Marine sediment microbial communities from White Oak River estuary, North Carolina - WOR-1-36_30 (SPAdes) (version 2) | ecosystem: Environmental > Aquatic > Marine > Intertidal zone >...
AATCTCTTTAAAATAAACAGTTTCTCTAACTGCGTTTGGTATCTCAATACCCACAACAGCTTTACCAGGAACCGGTGCTAAAATACGAACACCAATAGCTTTGAGTGCCAGAGCAAGATCATCTGCTAAACCCATTATTTTACTGATCCTTACTCCAGAGGCTGGTTCAAATTCATAACGGGTTATCACCGGACCAGGATTCACCTCAACCACCTTCCCCTGTACTCCAAAATCTGCTAGTTTACTTTCTAGGACTTTAGAGTTTTCTTTCAGAACCTCCTTATCTGCTTTGCTCACCCTCTGGGAGGGAGTATCTAGGAGAGATAAAGGTGGGATCTGGTATTCTGTGGATGTTTCGGTATCTCCTTTCCCCTCTTTAGATTCCTGTTTTTGAGAGAAAGTTCTTTTACTAACCCCCTTCTTAACTTTCCTAACCGGGAATAACGACCGCGATGCAAGCGGAGATCCTCTCTCTGTCACTATTCCCTCCATCTTCCACCTGGTATATAAACTTTCTGCTGCTCTCACTACACTTAAGACAACACGATACAGCTTTTTTACTTTCCCAGTCCCCTTTAACAATAGTGAACTCAAATAAACTATACCCTTTATAAACCATGATAAGAACATTCCACAACGTTGAGCCAATTTAAGCAGAGAAAGGTTAGTAACTATGATCAAAGATACAACTCCTACCAGGGAAAAGAGAGTGTAGCTACCTAAACGATTGAGAAATTTGAGAGACAGTTCAGCCAATTGACTGCCAACAACTCCACCCCCACTGAGTTCATAGCTAAAGGATGCTATCCTTATTTTCGGTTCTACCCATACCAGACTGAACATAGCTGAGAGTGAAATGAAAAAGCAAAAATAGCTTAATAATATAAAATACTTCATTTTAATCCCTGAGGGAAGAAAGAGCTTCAGAGAAATCCATATCAGGGTTACGGGAACTATAAAGGCACTTAACCCGATCAATTGAAATAAGGCATCTGCTATATAAGACCCTACAATTCCCCCCCAGTTATTAATTTCCTGTATTCCAGAAGAATCTGCGGTATTTAAAGAAGGATCCGAAGGATTATAAGAAATGAGACAACATCCAATAAAAACCGCAAGTGAAAGAGAGCTTATAGCTATAATTTCCTCTATCAGTCTACCTCTCTTATCCGAAGGAGCCATATCATCCATCTCTTAAAGTGTTATATCAGATAACAGTCTAAATTTATTAAAATTTTACTTTATATAGACCCCTAAGTCAACATTTAAGTAGTATGAGGATTTCAGTTTCGGTTGTTGAGCTCCTATTAATCTACTAAACCATAACAGTAATTTCTTCTCTTTTCAATAGTTACCACAACACAAAGTTTTCATTCACTTATAATTATATTTATGTCTCTTGACAACCTAGTAATCATGCTTATTTTATTACTTAAAATAGTAAAGAAAATTTAATTCCCGTATGAGCGGGATATTGAAAGGGGTGAACACTATGAGACCTAAATGTTTTTCAAAGTTAAGCGAGGCATGTGAAAGAATTGCAGGTCTTACGTTGCTTATTGTTCTTGTTCTATTATCTGCAGCTGGAATTGTGCACCTGCTTATTGCCATAGCACGATCTTGAAATAGTGTTTAACGGGAGGTTATGTAAAAGTGGCAAGGATCACCATTGAGGATTGTTTGGAAAAGATTGAAAATAGATTTTCTCTGGTTCTACTCGCAGCAGAAAGGGTAAGGCAATTAGAAAAGGGATCAAAACCTTTAGTTGAAACCAAAAATGAAAATGTAGTAGCTGCTCTAAGAGAAATAGCTGCAGGGAAGGTAAAGACAGCAAAGGAGAATATTAATGTCGATAGTTAAGTTCTGAGAGGGTAGGGGAAAAACCATATGGAGATAATCAATATGGGAAGAGGGAGCTTAATTTAGAGAACGAGGTTTTTTCTGTATAAAAAGAAAATACTTTTTCTTAAAAACCCTTTCAGACATTTGAAAGGGGTTTTTTGTTGAAGTTCTATCGCAGTTAAATGCAGAGGTAAACGGGAATGATTTTATAGAGGAGTCCGTAATGTGTTACACTCACTTAAACAGAAAATGTGAACTAGAAGAATGTGACCTAGATTTTCCAGAAGAGGAGATTGTTGAAGAAGAGCATCCTAAATTGATGCTGGTAGATAAGACTAACCAACCTGGAGAAAACCTGCCTTCATCCCATATCCAGGCTGACGATGAAGTAATTGAAACACCAAACTCTCCTGAGGAGAACGATAAAGAGCCCTATTCTGATCCACGGAGTCAATTATCTTCCTCACTAGTTATCTATTTTAAAACAATAAACAGGTTTCCCCTATTAAAAGAAGAAGAGGAGAGAAACTTAGCAAAGCGGATTAAAGAAAGGGAGGAAGAGTGTAAAAATCTTATTATAACGTGGAAGCACCTATTTAAGAAGGAATTCTTAAGAAGATTTTCTGCCAAGCAAATGAAAGAGATCAGCAAAAAGCTTAAGCTACTTAATGGCTCTTTCTACCTTTTTGATAACCTAGTAAAATTGGAGAGGGAGCGAAAGAAGGTTAATCTTGTGAGAAAAGGACGGGTTCACGGATCTAATACCAAACAGGAACTGAAGGAGAAACTGTATAAAGTTGAGGCAGAAATCTCTAAATGCATAGCGGAAATAATTATTGGTAAAATGAGTATCAATAGGATAATAGGCAACCTGAAGAAGATACCTCATAGTAAAAAAAATATAAAAAAACAGCACATGGTTGAAAAGGAACTGAGAAGAATTCTAAGGGAAATTGGCCGCACTTCAAAGAAAATTAAAGTATTAAAAAATGAACTCATGCAAGCTAATCTTCGGCTGGTAATCAGCATAGCTAAAAAATATGCCCACCATGGTCTCACATTGCCTGACCTCATTCAGGAAGGTAATCTAGGATTAATGAGAGCTATTGATACCTACGATTATCGCAGAGGCCATAGATTTATTACCTATGCAACCTGGTGGATAAAACAAGCCATTATTAGAGCACTTGACTGCCAGTCAAGAACGATTAGAACGCCAGTTTATATTAATGAAAAATTGAACCAGATTGTAAAGGCATCGAATCGATTACTGCAAGAGTGTAAAAGAGAACCTACCCTAAAGGAAATAGCTGCAGAGACAAACACCCCTTTAGAATCTATCGAGAAAGTGATACAGAGTTTTAAAGATCCTATATATATAGATGATTTTATCGAAGAAAAAGGGGGAAGTGTAGTCAACCCATATTTGGATCGTGAAACCATCTCTATCGTAGACCAGGTTACCTCCTCCAATTTATCTCACATCACTGATGGGATTTTATCCGATTTAACCCAACGAGAAAGGGAAATCATTAAACTCCGCTTCGGGATAGGAAAAGAACATGACCACACCTTAGAAGAAATTGGGGGGGAATTTCACTTAAGTAGAGAAAGGATCAGGCAAATTTTAGAAGTAGCGTTGAATAAATTGAGAAATCCTAAACACATGATAAAATTAAAAGATTTTATGGATTTCAACTGATAAATCACTAAATTATTTTGTTGTGCATTGAACCCTTTTTTGGTAAATTTAATACCTAATATAAAAGTCTAAAGGGGGAGTCTACTATGGTACGATACAAGATAGGAAGAGACTTTGTAGGTATACACCAAAGGATGGAAAAGATGTTGGATAATATCTTTGACGAGATGAGACCGACCATGTTTTCATCTGAACAGGCATGGAAACCACCAGTCGATATCTATGAAACATCTGAAGAAATTGTAGTAATGGTCGAGATTGCCGGTATGAGCAAGAAGGACATCAATGTAACCATGGAAAACGATTTACTAAAAATAAGTGGGATACGACCTGACTACTCTCCTTCAACTAAAATGAGGCTTCACCAAATGGAAATAGACTATGGGAAATTTCAAAGAATCGTAAAGATTTCACTTCCTATAGATACAAACAACATCAGTGCTAAATATAGAGAGGGATTTTTACAGATTACTCTCCCCAAGATAAAACTAAAACAGCCAGTGGTTATTGAAACCCATCCAGGAGAGTAGATTCCAAGAGGTGCGTATGAAAAGATCCAAAAAGAATGATCTTCAAACTAATCAATCAAAAGGAGAAACACCTGAAGAGCTCGCCATACTCCCACTCAAAGAGGGGGTGGTGTATCCTCACGCTGTGTTGCCTATAACTATTGGTCAGGAAAGATCTATCAAACTCATTGATGATGCCCTTGTCAAAGATAAGACTATTGGCATCGTCACGGTAAGAAATCCAGAAATCGAGATTCCCAATCCAGAAGATCTCTACACCATGGGATGCTCAGCTCACATCTTAAAAATGATGAAACGGCCTGAAAACCAAATGAGTGTGCTCGCTCAGGGACACTCGAGAATTCGCATTACACAATATACCCAAACATCACCATACCTGAAGGCTAAGATTGATATCATCAAAGAAGAGTTTGAAAAAGATGTAGAAATTGAGGCCCTTATGGTAAGTATTAAGAATCTCTTCCAAAGGGCAGTTGAACTCTCTCCCACTATCCCATCTGAGGTAGGACTATTTGTCATGAACATGGATGATCCAAGAACCTTGGCTGACCTCATCGCCTCAAATTTCAACATCAGTATTGCTGAAAAACAAGAGATATTGGAAATCATCGATATCAAGAAAAGATTGGAGAGGGTTATAACAATCCTCAACAAAGAACTCCAGGTATTAGAACTTGGAAGTAAGATTCAGGGTGAGCTCAAAAAAGAGATGGATAAAAACCAGAGGGAGTACTATTTAAGAGAACAGCTGAGGGCTATTAAGCGTGAATTGGGTGAGGAGGATGAAAGAACTGTTGAGATCACAGAACTTAGAGAGAAGATTGAAAAGGCTAAGATGCCAGTAGAGGTCCATCAAGTGGCTCAAAAGGAGTTGGATCGCCTTTCTAAAATGCCACCGGCAGCAGCAGAATACACGGTTTCCAGAACCTATCTGGACTGGTTGATAGAACTCCCCTGGTCTGTTGCCACAGATGATAACCTCAACATCGATGAGGCACAAAAGGTGCTGGATGAAGATCACTATGATTTAGAAAAGGTAAAAAAGAGGATCCTAGAATACCTTGCCGTGAGAAAGCTGAAAGCCGACATGAAGGGCCCCATCCTCTGTTTTGTTGGTCCACCGGGAACGGGGAAAACCTCGCTGGGTAAATCTATTGCCAGGGCCTTGGGAAGGAAATTTATCCGCATGTCTTTAGGTGGAGTGAGAGATGAAGCAGAAATAAGGGGGCATCGAAGAACATATGTGGGGGCATTGCCAGGACGCATCATTCAAGGTATTAAAAAGACAGGGTCTCATAATCCAGTATGTATGCTGGATGAAATTGATAAGCTCGGTATGGACTTTAGGGGAGATCCCTCCTCAGCCCTTCTGGAGGTATTAGATCCTGAACAAAATTTCTCCTTTTCTGATCACTATCTGGAAGTACCCTTTGATCTCTCTAAGGTGATGTTTATTACCACAGCTAATATCTTGGACACCATCCCTCCAGCACTGAGGGATCGTATGGAAATTCTGGAATTACCTGGATACATTGAGGAAGAAAAACTGATGATTGCCAAGAAGTATCTGGTTCCAAGACAATTAGAAGCCCATGGATTAACATCAGATAATCTACAGTTTGATGATGATGTCATTCGAGCCATCATTCGTGACTATACGAGGGAGGCAGGTTTAAGAAACCTGGAACGTGAGATTGCTACCATTTGTAGGGGAGTAGCTAAAGAATGTGCCCAAGGGAAAATGGAATTGGTAAAAGTCACCGAAGAGATGCTCCACTCCTTTCTGGGACCCATAAAATTCTTTTCAGAAATTGCAGAAAGAACCTCTCTCCCCGGAGTGGCTACTGGATTGGCGTGGACTCCAACCGGGGGGGATATCATCTTCATCGAAGCCACCAAGATGAAAGGAAAAAAATCTCTCACCTTAACGGGCTCCTTAGGAGATGTGATGAAAGAATCTGCACAAGCTGCCTTGAGCTACATTAGGTCTAAATCTAAAGATCTCACTATCCCTGAAGACTTTTTTGAAGAAAATGATATTCATCTTCACGTCCCTGCAGGTGCTATTCCTAAAGATGGTCCCTCAGCAGGTGTGAGCATGTTTACTGCGCTCACCTCTCTTCTTACCAACAGGCCTGTGAGAAGTGATGTAGCGATGACTGGTGAAATTACCCTACGGGGATTAGTGCTTCCAGTAGGTGGTATCAAGGAAAAGGTCCTGGCGGCAAAGCGTGCGGGCATCAATAAGGTAATTCTGCCAAAGAAAAATGAAAACAATCTTGAGGAAATCCCTGAAAATGTAAAAAATGGAATGGAATTTTATTTAGTTGAAAATATGGAGCAAGTCATAGAAAAAGCCCTCGTTTAGACAAATATTACCTCACTCCCCTATTTGATATGAAGAAAAAAAGCTTAAACTGATTCAGGAACGTTCAATCTTCTGAAGATAAAACCAATTCATTTAAATTATACGTTGGAATAGATTTACCTTCAAGCAATGACTATTCAACAATCATTAGTGTAATATTTGATGTAGTGCTTGAATAATTTAACATTCCTCTCTGCCACTGTGTAAAGAGTTTCCTTCTTTAATTGCCATCTTTTAGCAAGAATAGTCAGTTCTACAAAGGTTATTTCTATCTTTACTTGTAAACCCTCCGATCACTTCCCTATTTGACCTCTCGCATAGAGTAAGTTAGAGAGAGTGTGATTTAATGTTTTTATCCTTCTCACTAAGACCCTCGGTAAACCCATTTGGAAAGTGTGCACTTGGTCTTTATCCCACCCAAACTCATTTTTTCTTTCACCCCATTAATAAAAAAGCTGATTTTCATCACATAGTGTCCATACATCTCTATTACGTATTTTGATTTAAAATAGTTGAAAAGGGAGAGAAATGCCTCGAGTCAGGATTTGAAGCAGTCAAGAAGATAGAAAGTGGAAATTACTCAAATAAGAATCGGTTGTTTTACAACCTAATAAATAGTATCGGAGTTAATAAATCCTATTTTATCGGAATATTTTCATCCTAGTTTATTAAATTGCCGGAGAGTTATCTTAGCTTACTTTTCATAATTTAGTGAATTATTAAGAAATTATGAGGTTATCTCTACCTTGGATTTATGTTGGCACGTTGTATGCTATTGTATAGTTACGAAAAGTATTTAGTGTGTATTAAATCACGAGCAAGGGTTAATATGTAATTCTTATGAGGGAGTGAGATGAAGAAGATGAAAGAAAAGAAGGATTCAAAGAAACCCAAAATTAAGTCTCAAGGTAAACGTGAAAAGAAGTTTGTCGAATCTAAAGTATCTGTTAAGCCAAAGTACTTTGTTGATGAATTGCCTAAAAGGTGAGCAGCGGAAGATTTGAACTATATAGTATTAGGTAGTTTTTTACCTATGAGCACGATAGGGGTATTTCACTGGAGGTAATGCTCTCACTATCGGAGGTGAAGGTAAAGTGAAACGGATCATGAATAGCACAAGGTTAATAGTGGGGGCTCCTTGTGATTTATATGGTTATGGATTATGCTACCTTCCTTGCAGCAGGGGAAAGGATGATAGTGGATGGTATTGTGGATACCAGTAAAGACGCCAGTGGAGGCATCGTAGCTGTGAAGTTTAATTTAGTGAGAGGGAGGGGGGGAGAATTACTAAACATAGATCAGGGGGTGATTTAATATGACCGGAGAAATAACCACCTGAAGACTCTTTGAGACCCTCTCTTCTCTGAGGAGAGATATGGACCGTTTGTGGGATAGGTTCTTTGTTGAAGATGGGGGCTGGCCTGTTTGGAGTCCATCTCTGGATGTCTCTGAGACAAAAATGATCTTATTGTCAAAACAGAACTAGCAGGGGTTGATCCTAAGGATGGAGATATTTCACTTACCAGTGAGGTGCTTACCATTAAGGGTGAAAAGAAAGATGAAAAAGAAGAAAAGGATGAGAACTATCATTTGATGGAGAGACGTTATGTCTCTTTTTTCTCGTTCAGTGAGACTCCCTGTAGAAGTAGATCAGGGTAAGGTGAAGGCCAGTTACAAAAATGGGGTGCTGAAGATTACCTTGCCAAAGACTGAGAAGACCAAAAATAAAGTGATAAAAGTGAGTATCGAATGATGACCAAAACCAATAAAAACAGAGTATGACTTTCCTCCCCTTGTGAAGAGAAGATTGATTGGGATGTGGGTTAATTCTATCTCAGCATAAGTGATAACCAAATTAATTTAAGTATTGTCTAATTGTGTGGAAACAGTTTTGATTCTTGAAAATGAAAACAATTTGAGAACTCTCTATAAAGAGGAGCTCGAAGATGAGGGGTATCATATCCTTTTAGCAAAGAGTGGTGAGGGAACTTTAGAGATTCTCGAGAAAAAGCTCTCCTGATTTGGTAGTTGTAGAATATCCACCAGAACCGACAAAATACCATACAACTTTGCTGTGTATGGTAAAGGAGTGTAAGGATATTCCAGTAATTATTTATTCGGGTTATCCATGTAGTTTCATTGATTATGCATGGTATGAAAATATAGAATATCTAACAAAATTCTCTGATCTAGATACTCTTAAAAAACAAAATAAAAAGGATGCTTCATTACACACATCACGCTGATACTTCGTTGAGAATACGACATTAGATGTAGGCAAAAACTCTTAACTCACCATGAGAGCATGTGGTAATGATGCTTGATAAAGCCCTGGAGGAATTGGCAAGACTAGCTAGTGAGAGCACAAATCATGGAATTGAGGGAAAATGATCTGCTGCTTAAGGGTATAGGGGTTTCACAAGGTATCATTATAGGAAAGGCCTTCCTGCTTGGTGCCGATGAGATAGAAGTATCAGCCATCCTCCTTAGCACAGAAGCGGAAATCACCCAAGAGATCAACCGACTCAAACAAGCTCTTAATGAATCAAAGCAACAGCTGTTGCGTGTGAAAAAAGAGGTTGAGCGTAAAAAATATAAAGAAGCGCGTTACATTATTGATGCTCAAATACTTATTCTAGAGGATAAGCTACTCACTGAGAATATCATCAACACTATCAAGGAGAAAAAGATTGATGCTGCCTCGGCGGTTAGAGATACCATCAGAGGATTAAGTAAGATCTTTGATGTTGTGGGAGATGCATACTTCAAGGAGAGGAAGACAGATATCGACTATATTGGTGAACGTATCGTGACAAACATTTTGGGAAGAAAGCAACAAGATCTTTCAACAATAAAAGAAAAATCCATCATTGTCGCTCACAATCTCTCCCCTGCAGACACTGCCAATCTCGATGTAGGTGTGGTGATGGGTTTTGTGACTAACGTGGGAGGAAAAACCTCTCACACTGCCATTATGGCACGGGCGTTGGGAATTCCCTCAGTGGTAGGATTAAAAAAGGTTACCGAAGAGGTAAGTAGCGGGGATATCATCATTGTTGATGGTACCATTGGGGTAGTGATCATAAGGCCAACAGCTGAAACTCTACAAAATTATTCGAAAAAAAAGCAAAGATATGAGCAGCTGAGAAAAGAACTCTTTAAATATAAAGATCTTCCCGCCGAAACGCCAGACGGATTTCATGTTAAGTTATTAGCAAACATCGAGCTCATTGAGGAACTATCCTCTGTTCTAGATTACGGAGCTGAAGGTATCGGCCTTTATCGCACTGAGTTTCTTTATCTCAATCGGAAAGAGCTGCCCACTGAGGAGGAACAGTTTAACATCTACAAAAAGGTGATTAAAAAGATTTCCCCCTACCCAGTCACCATTAGAACCATCGATCTGGGTGGTGATAAATTTCTCTCTCCCATTGATTTAGCAGAGGAAATGAACCCTGTTATGGGATTAAGAGCAATCAGACTGTGCTTAAAAGAGGTGAATATCTTTAAGACTCAACTCAGGGCACTACTGAGAGCCAGTGCCTTTGGTGAGCTCAAATTACTCTTTCCTATGATTTCAGGCATGCAGGAGATTTTCCAGATAAAAGAGATCCTGGATGAATTAAAGAATGAATTGACAAAGGAAAGCACCCCCTTTAACCCCCATATAAAAATTGGAATCATGATTGAAATTCCCTCTGCTGCAACCATTGCAGACTTGCTCGCCAAAGAAGTTGACTTCTTCAGCATAGGAACCAATGACCTCATTCAATACACACTTGCTATTGATCGAGTAAACGAACATGTCTCCTATCTTTACAATCCCCTCCATCCCGCAATAATCAGACTGATAAAAATGATAGTAGAAGCAGCTCATAGCAACAGTATTAAAGCAGTGATGTGTGGAGAGATGGCTGGAGAGCCATTGTATCTTCCCCTTCTTTTAGGTTTAGGTATTGATCAGCTTAGCATGAACCCCCTGTGTATTTTAAAAGTAAAAAAAATATTGAGATCAATCACTTGCAACGAATCTCACGAGATTATGGAAGCCCTTGATCAATTTACAACAGGTGTAGAAATGGAAAACTTCATGAAGCACGAAATGAAAAAAAGATTTCCAGAAGAATTTGCATCAATGAGCTTATAAGGAGCCCAACTTTTTGAAGATGTAACGAAGATATTTGTTTAGCTATCAGATAATTACAAAAGTTTTTCTTCTATATTTATAAAATAGGTACAATAGGGGAAATGATAAAATCAAGTCAGTGGGATTTTGAAATTTATCTATAAATAGAGGAGGTAAAGAAAGATGAAAATCAGACCACTACAAGATCGAATAATTGTGAGACGTATCGAAGAGGAAGAGAAAACGAAAGGAGGCATTATCATTGAGCGTGTTCCCGATGATTTTCATCTTGTCAACAAGGTTTTTCAGATGGCCGTAGTTACTCCACTGAAAAAATACGGCTATTCTTTTTAAATTAAATAAAGCTAGAATTATAGAGCTATGAGAAGAAGAGAGGCACGAGAGCAAGAGGCGAGGGTCGTTGAGGTTCAGTGCAAGTATTGTGCAAAAACTATCAACACAGCAGTAGACAAAAACGATTTGCATTCAGGTGGATGGAAACTAATAACAAAAGAAAGTGATGATTGTGTAGAAAGTTTCTATCTATGTCCTCATTGTTTTTCCCGATATAGGGGAGGTGAAGAGCCATAAAAAGTCTTTTAAACGTCAGTATGGAAGCGTGGAGAGGTACAGAGCAATGGAAGATTTTGTCTTAGAAGGTCTCAAGGAATTGTACAGACAGGAGAGAAAGAAACTCGAGGAGTTAGCAGCTAAGGAGACGGAAAAGGCACTGTGTGATATGGGTCTTGAATTGCTAAAAGATATCGAACACCCTGCTGATAATCCTGCATTAGCGAAGGCGGCAGAAGAAAAGTATCGTGAATATTTTGAAAGGAGAAAAAAGGCACGGTTAATTGCTTCTGACAAGTATGCACTGCAAAAGATCTTTTTTTCAAAGATTGAAAAAAAGCTGGCCGAGCAGTATGGATTAATTCCAGAGATCGATCCACAGGGAGATATACTGTTCAAGAAGAAGGAAGGTGATTGAATAATACATATATGATTAACAGGAAGTTTATCTTGAAAAGGATTGCTACCGTTACCGTCATTTGAATAATGTAATAATTACAACCTCTAAAGACATAAAGCGTAACCATGGACATTCAGTTATTTTTTGCTTCACCGCTCTATACCTGGGTAATACTGCCATTACTTATTTTTTTAGCACGAATCTTTGATGTCACTCTGGGAACGATTCGTGTGATTTTTATCATGAGAGGAATAAAATATCTTGCTGCGGTGGTAGGATTTTTAGAAATTCTAATTTGGCTTTTAGCCATCGGACAGATTTTCAGGAATCTCAGTAATGTCGTTTGTTACTTTGCTTATGCAGGAGGTTTTGCCAGTGGGAGTTTCCTTGGTATTTATATTGCTGAAAAACTGTCTTTTGATAAAGTGCTCATCCGTATCATTACGGTAAACGATGCTACAAATCTGATAAACTTTCTAAAAACCGAACAGTATGGAGTAACCAAACTCTCTGCACATGGTGCTGAGGGACCTGTTACAATTGTATTCTCAATTATTAAGCGACAGGATCTTGAACATGTGGTGAGTATCGTTAAAAAGTTTAATCCTCAGGCCTTTTATTCTATCCAGGATATCAGGTTTGCGAGTGAAGGTATTTTCCCTGGACAAAAATCCTTCTTGAAAAGGAATCAATGGGAAATTTTCAAACCACATCGGAAATCAAAATAATTGAATGCATAGGGGAGTATTCTAGATAAGGACTAAACATAAGAGAAAGCTTTTTAAATTCAATCATAAAGAATAGACAACCTATAAGAGAGGAGACAGATGTCTGATGCTGAACAGCACACTAATCTACAGGTTTTAAGCAATGGAATTAGCATTCCTATACTTGATGGTGCAACCCCATCAAGCCGGATTATTATTCCAGAATGGGAGGCTGAAAAAAGGATAGCATCTGATCCACATCGTGATCTTGAAGAACGGTTGGAATCCTATGAAAATATCATTGATTCCGAGATTGGTGATACCAACTTAACTCGTACGCGCAATATTGAACGGGAAGTTGGATTCCGACAGCTGTTTCTGAAATTCGATGGCGGAAACCCTACCGGCACGCAGAAGGACCGCATTGCCTTTGCCCAGGCAATGGATGCTATGCGCCGTGGCTTTGATGCTATCACCACTGCGACCTGCGGTAACTACGGGGTAGCTCTGGCACTTGCAGCTTCTTTTGCTGGTCTCAAGTGTATCATTTATGTTCCTGGTAATTACCGTACCACGCGCTTTCAGGAGATGATAGACTTTGGTGCTGAAATTATTCGGGTGCCTGGGGACTATGAACATGCCATAGAAGTTTCCAGTGAGTATGCTGAAAAGAATGAAATCTATGATGCCAATCCGGGAGGTGCAAACACTCCTCTGCAGCTTAAAGCATACGGTGAAATTGCTTATGAAATTTATGACGAATTAAGAGATGCTCCTGCTGTAGTTGCCGTACCGGTTTCAAACGGAACAACCTTGGCTGGCATCTATAAGGGCTTTGTAAGTCTGGATAGGAGAGGAAAGATCTCTCGTATGCCACGTTTAGTAGCTGGCTCTTCTTATGGTAAGAATCCTATAGTCCACTCCTTTATTAAGAATGCCTCTAACTGCCAGGATCTTGATCCACAACAAATCCGTGAAACCGCGGTCAATGAGCCATTGATTAATTGGCACTCCATTGATGGTGAATATGCCCTTCAGGCTATACGTTCCACCGGAGGGTGGGCTTCTTATGCCAGCGATAAACTCATGCTGTCGTATTCCAGATTACTGCGAGAGCGAGAGGGATTAAGTGTGCTTCCTGCTTCTGCTGCTGGATTGATTGCACTCCTCGAACGACACAAAAAGGAACCACTTCCTAGTGATCGTTATGTTGTTATTATAACAGGGAGAAGGTAGTGCTTCAATTTCCAGAGGGTACTGCAGTTGTGTATTGTGAAGGAGTATTTACTACCACCCAGGGTAAGACCGCCCACGGTCTGGTGCGTCGCACCCAGCGCTATCGCATTGTATCAGTCGTTGATTCCTGTTATGCGGGGAAGGATGCCGGGATGGTTCTTGATGGTAGGAGAAGAGGGATTCCCATTGTTGCTGATCTAGACAGTGCGGTTAAGGAATCAAGAAAAAATGAAATACTTGCTACTCACCTAGTAATTGGATTGGCACCAGATGGTGGCCGTTTAAGTCAAGAAGCCAGGAGGGATATAAAGAAAGCCATTGCTCTAGGTTTGCACGTTGACTCTGGATTGCATGATTTCCTATCTGAAGATCCAGAGATTGCTGAACTTGCAGCACATCATGGGATAACCATTCGAGACATCCGAAAGCCTCCTCCCCGAAGCGAACTTCATTTTTTCACTGGGAAAATTGAAGAGGTTACCTCCTTTAAGATTGCCCTACTTGGTACTGATTCTGCTGTGGGAAAACGAACTACGGCCTGGATCCTGGTTCAAGCATTGCAAACTGCTGGCTATAGATCAGAAATGATTGGCACTGGGCAAACAGCTTGGTTACAGGGTGCAAAGTATTGCATTATTTTAGATTCACTCGTCAATGATTTTGTGGCTGGTGAAATCGAACATGTTGTATGGAGTTGCTGGAAAGAGGAAAAGCCGGATGTGATTGTGATAGAGGGACAGGGAGGCTTATTGAATCCTGCCTATCCTGGTGGATTTGAGATTTTGGCAGCCGGTCGACCAGATGCGGTTGTACTTCAACATGCTCCAGCCCGAAAGGAATATGATGGGTTTCCGGGATATCCGCTGCACCCATTGCGTAAGCAAATCAAGGCGATTGAAATGATATCGTGTAAACCTGTAGTAGCTATTACACTAAATCATGAGGGCATAGCAATTGGATACCTTCCGGATTTATATCAGTCTATCACCCGAGAAACTGGATTACCGGCCTGTGATGTGTTGGTAGATGGAGCAGGTAAAATAGTTGAAGCACTCACACCTTACATGAGGAGGTGTGCATGATGAAAGAGACGACAGTTGAGGTATTAATAGAAATTCCAAAGGGGAGTAGAAACAAGTATGAGTTTGATAAAGAAAGACAAATGATTCGGTTTGACCGAATGCTGTTTTCAGCAGTTCATTATCCTAGTGACTATGGGTTTATTCCAAAGACGCTGGCGCTCGACGGTGATTCCCTGGACGCGCTGGTTCTCGTATGGGAACCGACTTTTCCGGGATGTGTGATAGAAGCACTGCCAGTGGGACTCTTCCTCATGCAGGATGAAAAGGGACCGGATGAAAAAATTCTTTGTGTCCCAGTGAACGATCCGCTGTGGAATCATATAAAGAAGCTTTCTGATGTTCCACCTCACCTCTTAAAAGAAATTGAGCACTTTTTCTCAGTATACAAGGAACTGGAACAAAAAAAAGTAGGTGTGGAGGGATGGAACGACAAGGAGGCTGCATTAAGAGCAATTAGAGAATCCAAGGAGAGGTATCAAACACATTATACATAGTGAGTGTTCTTAACCTGTGTGTGGTAGTAAGTGTAGCTATTTCATGTTTAGCATACAACTAATACAGAAATACGTTCTTATCCCCATGAAATGGTAGCATATGGTATCAAAGTAAAACAATGGAGTTTCTAAGCCCATCGATCAGAAAATTTCTATCTTATGTTAAGCCCTACCGATGGATGGTAGTGGGAGCAACCATTTGTGGTTTATTGAAGTTTAATATCCCGCTCGTCTTTCCTTGGATTCTTAAGGATATCATCAATCAACTGCTATCACCTAGACTACCTATAGTACAGCATATTAATTATTCCATGCTTGTGCTTATTCTCCTCTATATCCTTTGGATGGTAGTGACCTTCTTTCGTTCTTATTTGGCTGATCAGGCTGGACAGAGGCTCATTTTTGACTTGCGACATGAGTTTTATACCCATCTTCAGCGCATGTCACTCAGTTTCTATGAAAGGAGACAGGTGGGGTCGATTGCCTCAAGACTCTTTGGTGATATTGCGATTGCACAAAACTTCGTTGGCGCCTCCTTTACCAACACTATAATGGATTTCAGCACCCTTTTACTGATTACCACATTGTTATTCTACATGAATTGGGAATTGGCTCTGGTGTCGCTCACTATATTTCCGCTCTATATTATTCTGAATAAATATTTCAAAGCACGTATTAAGAAAACCAGTCAGCTTGCGCAGGAGAAGATAGAGGAAATAGCAGGGTACGTGAATGAAAAGCTAGGTGGTATGCCCATCATACAATCCTTTACGCGCGAAAAGACTGAAGCGAAGCGTTTCTTACGTGAAAACAAGACATACCTTTTCTATAGACTAGCAAATGTGAAAGATAACGCTATGGCTACCTCGATCATTGGCTTTCTTACCTCTCTTGCGCCGGTAATCGTTGTGTGGTATGGGGCTCTGCAAGTGATAAAGGGACATTTGACTGTTGGAGAACTTACCGCATTTTATGCTTACCTAGGTATGTTCTATCAACCCCTCAATCGTCTCACAGAGCTTAATATCCTATTGGCTAACTCTACAGCTGCCATTGATCGTATTTTCGATATTTTCAGCACCTCACCTGAAATTGTTGATAGTACCTTGGCAAAGGAGGTCAACGGGATTAAAGGAGAAATTACATTTGAAGATGTGAGTTTTTCCTACGAACCTTCCCGGCAAGCTCTAAAGCACATTAATGTGTATATAGCAGCCTGCAAAACTGTTGCCTTGGTAGGAGTAAGTGGATCTGGCAAATCAACTTTTGTAAAACTCCTTCCACGATTTTATGACGTCACCAGTGGATCTATTACAATAGATGGAATCGATATCCGAAACATCACGCTTAGATCTCTGCGAAAGAATATTGCGCTCGTTCCTCAAGATCCTATCCTCTTCTCCGGTACTATTTCAGAAAATATCCTATTTGGAAAGCCTAGTGCATCAGAGGAGGGAATTCAGGCAGCTGCCAAAATGGCCAATGCTCATGATTTTATAAAACAGTTGCCTATGGGCTATCAAACCCAAATCGGCGAAGGAGGAGTGAAACTCTCCGGGGGACAACGACAGCGTCTTGCATTGGCAAGGGCTTTCTTAAAAGATGCCCCCATTCTTATTCTAGATGAAGCCACTTCTGCCTTAGACTCCGAATCAGAAAATCTCATTCAACAGGCTCTACAGAAACTGATGAGAGGTCGCACCACGCTTATTATTGCCCATAGACTCTCGACGATCCAAATGGTTGATAAAGTTATTGTGTTTTATCAGGGTCAAATAGTGGAGGAGGGCAACCATCAAGAATTATTGAGTAAATCCGAAGGGCTTTATAGAAAGCTTTATGATGAGCAATACAACAAATTTTTACAATTTGCCTATTCATAATAAATCTATATACAATATTCCTTAGCTACTAATAATGTGATAGATATTGATGAGCAGAATAAGACTTTGATCAATACATACGTGAAAGTAGTAGCAGGGAAGTGGTCTATAAAACAAATGATTCCTATGAATGAGTTTGTGAAGATTCCTCTTCAAACGAGAAAAGATTTTTTAAAATCAGAATTTGCACACTATTTACAGCAGTAAACCACCATCATAACTACGGTGACGATACCAGAGATGAAAAGAGATAGTAACATTTTAAGCCCTCTTTTAGTGATAGAACGATTGGAAGTTGGTCCGATCCGTTTTGAGCCACGGCGGCTGATTGCACCCTATAAAGTCGTTCAGGCAGCGAAAGAGGATTCCATTGATCTGATCTACCACTTTGAGGAAGATGTATTTGATCCAGATGAACCGGGGTCAAAAAATCTAGCGAGTATGATAGCAGCACAAGTTGCGCTTAATTATGGACTCTTTTGTAAAGAGATTATTTTCCATGGCTGCTTTGACAGGTATGATAGGGTTTTTTTAGAAGAGATGGCACAAAACACTGCGCAGGAGATCTTCGTAAAGAAGTTCTTGGAACCAAATCATTTCCTCTGTGGTGATATAGCGGCAGTGCCAGCAGTTAAGGTAGAAAGTTACCTGCAGGCCAAGATTATTTTTGCAGACTCTTCAGCAGGTGATACCAACGAACACAGCATATGGCAGGTAGATCGCGATCACCATGCCGTCCTCTCGAGTGGTGGCAAAGATAGTCTGCTCAGTTTTGGTCTGTTGAATGAACTGGGTTATGAGACCCATCCTATTTTTATCAACGAGTCAGGGCGGCACTGGTTTACTGCACTTAATGCCTATCGTTACTTTCGTGCTACCCATCCTCATACCACTCGGGTATGGACCACTAGTGATCGCGTTTTTTCCTGGATGGTGCGTCATCTACCCTTTATACGTCAGGATTTTTCCACGGTGAGGTCCGATGAATATCCTATTCGCCTCTGGACAGTTGCAGTGTTTCTCTTTGGTACACTTCCACTTCTGCGCAAGAGAGGTATTGGGCGACTTGTTATTGGCAATGAGTTTGATACTACCCGGAGGTTTACCTCTGCAGGTATCTCCCATTATGATGGTCTCTACGATCAAAGCCGTTATTTTGATACTACCCTCACGCGTTATTTTCTACGGAAGGGCTGGGGTATTTGTCAGTTTTCAATTTTAAGACAACTATCTGAGATACTGATTGAAAAGATTCTCGTTGAGCGCTATCCTCACCTGCAGAAAAATCAGGTATCCTGCCATGCTGCTACGCTCAAAAATAGTTGGGTCCGTCCGTGTGGCAAATGTGAGAAGTGCCGGCGTATTGTGGTGATGCTCGCCGCCATCGGTGCTGATCCAAGCAGATGCGGTTATACCTCACAGCAAGTGGAACAGTGTTTAAACAGTTTCACATGCGAAGGCATCAATCAGGAACATGCCGGTGTCCAGCATTTGACATTTCTCTTGATACAAAAGGGGATGGTACAACCTTCACACAAGGGATTAGTAGCAGCTAAAGAGCGATCAGAGGTTATGAAAATCCGCATCGATGCTGAGCATGCTCCCATCGAGGGAATCCCGATAGACCTTCGTAAACCACTGTTTGACATCTTTCTAAAGTATGCTGACGGAGCAGTGCGTCGTGCTGGACGGCGCTGGATTGATTGTGATCTTTTCACCGATGGCGAGCTTTTGAAGCCTTATCCCTTTGAATCGCCCGTAACCAAACTCTCCTATGGAGGATCTACGATGTTTTCCTCGTCCCCAGAGAAGAAACACTATTTAATGGGTGAATTGACCTGGTCTGAAGCACGGGAACGCTTGAAAGAAGTGGATGTGGCACTGCTACCAGTGGGTTCCTTTGAACAGCATGGATCACATCTACCACTGGATACCGATGCCTTTGATGCAGAATACCTTGCGCAGCAGGTGGCAGCCACATGCAGTGACCCCAAACCTCTTGTTCTCCCGTTAATCCCCTATGGAGTCTCCTATCATCACGAGGACTTTATTGGAACCATGAGTATCAGTAATGAGACCTTCTCTCGATTGGTATATGAAATCGGCATGAGTGCAGCTCGCAATGGGATTACTAAGATAGTGATCATCAATGGACATGGTGGCAATGTACCGGCACTAAAGTTTGCTGCACAGATGATTAACCGTGATGCTCATATTTTTGTGTGTGTGGATACTGGAGAAACAAGTGATGCGGATCTGGCTGATTTGATTGAAACACCCAATGACGTACATGCTGGCGAGGTTGAAACCAGTATAGCTTTGGTCATTCGACCGCACCTGGTCAATATGGATAAAGCAAAAAAGTGTGTGCCGAAATTTTCGAGTCGCTACCTTAACTTTAGTACTAAACGAAGTGTGGAATGGTATGCACGAACGTCAAAGATCTCACGCAATGGTGTCCTGGGAGATCCTACCAAGGCCAGTACAGATAAGGGAGAAAAGATGTGGGCGATTATGGTAAAAAATCTGGTGGAGTTAGTAGAAGATCTTAAATGTTTGACGTTGGATGAAATTTATGAAAAACGTTACTAACATCGAGTGAAGCAATGAAGATTACTCACATCAAAGCCTGGTCTGTAACCATGCAGCTCACTGAACCGTATACTATTGCCTATGAAACGGTAGATAGTGCCACCAATGTTTTCTTATCTCTTGAAACCAATCAGGGACTCGTTGGGTATGGGTGTGCTGCTCCTGATGAGGTTATAACCGGTGAAACTGCTGCAACAGTTTTACATGCCATCAATGAGATTGCTGCTCCTGAACTCAAGGGGGCTGACCCGCTACGCTTGACAAAGCGGCTTGAGCTTCTCAAAGAATCATTGAAATCACACCCTTCACTATTGGCAGCAGTCGATATGGCGCTTCATGATATTCTGGGAAAGACAGCTCATCTGCCTTTGTGGAAGATATTGGGTGGCTACCGGGATCGTATCAAGACCAGTGTAACTATTGGTATTGTATCAGTAGAGGAAACAGTTAAACAAGCTCGAGAGTGGGTTGCAAAGGGTTTTAAATGCTTGAAGATTAAAGGTGGGCTTGATCTTCATACCGATATTGAGAAAGTGTTGAAGGTGCGAGAAGCAGTAGGGAGAGGGATTGAATTGCGCTTCGATGCCAACCAGGGTTACACCGTAGAGGAGTCGATTCGATTTGTTAAAGAGACTAAGAGTGCTTCCCTCGCACTGATAGAACAACCAACCCCTAAAGGGGAGCCTGATTTACTGGGCAGGATTACCTCTGAAGTTTCTATACCAGTGATGGCAGATGAAAGCCTGATGAGTCTACGGGATGCGTTTCGTCTGGCTCGGCGGGATTTGGTTGATATGGTAAATGTCAAGTTAATGAAGGTAGGGGGTATTGCCGAGGCACTACAAATAAATGCTGTGGCAAGAGCTGCGGGCTTAGAAGTCATGGTGGGTTGTATGGATGAAGCGAGTTTGGCGATTGCTGCTGGCCTTCATTTTGCGTTGGCACGTCCCAATGTAGCTTATGCAGATTTGGACGGCCATTTAGCGCTCTTGGATGATCCTTCAAGCGGTGCAGTTATTCTTAACAGTGGAATGCTTTTCCCAACCACTAGTCCTGGACTTGGTTTAGAGGGCATGTAGGTACTATAAATAAATCTTGAAGAATTTAATGCCATTTTGCTTAAGAAAATTAAAAAATTGCCGAAAATGTGATAGATATCATTGGTAGTAAAAAAATTTTTAGTGCCAATGAATGTTAAGAAATTTCTAAGTAGTTAAAGGCAATAGGGTAACGATGATTATCACTAAAAAGGTGAGAAGAGATTTGAAACAACAGATTTTTTATACACATCTTTGAAGAAGAGCCTACATATATAAGAGTATGCAGTAACTTTGATTAGATTTTCTATGAGTATATTTAAAGTATTTTTAGAAGGTAATAGTAAACATACTTCTCTTATTCTCTACGAGTGAGAGGGGTATTTTTTTGTTTTATAAACTTTAAAAGGAGGAGCTAATATGAGTAGAGCTGAAGAAATAGCCTTTCCAACCGAAGAAGAGCCTGGAGGTTCTAGCCATGGTAGTGAGATAGATAACAACTGGCACAGTGGTTATAAATATTCCCTTAAAAATATCAAGGAACTCTCTCGCTACATCCCCCTTGAAGGCAGAGAAAAGTTACTCTTAAGACGGATAATAAAAACCTACCACATGAGAATTCCCCTCTATTACCTTTCCTTAATCGAAGATCTTTCCAACCCTTTGGATCCCATTAGAAGACAGTGCGTACCAACCATAGAAGAACTTTCTGAAGGGGTTCAGGAAACTATTGATCCACTTGGTGAAGAAAGGACCTCTCCCACTTCCTGTTTAGTTCATCGTTATCCTGATAGGGTGCTTCTTATAGTAACCAGTCGTTGCTTCATGTACTGTCGCCACTGCACAAGAAAAAGATTATGGAAAACAAACGATTTTGTGCCTACACTGAAGGATATTGAGCACGCCATACGTTATATAAGGGGAAACAGAAATATACGGGAAGTTATTATCTCCGGCGGTGATCCCCTAACCCTGCCCACAGAAAGGCTTGATCATATACTTTATTCCATTTCCAGTGTGAAACACATTGAAGTAATCCGCTTAGGGACAAGGGCTCTCGTAGTACTCCCTCAGAGAATTGATGAATGTTTATGCAGGGCATTAGAAAAGTATGAAAACTTGTGGATTAATACCCAGTTTAACCATCCCCGAGAGGTTACCACAGAGGCGATTGGTGCCTGCAGGGAACTTCAGCGATGCGGGATTCCTATTAGTAATCAATCAGTATTGCTCAGGGGGGTAAACGATGACCCTCAGGTGATGATAGAACTGTGCCATAGACTTCAAAGTATCAGGGTAAGGCCCTACTACCTGTTTCAGTGCGACCCGGTTATTGGCAGCTCCCATTTTAGAACATCCTTGTTTAAGGGAATTGAGATTATAGAAAAGATGTTGGGGCATACCAGTGGAATGTGTATCCCCACGTTTGTTATTGATGGCATAGGCGGAAAGGGGAAGGTCCCGCTTGGACCTAATCATTTAGTGTCTGCTTCAAGTAAGGGCGTGGTTTTAAGAAACTACAATAACGAAATGTTCTTCTATGAAAATCCAGGAGAATGACTTTCACATGAAAAATACCTCTATAAGAACCATTGCCATAGTATTTAACCTCAAGAAATCATCTTCAGATGATACTTACGAAGAGTATGATGAGATTGAAACAATACAAGCCTTAAAGGTGGAACTAGAGAGGTATGGTTTTAGTGTTATTCTTCTTGACCAGGACGAACATTTTTTAAAAAATATTATCAACCTGCACGTTGATTTCGTGTTGAATATTGCCGAGGGAGTAGGGAAAACACGGGCGAGAGAATCCCAGGTCCCCTGCATTTTGGAAAATCTGGGAATACCCTATTCAGGGTCCGACCCCATTGCATTGGGCATAACCCTAGACAAGTACCTCACCAGCCTTATCCTTTCCTCTGCACATATCCCCGTCCCTTTAATGGTAATGATTAAAACTGAAAAGGAAATCGATTCACTTAAAGGTATCTTTAAAGGGAAAAAGGTTTTTATTGTAAAGCCTCGGTGGGAGGGTTCTTCCAAAGGAATATTTTCACATTCCGTGGTCTCCACCTTCACGAACTTGAAGGAAAGGGTAATGTATATACTTTCAAGGTACCATCAGCCTGCCGTGGTAGAGGAATTTCTGGAAAAAGAAGAAATTACTGTAGGAGTGTGCGGTAATAAGTCTCCCTACATTCTAGGGATGATGAAAATTATTCACCAGGATGCATCCCCAAAATTCTTTGTGTATTCCTTAGAGAACAAAAGAGAATGGCAGGCTAAGATTAAATATGAGCCCCAGGAATCTATTGCTCGCAATATTCAGGTACTAATTGAACGATATGCTTTAAAAGCGTTCGGCATTCTGGAGTTGAGGGACTTTGCACGTATAGATTTCAGAGTAGATGGAGATAATATTCCAAAAATAATAGACATTAATCCTCTTCCCGGCCTCTCTCCCCATTACAGTGATCTCACCATTCTATATAAATTAAAAGGGAGAAGTTACTCTAACCTTATTAAAACGCTATTAGAGGAATCCTTTAAACGGTATGGTTTTAAGCTGAACAGAAACCAACCAGATCTGAAAAAATCAGGAAAGATTTTACGATGAAGATACTGATTGCAGTGGCAAAAGATGTTGTGAAACGAAACGATGTTCAAGATACATTACGCTGTAAAACTTCTCTAGAAGATTTTTTTTTAAAAAAAGGTTTGTCTGTCGAAACGATCTACTTAGAAGAGAGTAATTTTGAACAAGTTGAAATCATTAAAGAAAAGATTTTAGATCACAATCCGTTGTGCGTTTTTAATCTTTTTGAGGGATTTGGCAATAACTCCCAAAGGGAGGCAGAATTTGTAAAAGTTTTAGAATCGATCAATATTCCCTATACCGGTAATTCCTCCCATACATTAAGTCTTTGCCTCAATAAAGAGATGTCAAAAAAGGTTTTGCTAAAAAATAATATGTTCGTACCAGAGGGAGTTTTTGTTAAAGACATAAAAGAGTTAAGACCAGATGTACTTAATTTCCCACTCTTTATAAAACCTTGTTTTGAGGATGCCAGTGTAGGTATAGATAGAGATTCTCTGTTAACAGAAAAAGAAAATTTATATAAGGTTTTAGAAAAAAAACTAAAAGAATTTCCTCAGGGAGTAATCGTAGAAGAATTTATCCCCGGCAAAGAATACAATGTAGGATTTTTGGGGGATTTCCCCTACGAATTGTTAGGGATTTCTGTCATCGATTATGCCAACCACAAAAAGTTTTTGCCTTTTTTAAGCTACAAATCCAAATGGGAAATATCTTCTCAAGAATTTAAAATGCTCTTGCCCTCTCTAAAGGAACCAATAGATGAGAGTTTTCAAAAGAGGATCATCGATATAGCTCAAAAGGTGGGTGAGGTATTAGGGTGCAGAAATTATTTTAGAGTTGATTTAAGAGAAAAGGGTGGCCAACTTTTTGTTTTAGATGTAAATCCCAATCCAGATATAAACCGAGACAGTGGATTTATGAGACAGGCTTATTATAAAGGATATACCTACGAGGATCTTATAGAAAGAATTTTAAAATCTGCTAAAACTTCTATAAATTAAAAAATTATGCACGCAATGGAAAAAGAGGTGTACTTAACTATTACCAAAGACACAGAAGTTTTTAGGGCTACAGAGATAGAAGTTTTAGAGGGGGTATTGGAAGACTGGCAACATAATCCTGTAACAAATTATATTCTTTTTGATGAAAAAAGGAATGACACTATCTTAGGATTTATAATTTTTGGAAGAACCCCTATGACGGAATTCAGCTGGGATATCTACTGGTTAGTAGTGGATAAGAGTTTTCAAAGGAGAGGGGTTGGTAAGATCCTACTGAAAAGAATGCAAGTTTTCATTGCTAAAACAAATAGAACAGCCATAGTAAGAGTAGAAACATCTGGAAGAAATGAATGTAAATATGTAAGAAATTTTTACAAAAATGCAGGGTTCACTGAAGCAGCAAGGATCCCTGACTTTTATAGCCAAAGGGACGATTTGGTAATTTTTTTTAAAAGAATTTGAATAGTTACATTCCTAATCACGATTAAATCTGCTACGTAAATTGTCAAGTCAGTTTAGTAAGTTACTATCTCTACTTTTTTAGAGCGATTATTAGACCCTAAACTCAATAGTGAGATTTTGAATTTACGCCTCTATACTGCAGAATTTATTGGGAAAGGATAAGGTAATCTTGAATGGTTGTGAAGAAATGAGGCTAGTAAAATGTCCTGTGAATAATATTTTAAAATTCTGAGATATGTATGAGTGTCAGATTTAACCTAAACTTACCATTAATTGTCAGATTAGATACTGCTTATTACACATATCTTCTCGTGGAATATCAGCCCTTCATACTTCCTTATTTCATAATCTTATCAACTATTTCTTGTGTGATTGGTTCATAAGCTAGCTGTCCGGTAACTTTTTCAAAGGCTTTGCAGTTCGGGCACACTTTTCGATCGAAGTGTTTTGTAAAGAAATAGGCAATTCCCTTTTGTTTTTCACGTGCACGGCTGCAGATGGGACATTTAAGACACCTTCTGGCTTTCACTTTAAGATTGTTTGTGACCGCTTCCACTCCTACCTCCTTAGTTGATAGATTTAACTGGTTTACTGTTTCTTATTCCAATTTATGTATCCTCTGAGGTTTAAAGTTATAAAAATAACATTTGCAATAACATTAGCGATACTCCCTGCCAGTGCACCAAATGTGAGCCATGAAATGCTTGCTAGTATACCGAAGATAAAACCACATCTCCTTTTTTCACCTAGGTAGTAGAGAGTGAAAAAGGTCATAAACATGGCAATCCAATCTATACCATGATATTTCAATAGTATTTCTGGCATAGTACTCACATGACCTATGAGAAAATGTTTTTCAAAGTGATAAATACTTATAATCTTCCTGCTTAGATTTAGAATAACCCTCAAACAGCTATTTTATGTGGTAATTAATCTAACGGCATGGGGTTACAAAGATTATTATCAGAATCTGCTACTCTCCCACAATTGAAGCATATATACTTAGGATTTTTGGTGAGCACTTTTATTGCTCCAAACTTGTCATTACTAGCCAAAACACAAAGATGGCCTGCGTGATCTCCCCGACAAGTATTTTTTTCACTCATGGTTTCCTCCTTTTTAGTTCGAAAGTATTACGTATCACTTCTTACTTGCAAGTAACTCACAGGGTTTGCGATTACACTTTCGCGCCCCCATTTTCACCACTTTGATGTTATATAATTTCAGTTGAATGTTTTCGGGGATTTTCTTAATACCGTAATATGACCTGTTTTTTACCTCTTCTAAAGATCCTTCAATGACGAGCGTCGTACAGGGGTCCTTTAATTTATCCACATACCACCTAGGCTTACAGATGGTAAAACAGATGTTTTTACTCTTTTTAAGGTATTTCATTTTCCTGCCAGTTGTTACCATACTGCCAGTAGTTGCTAAACCTAATAGAATAGTTTTTCTCCTGTACATGTACCCCATAGGTAGGGCATAAGGCTTATTTCCTGCCATTGATAAAATTCCATGTTGATTGTTTTTTAGGAATTTCTCGATCTCATTCTTGGAAAGATTTTTGAAATCAGCCATCGCTTAATCTCCTTTCAGATTGATTAGATTTTGTGAAGAAAGAGGGAAATTTTAAATGATGAATTCCCACTGGGGGATTATATGTTGGAATGAGTTTACATTCAAGCAATAACTTATAATGCCATTTTGTTAATCGTAAAGGCAGGTAATTTCTTTTTTTGAACGTAGATTCATCCCGTTAGATAATTGGCTTAGATCTTTTATTAGATAAAATAAATTACGACGTTTTCCTTGATAGATATAATTACAGAACTATCTAACGGGGTGAACCTAGATTATCCAAGTTTTTAAATGTGAGAATTAACTGAGAGGAATACTGTAACTTGAGAAAATAGTTTTCTGTGGGTATCAGAGAAAATTTGTGCCCTGATTTGTCTACTTTAAAAAATAGTTTTTCAGATGGTATTCCGCATAACTTTAGCAAAAAAACTTCCCCCTTTACATTCTCCTTGGAAATTGATAGTTTATTAATTAAGAGCAGCATATTATTTTGCATTGCCTTACGTACCACGGATAAAGCTCTATAAGCTAAGTGGCTCGAGTAAGGTCATGAGAGTAAACACCAAAATCCTCGAATTGGTTAAACGCTTTGACCGTAATCTGGAAGAATACAAGCAGGGTAAATACAATGAAACCCAGCTGCGCCGTGAGTTTATCGACCCTTTCTTTGAAGAATTGGGCTGGGATGTTGCTAATAAAAAAGGCTATGCCGAAGCCTATAAAGAGGTAGTTCATGAAGATGCGATTAAGGTAGGAAGGGCGACCAAAGCTCCTGATTACAGTTTTCGCATTGGAGGTGTCCGAAAATTTTTTCTGGAAGCCAAAAAGCCCTCAGTCGATATCAAGACAGATACCCACCCAGCTTATCAACTACGTCGCTATGCCTGGAGTGCCAAGCTTCCCCTCAGCATCCTTACCGATTTTGAAGAGTTTGCAGTCTACGATTGTCGGATCAAGCCGGTCAAGACTGATAAGGCCTCTCACTCCCGTATCCTCTATATGACCTATACTGAGTATCCCAAACGATGGGAGGAGATAGCAGATATCTTTTCTCGTGAGGCAATCCTTAAAGGTTCTTTTGATAAGTATGTTGAATCAAAGAAGGGCAAGCGGGGTACAGCCGAAGTTGATACAGTTTTCTTACAAGAAATTGAGCGCTGGCGTGATATTCTAGCCAAAAATATTGCGATCCGGAACCCCAGGCTGACCCATCGAGAGCTCAATTTTGCAGTCCAGCAGACTATTGACCGCATTATCTTCCTTCGCATCTGCGAAGACCGTGGTATTGAATTCTATGGAAGGCTTATGGCATTGCAAAATGGCCATCATATCTATAGACGATTGCTGGAACTCTTCTATCAGGCTGATGACCGCTATAATTCCGGCCTTTTCCATTTCAGGATGGAGAAAGATCGCTTTGATGCACCTGATACCCTCACTCCACATCTTAAAATTGATGACAAGATCCTGCAAAACATCCTTAAAAACCTCTACTATCCTGACAGTCCTTATGAGTTTTCGGTACTCCCTGCTGATATACTTGGTCAGGTGTATGAACAATTTCTGGGCAAGGTCATTCGTTTGACTCAGTCTCATCGGGCTGTTGTAGAGGATAAGCCAGAAGTTAGAAAAGCGGGGGGTATTTATTATACCCCCACCTACATCGTGGATTACATTGTCAATCAGACGGTGGGTAAGTTGGTTAAGGACAAGAAGCCAGGTCCTCGAGGGAGTGCAAGTAAGCTTAAGATTCTAGACCCTGCCTGTGGTTCCGGCTCATTTCTCCTGGGAGCCTATCAATACTTACTCGATTGGCACCGGGATGAGTATATCAAAGACGGTGCTGAGAAGTGGGCGCGTGGACGTTCGCCGCGTCTTTACCAAATTAGCGAGGGCGAATGGAAATTGACCATTGAGGAACGTCAGCGCATCCTCCTCAACAATATCTATGGTGTAGACATTGACCCACAGGCAGTAGAAGTGACTAAACTATCGCTCCTTCTCAAAGTGCTAGAAGGGGAAGATGAACAGACCATAGGTCGTCAACTCTCCCTATTCCAAAAGCGAGTGCTTCCCGATCTGGCAAACAACATCAAATGCGGCAATTCCCTTATTGGTCCTGACTATTATGATGGCAAACAGATGAGCTTTTTCGATGAAGAAGAAATGCATCGCATCAATGCCTTTGATTGGAAATCCGAATTCCCTGAGATTATGAAAGCAGGCGGCTTCGATGTGGTGATCGGGAATCCACCCTACATTCGGATTCAAGCTATGAAGGAATGGGCACCGTTAGAGGTGGAATTTTATAAAAAGCATTATGTCAGTGCCAGCAAAGGAAACTATGATATTTATGTAGTATTTGTGGAAAACGGATTGAATTTACTAAATAACCGAGGGCTATTAGGCTTTATCCTACCCAATAAATTTTTGGCAACTGATTATGGTCAAGAACTTCGCAATCTTATTTCAAACAAAAAATCATTAACATGTCTTATTGACTTTGGACAAGCGCAAGTATTTGAAGATTCTACAACATACACCTGTTTGCTGTTTTTAGCGGGTTGTAAATTAAAATTATTTAATTACATTAGAATTGGAAGACCTTTAAATATTTTAACAAACAATTTAGAATTTGTAACGTATCCTTCAGATTATCTTTCAGAAAAAACTTGGCTGCTATTGTCCACACTGGAAATGAAAATTGTTGCTAAACTTAAAAAAAACACTGTACCTTTAATTGAACTACCATCAATTATAAGTCGTGGTTCAAGTAGCGGAGATGATAATATATTCATGTTAAGACGAACAGCAGGAAAGAATCAATATATCACTAATGATGGTGAAAAAGTTATAATTGAAAAGTCTATCTTAAGAACTCCCCTATTTGCCACAGATTTCACTCGTTATGAATTTGTCCCTAAGAGTGAAAAAGTTATAATTTTTCCGTATTTTAAACACGAAGGAGGATTTAGACTTCTTTCAGAATCTGAAATAAGAACTAACTTTCCCAAAGCATTTCAATACCTTCATTCACATAGGAAAAAACTTGAGCAAAGGAAACAATACAAAAGATGGTATGCTTTTAGCGCTCCTAGAAATCTAGCTGTTCATGATACTGCCCAAATGCTGGTACCACTACTTGCTGATAAAGGATTATTAGCTGAATTACCAGAGAATCAAAAGGATTACTGTCTAATGGCAAGTGGGGGATTTAGTATTGTAGTAGATAACAAATATCTATCGCCTAGATATATTTTGGGACTTTTGAATTCAAAACTTCTGTTTTGGTACTTAAAATCAATTAGTAACATATTCCGTGGAGGATGGATAACTTGTACAAAACAATACGTTGGGCAAATGCCTATTCGCACTATCGACTTTAAGAATCAAACAGAAAAAAAACGTTATGATCACATGGTTTCCCTGGTTGAAGGAATGATAGATTTTCACAAACAACTTACAACAACTAAAACACCC
>Ga0209427_10001183_pt1 | contig 29681 bp, 27 predicted proteins | sample DeeMarSWOR136_30_FD_187465 | JGI IMG/M metagenome (GOLD analysis project Ga0209427, IMG submission 187465) | Marine sediment microbial communities from White Oak River estuary, North Carolina - WOR-1-36_30 (SPAdes) (version 2) | ecosystem: Environmental > Aquatic > Marine > Intertidal zone >...
GAAAAGATCATGGCAACGATTGCCCTGACCTCATCCAGAACGCTCTGAGGGTCTTCCATATTTACCAAGCGTGAAAGTTGAGTCTCTTTCATTCTTATCTCCCCAAATCAGTTATAACATTCCTTCACTCCTTTAAAGAACTAATCAGGATAATATGCTCTGCGTCTATCCTTTTCAGAGCGCCGATCAATACCAGAGCGTTTCTCCTCTCACATGTTCCAACCTCATTAGATAACTTGTTGGAAAGGTACAACTTTTTTGTGGGATAACACGCAAAAGCCCCCAAAGGAATTTATGCGCACCCTTGGAGGCCTTATGTTGGTAGTTTGAGGAAACCCTCTTTCATCATGAGTTGCCCTTAGATACAGGTTAAATCTTGAAGGAAGAACCCTTTGTAAAGGTAGAATAGCGTGCCTTATATTGTATGTCAAGCAAAAAATAGCACAATATATTGTTGCTAAATAGTATATTGCCAGTTGAAGGCTTAAATGACCCTGGCTTGGCTATCCAATGATTTGCAGTTTTTCTTTTCTGGGTTAGTGCGTACAAACTGTGCTTTCTGGATATAGGGAACGGAATCTATCATATTGTCTGGTACAAACATGGGTAAAGAGGTTTTCTTGTAGGCATTTCTAATCAGATTTCGATTGATCTGTTGTGTGTAATCAAGGAAACAGAAACCCACGATCAGACCAGCTTGAGGTCTCCTTCCAGTTGCTTCATTGTTTCCTCCTTTTTGACTTACGAGCATCCACCCTGTCTTTTAATTCTTCGCCGCGTGAGCCCTGTTTCTTCGCTTAGGGCCTCTATGAGATCTGATTTGTTTTTGATCTAAGCCACTATATTTCCTTTCCTTAGCTCCGCAATCTTTTCAGAAGAATATTTCAATATTTCTAACAATATCTCTTCCGTATGCTCCCCTAAATCTGGGGGCGCCTGGAAAGTCTCATCAAGGCCCGACATCTTAAAGGGGTTCCCGGGTGCTAGTATCTCTTTGCCCTTGTGATCAAAGCCAGGTAGCATATTTCTTGCTGATGTCTGGGGGCTGTTGATAACATCTTCCACACTATTAATAGCAGTGGCAGGAACATCCTTTTCAGTGAATATTTCAAGCCATTGCCTGGTTGTCTTTGTTAATAGAACTTTCTCCACCATTGAGCGCAGTTCTTCTCCATGTTCGATCCGCTTGGAGTGTGAATCCAGGCGGGGATCGGTAAGCCACTCTACATGTCCCAGGCCCTTACACAGTCTGCGCCACATCCCTTCTCTATGCCCGCACAGCACTACATAGTCGTCCTTGGTCTTGAAGGGACCCCACAACATTTTGGGCAAAGGATCTGCCCAGGTCTTGAAATTGGCCACTGCCGTGAGCGTGTACCCTGACATACTGATGAGCATATCTTGCATGCCCACGTCCAGCCTTTGTCCCACTCCGGAAAACTCCCGTGCATAAAGGGCAACAACAATAGCAAGTGCAGCGCCCAGGCCTCCAACATGGTCAGCCCAACTGATTCCAGGATAGCAAGGGGGCACTGTACCCGCAGGCAGAAGCTGACTGAGAAGGGAGGTTATACCTGACGATGCTTCGATTATTGTGTCAAAGGCTGCCTTTCCCTTATCTGGGCCGGTTGCGCCGTATCCGGAAAGGGAGCAACAGATTATCCGCGGATTGATCTTTCGCAAGGTTTCGTAGTCAATCCTAAGACGATTCATTACTCCCGGACGAAAATTGTCAAACACTACATCCGACTCCTTGACCAGATCGTAGAATACCTCTCGCCCTTGGTCCGACCGTAGATCGATGACCATACTCTTTTTGTTTCGGTTGTAGGTAAGAAAGTGCACGTCGCCCCCTTTATGAGTATGCCGCGGGAAAAGCATTTGCCGGGTCGTGACACCGGTTACGTTATGGGGGGTTTCGATCTTTATCACCTCTGCACCCAAGAAAGCCAGTAGCAGCGAACCGTATGGACCTCCGGTGGCCCAGGTGCAGTCCAACACCCTTACTCCTGCTAACGGCCTCTTTCTAAATGATTCATGCTGTGACATTTCCTGCTCCTTTGATGATGGGTCAAAACTGGCGCCGCCGAAGTGGCGCTTCACACTTATTCAGATGCATAACCCATTGGTCATAGTAATTGATATGCTCCCGGCCAGGATGGCCAATAGAAGCCGTTTGGCAGAATGTTATACAATGGCTCAATACGTTGAGACGACAATATCTGGAGGAATGAATGAAAAAGGCAGCGCCAATAATGAACCCTGCCTTAAATATTGTATTGGTGAGTTTGATTAGCTTTTCCCGGGCAGCCTCCTAGATCCTACAAATCTTTTCACCAGAAAAGCCTGAGTCCTGCTGGATTATCCCATTACACCGACATCATGAGCCCCGAAGTTGATCTCAAACCAGCCGGCTGGTTTATTTTCCAAACTTTTCAAGCCGTCGGCCTCAAAACACGCTATGGCCAACTGCAGCTAGGTCAACATGGGCTCTGAATTCCACCTCTGGCTTTTATTTTGTGCCCCTGCCATTTCTTGGTTTTTGATCAAGCACAAGGCTTATGGATCTACGTGTTTTCTTAATTCCCCCTTTCGCTCCCGTGGGTTACGGGTACGGGAGCAACCCGCCCTTTCAGGGAACTCTTTAGGAGAAAAGAGTATACGTAAGACTAGTTAATCCCGCAAGCCTTCAGAAATAATTGAATTTCTTGCCTTGCTTTTTTGATAACATGTAATAATAGGATTGTCAAGCTAAAATAACAAGATGTGGTGCTTTTTTCTCTTTTTTTTCAATATGTAGTATACCAATAGTGTGTAAAAGGTGGTGGGTACCGGTTTGCAACATCCTCTCCTCTACCCTGGTACATCAGTCGCGAGGCTCAAAACTTCACTTTTCTCTGGCAACAGCCATCACAAATGCCCTCAAGATAGGCGATGACAAAGAAAACGTACAGGCTTTATTAGGGGGTATCCTTCGATACTATAGCCCAGGATTTAACTCTGCCAAGGACTTGATGAGGATGCAGAAAATACGGATTATTGGATGTATAATAGGTGGAGCATTGGACTTGGACGGATGGATACTTATGGCAAGCCAGGATTAACAGAGATGCCAAAAAATGGCTTACTGTGTGCCTCTTTTTTCAGTGTCTATTCCTGAAAGACATCACTTCGTATAAACCCACTCCCTTTATCTCCTCACCAGCGATATTTAGAGTAGACTCAGCTAAGATCCCATAATAGGCAGGCCTGGATACCAATACTTTTATGAGCCATTTTAAAAGGGGATTTACACCTTCTAAGAGATCCCTTTTATCCACAATCTCTTTTGCCTTTAGCGCCATTTGAAAGGGGTTGTCTTCTTCAACGGACCTTATCGTTATTGTAGATGGGTATAAGGTTTTAATCTCATCATCTTTTCTCACCTCATCTGCAGAAATCTCTATTAAATCACCAGAGCTATGGATGATTGTATCTTTCCTGCCTATCATGACTGATTTAATCGGATGTCTCATTAAATAGGTATCCATAAAGACTACGATATACTCCTCTGACAAGAATCTTCCCCAATACCATTTGGAAACAGCATCATCCATAAAGAGTTTGCGCCGAGCATCTACCTGCCAATAATTGTGGTCATGGTACCCAAAGGCCTCTTTGAGCTCATATCTTTCCTCCCCCAAAGAGAATTCTCCAACTACCTTTGCCTTAGGTATCGGAATGATCCAGCCAAATGTCGCCTTTTTTCTCCCTCTTTCAATCTTCACCTCATCACCCAAAGGTTTCCACCCTTCTATTTCACGAATAAAAGTCAGGTTGGCGCTAAATTCATTAATATTCACTGTTATATGACACAGGCTATCCTCAGTGGGAGACTCCACAAAGGCATGAAATTCATCCCTCAGCTTTACATCACAAGACCTTCTCGATGCACTGAAATCTTTCAATGCGTAAGCCCTGATGAGGGAGTGTTTTCTGGTGGGTGTCTTGATCGCAATAGCTACTTGGGGAAAGAATCTTCTCCTCAATGGGTCTGTGCCCAGATGAGCAACGAGCTTTAAAATGCAGTTGGTTCTCAAATCAGTAACATCAAAGTACCACCACTCAAAATTACCTTTTTCTGGATTAGTGAGCTGAAAGCTATCATCTGACGGCAATACCTTTCGCTCCGAGGTATCAGTAATTGACTGTGAGGGCTCAACCAAACCATTGATCTTGACTGCACCTTTGTGGATACGGGCTTTCAATTTTCTCACCTCAACTCCGGGGACACCATACTTATCTCTTACTTAGAATCTTTTCTGCATTTTGTCAAAGTAGACCCTTTAATTTGGTTGAGTTGATAAGAAATCCTTTTTTGTGGGAAGCAATCTGAGCAAATTGGGGTTGTGTGCAGATAATGACCACTCAGCTGATCCCGTGGTCAAATCTCTACAAATCCTAGAAAATGAGAGCAGTGAGTGTGATGATTCACAGAAATAGCCCCCATCAGAAAGAGTTGCCCCCAATGAGGAACTCAGCCCTTGTTTAAGGCCTCTACAACCCGATCCCGATATTCACGGCTTTGATCATCAACGGGTATCACCTCGATTTCCGAAGGCGATGATGCCCCCAGGCCAATCTCAACGGCCCTGGCAATCTGCTCCTGTTCGAAAACCTTTGGCGTCATGATTTGATCATTGCTGCCCAGTGACTTCAGAATAGCCACTCCAACGGCATCAATAGCCACACGATCAGTGGAGGCGAGGAAGACATTTCCCTTGGCACGCTTTCCATCCATAGGGCCGCCGTCAACAAAGGCCTCGATTCCGTCCAATACGATGAGATCAGGTCTAAACGGGGCGTTTATTTCTGCGATCATCTTTCGCTGGCTGGCTGATCGGTGAAGTTCCCTCATGTAGTGATAGCCGTGCCGGTCCGTGGGGACCACCCCGACATGGAGTTTCAGTGACATGGTGAAGACTCCTCCGTACTGGTGAGTTTTGAGGCAACAAGTGGAAATAAGGCATTCGGCCTCGAGGATGGGGCGGGCAATCCTAAATCCGTCCCGCCAATGGCTGTCCTTGGGATCGACCTCCACCCAGCCCTTACTGTCCAGTTGGTCGAAATCAATTACCTTCACATCCAGGTTCTTCATTAGTGGAAAGATACCCTTCTGCTCCATGACCTCCCGGGTCGGTGGATAGCTTCGCTCCCCAAGGCTCACAGATTTTGCCCCCATCTTCCAGGCCTCTTCCACTAGGGCTACCAGGGTATCGTTGTGAGTTGATCCAGGAAACAGGTCTGCGGTGTTGAAATTGGGTTTGATCAGGACATCTTTGTTCTTTACCGGGTTTATATTCAGGGCCTTTATGGATGAGCCCGCTGCGGATTTTCGATCCTCGGTGCTTAGAAATGCCACGCGACTCTTGGCACTCGCCATAGCCAAACCTCCATGTATACCTAATAGTAGAGCTGCGCCAGGTGGGGCCCTTCAAATATAGGTCTTTACTCAGTCCCCCTTACCATGCAAGCCTCGCCCACAATCTCAGAGATATCCCTTATTTCTAACCTTCCTTCAAAATCCTCCGCCTTGACAGCATCCTCAAGCATGGTCATACAGTTAGGACAGGCTACCGCTACAATACTGGCTCCAGTATCATAAGCCTCTCTGATCCTAATCCTTGCCGGGCTATTCTCACTTCCACCCAGGAAATCGGTATAAAAGTTGCCCCCGCCACCACCGCAGCAGAGGGCTCCCTCTCTGTTTCTCTCCATCTCTACCAGTTCGATTCCAGGAATAGCGGTTAACACCTCCCTTGGGACATCGTATTCCCCGTTCCACCGGCCGAGGAAACAGGGGTCATGGTAGGTAACCCGGGCATTGAGCCCACGGGAAACATCTAGGCTTCCACCCTTGATAAGGTCTCGAAGAAGTTGTGTGTAGTGATACACCTCAAAGCCACCCCCAAACATCGGGTAGTCGTTTTTTATAGCGTTGTAGGAATGTGGAGAGAGGGTAACGATCCTCTTTACTCCTAAATCCTTGAATTGCTGAATGTTCTCCTCGGCCAGTAACTGGAATAAGCCCCTTTCACCAAGCTTGCTCACCTCGTTCCCATCACAGTTCTCCTCGTTGCCTAACACCCCAAAAGATACACCGGCCTTTAGCAGCACCTCTCCCAGTGCTTTTGACGTCTCTTTGGCTCTGGTATCATACGAGCCTACACAGCCAACATAGTACAGGAATTCCTGTCCGTCATATGGTTTTATCCCTGTCCCCTCGGCCCATTCGCCCCTTTTTGTTCTCGCATTACCATAGGGGTTTCCCTGCTGCTGAATATTCTCTAAAAACTCCTTTACAGCAGATGGTACTGAACCACTTTCAATCATCTCACCCCTGGCGGCTACTATCATGTCAACGATATCATCGCTAAAGCGAAGAGGGCATTTCTCAGCACAGTTCTTGCATGCGACGCAGGAGTATACAATCTCGGCAAGATGGTCTGTCCATTCTATTTCGTTATTTAGCCAGGCCCTTATCAGCCACAATCGTCCCCCACAGGAGTAGCTTTCCATGCGGAATCTGGCATAGGCAGGACAGTTATTCACGTCAGTCCAATTAGTTGGAAACTTGCAATAACCACACCTGAAGCACCTGTGTATGATATCTTTATACGGATAATCTGCAAGAGTCATTAGCTTACCTCCCAATTTCCAGGGTTCATAATTCCGTTAGGGTCAAGAAGTTGCTTTACCTTCTTCATCAGCTGGAGAGTATTGGGGTCTATTTTTTCCATAACTATCTTCTGCCCGTAAACCCCAGGTTTCCAGATAGTTCCCCCTAATTCCAGGGCCAGGTCATCGGATTCATGTAGTGCCTTCCTTGCGTGCCTAATGCTCTCCGGGTCTGCCCGATTGAATGCGTAGGTCCAGGAGAACATCATAGCGTGAGACCTTCCGATAATTCGCCCCAGTACAGTATAGGGAATATCGTGTCTTGTGGAAATCTCGACCCCTCGCCGGTAACACTCGGGGTATGTCTCCACAGGCATAATCGCCCCTACGTATTCAAATCCACCGCCCTTCTTCCAATCAGAGGTTTTGGAAATCTGAGGTCTCCGTGCGAGCTCAAACTTCATCTCTGGTGACAGATTCACGAATCCCCCATCACCCTTCTCAATATAGTCCCCAAGTGTGTCATCCCAGATTAACCCCTTTTTAAATTCGAGCTCCTTCTCGGAGTCTGCAGTCATAAAGATATTTATAGTATGGAGCTCATTAGCGAAAGGTGGGATTGCTTGGCTAAAAGCCACTATATCTTCGGCCATCTCTGTGTGAGTGATTCTGTGTACCACTTCCGGAACCAACTCTTCATCCTCTACCGCAAATTGCTCCACGTCCCTTATCTTTTTCGATGGGTAGAGTCTGAGCGATAGCCTGGTAATGATACCTGTAGTGCCAGACCATCCGAGGAAGAGCCCCAGGTCGGGTAAAGGGTGTAATGTGAACCAATGAGGAGATATCGAACAAGAGCCAATTTTGCATACCTCACCTGTTGGTAAGACAACCTCCAGCCCGTTAACCATGTCAGAGTTAAAGCCGTATACCTGAGCCAGATCACCCTGGCCGTGTATCGCTATATTACCGGCAATTGTAGCCTGGGGCGGCGCTCCAGGCTCTGAGTGATACAGGTTAGGATGATGCCTCTCCAGGTAGGACACCAGCTGACCCTGAGAAACGCCACACTCAACAACCACATATCGGGCCCTTTCGTTTACCTCTATTATTCTGTCCATCCTCTTTAGGTCGAGGGCAATCCCTCCCCGCAGAGGCACAGCCAGACCGGCTAGAGATAATCCACCTCCCAGGGGAACTACTGGGATTTTCTCCCTGTTTGCCAGCTTCACTATTTGCTGCACTTCCCCTGTTGTCTTCGGCGCCACCGCATAGTCCGGCCGCTGAGGCTCGGTTGTCCCTAAGTCATAGGAGTAGACGTAAAGCTCCTCTGGGCGTGTAGAAACATGCTCCTCCCCTACTATTTCAACCAAAGATTTGTATATGGATTCCATGATATCACCCCCATCCTTCAGGTTTCTCGCCTATAGCGAGTCGACACAGATCGCTCATAAAGAGAGGCTTTATGCCCTTCTCGGAAACCAGGCTAGCTAGTGTATCCCAACAGGCAGGACAATTAAAGACACAAACTTGAGCCCCGGCATTGATCATGTCTTCTATATTTCTCCTTTGCACATCAGCAGCACGTTGACGACTCCCTTTCCTTCTCTGCCCTATGATTGTACCTGCGCAGCACAGGGCGTTCTCGCCAGTATACTCTCTCTTAACGCTGTCCGCTCCTATCAGGTTGAAGATATCTTCAACAAAGTGTAGTTTATCAGGGGAAAGCCGGGACGAGCACGGGCGCTGATAGGCAACCTTCAAGTTCAGCGGCTTGATCTCATCCTTAAGTTCCTTTAGCCTATTGTAGAGATACTCAAAGAGATGAATGGGTTTAAATGGAACTTCAATGCCAACCGCCGGGGCGTAAGAGGCAAAGGTTCCGTAACACTCATCATGCAAGAATATGACCTCTTTGACATTATGCTTGGCGATGGTTTCTATAGTCTTCGGGAGCCTCTCCTTTATTACAGAAGTCCTGGCATAGTGCAGGTACATGAGCTGGCAGAAAAAATGAAACATTTTTCGAGGATCCGTTGATATAAAAGAGATGCCCTCAAAAAGCCTCCCCTGTACTAAATTGGCAAGCTCGGAAAACACACCCATACTGAGCACGGGCTCCTTAACTTCCTTAATCTCGGGCTCTCCTCTGAAGGGGATACCTATTTGCACGCCTCTCTTGATAAGAGGCCTGGGCAGGGGCGGTATGTCCATTTCTTCCTGGCGCTCAACGATTAAATAGAAGGGGTGGTTCCCCATTTCACAATATTCCTCGCAGGCATAACACGTTACACAATCGTGTAACACAAAGGAGTCCTCGCCATTAAATATCTTCACCATCTCTGCCTTTGCTGTGTCTCTGTCTATATCCATATACTGGCACTTGGCGAGACAGTTACCAGTCCGACAGGCCACGCATTTCCTTTCATCAAACCTTAATTCAAACATTCATTCACCTCCTTACTAAATCGTTCATACACAGACAAAAATTCACTTTTGGGTGACGTCAGCATAGAACAAAGTCACGGGTATTACCTTTCTTTGTCCCCCCATCTGCATTATTTTAGTGCTGACATGGGAACCTCATCCATATCTGTAAAGCCCTGATTCTCCCCAATCATTTCCCATATAAAGGTGTAGTTCTCGTACCAACTCCAGAGTGAGGAGACCAGCTGGGCGACAGTACGGCCTCTTCATTGGGCACTATGTTATGTCGTGTCTCAGGCGGTTCCCCCATAAAGTGAAAAAGCACTTCATCTCCCGGAATGTGAAAATATAGATAACCTTGCATCGGTCTTTGGTGAGTGCGGGCTAGAGCGCAAATGAAAAATGATACAAACTCCGTTTGTCGGAGGCAGAGTATAGGTGAAATGGCCTCGTATGTCAAATGGGAATGTGTCTCAAGATCTCAGTTCTTAATTTATTGAATGATTTAAATTGGTTCTATGATGTTTTTCAGGCAGGAGAGGTATAGACTTGTATCGGTATCCTTATATTTTTTGGCTTTTCACTATCTTGGGACGGTCAGCCCCCAGCAATCACTTTTTCTGGCAGGACTTCTTGACAGCGCCTATATGCGCGCTTGCAGTCACGCAATATCTCTACAGGTATGTCGGTGGGCGGCGGCTTATGGTTCTTGACCAGCCTGCGGGCCTTGATGAGCTTTGTCGGATCGCCCAGGGCTGGCACGCCGGTGGCTACATTGGGTGCATAGTATTCGCGTGATCACCCCTCTGGTGCCACTAAGAGTCTCTGACCTGGGTAGATGACTTGGTCTGGGATTATGTTGTTGAGGCGACAGAGTTCTTCCACGGATGTACCGTATCGTTGGGCAATCCGATAGAGACTGTCGCCCACGCGGACCTCGTGGTAGTGCCCTTTGGTCAAAGGAAATGGTTTTCTTTGGACAGTGAGCGAGGTTTCGGTCTTCGCGGGCGCTGAAGCTATCCTTTTCTCTAGCCTGTCAATCTTTTGAGTCAATTCATCCAGCCGGTCTGCGAGATACCTCCCGGACTTATCAGTTTCTGCAACATAGCTAAGCAGGTCCTTCTCCTGCTTATAGAGAAAGACGATTTTATCCTCCATCCCCTCAAGGCTTGCTAGTCTCTCTTCAAGCTGTTTGAGTCTAGCCTGGATAGTGGATAGATCCTCTGTAGAGAGTTCATTGCCGTATACGAAAAATATGGCAATAAGGACGATCAAAAACAGCGCACCTGCCCCGCCAAGAATCAGGATTTTTCTTTGGGGCTGGAGAATATGCGGTGCTTTACGGCGTCGCATATATTCATCCTTGCGCGCGTGGCGCAGGTCATCAACAGTTTCTTTCTCCAACCGTTTCATCTCTTTATCAAGATTCTCGTTCATTCGTTTCTCCTTTGACCTGGGTGTTTCATAAAAAAGGTAGAATCCGTGCACGCATGTCCTGGTCCTTTCTTACGTGTTCACGCATCCCTTCACATGATTTGGAATCAATTCCCTTTAAGTCACAATTTTTATAAGCAAATATAAAAATCAAGGAAAGGATTATAGATCTCAAGATTAGGTCCGGTCGCTTTTGAGTTGATTTATGCCTTCCCCATAACCATCGTCCGCGGCCAACTTCAGGTATTTCTTCTTTTCATCAGGATCATCAATGAGCATCCCATAGTGATACATGGCGGGAATTTAGCTATCATTGATACATCTTATTCTTTGGCATGAAGAACCACTCTGACCCTGCCCTTGGTATTTGACCACTTGAGTCGAGAATTTGAAGGCAGCGATGCTATTTCCGTTTCAGATGGTGTCGGGGCGCCCTTGTCGGTGTTCGCCTTCTAGGAACTACGGCCCTACCTCTAACCCTATCTCTTGACCTTGCGGACCTGCCAAGGAGGAAAACGCCCAAAAGCTTCCCGTGATTGTCGAAGATAAGGCTATAATTCATTGTTGAAAGGATTCGCTTCACGCCGTCCCGAATGGGCAGGTCCTTAAACTGCACCGAAACCTTTTCATCGAGTGAGACTTTACTCCCTTTGAGCCATATTTTGAACCATATCCCCTCCTTTTCCTTTCTGATCTCTCCAATGACAGCCCTTAGCGGGGCTTCTTTAATATTGGCAGAGAGGGTTCGGTTTCCAAAATCCAGGTCGATATATCCCTCCTCTGCTATGATGAGGGCAGATGACAAGAAGAACAAAAGAGAGGCTGCAATGAAGGTTACTATGGCTTTGCTCACTTTGCGCATAATGACTATGCAGTTCAGCTCAGCAATCTAAAACGGGTTTTTTCATTTCTTCCCCATTCCACATGGGTCTTTCTTGTTTTTTCTAACGTCTCATCCTACAGAGAAGAAGAGGTAAGAACTAAATAATTGCGAGTAGTATGATTTTGAAAATCACTGTTATTCCTGCTAAGGGATGGTTTGCATCAAGGGTTACAGTATCTTGATTCATATCGGAAATAATTACCCTGATAGGATTGCCATCCTTCTGTGGAATCTGGAGTTGCTCTCCGATAGCAGGTGTAATATTCTCAGGTAAAAGGCTTTTCTTTACATTCACCAGTAATTCTTCGTTCCTTGGCCCATATGCCTCTTCTGGCGGGACTGTAACGGTCTTTGTCTCCCCGACTTCCATACCGATGACACCTTCTTCAAAACCTGGAATAACCTCCCCCTTTCCAATTGTAAATTCAAACGGATCATCCTCTCTTGAAGTGTCAAATACGGCACCGTTTTCGAGTTTGCCTGTGTAGTAGACTTTTACCCTATCTCCGCATTTTGCCTGATTCACGTAAACCTCCTATGGGTTTTTGGTTAATCTTGAGCTTCTTTCTTGATAATTTGGTCTATCTTTTCAACCCTCAGGGAGCGAGTAGAAACTAGCATCAACGCCGCAGACAATCTCTATCGCCAATGCTTGAGTCCGTTGACAATGTTTCTGAATCTCGCCGCTGGCCTAGTATTGGTTGAAGGCCGTTCTATGAGCACAAGTGCCGCTTCCAAAGGTATGGTTTGGAAGGATTGAAAGGCACATCATGTTTCTAACCTATTCTCTACCTTTCTCTTTCATCTGTTCATAGGCCCTGATAACCTTGTCTAACTCTTTAAGCATCCTTTTCTTTTCCTTTTCCTAAGCCCTTCTCAAATCTTCATTCAAGTCCCTCAAAAGATATTGTAACTCCCTGGTCTTCCTCTCGATAGCCCTCCTTTTATCATCCTGTGCATCCATACTCAACATCACAGCCTGTTTCTCCAATTCCTTCCTCAGTTCCAAAAGCTCTCTTTGTTTCGTATTAAGTTGCCTCTGGAGCACATCCTTTTTGTTCTTCAGAATCTCAAGGACCTTTTGCCCTTCCTTGGATTCCTCAAGACATCTTTGAATATCAAGAACGCCAACCTTGGTAGAATCTCCCCCCAGAGCTACATTATGAGGCAATAGAATTACAGTAATAATAGCTGATAACAAGAAACACTTCTTGATTCCCGACCCCCTTGCTTGGTGTGACCGCTTTGAACATCAATATATCCTCTGTGGTCTTTTAGTGTACCCCCACTACCGCCATAGCTAATCCTGATACTGCTCCGCAGAAGTGGGGGACGAAGGGGTACTTACTGTTTGAGCTCCATAAGCCGTCTGGCACATTCATCGGCAACTCCACGAGCAGGCGATTCAGCTCCGGGCATTGTCGCCCAACCTGCTTCTTTCACATAATCGTCTCTCATCCAGGGGTCTTTTGCTTTCAACTGCTTGAATCGCTCTTCCCTGTTTGGATCCTTGAGAAACTGTGCGACACAAATTGGTGCCAGGTTGTCCACAACAGCCTTTTCGGCCATTTCTTCAGCTTTAGCTTGGGCAGAGCCACTTGTTACTACCCATCCTGCCGAGAAAATGACAATAAGCAACACGATCGCGCCAACCACCACACCCCACACAAACGGTTTTATCATTTCTTTTCTCATCTTAGCTACCTCCTCTAGATTAAACCTCAAACACGATCCCTTTGACCTCCAAGTTTCTTACCTACCTGTACAGTGGAAAGTTTTTAGCGAATATTGAGCTTAAGATTGTCCATTATTCATCCCTCCTCGTTTAAGTTTTTTATAGGTACGTCAACTAAATTCTAGCGTACACTTTAAAATGCACCCCCTTTTTGAATCTATGGAAATCATATCGCGGAGGTGAACGAGCCATGGCAGGGCAACGACGACTTTCTGCCAGACCGGGATAAAGCCGGAAAAAGCCATACCTATGCTCAAACCGTTCCTCATAAAGCGTTTCATCAATGTACACCATGTGCTATCTCCCCAATCAAACACGCTTTGAGCATTTGAAGTTGACCTAACCACTCAACAGAACAAAGGCGCCCCCACCGGCAGTATAGCTCAGGCTGAACAGCAATCGCTATTTTGGCAAGTAATAGCCTGGTTGGAAAATCGCCAGAATCTCCACAGCTACGATTGCGGCTACCAACAAGGTCCCATAGTGATACGTAGCAGGAATATAGCCCTCATCAGCACCTTTTTTCAGATATTTCTTCTTTTCATCAGGGGCATCAGTTTCCATTCCATACTCAAACATGGCTTTTGTCTTGCCTTCCTCGGCTCGGACCTTCAATTCTCTCAGATCTTTCTTGTTCATTGCTCAACCTCACTAAAAAATGATATAAGAGATTTGACCAGTTATCTAAATTAAGAGGCGCACAATCTGGTGTTTTATAGTATTATAAGATGTTGTTTTGCCATCCTCACGTAACCTTTCAAGCCCCTGGTTATTCCAGATTGTTTTCTCAATTCAGGTATATCCAGGCATTATAACAATCCCTTTTCAAATAATTTTTTCCTAATTCCAGATGCCTCAAGCCCAAGGATCAGGCAGACACCTTCAAAACTATTAAATCCTTTGCTCTTACTCTTGAACCAGGCTTGGGCCTGTCTTTTCCAGTATAATTCCCGATCAACCTGACTATTTTGAAACGTTGTGAAGTTTTCTCGTGCTTCAGGTGGTTCATAATATAGATCCTCAAGCGCCTTTTCTAAAACATTTGCCCAAAGCTTTAAATGGAGGTGGTCTTCTCTCCCCACTAAAAATACTCCTCAAAAAACTATCCTTAGCTTTATTCTGGCGCTTGAGAAGTGGTGACGCTACCAAAAGATATCTTTCACTGCCCAGCTGATGAGCCCGGGGCTGCTAGGCTTAAACACCAGCAATCATCCAATATGCTCCCTTTTTTTGCCTTTTCGGTTTTTAACCGCTTTCCCCCTGGCGATTTTATATATGCAGACAAAATGAATGATACGGGCTCAGTCACCTAATTCAAAAGATAGAGAATTTTAGACAGCAGTAATGCCAGAGGAGGCACCAATATAGAGCCTCTGGAGCTTTCTGTATGCCCAATTCTACCTGCTCGGGTTCGGCCTGGTCTAAGATTGCCCTGGTGATCTTCTGTCTATTCATGGTGATTGCACCGAGAGGCCTTCTTGCTGGTTTACGCCTATTTCAAAGGTGTCCAGTTCTCGGTCCGAAATCCAAGTCCCCATATGATTTTCTTGTACACTCCCAGGCTTTCAGGAACCTTTCCAAAACATTACAGTTTGGAAAGGTTTCTCAGAGGACTTGACACTTTTAGCAAGAACGCATTATTTGGGGAAATATAGATTCTAGGGAAAGGGCGCTCTCACGCCGCTTAACTGGGAAAGGCTTAACGGCACCTCCGGGCTCATCCAGGTAAGCCAATAAGTGGATGCTGTCCCACCAGGAACTTTGAATGAAAAGGCGCATAGGCCCCGTGATTTTTTAAGGCACCATGACCTGAAGATAGCCGATTCGGCCGCTTCGATGATCGAGACCGAGCAGGATAATACGCTGCTGTTGCCTTAAGGCACTGACCAGATCCACAAAAACCTCCAGGCCATCGATGGGCTTGCCGTTGATTTCCAGTATCATATCGTTTACCTCAAAGCCGATGCCAGCCAGAGGGCTATTGGGATGCACCTGGATAATCACCATGCCTTGCTGTGAATTCAGGCCGTATCGTTCGGCCTCCTTAGAAGTCACGGGGCGCACATCCACCCCCAATCGACCTTTAACTGAAGGAGCCTGGTTCCTGATCGTTTTGTGCAGATTCTCAGGCTCGATTGTCAGCGTTTGCTCCTTTCCACCCGCAAAAAGCGTTGCTCTCACCTCGTACCCAATGAGACGTGTGGCCACGTCGTCCGCAATCTCGTTGCCTCCATAGCCCGCAGTCGCTGCAGTCCACAGTGCGGCCAGGGACACCAGCTCTATCAAAACGACGTTAAAAAATACTGCTTTCATTAAACGGAAAGCCCCTAAACGTTCCATCACGACACCCCTCACAACCATCTTATGCACCTGATTAACATACCAAAGGGATGCTTTCAGGAAGCTTTCAAGGAGATTACAATTTTGAAAGGGTTTGAAATTTTTCAGGTCTTAGACCTCAGGGCAGGTCTATGGCCTGTCAGAATAGTGAGAGGTCCGCGGGAAGATAGATGCTGAAGGTCGATCCTTTACCCGGCTCACTTACGACATCGACTCGGCCTTTGTGCGCCTGTATGATGGCCTTGACCTGGCTCAGGCCCAGGCCGAGGCCTTTTAGGGAGTGATTTAGGTCTGCCCGATAGAGCCTATCCCATATCCTGGGAAGTTCTTCATGGGAAATCCCCATTCCGGTATCCTTAATTGTGATGACGACCTCTGCCTGGCGCTGGCAAGCTTCAACGGAGATTTGCCCCCCAGCAGGCGTATATTTTATGGCGTTGTCCAAGAGATTGGCCAGAGCCTGACTCATCCGATTTGCATCAGCAGACACAGAAAGTCCATTGGGAGCGCTCACATAAATGGAGAGAGCCTTTTCTTCAGCCACATAGCGGTATAGATCAACAACCTCGTCCATCAAGGCCGACATGTCCACGACCCTTCGATCAAGATTCATTGCCCCTGTTTGTGCCTCTGAGATATCCATAAGGGTGTTCAACATCTTGAGGATGCGATCAGATTCCTCTATACAGTCGGCGAGTGCTTCCTGACAGGGCTCTACATCTTGATCCGCCTTTAGAGCCATCTCTGCCATACCGCGAAATCTTGTCATGGGTGTGCGGAAATAGTGAGCCACATTATCCAAGGAACCTTGCATCGCACTGATGAGGATCTTGATTTTTTCCATCATACCGTTAAAAAGCCTGACCAACTCATCCAGCTCGTCCCCTGTCCTGGGACTCGGCACCCGAGCCTCCATCTTACCGACATCCAGAGATTGAACCGTCCCGATGAGCTGACGGATGGGCCGAAGGGCTCGAAATGAAAGGAAGAACCCGGTTAAGAAACCAAGCAAAACCAGCGGGATCATGATTGTCGCAAAGGTCTCACGAAAACGTTCCAGAACCCTCTCGCGGTTCTGAGTACTCATGCCCACTTGTAGCCAGTGGCCGTCTGGTAGGCGAGTTGAGGCCACCTCCAGCACATATTCATCATCTACTGCGGACAGGCGTATCCATTTCCTATTGTTATTCGGAGTAATTTTCTCCAGTCTATTGAGGTCAAATTCTGCCCACTGGTAAGGCAAAAATATATTGAGGGTATTATTATCTGTTCCCGCAATACGGACAAAAAGAGGGTTTTTCTTGCGGATTTTCTTCTCTATCCTCAGCTCCTTTTCAAGGGAGCTCATCCCGCCTGCTTTGTACTTGGCAGAAAGCTGGCGAATCTCTAATAGAACCGCCTTGCGGTCCTGCCTGTGGAGCGCTGAGGAGAGAAAGAAATAACCCATAACAAAGAGCAAGAGCGAGCTCAGGATAAATACGACTGAGTACCAGGCGGTCAGCCTGAAACCGACAGTCTTCCGTATCTTAAGAAGGTGCTTTAAGCACATAACCGATTCCACGGATGGTATGGATTATCTTTTCAGGAAAATCCTTGTCCACCTTGCTCCTCAACCTGGAGACCAACACGTCCACTACATTTGTCTGGGGATCGAATTGGTAACTCCAAATCTGCTCAAGGATCATGGTCTTGGAGACCACCCTCTCCGCATTTCGCATAAGATATTCCAGTAAGGCAAACTCGCGAGGTTGCAGGTCAATCCTCTTGCCTGATCGGTTAACTTCCCTCTTCAGCAGATCTAAGGAGAGATCCCCGAATGTCAAGCTAGTGGGCTCGGTAGATCCATCCACTCTCCGGATCAACGCCTGCACCCGGGCCAAAAGCTCTGGGAAGGCAAAAGGCTTAATCAGATAGTCGTCCCCACCCGTTTGCAGTCCCCTAACCCGATCATCCACCGTACGTTTGGCACTCAGAATGAGTACTGGCGTGTTGATCTTTTGGCGTCGAAGCTCTTCGATGAGGCGCAGACCATCTAACTTGGGCAACATGATATCAATAATTGCAGTAGCGTAAGGCTCATGGAGGGCCAGATGCAGGCCCTCATCACCATCGGCAGCGTGATCCACGGAGAATCCTGCCTCCTTCAAGCCTTTCATTATGAAAGAGGCTATTTTCAGGTCATCTTCCACCAAGAGTAATCGCATATCAGGCACCCACAGAGCTAAACAAATCTCTCTCTATGCGCTCTGCCGCTCATCAAATTTTTGGAGAACCAACCTTGACCCAGTTCACCACGGGAGCGAAAGGGGCACAGAAAGCTACCTAAATTGTTTCGAAGCGAACAGGGCATAATTAATGATACTATCAATTTGCTTTGATACAAGTAAATCTTTTTTCCATTTTGCAGAAAGACGGGGCTAGAGCAAAGATCTTGTTACCTGCTGAGTGATAGACCTCCGTACCAATGGGAGGTCTGTACTCCCTCAGCGAACCGATGTACGGGAGGCTATTTGACCAGTCATGCCAGAATGCCGCTACCGTGCAAAAGCAAAGAAAAGTCGTGCCAAAAAGAAACCAGATTCACAACTTCAGGACCGTCTCAACTCAGGATCCTCCTATCTAATCTCCTGTATTGAATGCCTCCGCCCACCTGTGCTCAGTTTTCCTCCTCACGCCACGTCGACAAATTGCCGTCCTAGATGAAACTTTTCCTTTCAAAATAATAGCCGCATTCTCCACCATCAACTTGGACCTCTGCAAGATCCTTTCGTCTATGGGAAAAACCACGTATACCTTCCATCGGAACGTACAGTAGATGCGGCACAAGCCCTGTCGATCCAAGAGAGGGCAGAACCGACCGCACTGCCGCTCGTCGTTTATTTATGCCACTATTTTTTGACTCAACTACTTTGCTTCCCTCTCCAATATCTGAAGATTAAGATTGGCGGTGAGATTTACGAGTTTATCTACCTGCTTTTTAAGTAACCTGTAGTGTTCAACCTGGGCTCTGGGAGGAACTGCCCGCAAGATAAGAATAACTTTCCCTCTATAGGCTGCGTTTCTTTCCAAAAAGGCGTTAAAGACCTTCAACCATTTAGGCTTTTTATCACTTGGGCGAGCAGAGCAAAGCTTCTATATATTTCCCTTTCTCATCTCTTCTCTTACCAAAGCATTAAAACTTGATGACTGTTCAATCTGTTTTTTGAATCTTTCCGGATCTGTCTGTATCCTCTTTTTAACATAACTTTTAATTCTGCCCTTAAGTTCATACGGTAGCGGCCTATCTTCTCCACTAGCATATGCGGTGTCATCTGGATAGCCAAAAAGAGGGTAACCTTTCCTTACGCCTCTTGCTGCTTCGTCCTCACTAAGACCGTCTTCTTCTCTCAGTTTCGTAAACAGGCCACGTGTACTCACATCATCAATTTTTAGAAGTATCCTTCTTTCAAGATCGGGCATATTAAACCACCATTTGATATCTTGATTTCTGACACCTTCATTCCTCTTTTTTTCCAAGATGGATCTGATTTTCTCATCGCTAGACTCTTCTTCCAAAAGAAAGTCACCTACATTCTGGGGCAGGTCTGGAGTGTCTTCCTTTAGAGATTCTTGTTTTGCCCCTTCAAAAATATCACGGACAGTGCTTTTCGCCTGCGATGCCGACATGCCCACTATCTTTTGAAGCATGGGTACATATTGCGCTTGGATTTGTTTTTCCATATCTGTTGATGGCTCGAATGCCTTTGAACACATCCCCATCACCCTCAGCTCATTTTCCTGGCTTACAGCTTCTTCTCGCAGTAATCACAATAGACCCACTCACCGGCACCCTCTATATCGTCTACAGTAATAGTGTTCTCTTGTTTGAGGTCTCTCCAGTCTTCCGCTTCCATGCAATCTCTGCATTTAACACCTCCGCCCTCCTCATAAATCCCAACTAAATCGTCAATTTCATGGGCTTCCATGGTTTTACCTCCCTTTATTCCTTGTTATTCTCTGCTTTCGGTGTCTGGCCTGTTTGAGTCTTTCCATACGCTCATACCGTTCTTGGGCTTCTATGGAAAGTGTAGCCGTGGGGCAGGCCTCAAGGCGTTTTATGCCAATTTGTTTCCCGGTTTTCTCGCAGTAACCATAGGTACCCACCGTAATCCGCTCTAGGGCATCATTGATTTCGTAGATGAGCTTGATGTAGCGACTGCGCGTTCCAAGTTTCAGGGCCTTATCGGCTTCCAATGTTCCCTGGTCCAGAATGTCAGGCTGTCTCAGGCTCTTTTCCTTCAGTTGATCGGAGATTTTGACAGATTCCTGCAGTAACTGCTCCCGCCAAAAGAGCAGCTGTTGGCGGAAATACTCACGCTGTTTCGGATTCATATAGGGCTCATCTTCTGAAGGACGATAATCCTCTGGAAGATAGACCTTCATGCCTCACTCCTCGAGACTTTGATTCGCTGGGACGGCCTCTGAAAAAAGGCATCTTGCGGACTAAGATGCCTATGGGCACCGTCTGCGCTTCGCAGTGATATGTTGGCAGAGAGGATCTGGTTTCCGAAATCCAGTTCAATTTCTCTCTGCTGTGCTGGGATAAGACCACATAACAAGAGAAACAAAAGACGGGCTGCAAGCAATATGGCATTGGTAACTTTGTCACAGGGATTAGAGAGCTTGGACCAGAAATGGAAAAGTGTCTTGTGGCCTTTGTTATATTCTTTCTACGATTTCAACCAACAGACAAGCAGGGATAGATATTAAATAATTGCAACTAACTCGACATCAAAGTCAATGTGATTTCTGCTGCTGTATTTCCACATCTTGCCTGACTCATGGATACCTCCTGTAGATACTTCTTAATGTTAAGTTTCTTCCTTAAATTTCTCTCAAGATCTCGTCACAACTGCTGACTCCAAATAATCTTGTCTGGTCGTCTAATTGAGAGAAAAATCTGGAACAGCTAGACGGATAAAAACTTAAGTGGTCATAGCAAAACACAAATACTATATCTCCCATCCTGTCCCCCCAAAAATAAGTCAGAGATGTTCGCTGTAAAACCAGGTCACCAGAAATTATAGCAGTCCCTTCTCATATGGTTTTTTCTTAATCCAAGGGGCCTCCAGGCCGAGGAACAGGCAGACACCTTCAAGACTATTAGATCCTTTGATCTTACCCTTGAACCAAGCCTGGGCCTGTCTTTTCCAGTATAATTCCCGGTCAACCTGACTATTTTGACACGTGGTGAAGTTTTCTCGCGCTTCAGGTGGTTCATAATATAGATCCTCGAGCGCCTTTTCTAAAACATTTGCCCAAAGCTTTAAATGGAGCTTGTCTTCTCTCCCCACTAAAAATACTCCTCAAAAGACTATCCTTAGCTTTATTCTGGGCGCTTGAGAAGTGTTGACGCCACCATAAGATATCTTTCACTGTCCAGCTGATGAGCCTGTGGCTGCGATTGCGAACAAGGCAGTTGCTGCAATTACAAGTTTTTCCGTTTCTTAGCCCTCCTCACTCTCACTGATGCTCGTCATCTAAAAAACAACAAACCGGTACGACGATTCCACTATTGGAAGATCATTATTATGGAATACATTGAGTTACACCCTGTTGCTCATAAACAGATCCATTGGCCAACAGTCTCTACAGCGTGCTGGCCGCCAAAATGCCTTGTGAAGATGCGGAAATAGTAAAGCTCTTCCTTGCTGCGAACTATAGGACAATTGGCCTGGGCTCTGGCCAATTCCTGATCACTGATGAACCCTTCAAAATAGGCTGGGAGGATGCTGGCGGATCCAGATCCCTGGGAGAATTCCTGTTTGAGTCTCCAGACCACACCTTCTGGCAGCATGGATTCAAAGGCCTTTCTGAAGATCCACTTCTCGATTTTCTGATCTCCTTCTGGTTTCTGCTTGTATTCTGGGGGTATGGCCATTGCATAGTTCAACAATTCCCCAGATATGAGGGGCGCCACCACCCGAACGCTGTGGCACTGGTTCATGCGATCGAGCCGCAAGGCGGCGTTATTATGCAAAAGGCCAATGCATTCCATCTGCCGGGCAAACAGTTCCTCGGCCGAAAAATTCTTCAGGTAGGTATACCCGCAAAATATCTCATCACATCCTTCACCCGAGAGCAATATCTGGATGCCATGCTCACGGGCATATCGAGAGACAAGGAAGTTTGATACTGCACTTCTGACGAGGGATGGATCGAAGGATTCCAGATAATAGATGACCTCAGGTAAGACCTTCAGGATCTCCTCCAGATCTACGATCAATTCATGGTGATCTGTGTTAATCCAGGTGGCCATAACCCGAGCGTTTTGAATATCACTGCTTTCACCGACACCAAGGGCGAATGTCTTCAATCGCTTATCCTTTCCAAGCTTCTCCCTGTAAGCCTCACTGGCCAGATAGGTAATCACGCTGCTATCGATCCCCCCGCTGAGGAGGCTGCCTGTTGGTACACGGAAGTCTACACGGTTTCGCAAACTGCGTAGGATTATGGCCCGGATGTCCCTTATTATTCGATCAAGGTTGGAATGCTGCTCACTGGGTGGGGTCTTTGGCAATTCTGCGAACCTTATCAAATGGCCCTTGGGATCCATATAGTGTCCGGGAGGAAATTCATAGACCTCCTCTGTTACCTCGAAGATGCATTTCAGTTCAGAGGCGAGGTAGAGGGTTCTATCTTTCCAGGCGCAATAGATGGTCTTGATACCCAGGAGGTCCCTGGCCGCAAAAAGGTCGTCCCCATCGGAAATGACAAAGGCAAAGATGGCATCAGTTAGATACTGGAGCATGTCCGTGCCGTGCTGCTGGTAGAGGTGAAGGAGCAGCTGTTCCTCTCTGAGAGGGCCGTCTGGGATGCCGCGGGTTCGGGCCAGTTCGTCCCAGTTGCCCATTTGGCCGTCGTAGCAGATCCTGAGATCTGCGTTCGAGGGGCTTGGTACGGGAATCTCCACCGCTTCATGGGCTGAGCTGCCATCGGCTTCGAGGTAATTTTGGCCCATGATGACTCGTTTTTTTTGAAAAATGCCACCAATATAAGGACCCCGATGCCTGATCTTCTTGAACGCAGATTCTAGTAAACTACGACGTGGCTCTCCATAGGCAACCACTAATCCGCTCATATTGCCCTCCCAAAGTCTGGCTATTTTCTGATCTCAAAAATCCCGACCAGGCCGTGGCCCATCCCAGTTCCAGGCTGGAGGTCCATCTCTAGCCTACGAAGAGAGTAGCCGAGATGTGGTTCTATAACATTGGCGCGGACGTCCCCCCATTTGAGCCAGCCTACTCCCTCGATGACCCTTTGTATATTGTGCATGGCCTCTTTAAGAGGATCAGGATAAAAGGGCAGCACTTCAGTGGTAGACCCCAAGTTTCCTGCCTCTGGCTTGTATTCACTCAACAGTGAAATAGTGTATTTCACCAAGGCATTACATGACATGAAAAACAACTCAAAGAAGTTGTTGAGGTGGTCAAAACCCTGGCGGGGCACATAATCTACAAGGAGGCTTTCCAGATCCGTCCGCTGGTAGCTCTCGAAGAGGGAGTTTACGGGAAGGCGGAGCTTCGGGCAGTTCTTGTTGTAGTCACCCGTATCTAGGTGGCGGCCAACGAATATGGACCGATCACAGAAATTGAGAGGTCTGATCTCTACCCCGGCCTGATGAGAGGCTTGCTCAATAATTTTCATGACCTCGTCCTTGGTGATAAGCCGCAGAGGGAAAGAGGTGATATCTTCCCTGTCCTTTTCCTGCTCAGGGTATAAGTAAGATATGCGGTAATCCATAAAATATTCCTGATCCGCCTGGTAGTGCCAGAGATCCTGCCACTCGTAGGAGTAGCGACCAAGCCAGTCCCCCATAAGAAGGGCATACTCGGGTGCGTGCCGGCAGATATCTGAGATGATCTGAACGCACTGCTCGTCGTGGAAATGGGAGAGTGTTCCAAAGGAGTTGAAGTAAAAATCAAATGCCGGCTCATCCTTAAAAATCACGGAGGGTAGCCCGCGGGATAGGTCGCCCTCCACAAATCTCATCTTGGGGTTGCTGCTATAATACTCCTCGGCTTGGCGAAGGAGCTCCACATTGATGTCCAGCCCCACATAGTCTTTGAGCATGTCATCGGTAATGGTAGCGGTAACATACTCATAGATCCCCGGATCCTTTCTGGTAACCCCCATGATCAAGTCGTAGCCATCACCACTGCCGCAACCCAGATCAAGGATTCGCAAACGTTCCAAACGGTTCCTCTTATTCTCCACCAGTTTGTTCAGGAAGGGACGCAAGTAGATACCGGTGACCTGGTCTTCCCAAAATCTCCTCACATTGTCATACTTTCCGAGCAGACCTGAGGTCTTATCATACTTACCTGTAGTGAAAGCTTGGGTATAGGCCCTTTTTTCAGCCATATTTTCTCCTTGAATGGATTATGCTGCCATGGTTTTCAACACATCCATGGCCTGAAAGGCATCTTTGCAGTAAGAGTCGGCTCCGATCTCTTTGGCAAATTCACTGGATGTCGGTGCGCCACCAATGAGCACCTTCACACTATTGCGAAGGCCTTCTTCCTTGAGCTTCTCGATTACCTCTCCCATTACCCGCATGGTGGTAGTGAGGAGTGCTGAAAGACCCAAAAAAGGGGCTTGATGCTCCCTCACTGCCTCTACGATCCGCTCGGTGGACACATCTGCGCCTAAGTCGATCACCTCATAGCCTCCGCCTTTAAGCATGATCGCAACGATATTTTTTCCAATGTCATGGAGGTCGCCACCTACGGTTGAAATAATAAACTTCCCCTTGCTCTCGACTCCTGCTTTAAGTAGGTGAGGGCTCAAGATGTCCATGGCGGCACCCACACATTCAGCCGAGGCGAGCATGTCTGGAATAAGATATTCTTCCCGCTCAAATTTTTCCCCCACCACATCCATAGCCTTGGTCAGGCCTTCTAAAACGATGGCCTTGGGTTCCACAGCCTGGGCGATGGCCTCTTCTATCAGTTCAGTGACAGCGGGTTGACCCTCCAGGCCCTCATCGAATCCCTCATCTTCGGCTTCTACTCGTCCCTGTATCACATTGGATGCAATCTTTTTCAGAAGTTCTTGCTTTTGCATGGCTTCGTTCTCCTCTCTGAAATCTCTATTCTGAACATTCATCTTGTTTGGCAGATTGCCTGAGTCCCGGCAAAAGCCCCGGGGTCTCCTTGAAGATCTGGTCCACAGTGCCCAGCTTCAGGTAAGGGGCTTGCGCCGCCTCCAATTTGGCCATATGATCCAGCGCATTCTCTAAGACCTTATCCTCCAGCCCCTTGGCCTCGAACCTGTAAGGCCTTGAAACATCACCAGCGTGCATGGCCTTTCGGATATGACGTGCGTACAGTCGGTGGGGGGATCCCATGACCTTTTTCACGGTCTTGAACATATCCTCCATCACTGAAGGTGTCACCCTGGGCTCTCTCAGACATTGTTTGATCTTACCGATCTGTTCGTTGTCCAGCACCGCCTGGACGGGACAGAAGCTGTTGGTCCGATCCAGGAGGCCAAAGGCATAATGGATATATTGAGCACCGCTCATCGCCATATAAAGATGGGTGAAGAGCTTTTCAAAGGTGGCCTGCATGCCTGGGACCTTGGCATCTCCTACGCCTGCCGTAGAATAACAGGGGATTTTGTAAAAGCGAGCCAGTTGCACGCAATCCGTATTGTACTGATTGAATTCTGGACATCCATATAGGTCATGAAGGTCATCCAGTCGAGCCCGAACAGGTACGCTCCCATAAAGCACAGGAGCCTCCTCTTTGATCAACTGTGTGAGTGTGATACCGGCCAGGATCTCGGCATTTATCTGAGCCACCATGCCCGCTTCTTGAATAGGTGCTGAGGACCCACCTTGCGGAGAGGAGGAAATGACTATGGGAAGTCCTGCCTCCACAATTGCAAAGACCTTCTCAGCGGTATCATCTACGATCTGGAGCGGGCTTTTAAAAACGCAAGCGATAAAGGAGATGATCGCATTTTCTCTGAGGGCCTCAGGCCCGCCTGCGACCAGCTCTGCCATTCGCACAACCCCACTCAAGCTCTCCACATTGGTGAGCCCAGCCTGTACGTGCTTGGCGGTGTTGTTCAGACTTGCAAAGAATTTGTTTACATCGTGATTCTCAGGGGTGATCTCTGGGTCCTGGATGTTTAAAGGCCGGATGAAGAAATCCAGGTGTTCCAGCTTGTCGCAGAGTCTGGCTGCGCGGCTTAGGAGCGCTGTGTTGCCCCGGAGTTCTGTAAACCGGGGCACTCTCACCGTAACATCGCCATCTCTTACACTGACAAAGTCTTCCATCTCGGTTTCGATCCAGATATTGGCCTCGGAGCCGGAGCCAAAGTAGACACGGGGCACCTCTGCATCGAGGAGCAACCGGTTTTCAGGATTTCTCGCTCCCAGCATTATTCGCGCAGGTGCCTTTGCCACCGCCTCCTTGATGAGGCCCGCCGGAAACCTCACTCGCCAGCAAGGGGAACCCGATTCTTCTTCCCAGATTTTAGCTCCATGAGCCTTGAAGAGTTTGGCAGCCCGCTCGTTGTAACACCAGATCCCTGGATCGTCCAAAATGCTCAAAGACGCTTCGTCTAGCCATTTAACCTGGTATTGATTCAACCGCTCATACGGTTTGACTAAGACCCCCTCTCTATATGATTTGGTCAACTCTTCCTCCTCTGGTTCTCATTGCTTCGTATCCCATTGTTTTGGTTTACGAATACCTCACGGTTCATTTTCGGAAAGCTCGTGTATAACGCCGACAGTGCCGATCCTTTCCTGCCAAAACTTCAGCCGTCTTTATCTCAGCCATAATCCCCCCGTCCAGTGGGTCAACAATGGCTGCGTCAAGCCCCGCGTATATGGCCATGTGCAGGAACGCTGCATTCAACCTGTTTCGCGCAGGTAAACCATACGAAATATTGGAAATACCGAGAATTGTCTTTGCCTTGGGAAACTCCTTTTTAATCTCAGCTACGGCCCTGAGAGTTACCAGACCGTGCTTGGTGTCTGTGCCGATGGGCATGACCAAAGGATCAAAAAACACATTTTCCATTGGAAGTCCGTATCGCTCACAGGCCACCACGATCTTTTCACATGCACAAAGCCGATCTTGAACCGTTTCGGGTATACCTGTCTCATCCATCGTCAAAGCCACCAAAAGATTGTCATATGTGCTCGCCAGGGGCACGATTTCTTCCAGGCTCTCTTTCTCTGCCTTGGCCGAATTGATCATGGAAGGTTTGCCATTTCGGGTCTTGAGTCCAGCCTCCAGCACAGCCGGGTCTGCACTGTCAATGCTGAGAGGAATGTTCACCTTATTCTGAATAGTCTCAACTGCCCATTCCATTGATTGAACCTCGTTCTCTCGTGATCCGACACCTGTACCCACATTTATATCAATAAAGCTGGCCCCTGCATCAGCTTGCCTTTTCGCCAAATCTAAGATCCCTATTGCGTCTCGATTCTGGACTATCGCCTTGATAGAAGAGACTGTGGCGTTGATCTTTTCTCCTATGATGAGCATAGAGCATTTCTCCTTTCTCAGTCCATAACAGTGGGCCTTAGCCCTGGGATCTCTTGCTTCAAACGCTCCTTAATCCTTTCTTGAATGAAGGATTGGGGAGGTCTGCCAAAAACCTCTAATACCTTTTCAGAGGCTCTGGTGCTCGTATCTTCTGCGCCAGCAGTTCGCCATTTCGCCCGGTCCTCCCGATCACTCAACTGAGGAAGGTAGTGTTCGGAGCGCATATGGCGCCGGGTGTGACTGCTGGAGACGAAATGACCACCGGGACCTGTTTTCTTCAGCACCTCGAAGGCCAAGGTCTCATCATCGACACGAATACCCTCCACGGCCCGCATTACCATGCCGATAATTTCATTGTCAATTACCAGCTTGTCGTAGGAGGCGGTCATGCAGAATTCGAGAAACCCGGCAGCGTCATGGATGAAATTGCCTCCTGCTAGAGCCACCATCAGATTCGTGATGGCCGTTTCATATCCTGCCTGAGCATCGTTAAGCTTGGAGTCAGACATGCCCGCTGTGGAATAGAGAGGAAGTTTGTAGAATTGCGCAATCTGAGCTGAGGCAGCATTCATCAACCCCATCTCCACTGCCCCTGAAAGGTATTTCATGTCTCGGAGATCGGCGATGGATGAGATGCACCCGTACAGTACCGGCGTGCCCGGGTTAACCAGCTGGGCAAGCATAACGCCTGCGAGGGTGTCAACATTCTGTACCACGAGATTGCCGGCCAGGGTGATGGGAGCCGTAGCGCCGCAGAGGGGCTCAGCTGGCACCACCACCGGGATCCGATTGCGAGCTCCCTCCATGGTGAGTTGCGCATAGCTTCCATCCAACTTGAATGGGCTGATGTTGCACGTCACCATCGAGATGAATGGACGCTCTCTCAGCTTATCCGGTGAACCGGCTATGATTTCCGCCATTTTGATGACATTTCTTAGCCCTTCTATGGTGTAGACCCCACCCATGATATGCTTGCGAGTTCGATTGAGTGCAGCCCCAAAACGGTTTACGTCTACCTCTTCCACAGGCAGATCATTCGGGTAGACATTGAGCATATAAAAATGGATGTTATCCAATGCCTCCACGAGACAGGCCATGTTCTTGACATCCTCAAGCTCCGCGCATCGAGAATCGGGGCTCCCGGGATCCTGAACATTCAAGGCAGTGCCACCTGTTCCCATATAAACCGTGCTCCCCCCAATCGTGCAATCGAACTCACCGTTTTCAGCCCGACCGCACAGCTTGACCGTAGAAGGTGCCTTGTCAACCAGTTCCTCGACCATGTCGCGAGAAACCTTGACTACCCGTCTGGCCTCATCCAAATCCGCACCAGCATCGCGAAAGAGCTTCATAGCTTCTGGCCAGTTCACCTCCACTCCCACTTCAGCAAAGACCCTTAAGCTAGTCGCGTGGATCTTTTGGACCTCTTCATCTGTGAGGGGCTTGTACTGCCCACCAGTTAGACCCTTTCTCACCTTCATCTCTATATCTCCAGATTGTCAGTATTCGACAATATAAGTTTTCTTTTTTATCCTTAGGCTCTCCTGGCAGGGCAATCGATCTTGGAGCAGTCGAGGCAAGGATTATAGCCGGGAGCAGGAGGTAAATTATCCGCAACCGGGTATAGGCCGAAGACAGCCGAAATGGATTTGCGTGGCATCATGAGACAGGAGTCCTGCAATTGGATGCCAGTCATGTCTGAATCGAATAGCCCGAAGAGCTTTTTCTGTTCTACAACGGGCCAATCGCAATAACCAGGGCTGAAACGGAGTGTGACGGCCTTATCTTCTTCCCTGCATCTGGTTTCCACGTATTGATGAAACTTCTCAGCCACACTTTCAACGGCCACTGACCCCAAAGCATCTAGGACATATGCCTCGGATAAACGCCCGTGCCGCATCATAGTATTGATCTCTGAGTCGATCTCTCCTCCCACAGTTGTGATAAAACAGATGAGTTCCTCACAGTCACACAGTGTCCGTGCGAGCTTCGGAGATTTGAATACCGGGCCCTCATTTAGATAGACATACCCTTTTTCAATAAGTTTGATTCTCTTTGTATGATAAAATAGACGCGGTTTCATAATCTTTCGCAACTTAGGTATGTTGTTTTGCAATTTGGTGCGTAGTGGCCGTGAAAGTCTCTGTCTTTTACTCCCACCCAAACGCCTGATTAACTCATCTGTTTTAATATGGGGATTCATATTTTTTGAAAATACCAATTTTGTATCCAGCATTTTCTGCCAAAGTAGTATTGATAGGAATATTTTGTACTAGTTTTTTAATGACTAAAAATATTTGAATTGAAATAACATTAGCAAGACAAGACCTCCCTTGTCAAGGCCACATTTAAGACAATAACAATCAATAACAATATATAAGGCTATAGCCTAATAAGGGCAGGTAGGTAAGGTGAATAGTGTCTCTTGCTGTCAGCAGTACTGTATGTTGAGCTTGGGTTTTTTCCGAATTTAATCGGGGCCTTGCTTGTTCCTAGCTTATCCCCCCGCAAACAATACTGGCACTCTTGCCGATTTCTTCAATAATCCTTTTAAGGACCAGGGCATTGTATGAGGATTGACACGAATTTGGAATTGTGCTTTGACAACAAAAAATAGGATACTGTGAGAAGGAGGTAAAGATGATGACATATTCCTGGA
>Ga0209427_10001185_pt1 | contig 29662 bp, 27 predicted proteins | sample DeeMarSWOR136_30_FD_187465 | JGI IMG/M metagenome (GOLD analysis project Ga0209427, IMG submission 187465) | Marine sediment microbial communities from White Oak River estuary, North Carolina - WOR-1-36_30 (SPAdes) (version 2) | ecosystem: Environmental > Aquatic > Marine > Intertidal zone >...
TAAATAAAAAAGAGTTCGAAGCCTACCTCAATATAAATAATACCAATATCGAAAGCATTATCCATGATATCTGGATCTCAAAGGATGAATCTCTGTGGTCTAAGGAACCGTACTTCTATTTAAAACTCGGTGAAACCGCAGACAAGCTCGGTCAATCCATGTTCGCCCATGATATCTTGAAAGAAGGGTTTCAATTATTTCCTGAAAATATTCGCATGGCACAGCTGTACGCCCTATCACTCATAAAGTGCGGGTTCATTGAAAAGGCAAGACAGATACTCTCTGTCCTTGTGAAAAAGGGGCACCATGATGAGGAGACCCTCGGTATACTGGGAAGGGTGTATAAGGACATGTGGCTCATGTCAGACGCTGAAAATCCAAAGGCGACTTTTCTTCTTAAATCCAGATATCTCTACCTCCACGCCTTTAAGAAAAGCAGGGGGTACTATTCAGGCATCAATGCGGCTAGTTTGAGCTTCATCATCGGTGATCGGGATCTTGCGCAAAAACTTGCAAAACTGGTGCTGAAAATATGTATTCAACAAACAAAGAGTGCTGATAATAAAAATTACTGGATTTTCGCAACGCTCGGGGAGGCATTCCTCCTGCTGGGAAAAGAAGAGGAATCGGAAAAGCATTTCCGGCATGCGAAGAAGTACAGCACCAAGAACTATTCCGAACTTGCCAGCACCCTGAGACAGTTGAAACTTTTAAGTGCCTATCTCTCCGTGAATGAGAACATTCTGCATGCGCTCACTATCCCTGCAATTATTGCGTTTACAGGGCATATGTTAGACCGCCCCGGTGGTAAAAAGCAACGTTTTCCCATTGGTATCGAAGGAGAGATCAAAAACGAAATCCGTAAAAAGCTTGAACTGTTGAATGCAGGAATAAGCTACTCCTCAGCGGCGTGCGGTTCGGACACCCTCTTTCTCGAATGCATGCAGGAACGAAATGCTGAGACAAATGTTGTTTTACCCTTTCACAGAGACGATTTTTTTCAGACGAGTATCGATTATGCGGGCGTTGAGTGGGTGCAGAGGGTAGAGAGGGTGCTTGATGGAAGCTCGCTGATCTCATACGCGACAGAGGGCAGGTACGCGGGAGACGATCTTCTGTTCACCTATGCGAACAGTGTTATAATGGGTAAGGCGCTCTTGAGGGGGAAATTACTTGAATCCAAGCCCGTTCTACTTGCAGTCTGGGATGGAAGTAAAAATGGAAGAAAAGGAGGAACATCGGAGTTTATAAGGCTGTGGCAATCAAAACAGTTACCTGTGGAAATCATTGATATCACAGAGATAAAGAAGAGAGGGGTGGTCTCAGGTGAATATAGGGCTGTGTCGGGTGAGCCGTCCACTGAGCTCAAGGGCGCTCCAAAGTTGCCAAACGTGAAAAGAACCTTCAAAGCAATGCTGTTTGCGGATCTCGTCGGCTACAGTAAACTGAAGGAAGAACAGTATCCCTATTTCTTAAAATACTTTTTAGGCGAGCTGGCAAGAAACCTGAGGCGTTCCCGCTTTAAACCGATATTCAGAAATAGCTGGGGTGATTGTATTTACTTCGTCTTTAACGACCTGATTTCGGCTGCTGAGTATGCGCTGGAATTGAGGGACTTTGTCAGAAAAACAGACTGGCAAAGGTTGCACCTTCCTTTGAACATGAGTATCAGGATCGGTTTGCATGCAGGCCCTGTCTACTATGCAAGAGAGCCGATACTGAGCAGGATGAACTATTTCGGGTCCCATGTAACAACTGCTGCCAGGATCGAGCCGATTACCAACCCGGGAAACGTATATGCCAGTGAGCAATTTGCCGCCCTGTTAATTGCGGGGAATAAAGACAGCAATATAGATTGTAATTATGTGGGCATCATTGTGCTGCCGAAGGAATACGGTAAGTATCCCATCTATCATATTAAAAGAAAAACGGAGATAGGGTAATCACAGAGGAACAATCATGGCTAAAAAACAACAGAAAAAAGTTGAGAGGAAGCCGCCTGTAAAAAGTAAGCCGTCGGCTCAAAAAGGGTCTTCTGCGAAGAGAAGATCGCCGGTGAAAAAAAAATCTTCTCCGCGGAAAAAACCGTCGGCAGTTAGATCAGCTGCTAAGAAAAAAACAGCAATAAAGGCCAAAACAAAAACAGCTGCAAGGCCATCCACAAAAAAGAGCACAGGAAAAAGCACTGGAGCTCGCAAAACTGCTATAAAGAAGGGAAAGACTACACAGAAGCGTAAAACTGGGACCAAGATCACCCCTGCACGGCAGAAAAGAAAACTACAAGCCGCAGCAAGGAAAAGCGTGAAAGTCAGTCAGACGCACAAACCGCCTGTGAAATCCCCCTTTCCAGCCTACAAGGGTGGTAATCCGTTTATGTTTACCAGTTACGCCCACGAGGATATGAAGACCGTGTTCAGAGTGATCAAGAAATTGAACACGAGCAGGTATCGCATCTGGTATGATGAGGGAATAGAGCCTGGAAACGAGTGGCCGGAAGTTGTTGGTAAAGCCATAATCAAATGCTCACAGTTTCTGGTTTTTATGAGCTCCTATGCTGCCCTGTCTCGCAATGTGAGAAATGAAATAAATCTTGCCTTCAATGAGAATAAAGAAATTCTAGTTGTATTTTTGGATGAGACTCAACTGACAGAGGGTATGAAACTTCAGATCGGTACAGTTCAATTCATAAATAAGTATGAGTTCACTGAAAAGGAATTTTTTAATAAACTGAAAAAAGTGATCAACTCTAGAATACGCTCGTGAGACCGTGCGTATCGGTGCGTTTTACACCCGCAAAGAAGGTCGATTAAATTGTATAATACATAGATAGTAAAAAAGTCATACTGGCTGCTCCTTATGTCCCTGTATGTCGATCAGGATGCGATTGAAGGGGTGTGACCTCTGTACGACATTGTACGGATGAGAGGGGATGAAAGGGTAAAGATTTCAACCGCACTCAGCGGAAGTTCCGCAGGTGCTTTTATTCTACAGGGATGCTCTTCAAGGCGTGAAGTATCTGGTTGATCGAGGTGAATATGAGGCGGTGCCGAAGAGCGGGCTCGCAGTTAATCAGATAGAGCTTCCAAAGTCCTGTTGAGATCCACGAGACGTTCTGCGAGTAGACGAATCACATAGTTCTGAAAGGTAACCGCAAGCTCAGGATCTTCCATTTCCATTCTTTTCAGCTTACCAGAGGAAAGTTGATAAACGATGCTCGATTCTGCGGCAATTATTGACACTGATCGTGGAATGTTGAGATACAGTGCTATTTCACCGAATATTGCTCCAGCGTGCATGGTTCTCAATCGAATTGGCTCTTCCCCATCGAGCTCAAGCTGCGCGGCAAACTCCCCCGATTCCACGAAGTAAAGATACTCGGCCCTTTCACCCTGCCGAATGAGAAAGCTCCCGCGTTCCACCTCCCTTTTTTCAAGATACCGCATGAGCTTTTCAATCTGTTTCTGCTTAAGGAATATTGACTGAAGCAGTTTCTGAAAAGAGAGAGGCTTTTCGATCAAAGAAGCCTGTGCGGAAGTGAGGAGTTGATTTTCACACCATTCGATTCCGTGATCCAGGTCAGAAAAAAATCGCACCACCTCAGTTTGGGGCTCCCCTGTGAACGCTCTGCTGAGCTTGCGCTGGAACCTGGGGGAAAGATTGGTAAAGATGACCTGGAAATTGCTGGCGTGCGCTAAACGTACTATTTTCATGAAGGAAATCTCTGCGGAGCCATCGAGCCCTGTCACGCGTCGAAAATCAAACACAACATACCGAACCACTGGCAAAGTTGTATCATGTACACGACTGTTCACATCTTGATGCAGAGTATGGGCAGTACCGAAAAATATAAAACCTTGGAGTTTCAGAATATATACTTGAGGGCCCCTATCCCTCAGTAACTGGCGTAGATGATCAGGACGATCGACATTACTGCGAAGGGTGACCTCGGAGAGAGTGCGATTGACCACTTTGATCCGACTGTAGTTTACGGTAAAAATGATTACCGCGGTCAATGTGCCGACTCCAACTCCCGCTAAAAAACCGAATAAACCGATGATAACGAAGATGAAAAGAACAAGGAAGTAATCCACCTTTGAAAGCTTGATCCAGGCATCATATACCCACTCCACAATAAAGGATAATCCGAGGAACAGAATCAAACCGCCCAATACGAACTTTGGAAAAAAAATGAGTATTGAGGCACCAAACCACAGAGCAATTCCGCACAACAACGCTGCAAACAGGCCGACAAATCGGCTATTCGATCCCATTTTTATTCCCAATGTTGACAGGCTCAACGTGTGATAGGCCGTATGGCTTCCTCCGATTCCAGCTGCAAGATTAGCAATACCGGCGACCTTTAACTCTCGATTCAGGTTCACATCCTCGTGTGCAACAAGCTCGAGACCGCTGATATTAAACAGGAGAGATATGACACTGATGAGCAGTATTATTCCGATGTTATCCAGCTGGCCCCAGATGCACTCCCAGTGTACGGTTGTGATGCCGGAAAAAGAAATTGGTCGCCATAGTGTTTCATGCTGAAATGTTGTGAGCAGCCAGCCCTGAGAGCTTGCTTCACTGACCGATGTTTTTGTCATCCAGGTGAGCAGATAGAAGAGGCCCATCGCCGTGAAGATGACTAATGGCATTACCATAAAATGCTGGGAGCGTCGCAAAAGAAGCAGCAATACCACTGCAGTGGCAAGTCCAGGGAGCCATTTGATTAAAACACCTGTCTGGAACAGAAAGGGGAGCTGGGACCAGCTGATGGATATGTCGGTCATGACCTCAAGACCACCCTTAGCCAGAAGCCACCCCGTTCCGGCGAGAAACCCACCGATGACAGGATAAGGTATGAAACGTATGAGCCTTCCAAGCCTGAATAACCCCAGCGTTAAGAAGAAACAACCACAGAGAAGAGAGGTGAGAACTATGGACATGACGACGGTATGATATGTCTCCTCTGCGGTCGCTGTCTGGGGCATGCTGCTTGAGATACCTGCTGCGACGAGGGCCATGAGTACAGCAGGTGTGTCCTGGGGAAATGCGATTATACCTGGGATTGAGCTGGTGAAAGTGCTAATCAGGATGACCACAAAGGCTCCAAAGAGCGTGAAACCAATTCCGTTTGCGACGAACCTGCTCAGATCTCCGTCAAAAATGAGCGCAGCGAAAGAGACTTCTACGATGATAGTTATCACTCCGGAGATAAAGCCGGCGGTGAAACCCGGCAGCAGCTGAGAGGGCCTTAACGTTTTAATAAATGAAGAGTTTATCCTGCTGAATCCAGGTTGTCTTATTTTTTCAATCATAATCGTCGGATACGAACAATTGTACGCATAATTGTGAGCCTATTATATATGAAACCTATTTAAAACACAATGTATAAAGGAGCATCGTGCAGGCGGTTTGTCTTTGGAAGGCAGGGGGTAGGATTCGCTTACGATCGTTGTAGATGTGTGCTCCCATCCCATTTATTCCGTGGTTAAGTAGTTGTGCAACTTTCCGATACTAAAAGAAAAATAGCTCGAGGTACAGCATGGGAAAGATAAGACCACTCATTCTTCTGCCCGCGCTTTTTCTCATCCTTTTTTTCATGCCCGCCTCCCTTTTTGCGGGGCCCTATGATCATAACCTGATCGATACGCCAAAGGCCTACACATCCTACAAGGGTGATCTTCGCTTCGACTTCTCCATGTACGACAGGGGAGGGGTGCTCACGAGCGCAGTGCTCGCGATTACTGATTACGCATTCCTGGGCGTGTATTTCGATATAGGAAAAATGATTGGCAGTGAGCAAGTCCATATAAACCAGCCGGGTGTGATTGTCCGCTTTCTCATATCCGATGGAAGCACCCTCTTGCCACCGATTGCGGTGGGGTACTCCTATTTTATGAAGGGGGATGTGAATAAAATAAATGGTATCCTGGTAAACGGTTTTTACATCGTTGCATCCCAGGGGTATTTTCTCTTCGGAAACGAGCAGAGCTTTATTTATGGGCTCCGCTACCCGATTGTCCCTCTCGACTATGCGAAACCGGAGAACATGACCTTCTTCCTGGGCACTGACATTGCCACCGGTCCGGTTTTCAGCATTAAGGGGGAGATAGAAAACATCCATTTCACCCAGGAGCGATGGCCAGAAACCTTCTATAATTTTGCCTTTGACTTTAACATCCTCGATGTCATCGCCATTGCACTGGAGTTCAAATATTCACCATCTATTGACAGGATGATTCGGCTCCTGAGAATCGGATACACCACCCAGTTTTAATCCGCTTACTCTTAACATCTGAACCTCGTCTGAGCCTGTGCTCATGGAGGGATCCTTCCCGAGGCAGAGGTGATCGAAGCGCTCTTCGCTCCTTCAAGATACGATATATTGATATCGAGAAAACCGGCTGCTCATCAGATTTTACCACTGCTGCTTGCGGCAGGAGAAATGCAATATTGCTTTACGCACAATTCGATGATATACTTGTTATGCTTTTTTGAGTAATTCATTCTTATACAGGGATCTTCTTTGGAGCACCTTCACAGGAGAATTAGCACCGTCTTCAATCATCTGGAAGATGTGGAGGCGATTTTTCTTTTCAACAATGATATTGTTGATAAGAATTTTTTTTATGTAAGCGGGCTGTTTGATGGTGTGTTCGACAACTGCGGCGTGTTCTGTGAGCGGAATGGGCGAATGTTTATCCTTACGAGCACTCTCGAGGAGGAAGCCTCGAGAGCTGCCGAGGGGTACGCCGAGATCGTGACCTACAGGAATCAGCAGGACAGGGACAAAATCCTCGGCCGCATTCTCTCTCCACACAAAAGGATAGGCATTCCCTATCATTCAGTAAGCCATGCCTTCTACCTCCATCTGAAAGATCTCTTCGGTGATAAGGAGTGGCTCGATGCGGGGACGGCATTCAAAAAAGCGCGGATGATCAAGTCCCATGACGAAATTGAAAAAATAAAGAGGGCATGCGAGATCGTTGACCGTATTGCCGGGTGCATTCCTGCACTCCTGAAGGAAGGAATGACGGAGCTCGACTTAAGTGCGGAAATCGATTTTCGCCTGAAACGGGAAGGAGCCCAGGGTCCGGCATTCAAAACGATTGCGGCATTCGGGAAGAACAGCAGTAAACCGCATTACAGTGGGGCCCGCGTCCCGCTGAAAAGGGGTGACCTGGTCCTCGTTGACTTTGGCGCCGAGTATAATGGATACTGTTCCGACATAACAAGGACCTACCTGACTGCGAAGCCAGACCAGGACCTGTACGATCTCTACTCAGCTGTTCTTAAAATGCAGAAAGCGGCAATAGAACTTATCCGTGCCGGAACGAACGTGAAACATGTCGAAGATGAAGTGCGCACACTCATCGACGGTGACGAAAGATTCAGAGGGCGATTCATTCACAGCCTTGGACACAGTCTCGGTCTGGATGTGCACGACGGCTCCTATCCAGACGCGGATTTTCAGACCGAATTTTCTGAGCACATGGTCCTCACCGTGGAACCAGGCATCTATCTCCCAGGCGTGTATGGCGTCAGGATCGAGGACGACATCGTTGTCGGCAGGGACGGGTGTACACTCATTACCAGTGCGAATAGAGAGCCGGTGGCCTATGAGATTCAGTAACAGAGAACGAATTGCACGGTACTTCGATCTCTTTATCCTCTTTGTCGAGCTGGATATATTCATCCTTGTTCTTTTCGAATTGAGCTACTCCCTCCGTCCGTTCGTGTACAACTCCGGACGGATACTTATTATCATCTACATTCTCGACCTTATCGTACAGTTTCTCCTGGATCCCCGGCCGAAGACCCACTTTCTCAACTTCTGGCACCAGTATGCATCGCTCATCGCCATCATAGTGCTCTTTAATCAGTTTATGGCAGTGCCTGAAACGAATCCTTTCATCTTTCTCTATTCGAAGCTTTTTCTCGGAGCAGTCGAGATCATTCTTTTCATTAGGTTTTTCACACGAATAGACAGGATACGGGAATTATGGGGCTCATTCAGGGTAAACCCTGCACAGGCAATCATAATGAGCTTTGCAACCATCATTCTCCTCGGCTCCTTTCTTCTTTACCTGCCCTACGCACGCCCGAACGGTGCAAACATGCGATATATCGACTCGCTTTTCACCTCGACTTCTGCCGTGTGCGTGACCGGTTTGATTGTCGTTGACACCGGGACCGCCTTTTCCCTTGTCGGTAAGATTTTCCTTCTGTTCCTCATACAGGCTGGGGGGCTCGGGATAATGACTATTGCCGCCTTTATCCAGGTATCCACCGGGAGCGAGATGAGCCTTTATGGCAGGTTTTCAACGGCAGCACTTTTGGACCAGGCGAACATACGAAACCTTTACACCATAATAAAATCTATCGTCCTCATAACCTTTTCCTTCGAGGCGATGGGTGTGCTCCTCTTCTATCCCAGCATTTCGAAGATATCCCTCAGGGTGGGGGACGCCCTCTTCTCATCCCTGTTTCATTCCGTTTCCGCCTTCTGTAATGCTGGGTTTTCCCTGTACTCTGACAGTTTTATGGAGGCTAGGTCCAACATCGGTGCAAACCTGACACTCATATTTTTGATCGTTTCTGGAGGGATTGGGTTTACCGTTCTTCTTAACCTGCTGAGGCGTGCGGCAAAAGGAAGAAATGAGCGAATCACGGTGCAGACCAGGCTGGTGCTTCTCACCACGTTGTTCCTCATACTCTTTGGGACGGTGAACATCTTTCTTCTGGAAAAGGACGCGCTCTTCAGAGACTACACCCATACCGAGCGATTTCTCTCGTCTCTCTTTCAGTCGGTGACAACCCGGACAGCGGGATTCAATACGGTTGATATTTCTCTTGTACGGTCGAGAACTATGTTTCTTATGAGTATCCTCATGTTTATCGGTGCTTCTCCCGGCTCAACGGGAGGAGGGATTAAAACAACGACCTTTTTTATCCTGGTACTTTCCATCATCACCATACTGAGAGATCAGCGCTTCAATACGATTTTCAAGAGGAGAATCCCCTATGCGGTTGTCAACAGGGCGATAGCGATACTGGTGAGCGCGGTCGGTCTCATAATTCTCGGGACACTGCTTTTAAGCATATCCGAGAGGTTTGGCTTCATGCAACTCTACTTCGAGACCGTATCTGCCTTTGGAACGGTCGGGCTGTCCACAGGAATCACGCCCGGTTTGAGCGACTTCGGAAAAATTGTTATAATGTTAATGATGTTCATTGGAAGACTGGGCCCGCTCACCCTGGTGCTCGCGATCCGGAACGTGCAGAGCACGAGGCTCGTAACATATCCTGAGGAGCGGGTTATGGTAGGTTAAGGAGGTGAATGCAAAGATGAAACAGTTTGCCGTTTTTGGTCTTGGGGTTTTCGGCGTGTCGGTCGCAAAAAACCTTATGCAGGAAGGGATGGAGGTGATTGTGGTCGATAATTTCGAGAGGAACATAGAGGCGATTAAAAACGAGGTGACAGAAGCAGCGGTGCTGGATGGCACCAAGGAGGAGGCGCTCCTGGCCATAGATGTGGGACGGGTGGACTGCGCCATTGTCGCAATAGGAGATGACATGGAGGCGAGTATTCTTACCGCCCTTCTCCTCAAGAAGCTGGGAGTAACCAAAATCATCGCCCGCGCCAATTCGCAGGCCCACAGGCAGATCCTCAGCCTCATCGGCGTTGATGAAATCATTTCCCCTGAGGAGGAGATGGGTATGCGGCTGGCGCGTCGGTTGAGCTCCACCCATATACTGCACCACCTGGATGTATCCGAAGAGCATACTATCGCAGAGGTGGTGGTTGCTGACAGCTTCGTGGGAAAAACCATACGAGAGATGAACCTGCGTTCCAGGTTCGGTGTCAACATTGTCGGGATCAAAAAGAAGATCCCCCACGTCACTGATGAAGGAGAGAACATCTTCATTGAGAAATACGTCGATTTCCCTTCACCTGAAGATGTGTTTGAAGAGGGTGATGTGCTCGTTCTTGTCGGGAGCGAACGTGCGATCACAGAAGTTGAACGGTTTGTGGAGCGGGAAGAATAGCCTGGGAGGAAAAAATGAAGCTTACCTTTACATTTTATACGAAAACCTACAGCATGTTTTCTGTGCTATTTTTCATTTTTGGAGGACTCGCAGTATTGATCGGCGGACCACCCCTCATCGCGGGATATGAGTGGGGTGATCCGGTGATTGTCAACATCGTCCTCATCTACCGGGTTGTGGTCATCGCCTTCTTCGGAGCCGGGTTTGTCATCAGCTCGCTGCTCTTTCTCGTGTCCAGGAGAAGAGGTTTCATTGCCTACAAGCGCATCATCGACAGGCTGTCGAGCGAAGGCACGATGAACTTCAATCTCAATATCAGCTTTCCTGAGAAGGATGAGTTCGGGGACCTCGGGAAGTATCTCAACAAGTTCATTGGGCAGATGCGTGCCTTCGACAGGATTAAGGTCGAACGATTGCGTACTTCACAGCAGAAAATCGCTGCGCTTTCAGAGACAGTTGAGAAAGGCCTTCTCATCGTGTCGAATGAGAACAAGATCACCTATGCGAATAGTCATTTTATTAAGCTGTTCAATATCGGGGAGAAAACGGTTGCGGGACTCCCCCTGTCCAAGGTTATACAGAATGAAGAGCTGGATCAGGTGCTAGAGGAGGTGAAGGAAAAACCGAAGGACAGGGTGTTGAACGATTTACGGATGAAGGCTGGAGAAGTAATGTATAAGACAAAGGTGAGTGTGATACCGATAATAGATAGTGAGGTATCGCTCGTGGAAACCATGGTCATTTTTGATTATATTTCGAAGAAGGTGCTTAATATTTGATTCCCTTTTTCTCCAAATACCGATATGCGGAAAACGAGTTGGGCCCTGAAGCAGTAAAAGATGTATATCTGACAGCAGAAAAAAACACATAATCTACCGATCTAAGAGAAAATGTTGAAAAAAATATTCCTTCTTTTTCTTTTTCTTGCTATTCCCGGGATTTTCTATACACAAACCGAATATATCGGTCGGTCCGAGATCGAGCAGCTGAGCTGGGGAGGCACCACACACGGATGGCACCAACTCTATTTCATGAAAAATACAACCACTGAGCGCGGAGCAATGGGAAGCTATTCAATCCGGCTTGCGGATAACAGTCCGGTGGAGGATGAGCAGACTGACCTGCTGCTTCATTTCGATGAGGCCAAGAAGAGCTCAATCCGATTTGAATCCGCGCGGTATGAGCCTGATCTGATTCGCATATTCCCATCTCGAGAAGTGAAAAAGTTCGGAAACGGCTCAGCGGGTTTTCTCCACTTCGACAATACTGTGAGAATTAGACCTCTTGTGGGCAGTATATTTTCAGATCGGGAGAAGGTGCCAAGCTTTACCATCGATTTTTTCCTTCATCCCATGTCCGTACATAATGGCGCGAGTGTCTTTTCCTGGCACGCGCCTGTGGTAGACCTAGTTGGCGGGTTTACCGGGATCAAGGCCTATTTTCAAAATGGAAGGCTGCACTGGCTGTGCGAGAGGGTGTTCAGCGATAGGGAAGGCAGAAGCAGGGACATACTCATCGCGGAGAGGGAAAAAGTCACTCTCGGGGAATGGCATCACCACGCCCTGAGTTATGACGCGATGAGTGGACTCATGGTCCTCTATCGTGACGGGAAAGTGAACAACCTGCAGTGGCTCACAGAGGGTGGGAAAGAGGGGGGAACGCTTTTACACGGCTCTTTTTCACCGCACCTTGTTATGCCTTTAAGTGTGGGTGAGAACTACTACGGTTACATCGATGAGTTCAGGATATCCAGGGGTAAACCGGATTTTCCTGTTGGCGACTTCAGAGGGTCGGGTGAAGTGAAGAGTGAAGTCCTCACCCTCAAAAGCAGGGGAACAAGGCCGGTGAAGTTTTTCTGGAAGAGCGCAGAGCAAAAAGGGACTGCTGTGCGAGTTTATTACCGTCAGTCCGACATTTACTTCCCACCGTATGCAGAGAGGGAAGAGTCAGTCCCGGTGAGAGAAGACTTCAAGAATGTGTATCTCGAAACTCCACCGTGGATTCCGGTAAAAAACGATCAGGAGCTTTCGGGAGACCTTAAAGGGGGAAGATATCTGCAATGGAAGGCCGAACTCTACGGCACCGAAGGGCTTTACACTCCCTATCTTCATGAGTTTCGTATCATGCTGGAGCTCGATCCGCCTCCTTTGGCACCGATTTTACTAAGAGCGATTCCCCTGAATGGTGGGGTGCGGTTGCTCTGGGTGAAGAACAAGGAGAGCGACATACTCGGGTACAATATCTATTACGGTACCTCATCGGGATACTACTTCGGGAAGGGAGCGGATGGCGGAGATTCACCGTTTTTTACAGGAAGTGTGAGCAGTCTCGATCTGATGGGTTTAACAAATGAGGAGGTATATTTTTTTAGCATTACCGCCGTTGACGAAGCTGAGCAGGAGAGTGGGTTCAGTGCAGAGATGATCGCACGACCTTCAAGCGTATACGAATAAGAATAAAGAGAATCAGTATCTATTTTAGAGGGAGGGATATATGGCATACTATCAGGGGAAAAAATGGAGAAAAGGTGAGCTCCTTTCCTACATTGGAGATCCTGCCCAGATCGCGGGTGCCCACCTTTTTCAATACGCAGAGGGTAAGGCTCAGGGCGTAAGAGGAATTCAGGTGCATACCGGAGGCGGTCTTGCGTTCACCCTTTTGCCAGGGAGGGGGATGGATATTCCAGAGGCCTATTACAGGGAGCGGCAGCTCTCCTTTGTGTCAGGTACGGGCATTACCTCACCCGCATACTATGAGGAACCAGGCCTTCAATGGTTACGTGGGTTTTATGTAGGACTTCTCACCACCTGCGGGATTAGCAACTCCGGAGCACCGAGTGTGGATCAGGCGGAGGCGTTCGGGCTCCATGGGAGGATTTCCAACGCCGCTGCAGAAGATCTCTGCATCGATCAGCGATGGGAAGGGGATGAGTATCTTGTAACTGTAAAGGGGAAGATCAGAGAAGCGAAGGCAATGTACGAGAATCTCACGCTTACCCGCACGGTGGAAACTGCTTTGGGGAGAAAGGGATTCAGTATCATTGATCGCATAGACAACAACGGATTCGATCCTCAGCCCCTCATGATGCTCTACCATTTTAATTTCGGGTTCCCGCTCTTGGGACCAGGAGCCAAGATCGTGGGTCCGGTGCTCAAAACAGAGCCGCGTGACGAGGAGGCCAGGAAGGGGAGAGGAGTGGAGGAGTGTTTCGATATACCTAAACCGGTTGAAGGGTACGGGGAAAAGGTTTTTTTTCACGATCTTGCAAGCGAAAGTGACGGCGGTACATTCATCGCACTTTTAAACAGGCATACGAATGACGGATTACCTCTCGGTATGGTGCTCAGGTTTAATAAGAACGAGGTGCCCTACCTAACAGAGTGGAAGATGGTGAAAAAGGGTTTCTATGTGCTTGGGCTTGAACCTGGAACGGCACTCCCCCTGGGCCGCGGCGTGCTGAGGGAGATGAACAAGCTCCCCTTCCTCGAAGGGCAGAAGAGCCATACAATCGCCATAAGTTTTGAAGTGCTTGCGAGTGAGGAAGAGATGAAGGCGGTCGAGGAAGAGGCTGCAAAGCTGGTGAAGGAGTGACTCAATGCAATCCGAATATTACAAGATATTATTGACAAATATATGAAAACCATATCCGCGCATTGTAAGAGAGAGTAAAATCCCTATTGCTGAGCCCGACCGGTCTTGATACTGTCTATTACAACCGCAAGAATGATCACGAGGCCGATACTTATGATTTGTGCTTCATAGGGGAGCCCGAGGAGCACGAAGCCGTTCCTCACTCACACCCATGATTGTAGCGCCGATCAAGCCTCCTTCTATTGTGCCTTTCCTACCTTTCAGGCTCGCTCCTCCTATGATGACTGCGGCAGTAACGTCGAGCTCAATTCCGGTACGAGCAGTCATTTCTGCGGAACTGAGCATTCCATTTCAGTAAACCTGATCTCTGGTCAATCTATTGAAATGGGATATTTACCTGATTCAAAAGCTGTATCAAACAGAGCCACGATGTTTTCAGGTGGGACATCTGCCTGGATGTTGTACCCCCCTGAAAAGATGTATCCGCCACCTGGAGCGAGCGACTTTATTTTTCGCTTTACCTCATTTCGCACCTCCTCTGGCGTACCGTGTGGGAGGATAGTGGTGTTGGCGATATTCGAATAAAACACGAACGTATCACCATAATCTCTCTTTAATTTATCTGGGTCCTCGTTTCCCGCAGCCGTTGGCTGCAAGGGATGTACGACATCGACCCCAACATCTGCGAGATCTCGGAGAATCCAGTAGGTTGCACCGCATGTGTGGAGACATATTTTGGCGCTCGTTTTTGATTTTACCGCGTCGATGAGTTTTTTGTACCGGGGTTTGAAAATCTTTCTGAAAGTTGATGGATTCATAATGGGGCCGCTCTGCATGCCCCAGTCGTCTCCTATCCACCAGGTTTCCACGTACTCTCCAACTTCCTCGAGGTAACATGAGGTAAACTCAATCATCCATTCCAGAACCTTTTCAACCAGTACTTCAATGCGGGTGGTATTGAGCGCAAGGTCCAGCATGAACTCATCGTACCCAGTGAGTTCTGAGGAAAAATAGAACAGGGTTGCTGCCTGACCTGCGCTCAGTGCATAACTTGTGGTTTCAAACATTTTTTGCGCCCTTTCTTGAAGGCCCCTGAAACGTGATTTTTCCGAGGGATTTGGAAATTTATGATGGATTATTTCCTTTTTACTCTTTCCGGCAAGAGGAGCCCGAACGTTTTCACAGTAGTATCCCACTCTTTTTCTGTATACACCCCACTCGTCTTCGAAGCTCCCGCACTCTTCAATGGGAATGACGAAGGTTTCGTTGGGATTTGAAAAGATGTACCGGGTGTCCACTCTGAATCGTTCTGAAACGCGCTCGTCGACCATCGCCAAACGCTGCATCAGATCGTATATCTTCGTTTCTCCCGCATCCTTGATTTGTAGATGTCTGAGTAAATTTCCATAGGCAGCATCATTGATTCCATTGTATAAATCCTGACCAAAATCGATCGGAACTCTGTCCGGTTCTTCATGGTTGAGAGTCTTTTTCATTCTTTCTCTTGATGTCATCTATTCAAATCCCCTTGCGTGAATGATCAGCGGAAACGGAGATAATCCACATTTACTCGCACTGCGATTTATCGCACTGCGGTTTATCGCACTGCGGTTTCCAAATTTACATGCCCTTTTCGCTGAGCGTCGATAGTTATTCCATACACTCCATCTTTCATAAACGCCCTTATCCATGCTGCCCGTTTTTCTGAGGTTAAATCCTGCATCGAATTTATCTGCACATGCAGACCGTAATCGCGCAGTTCCTCTTCCGAATCTTTTATACCTCTCATGAGCTCTGCAGCAAGTGGTCTGTGAGACATATGCGATTAGTAATATGTCTTTGATGGTAATTCGCAACTATATTTCTCTCAAGGCTGTATTTAGAACAGAGGGTCTCACTTGATTAAAGTGTGTGTCCCCTGTTCAGCTTACGTTATATAAATTGTTCACACACAAATAATTAGTTTTTTAATTCGTATATTATGGTAAACGCGTTCGCACGATGAGTTTGATCAATTATAAGATAAGAAAGGATTTTGGACCGATGGATACCTGGTTTCGCTCATTCATAATTTTTATTGGAGGGGATTTCTCCCTTGTGCTCCTTTTTAGAATAAGTATCTCGTTATTTTTAACGTTTCTTACCAGTCACTAACCTTTATCTCATAGGTAAAAGGACAGACCTTTTTAAGCATTGCACTCACCGGGCAGTACCTTTCCTGGGAGAGATCGCACGCTTTTTTCAACTTATCGTGGGGCAGGTTTTTCCCCTTGAACTCATAGATGAGATGGATCTTTGTGAAAACCTTCGGATGCTCATCGGCAATTGCTGCTTCCGCCATGATCCTGAACTTTTGCAGTTTGATTTTCATTTTGTTGAGGATCGAAACGACATCCATACCAGTGCAACCGCCCAGGGCGGATAGGAGGAGCATCTTCGGTCGGGGTCCCCGATCCTTGCCACCAAACATGCTTTCCGCATCCATGAGCACACGGTGTCCGCTGACTGCGGAGTCGAAGACCATATCGCTATTCCACTCGGTGATGACAGTTTCCATTGGCTTCTCCCCTCTCGTGTTATTCCATGAAAAAAATAATGCGCAAGGGCCTCTCTGGAAAGCATTATGCTTTACTCCGATCGTACTGCTGTTGTAAAATAGGGTAATACGTGTTCTCAACGGTTTTCTGCCGGTGGCAGAGGAGAATACAGGCGAGAGGATATACGAACCACGTTCAGGAGAGTGCTTTGGCAGTTATTGAAAATGAGCAGCAGACAAAGAGCTTTCTCAAGAGTCTCGGATTTCCAGATCTTCGGATCCACCACTCCATCAACCACTTCGATTTTACAAAAAAGAATCGAAGGATCCTCATTATCGGTCCGATGGGTTCCGGAAAGACGGAGTTTTCAGCCCGCATCTGGCGGGATTCAAAGGTAGCGCTCCAGAAGTCCGCTTCTGTTCGACACCTCACCACCGATGCAGGGGCGGACCGAAGGATTGTGTTCTTTATTCGATCGAATATCGACAGCAAGCGCTTTGAAGGTTATCCGGAGGATGCCCTTCCTTACCGCGGAGGGTTCGAACGGATGGGAGCACACATACGAAGGATTGAGAACTCCTTCAATCTGGAGAAGATCCTGGAAGAAAATCCACAGGTCGGCACCTGGATAATAGACGAAGCGGGTTTTTTTGACGAAAGGATCGCCTACGTGATACAGTACTACTCTCGAAGGGCGAATATAAACTTTATTTTTCCCATGCTCATTCTCAATTTTCGCAAGGATATTTTCAATCGGACCTCTCGACTCCTTATGGAGACCGCGAGTGATGTATTCCCCCTCACCGCCTATTGTGAGCATTCTGACTGCATCGCTGATTCATATTATACCTATCGCTACTACCTGGTGAACGGTGAGGAGTGCCCCGCTCTCTACTTCGATCCTCTTATCATTGTGGGTGGGGACAGATTCTACGAAAACCCCAGGATACCGAACTACTGTACTCGCTGCGACAGACACCACTACCTTCCGGGAAAGGAGTACACCTTTCTGATACTGAAGCCGCTGGGAGAACTCGCCTATAAAGGGAATGTGAAGCCTGTTTTGAAGGAGCTGAGAAACCTCAAAAACTCAATAGAAAAATCAGAAATGTACAGGAGCTTTGAGGAGATATACATGGACGGTAAGAACAAGAATCCCATTATGATGAACGCACTGAAAGTGGACTGTATCGCAGAGAAGGCACTCATTTATCTATTTGCTGAGGAAAATACGCTGAGTCATGATCAGATAAAGTATCTTGCAGCCGAGATAAGGGCGGACATGGAGTATATAAATGAGAGGCTTGTTGAAAACAAGCGGCTTATGGTGTAGAAAATAGAAGCTCTCCCCCGTCCCTAGGGGTATCGGATGGTTCGGTAGATCGACCGTTCCATGCAACTGTTTTTCTCGTGCAGTGAGCCTCTCTGTCGAGATGAGCAGATGTGTAATGCCACATGTGAGGTGTGTGTATGAGCGCGAAAGCCAGAGATGAACAAAAGATACGACGTCGGGAGATTTTCGGATTCATGATGTTCGATTTCGCCAACTCTTCCTATACGACCATCATAATCACGGCGATTTTCAATGCCTATTTCGTGCGCTCCGTGGTCTTACAGGCGAACAGGGGAGAGCTCTTGTGGGCAGTGACACTGTCGATTTCATACTTCCTGGTGATCCTGCTTGGACCCTTGTTCGGTGCACTTGCAGATTATACAGGACTGAAAAAGAGGTTCCTCTTCATTTCCTATCTGCTGTGTGTTATATTTACGGCGCTCCTGTTCTTCATTAAGCCTGGCAATGTGCCTCTTGCCATGATCTTTGTTGTCCTTTCGAACGTCGGGTATTCTGCGAGTGAAAACTTTGTGTCCAGCTTTCTCCCAGACATAGCCGATGCGGAAGAGATGGGCAGGATTTCCGGTTACGCGTGGAGCTTCGGATATGTGGGAGGTCTCCTCTCCCTCGGATTCTGCCTCGTGATACTGACATATTACCATCCTGCAGTGGCAGAGCAGACCTACCTGCCTGTGCGTTTGAGTAATCTTGTGACTGCACTCTTTTTTGCAGCCGCGGCGATTCCAACTTTCCTCTGGGTCAGGGAGCGCACCGCAAAGAAGCCTGTACCTGAAGGCCAGACGATCTTTACGGTCGCCTTCGAGCGGCTTTCCACAACATTTCGGAACGTACAGAAGTTCAGGGAGCTCATCATCTTTCTCGTCTCTTTTCTCTTCTTTTATTCCGGAATCGCTGTAGTCATCTCCTTTGCGAGCGTATATGCTCAGAAGGAGCTTGGGTTTTCTGCAGGAATGACCGTTCTTTTAATCATTGTTGTTAATATCACTGCAGCGGTGGGGGCATTCCTGTTCGGCTTCGTGGAGGACAGGGTTGGATCGAAGAGAACAATACTGATCACTCTACTACTATGGATGGGAACAGTGGTGGCCGCCTATATTGTACGTACCCAGACCGGATTCTGGATCATCGCCAATTTTGCAGGCCTCGCAATGGGGGCGAGCCAGTCATCCGCACGCGCCATGGTGGGGCTGTTTTCCCCACCCTCCAAGAGTGCGGAGTTTTTCGGATTCTGGGGATTATCGGGAAAATTTTCTGCAATCCTCGGAATCCTCTCCTTCGGACTCATGTCTTATCTCTTCGCATCCAACAGAGTCGCAATTCTTTCCACGATTTTCTATTTCTTTGTTGGCACAGTGATACTGCTCTTTGTGAACGAGAATCGGGGGAGGGAAGCTGCGGCAAACTATGTTGATGAAGCGTAATATTTGTGTTATTGTTCATAAAGGATACTAAATAATAAAGAGGAAGATCGATGTTTTTTCCGCTGAAGGATGAGAACCCTACGAAAACATTTCCTTATTTGACCATTATTTTCATAGCCGCAAACTGTCTCGTATATCTCGTTCAGCTCTTAGCCGGACAGAACAGGATTCTGATCGTTGCAAAGTACGGAGTCATACCCTTTGAGATAACCCGTGGAGTTGACATAAATCCTAAGGTCGCCTTCAGTCCCTATGTGACGCTCGTCACTTCGCTTTTTCTGCACGGTTCCTTTTTTCATCTGCTGGGGAATATGTGGTTTCTATGGATATTCGGCAACAACATCGAAGATGTTGTCGGTCATTTCAAATTCATCATTTTCTATCTCCTCGGCGGTATAGCCGCTTCATTGCTCCAGATCGCAGTGTCTGCCTCATCAACGGTCCCCATCATCGGGGCGAGCGGAGCGGTCTCTGCAATACTCGGGGCCTATATCCTTCTATTTCCGCGGGCGCGTGTACGGACCCTTGCCTTCATTTTCATTTTCATCACTGTGATAAGTGTGCCGGCGGGCGTGTTCATCGGCATCTGGTTCTTCATCCAGCTCCTCTCCTCGATCGGGGGAAGGGCAAGCAACGTAGCCTGGTACGCCCACATAGGAGGCTTTCTCTTCGGACTCCTCACCATAAAGCTTTTTCAGAAGAGAGAGGGATATAAAAGGTACAGGGTATATTGATTTCGATTTTATAAAATGTGAGCTACGAAATTAAAACTCTCATCCTGACAGGTGAGGACAAATATACCTGGGACAATCCCCACTGCAGCGATTCAGAGTTGGAGGATTCAGTGCGCGTCCTCGCGAGGTATCACGATGCGGTGTTCGACCTGAAGCCCGAAGGGAGAAGGTACGAGCCCCGGATCGTTGAGCTTCTTCCCACTATTTCCGGAAATTTCATGAAATATGCGATGTGGCGCCCGGCATTACCTACTTCTGCACAACCTGGGAGGGCAAGGAGGACGGTGACCTGCTTCTGGATAGAATGGTCCTTTTCCTGAAGGCCTATCAGGATGAGCTAAGGAAGCAGAAGAGGATAGGAGCAATACGGAACAGCGAAATCGCCTACCTGCCCGTGATGATCAAGGCGTCTAACCTCTCTATACTCAACTGGGATGTGGGCGACTACTCCATTAAAAAACCGAATCCCTTTGAGTATCTCATCTACCTTCAGCATAACGTACGGCTCATGCGCTGGCTTGAGAACAACTGGGACACTCTGGTATATTCGGTGCAAAGGGCTTTGAAAGAATCCTGATTATTTCCTGATTTCCCTGTCATTGAGATTGCCGTCTGGGAGAAGATTTTGTATATATTGTCTGATACGCGGGAAGGAGACCTGATGAGGAGGAAGATTGCATTTTTAGGTATCGATCTGGGAACAACTGGAATCAGAGCGATCCTGGCCGATGAGAAGGGGAGTATCATTGCGAGCCGTTCTATTGGTGTTGAGGCGAGCTTCATTGAAAGTGAGAGCGAGAAGCAATCTGAACAGAACCCGAAGGAGTGGGAGCCCGCCCTTTTTAACGTGCTGAAGCCGATACTCGCCTCACTGGACCAGCATCAGCTCGAAGCGATTACTGTGGATTCAACATCAGGTACAATACTGCCTGTGGATCGCGATGGGAATCCTCTACATAATGCGCTCCTTCACAACGATATCAGGGCCCATGATGAGGCAGATTTCATCTCCTCCCACACGAACCTCATCATGCAGCCCACCTTCGCACTGTCGAAGATCCTCTGGATGAAAAGACATAATTCCCGACTTTTCGATCAAACCTATAAGTTCATCCATGCTGCAGATTACTTGAAGGGGCTCATCTCGGGTGATTTCGAGACCTCCGATTTTTCAAACGCGGTGAAAACGGGGTATGATCTTTCAGAGTATAAGTGGCCTGACTGCATCGAAGGGGTGCTTGAGATACCGGTCGAAAAGCTTCCCGGGGTGGTGAAAACGGGAGAAGTGGTTGGTGAGCTGAAGCAGAGCATCAGGGATGAGTTCGGCATCAGAAACAGGGTCCTTCTCGTGGCAGGTGCGACAGATTCCACTACAAGCTTTTTCTCGAGTGGAGCACGGGCAAAGGGTGACTGGAATACAACGCTCGGCACAGTGCTCGGTATCCGTGGTATTACGGAAAGTTTCATCAGGGACCCTGAAGGCCTGATCTATGCCCATCGACACCCTGAGGGCTATTGGCTCCCAGGTGCCGCGAGCAACACGGGTGGTGAAGCGCTCAGGATGTTTTTCAAGGATGATATCAAGGAGTACGACAGGAAAATCGAGAACCTGCCCCCAACAGGAGCACTCGTTTATCCCCTCGCCCGGAAGAGCGAGAAGTTTCCGTTCCACAACCTGGATGCCCACGGATTCATCATTGCTGATCTGTGCGATCCGGTATCCCTGTTCAAGGCCTTTCTCGAAGGGGCGGGTTTTCTTGAGAGAATGATATACGATAAGATCCGTGAGATAGGGTACGCAGTAGGAGACAGGATCTTCTCCATGGGTGGAGGGGCATACAGCACGCCATGGATGAATATCCGTGCGGCCATTCTGAAACGGCCTATCATCCGTGCCAAGGAGGTGGAGACCGCCTTCGGTTCTGCCATTATCGCCGCAAGTGGTGTGCATTACGAGAATCTTACCGGGGCGATCGAACACATGGTCAAGGAAGATCTGGTAGTTGAACCCGACGGAGAAATAAGTGCAGAGTACGACGAGCTCTATGGCCGGTTCATTCAAGAGTGCAGGAAGAGAAATTTTTTCTAGGTTTCAAATGGGATGAATCATTCTTCCTCGTTTTTCTCTAAGCTCAGCCTTCTTTTTTTTCTTTTGCCGCATATTGTTGACAATCCTTTCCTTCATCTCCTTGAGTAGGGCATCGCTTATTTCATCAATAAAGGCGTTCAATTTTTCCTCATGCCACCAATGCTGGTCGGCCTCAACAAAGCTACGGGCCCTGGACAGGAGCTCATTCCCTTTTAGAGCAGGTACATACTCTGGAAGGTAGGAGAGAAGGTTCAGTGTCTGCACGAGCCTTCCAGCGCCGTACATGTACTCGGGTCCAAGACACCGTTTTGCACTCATTATCAAGAAGGAGGTAATTTCGAACAGGTACTCGTCCCCCGTTTTTTTCGCTTCACTCATCTTTTATACCTCCTTCACTATCAGCTCATTTCGCGTTCTGCGGGAAGGTGGTGGAACTTTCTTTTCAGGATACCCGACAGTGATAAAGAGACAGGGTTCGATATGATCCGGTAAATCGAGTAATTCCGCAATGAAACGCTCCTCAAAGCCGCCGATGGCACAAGTGCCGAGACCCAGACTGTGGGCGGTGAGCAGTATGTTCTCGAGCGCACATCCCATGTCTAAGCAGGACCAGACTGTTTTTTTAGTTTTATTGGTACACATGCAGATCAGTACAGGTCCTTCTTTCATGTTTCCCATCACACCGGTCATCACGGTTTTCAGGCTCTCCCGCATGTCTGAGTTGTATATAAGAATGAACTCCCACGGCTGAGCGTTCCCCGCAGAAGGAGCCCACCGAGCCGCTTCGATGAGTAAATCGATTTTTTCTTTTTCAACCGGAGTAGGTTTGAACCTTCGTACGCTTCGTCTTTCCTTTATAAGCCTTAGTAATATGTCATACTCAGCGATCATGGATCTCTCCTTTATTCGATGGGCTTACATCGTTGAGTGAAGACCGTTCTCTGTGAATATACAGCTGATCCTGATAACATTCCATTTTATCAGGTATCAGACATTCAGTCCCCTGTGGGATACAGTCTCTCAGAGAGCCAGAGAATTTCGGGACGATATTCGAAGTGCACGTTGTCAAAGTAGTACCACTTCCCGCCCCAGACAAAACCGTTGTCCTCAAAAGCATCGATGAGTTCCTGGGGAGGCTGCCACCTCTGCTCAGCAGGAATGTACTCCCAGTTTTCCTGGAATACTGAGCTCCACCTCCAGTAGACATGCTTTTCATTGTAGCTTTCCGGAATGATATCAATGGCAAGCCCGTAGGAGTGGTAGCTCATATTGTTCGTGCCGCGTACGTTCCTTCTCTTCATTGAATACATTATCTTAATGTCTCTAAGAAACTCCTCGAGCTCCTTCACCCTGGATGATCTTTCCATGATGCGACGATTGATTCGCATCAATGGCTCGGCACAGATACGGTGCATAAAAACCCGATGTCCGAGGAAATCCACCCAGCGGCTTTGAACTCGAACCGTCTGCTCGGTGCTGCCGAAAAGTGCGTCGAGTAAGTCGCTCGAACGGTGAACAGGATAGGGAAGGGATCGGGTGCTCACCGTGAGTGGTCCCTTCCTGTACTGATAGAAGATCGAGTCGTACTGGGTGGCTTCTGCGATGTGTGCTTCGGAGAGCATTTTGCCATTGCAATAATATATTTCTGTATTTCCTATACGGAAGATGATCTCATTCCCACGCCTTTTGACACCCGCAATCTGATCACGGTAACTCGCGAGCAAAGACTCTACCTCGTAGGCCTCCTGTGCAGCGAGAATACCCGAGGGAAATATATTCTCCGAGTGAAGTGAGGATGCGATGAAGAGTGTGAGTGCACCATAGAGTATCAATATTTTCTTCATAAATCGGGCGATAGCCCTCCTTGCAGGGGCAGGTCGGGAGCTGTGTTTCCGCGTGTGGAGCTTTTTTCGCTTTTTTCACCGTTCACACGAATGACTGGAATGGTTTTTGTGGGTTCCATGCAACACTCTTATTTCTCGTGATCGATCAGCAGTATCCTGTCTCCCTCCTGTACCGTACCACCCTGTATAACACGGGCGAATACTCCCTCCCGTGGCATGATACAGTCTCCCACTTGCAGGAACACTTCGCAGTGAGCATGGCACTCTTTGCCGATCTGGGTGATCTCGAGCATGACGGTCTGGCCGATGGAAAGCCGTGTTCCTGGCTTCAGGCTCATAAGGTCGATTCCGGAAGTAACAATGTTTTCCGCGAACAGTCCTGGGGTTGTTTCAAGCCCTTTTTCCTCCATTTTTTGTATGCTCTCCGCTGCGAGCAAACTTACCTGGCGAATGCTGTCACTGCATGCGTGGGCATCTCCTTCGATTCCTTTGTTTTCCTCAAGAATACCACAAGGGATCATCTTCTTCTTTGTACCTCTCTTTTCGCTTATGCACACGGCCACGACCATCCCCTCATGCTGCCTGTTCAATTGTCCCTCCTCCGAGCGTGATATCTCCCTGGTAAAAAACGACCGCCTGGCCTGGAGTGATTGCCCATTGTGGTGAGGAAAAAATCACCCTGACGCTCTCTCCTGAGAGGGGAATCAGTCGGGCAGGTGCTGCGGTGTGAGCCGACCGGATCTTGGCGAATATTTCCGTTGGCTTTTCTGGAGGTTTGATTATCCAGTTCACTTCGTGAGCGACAAGCTCATTGAAAAACGCCTCCCACCTGTTTCCCACGACTACACGGTTTTTCTCATACTGAATCTGGGTTACATAGTAGGGTTCGGTCCCGGGTATTCCAAGCCCTCGCCGCTGTCCGATTGTATAGTGAAAAATTCCCCGGTGCTGCCCCAGCTCCTTTCCGTTCCTATTGACAATTGTGCCCGGGGGAGAAATGATTCCCCTTTGGAGAAAGAAAGTCCTGTAGTTGTTTGCCGGAATGAAACAGATCTCCTGGGATTCGGGTCTCTGTGCTACAGGAAGGCCCAGATTCTGTGCGATCTCCCTTACCTCGGGTTTCCTTCTATTTCCAAGAGGCATGAGCGTCCGCTTTAACTGCTCCTGGGTCAGAGTGTAGAGAAAATAGGACTGGTCTTTTCGTTCATCCAGACCTTTTTTTAGGAGGTATCGTCCGTGTTCGTGGCTCGAAACGATCCTGGCATAGTGCCCGGTTGCAATGAAGTCTGCTCCGATGCGCATCGCTTCCCGCAGGAGAAATCCGAACTTGATATGCTGATTACAGCGCACGCAGGGATTTGGAGTTCTCCCGTTGATGTACTGTGTAGTAAAATGGTCTATGACCTCAATCTGAAAGCGTTCGCGTAGGTCGATAAGCCTGTGAGGGATGCCGAGGATCTCAGCACTGAGGCGGGCGTCGTTAAAGTGGCCCTCTTGCGTAAAAAGCTGCATGCTTACCCCCAGTACATCGTACCCCTTTTCCTTTAAAATAGCGGCAGTTACCGAGGAATCTACACCGCCGCTCATGGCAACAACAACCTTTTTCATGTTTACCGCTTTCCTGAATATAAAGTACGGGAAGACAACACGAACGCATTCACGGAGAGATTAAATTTCGTAGAGGAAGTAGTGCTCGCCTTTCTCCTTTTCCCTCTTCACCATATCTTCAAGGGTGATCTCTTCCAGTGATCTGGAAAACTTGTCGCTCAACTCCCTCCATATATCCCTTGTCACGCACTCCGGTGCGCGGGGACATATATCCGGTTTTTCAACGCATTCGGCGTAGTTGATGCTTCCCTCAAGAGACCTGAGGATGTCCCGGAGAGTAATCTGGCTTGGTGGCTTGGCGAGAGTATATCCTCCATGCCCGACCCTGTTGGTATGTATCAGATTTGCACCTTTGAGAGTGTCCACGATGTGTTGGAGATAGCCCTCCGATATTTCCTGCTTTTTCGCCACTTCTTTTAATAGCATGGGACTCTGTCCGTAATTCATCGCGAGTTCGAGCATGAATCGAGTTCCGTACCTCCCTTTCGTGGAAATACGAATCATCCATTTCCTCCATAAATTATAGCAAACTTATATTGTAAGTAATATAAAAGTACTGTGTTCATCACATTTTGTCAACCTTAACCCGAAATGCAGCACGTCTTCTCTCATTCCCCTGAATAGACATGCCCGTACTCCTTTAAAAAAAATCGAGAGAGGAAAGATTTTCTTGATCGAAGATTATATGTGGATTTTTTACAACGGGGAACAGAAAAAAGAGGAGAGATGCATGCAGAGCATCTCTCCCCAGGTGTTCGAACGTTACTGTACCTCTGCTCCGACGATAATCGCTGAAAGCACGTCGATCGGAAGCAGTGCAATATCGATCCTTCTGTTTTTCCCTCTACCTTCGACTGTTGCGTTTGTTGTGATGGGCTGATACTGGCCAAGACCCATGGAGACGAACTTTCCTGGGCTTAACCTCGAGATATCGATCAGGTTACGAACTACCGTTGCCCCCCGTGCTGCGGAGAGCTCCCAGTTGGTCGGATATTTCTTTTTCAGGGCTGGGGTTACGATGGGTTTTGAATCTGCATTTCCGATCACTCCGATGAAGTAGTTCCCACTCAACTCCCGTAGCAGCTTTCCCAGCTTTAAGAGAATGGTCCTGCCTCCCGGGTTCACTTCCACACTCCCCACGTCGAATATGTGCTCAGCGGTGACGTCCACAACGACTCCCAGGGTTGCCTTATAGACACGGACCTTACCCTGACGTATTTCCTCACTAAGCTCATCCCTGAGACGTTCATAGATCAGGTCCATCAGTTCAATGCTCTCTCTCTGTATCCCCTCATAGACCTCCAGTGCTTCATACAATTCGTTGGTTTTATCTGTCAGTTTTTGATTCTGCTGTGCCAGAGATTGATTATTCTGGGTCAGGTTCTGCTTGTCCTGGGAAAGTCTTTCGTTCTCCCTCTTCATAGCGAGGGTTTCGGACTTCAACTGGGCGATCTCACGATTCAGTGCACGAACGTCAGATTGAAGCTGGTCCCTTTCCATTTTCAGATCGATGATTTCTGCCTCCTTCTGCTGTACCTCCTGCACCGATTTGGACACTATCATCGGATCTGGGGCTTGAGCGAGCTCCTCCTCCAGACGTGCAATTTCCATATTCCTTTCCTCGATCTCTCTTTCCAGATCGGCGATTCTCTGTTCCAGACCGGTTTTTTCTGAGGTGAGCCTGCTGATCCGATCCGACAGGGATGAGTTCTCGGATTTCAGGCTGCTCAATTCATTCTCAATCTGTGCCTTCTCTTCATCACACTTTTTGAGCCTTTCTTTCCACACCCTGCTTCCGCCTGCATAGATCGAAAATGATGGAATGAGTACAAATAGAAAAAGTAACGCACAGAGAACGATAAAAAATGAATGGGTTTTCTTCATTTTCCTACCTCCCTTTTATTTTAGTACATCCATTATACACTATTCCGTGAGCCTGTCAAGAGTGCTAAAAATTGCTCTTGATAATTATCAAAGTGCACTCTACAATATCTCCCAGTCTCTTCAGGACAGTAAGAGTTGTGAAAAAGGCACGTGGAGTAACGTTTTTCTTATTTCTCCTTATCAACACAGCATGGCCCATGCACGCGAACGAAAGAGGTTACGTCTCGATTAGGAGTTATTATCCCACCCAGAGCCCTCTTAATTACGAAAATGTCTATCTTTCCTCTACCCTGCACTACACACCGGCGCAGAATGTCACCCTCCATGTCTCACTGCTCAAAGGACAGGGGGAGCCCGGTTACTTCCCTGCAGGATACTTCGGAGACTCCAGTGGAGGCCTCTACGAGCAGGGGACCTACTATGTGAGCATTGAGGACACATTTCATCTGGAGAAGCTTATCCTTGGTAACTATGTTCCCCTCTTCGGCCAGGGCCTTCTTTTCGGGGGAATCCACGACCTGATACTGAGCAATCCCTACTACAATCTCGCCCGCCACAGGGATGGCATCTATCCCTCTGGGAGCACTTCAAAAAACACACTCCTTGAGGGAATCGCTCTGGAGTATGTGCGCAATAACATTGCAATTAGGCCTTTTTTCTCCTGGAACAGCTACGACTGCTCTGCCGGCGAGAGCGATTATTTTAAATATAACGATAACGATTGGCAAGATGGCACCAACGACGAGGATGACGACAACTTTACCGGCTTCGAAGAGCGGTTTGGTCGAAAGTACTCTTGCAAGACGAATCTCTTCACCTGCATACGCGGTGATTCGGATTATGGAGAAGAGAGCGACAGGTTGAAGAGGAACAATCTGGTCGAGTATCTTGGGGGAGTCAATCTCTCTATTCAGGGGAGAGACATGGATGCAGGATCAACCCTCACCTACACCCGCTTCAACAGGCTCATAGATCCGTACTATAATTTTAAAGAGGGGGAGGGCGACAAGACGGGCCACTGGTTCAGGGGGAGGGATTTTGTCAGCTCGAATATATATTTTAAGCTTTATCAACCACTGGAGATATTCGGTGAAATTGCAGGCACCTTTGCGAGAAGCCTTTCCTACTACCCGGAGTTCAACGGAGATTTTGTATCGGCGGTAGGATTTTCAGGAGGAATGCGGGATAAAATTCGTGACACGGGCCTCATTCTTTGGGGAGCGTACCTTCCCCCTCATCTCATCAATCCCCACGGTCTTGGGCTTCCAGACGGCTGCAACAATCTGGCCTGCGGGCTTTTAGGAATACACCGAACGAAGAAGGGAAGACAGCTCACCAGCTGGGTGTACGTGCATAGTGAACTCTACAATGAAGACGATCCGGGCGATGAAGAGGCCGGGATCGAGGGATCTTATGTGCTGAAACATCCCTGGGGTGCAGCAACGGTTCTGAAAATCGACCAGTCCCTTGAGGCGACCTACAGCCATTATTACGCGCCTTCTGTGTGGTCCTCAAGGATCTCTTCCAAGGCTTCGGTGAAGCATCAATTAAGCAAAAAGGTGAGCATCACCTTCAGGTTTGAAAATAGAACAGGAGGTCCAGAGGGGGACAGGATCAAAACGGGTACCGGAATATCGGGAGAGCTGTATGTGAAGCGAAAGAGAGGGACGACCTCAGTTTCCCTCATGGGTTTCAGCACATCGGCGGACAGATTCGCTTATTTATATCCCTATGAAAGACCCCTTTACAGCTGGAGCTTCGTCCCGCAGGCGGTCTACGGGAACGGGTTTTTGAGCAGTGTGACGATGCTCCAGGACTTCGGGGAACTCACTCTGGGGACCAAATTGAGATGGATACTCGATGTGAGCGGAGTGAGGGACCACAGCCTCAACATTTACGGGTTGAGCGAATACCGCTTTTGAATACAGGGAGGATTTCAAAAATGCCACTTGCAAGCAGTAAGACGCTCCTGGAGCACGCCCGACAGGCACACTATGGCATTGGAGGATTCAATGCGAGCAATATGGAAATGGTACAGGCTATTGTGGAAGCAGCGGAGGAGGAGCAAGCTCCTGTGATCGTGCAGATAAGCCAGGGCACGATAAAATATGCGAGGCTTGCATTTTCTGCAACTCTGGTAAAAACCGCTGCAAAACTGGCAACTGTTCCGGTGGTTCTCCATCTGGATCACGGTACATCTATCGAGCAGAACCTCCTCTGCTTGAGGGAGGGATTCACCTCCCTGATGTACGACGGAACAGAACGTGTCCTCGATGCATACCGGTTAAAATCCAGAACCCAAAACCCTCCCTTCGAGATCGTGCGCGACTGCATTCAATCTCAGGAAGCCTTCGAGGACAACGTCCGCGTCACAGAAATGATCGCTGAAATTGCCCATACATGTTCAGTTCCTGTTGAGGCGGAGCTTGGAAAAATCCCGAGGGCAGAGGACTTTTCCGACATGCCTGCTGATTGTTGTTCTGCTTTACCGCTTTCCGTCCGGTTCAAGATCAGGATGCTTCAGGCTGATCCTGTGAAAGCAGAACAGTT
>Ga0209427_10001186_pt1 | contig 29654 bp, 24 predicted proteins | sample DeeMarSWOR136_30_FD_187465 | JGI IMG/M metagenome (GOLD analysis project Ga0209427, IMG submission 187465) | Marine sediment microbial communities from White Oak River estuary, North Carolina - WOR-1-36_30 (SPAdes) (version 2) | ecosystem: Environmental > Aquatic > Marine > Intertidal zone >...
AGGCTAAAAGTATTGACAAAAGAGTAGTTATGGAAGCCATGATTAAGCGCTTTCCTGATAAAGACTATAACTTTGGTGTCTTTTCGGGAATTCAAGAAGTCATCAATTTGTTAAGTTATGTGGCTGAGAATGTGGCGGAATCTAACTCCTTAAATGTCTGGGCAATGCAAGATGGTGAGATATTCTTTCCAAATGAGCCTGTTCTTCGAATTGAAGGAAGGTATACTGATTTCGGCATATATGAAACCGCCATCTTAGGTTTCATTTCTTATGCTTCTGGTATTGCAACAAAAGCTGTTAGGTCTCGAATTGTCGCTAACGACAAACTTGTTTTCAGTTTTGGGACTAGGAGACTTCATCCAAGTGTAGCACCAGTAATAGAACGAGCTTGTTATGCTGGCGGATTTGATGCAGTGTCCAGTATTGTTGGAGCAGAACATATGGGTAAGAAAGCAGTAGGGACAATGCCACATGCACTAATGTTACTTTTTGGCAACTCAGCGGATGCTTTTCATGCTTTTAATGAGGTTTTACCAAAGGAAGTCCCAAGAATTGCTCTCGTTGATACATATGGATCCCCAAAGGAAGAAACATTACTTGCTCTCGAATGCATGGGTCCAAACCTTTATGGCGTACGGGTTGATAGTGGAAATTTACTCAAAGTTGGAAAGGAATTACGCTGGGAGTTGGATATTCGAGGAAGAGAAGATGTAAAATTATTTGCGAGTGGTGGGTTAGACGAATATGAAGTTGAGAGACTTGTAGAGGTTTACGATGGATTTGGTATCGGCACAAAAGTAGCCAATGCTCCTGTCATGGATTTTGCATTGAAAATCGTAGAAGTAGATGGAATACCAAGAGCAAAAGTAGGAAATTATAGTGGAGCGAAGGATGTTTATCGATTGAAAAACGAATTTCGTGACCTAGTTGTTCCCAAGGGTAAGGAAATAACAAATGGGTATAAATCTTTACTTCACCAAGTCATAAGAGATGGGAAGGTTATAAAAGCCTTTGAATCCGTAGATGATACCAGAGAAAGAGTGCTTTCTCAGATTAAGAGACTTCCTGACGATTTAAAAAGCTTGTACAAAACAGATGGTGATAGAGTAAAGTTTTTTTCTTAGCTATATTCTATTGTAGAAACAACAATTTTGGGACAAATTGTGTTTCAAAATTCACGTGTAGTATTGCTATATTTTCTCTTATTTAGATTTTAAAACAGAGTTAAAAGAGATTCATTTTATGAGATAGATGTATTGACGTGTATCTCTTAATGAACTAGTTTTCATGATCAGATCATTTTTCAGTAGATAGTTTATACTAGATCGAACAGTTCTGGCGGGTAACTTAGTCATTTCGATAATCTCTTTTTGTGTTAAGCGACCTTCATATTTAAGAAGGGTATGTATAAATTTTGCTGAAGGTGGAGCCGTTTTAGGCATCAGATCTAGTGTTTCATACTTCTTTCGTAATTTCTGAAAGATCTTTGAATTAACTTCCTTTTCGAGTCGAATGAAGTGTGCTGAGACTTCAGCTTTTGTAATATTTATTATGTCAGCATTCAAATCAACTCGAATTCTCCCATCTACAATCGCTTGACATTTTGATGAACTAGAGATATCCTTGATTGTTATTGTGCTCGTATTATTCACAATAAATGGTTTATGTGTTTGCTGCAAAGAACAAATAGGTACAATTACGAATACATTTGCCCCTTCTGATACAATAGGTCCTCCAGCTGACAATGCATAACCCGTTGATCCAGAGGGTGTTGAAATGATCACTCCATCAGCAGAATCACGCCATATCAACTCGTCATCAATTATTAAAGCATATCTAATTACTGTAGCACTCAAGTTGGCATTTACTGTCAACTCGTTAAGAGAGAATGGCAAATATTCACCATTTATTTCTATAGCCAATCTTGTGCGTTCTTCTACCAAATAATTTTCTTTTTCGATCTCTACAATGCTTTTTTCGAAGTTTTTGATATCAGTTTCTGCTAAGAATCCAATATCCCCAAAACTAATACCTAAAACAGGAATTTGGTTTCTGTCTAAGTCTCTAAAAGTTTTGAGGATATTTGCAGCACCTCCAATAGATAAAACTATATCTACTGTCATTTGGCTTAATGGGCATTCATCAAGATCGATATTTAGTAATTTGGGGAGTCCTTCTTCTAATTCAATACTATGCTTCCTTTTTCTTAGAAATGCAATAATATCTTTAACATAATCGAGAATAAGAGCCTCATTCGAAGCACAGCTAATCCCAAATTTCATAATATAATTCTATGATATATCATTTTAAAAAGAGTTACCTTTATTGACTTTTGCTTAAGCAATTGTAATGTTTTCAAAAGCTATATTTCTGGCTTCAATAGCTGTATGAGAGAGATATTCATCAAGCCAGGATGAAGCCACCAGCACTTTTACAATTGAATATCCATATTTTTTAGCGAAGTTGATATAATCGTCAAGAGTGATTTTCTCACCTTTTTCAACCTTGTAGAATGTCTCTTTTTCAAAGTCTAGCATGATCTTCGTGGCTTCCTCTTCGGATAATAAATCGGTTGAATGTTCATTCAAAATTTTTTGTGTCCTTCTTTCTTTACTTAAATTGAGAATCCTTTGCTTAACTAATTCCTGCTGTTCGTTTTCGGGTTCTGGTTTAAGGTGTAGATAAATTTGTTTGCATTGCCGCTGGATGATTTCTTCAACTGTATTGGTAAAAAGGACTATCATCTTTTCTTGTCCTTCTACATACGCCTTAGCTAATTCATTAAGATTCGGATATGCATCGTAGATCATTTTCTTTATGTTTGGAATTTGGATGATCATTTCTACACATCACCGCTGATTATGCAGAGCGCTGTTTTGTGTTTAAGAAATTATATAAAGTCCACATTTTTCAAAAAAGAATTCAATTACTCATTGTAAGTGGAGGATCTAATAGATACATTTCGGCTCTTGACTTTTTGGTGCATTGAGCAGTATGTGTTCAGATTTTTATATTTAGTTGCCCTATATATTTGTCTCAAGTTTACACGGGAGGAAACGAGATGAACAAATCACTTAAAACGATATGCAGTCTTGTGTTAGTCTTGGTTCTTCTATTCGGTGTTTCTCAAGTGAGAGCGACAACGCTTCAAGATGAAGGTACTGAGGGAAAGGCTTATGAATATTGGCCTCCATCTGGATTTGGTGGATACCGTTTCGATGAACAGTATTATACGCAGGTTGGAAGTTATTCGCTTGAACTAAAGGCGGATCTTGATAACTCAAAAACCACAGTTGCGATGCGTCCATTAAGTAGTTCATTTGAATGGGGAGATTATGAAACTGGAGAGGTACAGATTTATAAGAGACATGGATCCGCAGGACAACTCCAATTAAAACTCGTTACAACCAGCAGTCCCTACTCCGAAGGAGTTACATGGGATCTTGATTTGGACACTCAAGAGGGGCACACGTGGAAGACCTATACCTTATCACGCGCTAGTGCACGTCCTAGCTACGGTGGTGTTGAGGATGAGGATACTCTGACTCATATGATGTGGTATTGGCATACAAACAACAATAACCCAGGAGATATTATTTACATTGATGGATATAATATAACTCTATCAACAGGTGGCGGTTGCTTAGGTACACTGATGGTAAGTGCCTTGACAGTTATCGCGTTAATTGGGGTAAGATTGCAGGGAAGAAAGACCAAAAAATGATGCAAAAATTCAACTAAAAACCTCCCTCCGCTTTTTTTTAACCTTAAAGTCTCATAACACTTCCCATATTATACGTCAACCTCTATGCTCAAATCAGAAGTAGATACGAAAGATCACAAGAAACTAGATTCTAATTTGTCAAAAACTCTATGATTAGGAAATAACCATGCAGATCTATAGGAGACTAAAAAAGTCAGTAAGACAACTAAATATCTAACCGCCATCCATCTAAATAACTTAAGCTTCGGCTAACTCGCTTAATATTCTTGTATTGCTCTTTTACCATTATTAATCGCTCAAATCCTACTCCTATTCCCGCCCATGGCTCGAGAACGTCCCAATTTTTGTCCAATGGATGAGGGCCTGTGGCGGCAGATGCAATTTCAACACCATCGATCGAGACATCGATTGTTGTTCCATAAACTAGCGAATCAACTTGATGGATCTCATAATTCGTTAATCCTACACTTTCCATGATGAGATCAATCATGTAGCGTATTCGTTTTTCAGGCTCTTCAATCTCTCCATATTCGACAAGATTCATCATCGTAAATTCTTCGAGATGTTGTTGCCCAGTAGTTTCTCTTCTGAAACATTGTCCGATCTCGAATAGTCTAACCGGGTTTACGAATTTCCTCAGTTGACTCATCATATGATAAAGACTTGGAGCCAACATAGGACGTAAGCAACGCAATTCATCGAGCCAAAAAATCTGTTTCCAAAGAAACTGGTTCTCTTCAATACCCATACGTTTGATAAAATTCTTTGAAATGATCATAGGCGTCATTACTTCAGCGAATCCCTCAGAAATCGCTAAATTCTCAAGTACTTGTTCAATGCATTTCAATGCCGGTTTTTTAGTCCTTAAGAAATTCTTTAGGTTTTCACGGTGATGTTTTTCAACGGATGTTGATATTTCCTGAAAGCACTTATCACGTTCGTTTTTAGTTTCAAAACTTAATGCAAAAAATTCGTCTTTTGCGTCCAATTCTTTCAAGCGTTGCATTTGCGTCTTCGTAAAAGCGAAAGCCATATTGTTCCTTCTCTTAATAATCATTTAAATTTATTTGAGAATTTAGAGAGCCTCCATTTTGGAACGTCACATGTCTTGCAAATTTCTCCAGCCCATCCTCTTCTTAACCATCGTGCAGAGCGGCTTCGGCGTGAATTTCGTGTTAAAATGAATTTACTACAGAATGTCTCTATTTTGAGGTAAGATCCTGCCAATTTAACGTGCTTAACTCTATGAAGTGTTCCTCTTCGTGAAGTCCACAACTTAGTCTTTTGTAGGAGTTCATAGAGAGTTGGTCGCTTTTCTCGAGCTAATCTTATTGTCAAATTTTTTCCTCCAGCAAGCGAAGGCCCCGGGAGTTGAACCCGGCTACAGGGGCTTAGGACCCCTGCGGTCCTCCCGACCGGCCTCCATACCAGTCAATGTTAATAATAATTTCATTCCTTTGAAGAAATTGACTGTTTTTCATAAAAGCTCTCCTTTAGCAATCATTTGCACTTGTCCCCCAACATATACATTTATTCTCGTATCTTCTATTTCTTCTGCCTTTAAGAATAGCAATGAGGGCCTTCCTATCTCATATCCCTGTTCTGCTCTGATATCGATACTGTTCTGTCCAAAATACTTATGTTTCACTAAATATGCGGCTAAGCATCCTGCTGCACTTCCTGTAGCTGGATCTTCTGGAACACCATAATAATCAGCAAACATCCTAACATGAATATGATTTTCTTCTTCAGCCTCGGGACAAAAGACATGTATCGCTTTGGCTTCTGTATTCTCAATTAGTTTAAAATACTCTTCTTTATTGACTTTAATCCGTTTTATCGAACTAAGCGTCTTTATAGGCACTATTATGAACGGAACTCCCGTTGAAACTTCTTGAATGGGAAACTGATCATCAAATTCATTATTATCGATGTTTAGAACCGCTGAAAGCGATTTTATAGATAATTCTGATCCAAATGTCGGAGCCTTTTGTTTCATAGTTAGCCTATTATGTTGAAACTCGATAGGAATTTGACCGACTTTTAAATTCAAATTCACTACCTTAACAGGTTCCTTAATGATTTCTTTTTGAATGATATAAGCAGTTCCTAAAGTTGGGTGGCCAGCGAATGGCACTTCGCGTGCAGGTGTGAATATTCTTACATTATATCCATTATTTTCTGGTTCATCAGATAAAATGAAAGTCGTCTCTGAAAAATGCATTTCTTTTGCGATAAGTTGCATTTCTTCATCAGAAAACTTATATCCATCCCTAAAAACCGCTAATTGATTCCCTGCATATTTCTTTTCTGCAAAAACATCTACGATATAAAATATCTTGCCTTTCATCTTGATCATCACGAATTTGAATGATTAAATTAAGAAAAAAGGAGTGATGAACTTAAATAGTTTTATCAAGTTCTTTTACAACTTCTGAAAAGATATCTAATCCTTTGTCGAGCAATTCTTTAGTTATAGTTAAGGCAGGAATGAATCGCGCAACATTTATCCAGTGACCTCCCTTCCAAACAATTACGCCACGTTCTAGGCATTTTGCAACAACTTTTTTCAGAAGTTCTTCAGCAGGTTTTTTTGTATCTTTATCTTCAACAAATTCTACTCCTAAAAATAGACCTTTTCCACGAACATCGCCAATGCAACTAACTTCATCTTGTAGACCTTTAAGCATTTTAAGTGCATAATCGCCTAGTTCTGCGGATCTTTTTAGAAGTTGGTTTTCTTCTGTGAATTTAATGGCCGCTGCACCTGCAGCACATCCAAGAACATTTCCTCTAAATGTTCCCATGTGTCCACCTGGTCCCCACGCTTCATCGAATTCTTTTTTATACATCATCCCTGCGATTGGGATTCCAATTCCTCCAAGTGATTTCGCCATAGTAATCGCATCTGGTGTTACATCGAAATGTTCGCAACTCCACCAATATGTGCCAGTACGTCCGAATCCAGCTTGAACTTCATCACAAACAAAGAGAACGTCGTTTTCTTTACAGAGTCTTGCTAGGCCTTGAATAAACTCTTTTGGTGGAATTAGTATGCCACTTTCGCCTTGGATTGGCTCCACGATCATGCCTGCTGGTTGGACGAGACCTGAGTAAGGATCTTTAAAGAGATGTTCAATATATCGCAAGCATTCCATATCACATACATCGGCTTTCTTTCCAAAGGGACAACGATAACAATACGGATATGGAGCGTGAAAAATGCCTGGAATTAAGGGCAAGTAATTTTCTTTGTAACTTTTCTTTGCCGTAGCGGCTAACGATCCAGATGTTTGTCCATGATATCCGCCTTCAAATGTAATTATTCTATAGCCCTTTTTGTTTACTTTTGCTAGTTTTATGGCTGCTTCCACGGCATCCGAACCTGATGGGCCTCCAAAAATAATCTTTGAATTTCCTTTCATTTTGCCTGGTGCTATTTTTGAAAGTGCTTCCAGAATATCGATACGAGCCTGAGTCGGGATATCTAGGGTATGAATAATCTTATCGGCTTGGCGTTTAACAACATCTAGGACATAAGGATTTTGATAACCTACATTGCATACCGATACTCCAGCTGAAAAGTCAATATAGACGTTTCCATCAACATCCATCAATGTTGCCCCTTTTGCGGCTTCTAAAGCAAATGTATAGGTCAAGGGATAACTAACTACATTTGCATCAAGGAGTGTTTGTTTTTTCAGTATTTCAAGAGAGTTCGGTCCTGGAATTTCTGTTATGATTTTTGGAGCCCATTGAAAATGAAGTTCTTTAAATTTGTCTTCTATAATTGTATTTCCCTCCATGAGTGACTTTTTCAATTAATCTAGTTGAAGAGGTTGTAAACAAATAGTGTGTAGTATTTAAAAAACAATTCGTGTGTTTGGAAACGAAATGAAATGTGAATTTGTAAAAAAGAGGGTAAAGAATAGTAAGGACTATCAAGTGTTCAAATCACGCAGAACTTCTTCGAATATATTAAGTCCAATATCTATAAGTTCCTCTGTAATAACTAGAGGTGGCGCGATTCGAATCGTAGAAATCCCTGCACTAATTATGGCGAGTCCTTTTTTAAAACACTGAAAAATAATTTCTTTTGCTTCCTCTTTTGCTGGTTTTTTGGTCTTTCTGTCTTTAACAAGTTCGATGCCAATCATCAATCCTTTTCCTCTTACGTCGCCGATTAGTTCATACGTTTCTTTCATCTCATCCAGTCTTTTTAGTGTATGTTCGCCTATTTTTGCTGCATTATCAAGCAAGTTTTCTTCTTCAATGATATCGAAGGTTGCAAGTGCAGCAGCACAAGACACGGGATTACCTCCAAAGGTTGATGCATGAGCACCAGGCTCCCAATCCATGACATCCTCTTTAGCAATAACTGCTCCAAGTGGCAATCCTGAGGCAATACCTTTAGCAATTGCAATAATCTCCGGTGTAACGTTCCAATGCTCAATAGCAAACATTTTACCAGTGCGGGCCATGCCAGATTGAACTTCATCAGAAATGAGTAGCATGTGATATTTAGCCGCTAATTTTCTTAATCGCTGAAAATAGCCTTCAGGTGGAACTATATATCCTCCTTCTCCTTGTATTGGTTCAAATATGAAACCGAGCGTTTCTTCAGGTGGCAAATAGGTTTCAAAAACCATTTCGTCGATAAAATCAACGCAATAAAAGTTGCACTCAGGGTATGTTTGTTTGTAAGGACACCGGTAACAGTAGGGGTAAGGCACATGAGTGACCCCAGGGACAAGAGGGAAGAAATATCTTCTCTGAACAACTTTTGATCCTGTTACACTAAGTGCGCCCATCGTTCTCCCATGAAATGCTTTAGTGAACGCAACAATTTGAGGTTTTCTAGTATGCCATTTAGCGACTTTAAGAGATGCTTCAACAGCTTCTGCACCGCTATTCGTGAAAAATATCTTTTTAGGAAAGCTCCCAGGGGTATTATTGTACAGTTTTTGTGCAAGTTCTACGCTTTCTTGGTAATAAAAATCAGTGTTGGAGTAATGAATAAGTTTTGTAGCTTGACGTTTAATTGCATTCACTACCTTTGGATGTGAATGCCCAACATTACATACACAGATTCCTGAGTTAAAATCGATATAAATATTTTCGTCAACATCTTTTATTAGACATCCCTCAGCGGATTCAGCAACGAGGGGATAAAATCGTGCATAAGATGGCGAGATGTATTTATCATCAAGTTCTAGCAAATCTTTTGCCTTAGGACCAGGTGGTGTTACCTTTATATTTGGAATAGTTGTTGTTTCTATCAAATCCAGTCACCTCAAATGAGTATTGCCAAAACACATTAAAAAAGCTATAGGATTTCATTTCGAACGAAAATAAGTGGTTTAAGCACTCGTTTTTTCGAAATATGAAGTCTATTCAACATAGAAATTATTATTTATACTTGTGAATACGCATGAATATGATTCCCACATGCGAATTTTTAAATATCCTAATCGCAAAGAAACGAACTACATTTACAATTTGACTATGCGTATCAAATGCTGCATAGTTATGTCCTGAAAATTTAACTTAGAAATTAGGTAGAAGGTGTCGTTTAAAATGGCGTATGAAGCCAAGATAATACAGACCATTGAGAGGGAAAGAATCAAAATAATTCGATTTGTATGGATTGGCAATGATGGAGTCATTCGAGCAAAAGCATCGACAGCGAAACATCTAAAATCACATATCAAAAGGGGAATCGGTATAGCAAAAGGCATTCAGTCATTTAATGCATTAGATCATCTAGTGCTCGATGGTTCCTTTGGTGCTCCAGCAAAAGAATTTCAAATTTTTCCGGATCTAAAGACATTTAAGATATTACCTTATGCAAAACATTCTGCTTGTTTTATATGTGAATTACTGAATCCCGATTTTGAGCCCTCAGCAACGGACGCTCGCGCATTTTTACGCCGAATCATTTCCCAGGCAAAAGAAATGGGCTTTCTTCCAATGGCGGCTGGGGAATTAGAATATTATCTTACACAACGGGATGATAGTGGCAATATAATTCCTCACAATAACGAAAAATATGGGACGACTACCCAATACGACTTAGCAAATGATTTAATACAAGATTGGCTTGATACGTTTGAGAAAATGGATCTCGACATAGAACGTGTTATCTCTGAATACGGTGGTGCACAATACGAAATAACGATAAGATATACAGAGGCATTAACTGCTGCAGACAATATTTTAACCTTTAAAGATGCAACAAAAGGAGTAGCTTTGAATCACGGATATTCAACAACTTTCTTGCCCATGCCATTTCCTGGAGGAGCAGGATCGGGAATGCATTTTCACATCAGTTTATGGGATCTCAATGAGAAAAATAATCTCTTCTATTCAGAAAGTGATGAATATTTCCTATCTGGTACGGCAAAATATTTTGTTGGGGGAATAATGGCTCATCTAAAAGGTTTATGTGCTGTGTGTGCGCCAAATCCAAACAGTTACAAGCGTCTTTTACCGCATTCATGGGCACCAGCACATTGTATATGGGGCGTCGATAATCGAGCAGCTGCAATAAGAATTCCCACACGTGCAGAAGGAGATGGGCCGGAACCAACACGAATAGAATTTCGTGTGCCCGATGGCACAGCGAATCCATATTTCGCTTTAGGTGTAACCTTGGCTTGTGGCTTAGAAGGAATCAAAAATAAAATAGAACCGCCAGAACCAGTTCATATAGAACCTGGCGACCTGATGGATGATGATCTTGAAAAGAAAGGCATTGAGTACTTGCCAAGAACTCTGGGCGAAGCGCTTGCAGAATTTAAAAAGGATGCTTTCTTTAAGGAAATTATGGGTGATTTCGGTTTTAATGAGTTCTATAAGGTCAGAATGTCTGAGTGGAGAGAGTATTGCAGTGTTGTTACTGACTGGGAATTAAAAAACTATCGTGATACGTTTTAATCCAAAGGAGGGAATAATCTGAGCAATGAACAATTGTTTGAAGGCATTAAAAATTCCATTGTTGACCTAGATAGAGAAGAGTGCCTTAGATTAGCACAAGAAGCTCTTGATGCTGGAATTAATCCACTTGAAGTTATTGAGAATGGACTAAAGAAAGGAATTCAGATTGTTGGAACGAAGTATGAAGAAGGTGAGTTGTTTATAGTAGATTTGATGATGGCAGCATCAGCTATGAAAGCTGCAGTCGAACTCCTTGAGCCCCATATTTCGGCAGAAATGAAAGAAAAGGCTAGTGCTGGGAAGATTATTATTGGAACAGTTGAGGGCGACATTCATGATATAGGAAAGACCATTGTGTCAACCTTATTAGCTGCCAATGGTTTCGAAGTAATCGATTTAGGTACAGAAGTACCTGCCTCAAAATTTATAGAAAAGATCAAGGAACTCAAACCAGATATCATTGGAATGTCTGCGCTCCTAACAACTACGATGCCAAAAATGCAAGAAGTTATTGAGGCGCTCGAAAAAGAAGACTTGCGTGATGCAGTAAAGGTTATGATAGGAGGGGCTCCTGTTACAAAGGAATTTGCAGCAAAGATTGGTGCAGATGGCTATGCTAAGGATGCGGAAGAAGCTATAAAATGGGCTAAAGAGCTTGCCTCTTAAATAGCAATAAACTGTAGGTATTTCTCTATTTTTATTTTTCTTTGGTCGTTTTTCGAAGGATTCTTGCGTTTTTTTTATCACTTTTCCAATATTTTCATTTCTCTAGAATTTCAGAGGAAAGATTTTTTAGGGGATTCTGCTTTTACAGATGTTTAAAAAATTGATTAAAACAGTGAATCTTCTAGCTAGGAGGTCAACTTTTGACCGAATTCACAATGCGTACTGGTACGGGAAAACCGTTATACATGTCTAAAGAACAAATTCGGTCAGACCTCGAAGACGGTGCAAACTGGGCTGCAACAAAAGCAAAGATACCAGAACTGTCAGCTAATGAAATAGATCGTATCCTTGATATACTCGTGAGACCAGGAAGACAAATTGGAGTTGAACAAGGAAAAGGAATTGTTTTAACTACAGATGGCGGCACCACAAGATATACAGGTATTTGTAGATACTCAGCTATGCCTGTATCAAGAGAACAGGCTGTAATAATCGGAGAACGTTTCATTGGTTTCGATACGTTTGAAATTGGACACGCTGACTACAGTTTTAGACCAGTAAAAACAATTGCTATGGATGAGGCAACAGTAATTGAGAATACAGAACTTAACAGTGTGATTCCAGTATTCTATGGAGCAATGCCTAACCTAGGAATCTATTTCCAATCGCAAGGTGGGAAATGGCCATCTCCTACAGATTTCATGAACGAAGGTAAGATTGACGAGGCAAGGGCGGTTCAAGAGTCTGCTGCAGAAGATATGACTAATGACATAGTCTATGTAGCAAAAATTTTCGCGGAGACTGGTCTTGACGGTCTTGATATAGATACTACTGCTGCTGCTGGTGATGCAGATTTCTACGGAACTTTAAAAGCCATTGAGATAATAAAAAAGGAAACTAATTTAGCACTAGAAGTTGGCATGGCTGGCGAAAAAGTATTTGGATTACATGCAGATCTTAAATATGATGGTGAACGATTAGCAGGCATGTGGCCACATCAACAAGGCTTGATGGTAGAAAAGGCAGGTGGAGATCTCTTTGGTGCTGTCATTAATACAGACACAGGTAAATCTTGTCCGTGGAATTTAGCCCGTTCGATAACTTTTGTTAAGGAGGTTATGAAGACAGTCAGTATTCCGGTGCATCCTAACATGGGAATGGGTGTCGGTGGAATCCCTATGTGCGAAGTTATTCCAATGGATGTCGTTACTCGATCTGGTGTTGCAATGGTAGAACTTACTAATTGTGATGGCGTATAGGTAGGAACAGGAGACCCCGTTGGTATGGATTTGGCTTATCGGATGAGCATTGGAATGGGAGGCATCGGCACAGCAGGTGATATAGTAGCACGCCTTCAAATGACTAAGAGAATGAAACTTGACGCTGCCAAAGAATTTGTTGCTAAAAAATTAGGTGTTGATCAATTCACGCTTCACGATACTCTTCAAATGAGAGATCTTCGCGATGAACTTGAGCTTGGTTCTGTTACCGCACTTCCAGGAAAGGCCAAAGGTATTGAGGCAAAAGCTAGAATCGCAGATCTGTTTGATATTAAAATCAATTCTGTGAAACGGCTTAAGAAGAAACTTTCTTTAGACTTTTAGCATAGTGCTGGCAACGAAATCAACTGAAAGATCGGCAAGGCTTGATTGGGTTGATTTCAGATGGGCTCACCCCCGCAAGGGGTCAGCACACTTGATTATAGACAGGCATTTCAGGGGTACTGGCAGCTGAGGGCTCAGTCAGTTCCTCGGCTGCTCACTAAAAGCCGTTGCCTTTATATAGCAGGGTTCCCCTAGATTCCTGTCTATTTACAAGGTAGCTAGCAAGAAAGCCCATTCCTTCAGGGGTGGGATGAATTACGATAGCTAGTATTTTGTTTTCACTTTCATCACCTTCATCATGGTCTCCCTAATCGTTAATAGTTCTGGTGGCTCTCTTAGTTATTATCAGAGGTTTCAACTGTAAGAAGGACAAATACCTTTAAGTTACATATCACCATCATCATGGGGGAATAGTAGCTGCCATGACTTCTCTGACGCAAGCTTATCCACTCAAAATCCCACAAGAGACTCGCTTACGGCAGCAGCTGGATTGGCTGCGGGAGTTGGTACTCCGCGCCGCTCAACAGTTATTAGCGGGGACTCCATTCGCCTCATCCTTCAGATGGTGAATGGATAGACCGTGTTAATAACTGTCGACAGTTGTTAATAAATGTCTATAATGAAAGGAACGGTCAGCACATTTATTATTTCATCCTATTTTAAAAATAAAAAGATAGGAAAAATTAAATCGCTTTTCTGCGCTTTAATATCACAATTGCACCAACTACTGAGACTGTAATTCCTGCTCCTATCGTACCAAAGAGATATAAAGGCATATTGGAAAAGAAGCCCGTTTGGATTTCACCTTCCACATAACTCGCGGTCGATGAACCAATATTTACTCCACCTTCACCTTCTACTTTTCCTGAGTATTCTGCAACAATCTGCACATTATTATCTGTGGAAACTGTCCATTCGGTAACTGCTTTACCATTCTCATCTGTTGTTGCTTCAATTGTTTCGATCAAATCCCAATAACGCGTATCTGCAGTATAAGATCCAACCTCAGACTGTTGAGAATTAACTGTGGCTGTGATTTCTTGCTCATAAATGTAGATTATGATCTGTTCACCCACAACAGGTGCACCATTTTCTCTTGTAACGGTAGCAGAGATTTTAATTGATTCGCCAGTTACTAAATTGCCATCGATATTTAGAGTCATTTGTGTTTCTTCTTCTATAACAAGGACTTGGCAAGTTGCACTGGCACTCTTCCAGGCTGAATCGCCTGCAAACTTAGCTGTGGCCGTATAACTACCGTAGGTGTTTGGTGCCGTTACCTTGATTTCAAATGTGCCGTTATTAACTGTGGTTGTCTCGTATAACTCTCCTTCAAAAGCAATCGTGATGAGTTGTCCATTTAGATTGGAACTTATAGTTCCTGATAGAGTAACATTTTCACCAGGCTTAACGCTATAATAGTTTTCTAGAAAATCAAGACTGACACTCTTCTTGCTTGATCCACCACCATCGCTGCTTCCATCATCACCACCGCCTCCACCTTTGCCATCGTCTGGAAAATCACAGATACCATAAACGAGTGTATATATTTTCCCACTAATTTCACAGAGGTATTGTTCGTTATTCTCGTCAACTCCAAAGGATGTAATCTCAAGATTTGTGTCGCATAATAGAGTATTGACAGGATCACTTGTGCCATTGTACTGGAGCGCCCAGATCTGACCATATTCAAAATCACCATAAATATATGAGCCATTCAATTCAGTAAATTTAGTGCCTCGGTAGACATATCCACCAGTTATAGAGTGACCTACATTATGACCATATTCCCAGATTGGTAGCTCAAGGCCTGTTGTGTCGCATCCAGTAGAAGGGGAATAACAGTGATTTCCCTCCATAATATTCCAACCATAATTCTTACCCTTTTCAATAATATCGATTTCTTCCCATGAACTTTGTCCGACGTCTCCTGCCCATAGCCAGCCAGTTTCATTGTCAAAACTAAATCGCCATGGGTTTCGTAAGCCATAGGCATAGATTTCCTCTTTGTATCCTTGAGTGTTTCCAATATAAGGATTATCACCGGGAATTCCATAATCTAGCCCATTACTTGGATTGTCTATATCAATGCGAAGGATTGACCCAAGTAAGGTTTGTAGATTTTGTCCGTTACCATCAGGGTCACCAGTACCACCACCATCCCCAAGTGCAATGTATAGATAGTCATCAAGACCAAAACTTATTTGCCCACCATTATGATTGCTATGTGGCTGTAAAACTTCCAAGATGACAAGTTCACTATTCTTATCTGTTTGATTGGGGTCGCTAGCATTAACTTGATATCGAGCGATAACTGTTCGAACAGGATCTGAAGCAGTATAATCTATATAGAAATAACCATTATTTTCATAGTCTGGATGAAATGCAAGACCTAATAGTCCTTGTTCACCTCCAGATTTTACCCGGTCTGTGATATCAAGAAAAACTGTTTTACTGGTTATTGTCTTATTGTTTTCAAAAACATATATAATTCCTTGCTGTTCTAATACAAACAGCCTATCCGATCCATCTCCTGCGTTGTAAATTCCTACTGGATTTTCGAACGTGAGATTAGGAAATGCCTCTTCCACAGTAAAATCTACAGACTGTGCAGTTGCAAAAGGGACAAGTGATGATGTACCAATCTGAATTGCACCAAGAAGAATTGTAATAGCAACGAAAACAAGGACTATTGGCTTCTTTTTCATTAAAATTCCCTTATAATCGCATTTTCTTTAGTCCCTTTCCTTTTACCCTTTTGAAATTTTCTAAATCGGCATTTCGGCAATTTGTTCTATGCTGAAAAAGAATCATTTAAAAACTCCAACGGCACTGATCTGTGATTTATACAAGAAGTCAAAAGAAATAGGAAGGTGGTACTTTGTCAAAATTATTCGAACCCTATGATTTCTGTGGTATTAAACTAAAAAACAGATTTATTCGATCAGCAACCAGTGAAAATTTGGCTAAAAATAGATTACCTACTGAACAATTGTTTAAACTATACAAAGAACTTGCTCGTGGTGAAATAGGGTTAATCATTACAAGTGCAATGCGACCTGATCGAACCTGGACAAGAGGACCGCAACAAAAGAATATGGTTATTGATAGTGATGATTCGATTCCTAATTTTAGAGAATTGACTAATCTTATGCATTCCTTTGGTTCTAAAGTCGCATTACAGTTAGGTTCATTTTTCGTTTTTAACGGCGAATCTGTTGCTCCCTCTGCTATACCATATACTTGGATTCCTGGTGTTACGCCCAGGGCTTTAACAATTCAAGAAATTAGAGAAATAGTTGAAATTTATGGTACTGCTGGAGCACGGGCTAAAAAGGCGGATTTTGATGCAGTTCAGATTCATGCAGCACATGGATATCCTCTTTCTAGATTTCTCTCACCACGTTTCAATAAAAGAACGGATGGATATGGAGGTAACCCAGAAAACGGGGCACGCATCATAATAGAGATAGCTGCTGCAATAAGAGAAAGAGCCGGAAGCGACTTTCCGGTTTTTGTTAAAATGGGCGTGGTAGATTTCTGTGAGGGAGGATTGGCCAAAGAAGATGGAGTAGAAGTCGCAAAAGCATTATCTCAAAACGGTATCTCCGCAATCGAGACTTCTGCTGGGACACCTGGTTCAGAAATGAATGCACTTGGTGCAACAAATAATTCTCAATGGAAAGAAGGCTATTTAATTGATTATGCAGCTGCTATAAAAGCAGAAGTAGATGTACCCGTTATTCTTGTTGGTGGGCTTCGTGAGATAGACATGATGGAAGATATTATCTCCCGAGGTGACGCAGATTTAGTTGCTATGAGCAGACCATTTATTATTGAGCCCCATCTCGTCAAAAGATGGGAGGAAGGAGATCGAGAGCCCTCACATTGTATATCGTGCAATGGGTGTATGGATCTCTATATGGAAGGGGAAACTGTTGAATGCATCATTGAATAGCGTTTCTTAATTAGCATCTGCTAGATTTTTTTCAATTTTTTCTTTTCTCTACTACATCCGTCTATAATTGTAGAATACGGAAATTCCAGAAATGTAAAAAGATAAAAAGAATGAATATATCATCCTTTAAAAAAAACAATTTCTCTAGGATGTGAGTATAAGTGGATAATTCAGATATGGAAAAACACTACTCTTTCAAAAGAATAGTCCTCTCTATACTGGTAGTCCTCTTTATCGCCTTCATGACCTATAGTCTAATTATTCCTTTGTATTACTATTGGGTCTCAGTGATTGTTACAGCTTTTTTTCTAATAATAATCAATAGACCCCTTCTCCTAAGATATGTAAATTTTCTATTCCGAGTAAGAATGAGATCTCGACCTTCCTTGGTTGGTGTAGTATTTGTTCTAATTTTCATACTTGCTTCCAGTTCGTCGGCAATTACGTGGCAATATGACTTTTACGTAGCTAACAGGTTTGTTAACGAACTTGGATTAGAACTTTCAGATGTCGAATCACCATTTGAACAAGGGATCACACCAGATGCTGTTCGTTTGGTTGACAGAGATCTTGCGTACCAGCTTGCACAAAAACATAAAGCTACCTTTACTGCAAGTGCAGTGCTAGGGTACGAACAGATCGGTGTTTACCAAGGTCATGAAGCTTGGTATGTTCCAGTTATAGAAGAAACATTGAATTCTATGAGAGTTAGAGCTGTTGGGTTTATCATAATAGATGTCAATAAACCCTTTGCGCAACCAACAATAATAAAGTATGATCAAGAGGCAACAGTTATGCCAGATCTATTTTGGTATCGAAATCCTGATTATAAGCTTTATAACTTGGATACGAATAGGTACTACGGCAGAAATTATTACACAGAAATCGACGGAGAAATTCGTGTTATTGTGTTGTCCCATAATGGTTTTCTATTCCCCCATGATGCAAAGGTTCATGTATTAAGCTTAGCTGGCGAGATAATCGAAGAACTCTCACCAAATGATGCGTACCTGAAAGGTATTCCACAAGTCCTAGACGAGGAGAGTTACATTGAATTTTACGAAGACGCATTTAGTGGATTTTTGATGAAAGATAAAAGCCTTGATATGTGGGCGGGATACCTTGCAGAAAAAGATACTTTTGAGCCTAGCGAAATTCTTCGCTATATTCACGATACGAAGACAGGCACAACAATTGCAATAACCACAACTCACCCGACAGGCAATCCTGCATCTATGCATGGCCTTTTTGTGTGGCGCGGGACAAACGTTACATATCACAATATCCGAAGGGCTGGATACATTAGCGCCGATGAAGCTCAGCGGGAAGGAACCAAGATTCCTCAATTAACAATCTTTGAAGGTCTTTCTGCGTCAATGAGACTACTTTATCCCATAATATATTCAGATGGCACAGTCAGACTTGCATGGTTCATTCCCTACACCCAATCAGACCGACTTGTAGCCCTCGCTATCGTAGATCCAGTAGACACCTCGCATATTGGATACGCAACAAAGGAGGAAGCAACTGGTGGCGAAGGTCTTACTCGTTTAGCGATGTCTCGCTTTTCAGGAGTATCAGTATCTGGATCTGGAAATGAGATTCATGGTAAGATAAAAGAACGATCGACTTGGATAGAGGACGGAAACCAAGTAATTATGTTTAAAGTAGATGACAACGTGAGAAATGATATTTATGTCATGGCTAAAGCGAATCAACTTAGTGCACAAGACTTCCATGAACTTGTGAGGAAAGATACTGGTGACAGTCTTCATGTAACAGCAACATTTAGTGACTCTGAACAGGTCTGGATAATCACGGGACTTCTCTAAAAACCATAAATTGATCTAAGTCAAAAAAACAAGCGCTTTATACCTGTGTCTTCAACAAACTTAAACTTTTCTATTTTTTCTTTACTTAACTCGATTAAATAGGCTTTTAGTATCCCTAAATTATATTCTGAACCTGGATTAACGCATAATGTTTTTCCGATATAAGTAAATCCACCAGATTCATGAATATGACCATGAAGAGTTAATTTTGGTTGATATTCTTCAATGACCTCCCTAACGGCTTTACTCCCAACTGCATCATAAAAAGGAGCACCAAGAAGATGAACTACGCGTTTTTTCTTATCAAGTTTCGGAGCTGTATCAAGACCTGATTTAAAAGGTGGTGCATGAATTGCAGCTACGATATGATCACAATCATCATTGACAGAGTCAAATTTCTGTTTCAATTTCTTCTTTAGTTCCTTCTCTGGTAGTTCTTTTAGGGAATTCCAAGGGGTTGGATTTACATATTCAAAGCTGATTAGTTTATGATAGGCATCCAACTCAATTTCTTGTTCTGGATATAAAATAAGATCATCTTTTCTTAATGCTTCATCAATTTTTCTGCAATCATCATTACCTGGAATTATAATGAATTTAGTATTCTTTTCGAAAGAGCTATTTTTTGCTATTTCTATCCATTCCAGAACTGAAGCGACATCTAGATCCTCAAAAAAATTACGTTGATATTCAAGATCATTAGTTATTTTTTGTAACTCTTCATTATCAGTGATAAAGGGTATAATTCCGGAATACTTAGCCTGCTCTTGCAGTTTATTCAATTCTTGCTTTGATTTAACATCATATTTCTTACCTAAAAGGGTTGCTTGATAAGAATTGGATTTTGTATTATGTATAATTGGCAGAATTTCTTTTGCAGAAAGATCTCCACCCAGTATAGCAACATTGACATTATAGACGTTAATTGCATTCAAAAATTTGAGCCAAACCATTTTACTACCATGAGTATCTGAAGCAAATAGAATTTTAGTTAATGGCAATTTGTAAACTCCTTTACTACGGAAGTGGAAATTTTGTTTAAGAAATCTCTAATGTAAATTAATTTTGTTTTGCCAGATATTTTAAAAGTTAAAATTTGCTGTAAATGAACTATTATATTCTATAAGTATTTTATAACTTGTTGATACGCGCAAAATCCGTGATGGTACTTATCATCTATCCTTTTAATTGTATCCGTCCGTAAACTGTTGATATAACACTAACTTGTTTTTTGTTGTCCATTTATACCTAAAAAATAATTTTACTTTAGGTTGAATGAAGAATCTTCCCTATAAAGAAAGTGTTATCGGTCATGGAGTTATTAATTTGTTAACAAATTGAAAAGGATAGTATACCAGTCCACAAGTCCTTGGATTTCAACATATTCATCGGGACCATGCCAATTTTTACCACGAGGTCCAAATTCTACCACTTGTGCACCTGTTGGAGCATAAAACACTGCATCAGAGCTCCCTGTTGCGATATAAAGTTCTGGCTTTTCGCCTATCACCTTTTCGGTCTCTTTAACGAGCATCTGAACTAATTCAGAATTAGGATCTGTATACACTGGGGGAATTCTTGAGGTTGTTTCTCTAAGGATTTCACAATCAATATCTTTCATAGATTCCTCAAAAGCTACGAGAATTTCATCTTCAGATACTGCAGCAGGTCTCCTAACATCAACTTTCAATTCACATACTTCTGGAATTTGATTGATTTTTGTTCCGCCACGAATAATAGACGGTGTAACAGTCGTTGCTTCTTTTCCTAATATTTCGTGATCAAATAACTTATGAGACGCTAAGTTAGTAATAAATTTTGCAGCGCAAAGGATAGCATTTTTTCCTTCCCAAGGTCTGCTTCCATGACCTGGAATTCCAAGAAATGTTAATTTTTGTGAAAAAATGGCTTTTGATCCATAACAAAGTCTATTTCCATTCATCGGTTCGCCAAAAATACACCAGTCCGCAGGATATTTTGGCACCAGGGCACCAGTGCCATTTTCACCACTAACTTCTTCATCCGAAACAAATTCAAAAATGACCTTTTTAGTTAGCACAGTCTCATTTTTAGCAAGATTAATAATCAAAGGGATCATAACAGCGGCTGCACCTTTTGCATCAGCAGAACCGCGTCCATAGACTTTTCCCTCTTTAGCATATCCGCTACATTTTGACTGTTCACTCTCTGGCACCACGTCAAGATGTGTATTCACGACAACGGTTGGTATACCATGTCCAAGTTCAATTATAAGATTCTTAAGACCTCTAGATTCAATCACTTCGGTTTGAATTCCTTCTTTAGTAATTGTTTCATTTACAAAATCAATTGCTTCGTTTGGTCCATCTGGATATGTATAAGAGGGAATATCAATTAAGTGGAGAAGATAATCTACAATCTTTTCACTCAAATCTTTCATACCTATACCTCATTTTATCTTTGGAATAAAAAAAAAGTGAAATAAAGAACTAAAACGCTCTCATATACATTCGACGTTCCCAGTCTGTGACATATTCACGAAAAGTGATCCACTCTGTCATCTTCACTTTCTGAAACTCTTCAAAGATAGTCGTGCCAAATGCTTCTTTGATCACTATATCATTTTTAAGTGCCTCTAATGCTTCGAAAAGTGTCCTTGGATGCATTTTTGCTCCTCGATGGGCGAGGTCATCTTCACTTAAGGAACAAACATCTTCCTGAATGGGCTCTGGAGGTTCGATCCTTTCTTCAATACCCTTTAATCCACAGGCTAATATTGCTGCAAGGACTAAGTATGAATTACACGCAGGGTCTGGACTTCTGAATTCAAGACGCGTATCATGCTTTTTTGCGTCTAGAGGAATACGAATTAGGGTAGATCTATTATTAAATCCCCATGTATTGTTTATGGGTGCCCATGCATTTGGTAAAAGACGCTTGTAAGAATTTACAGTGCATGCACCAACTGCAGTGATGGCATTCGCATGATTTAGAAGTCCATCAATGTAATAGTACATTATTTCAGATAGATTATGTCCTTTCGGATCATTTGGCTCGTAAAACAAGTTTTGACCATCTAAATCGTAAATTGAGAGATGTATATGCATACCTGAACCAAATAAATGCTGAAATGGTTTGGGTAAAAATGTAGCTCGATAACCGAATTGTCGTGCAAGTTCACGTGCAACCTCCATGAAAGTAATTTGATTGTCTGCAGCTTCGACAGGAGAATAATGGTTTATATTAACTTCCATCTGTGCGGGGCCTCCTTCTTTTGTTACTACGGTAGCCTCTATATCCATCTGAGCAAGCGTCTTGCAATAGTTTCTATAATACTCTTCCCATTCATCCTGTCCGGACATCGCAAAAATCATTCCGTGACCTTCCTTTTCAGCATAATTTGCGGGCGCAATAGAACCATCTTCGTATTCTTCAAGAACATAATATTCTGTTTCAAATCCTATTTGTGGAAAGAATCCTAGTTCATTATAGCGTTTAACGAGTCTCTTCAGCATTAATCGAGGACAGCATTCCCATTCCTTTCCATCGTGGGTGTATAGGTCACAAAAAACCCTAGCTGATTTTGGCGCGTAGGGTAGCACAGCAAATGTATCAAGATCCGCTTTAAATGTAAAATCTTCAGATTGTACGCCATATTTATGTCCAAAAGCAAATTGATCAAAAGAGGTAAAATCCATCGTTCCCATGTTCATTGTTAATCCATGATCCAATGCCTTTTCGATATTGCCAAGGATCGCAGCTCGCCCCCTCATAATTCCATTTAAATCACAGATCTGAAATCGTACGCTTTCGATATTCTTTTCCCTAATAATCTCAAGCACTGTTTCTAGGTCCATTTATACAACCTCTTCTCTATAATAGTTTTAAATAATTCTAGCTTCATTTATGTAAAAAAGTTGTTAATAAGTATAATCCTATCAGTTTTAGTCATATAAAGAATTACAGAAGTGGTTAAATTTGCCAAATCAGTAGTTAAATGATGACTTACATTTCTCATGATTAGTTCGTCTATCTCTGCTCGAAGAATTCATAGATAAGATTGTTGACAATATAAGGCTGATCAGCACTTATTAAATGTCCAGAATTGAGTATCTCGATCTGGATGTCAGGAATGTTTTGTGCAAGTTCCTTCACTTTTGTAGGATCACCCACTAAATTGTCCTTTTCGCCAAGAATCAATAGAACAGGGCAACTTATAGTTTGAAGTTGTTCAGGCGCAAAAGGGATAGGAGCCGCTACTCTTGGTCTTGTTCCGCCCATGACTAAGCCAAACCACTCACCATATGCTTCCAATACTCTGGGGTTATCTCCGAGAGCCCACCGGAGCATATCCTCTGGGGATAACTGTGTATCGGGCAACGCAGATTGCTCAATTTTTTGAATCGTGCTATCTGTGGCCGGTGTAACACCCATCGGGCCGAGCAAAACGAGTTTCTTCACACGTTCAGGAGAGTAAAGAGCATAATTCGTTGCAATGAATCCACCATTAGAGGCACCAATGACATATGCATTTCCTACTTCAAGTTTGTCGGATATCTCTGTATACAAATCATTCAAGGCTTTGCCATCATTCGGGAAACTATCCAGATCATTCAGGGCACTTTTCCCTACCTCTCCAATGTTATCAATTGCATAGGTCCGATAGTGCAAGTTCAACCCTTCTATATTATAAAGCCACGATGAAGCAGACATGCCCGCGGCGTGCAGCAGAAGGACTGGAGGGGCATCTTTAGGTCCACTAATAATGACATGCACTTTTCCATAAGACGTATCAAGAAAAATGCTATTATAAGGAATTGGCCACTGTTTAAGTCTGGAGTCATATATCGCCATGAGTTTTGCTTCAAATTCAGTTGAGTTATAGATAGTTGTAGTCATAACTTTGCCTTCCATAAACTTTGGATGGATCTAGAAAGCTACTAGAATATAAATAATTTTAGGTTGCTTTAAAAAACTAGCGTGATTATTTATACTCTTCTTATTTTTATGATAGATTTGAAATACACAAAAATGCAAATTCTTGAAAAAAAAGCCTATTTCTATTTACAAAATCGTCTACAACACGAATTCCCGCTGAATTTCTCCGAGGTAAGGTTCAGAACATCCACAAGATTTGAATAAAAATTTTTAAATTGCATAAAAGGTCAATTTCACGCAACTTAGTATCATTCCAGAACATTATCTAAGTGTTTCATTTTGTAACAATTTCTGGGAAGATAATTTAAAGTTAAAACAAATTATTAGGTAAATGTAATGAATGAGTCATCTCTGAAACTGTATGGGGTATTAGATTTCTATAAATCCAGAAGGAATTTACTATGAGGCTTGTTTTAATGGTAATATTGGGAGTTGCCTTCCTTCTGAATATCGTTGTCATAAATTTATTTCCTCCAACTATCCAAGAATTGGCAGTAGTCGGATATACAATATTAGGGATCGGTGCGTTATTTTTTATTTTATCTGTGTATACACTTCGTAGAAAGGGCATCAGTAATGTCGTTGATAGCGGAATTTACGGTGTTGTTCGGCATCCAATGTATCTAGGTGGAATAGTAATGTTCTTTTCCCATATTTTCTTAGGCCAAAATTGGATAGTTACAATTAGTACTATTGTAGGTATTGCTTGTTGCTACCTAATTATGCTATCAGAAGACCAGCGAAATATTGAGAAGTTTGGTGAAGAGTACAGACTCTACATGCAATCTGTGCCAAGAATGAATCTCCTTATGGGGATTGTCAAATCGCTGATGCGTAGAAGAAGATGAGGACACTAAAAATGAAACAAACGAGTAAGATGGGGTTTCTGTTCTTCATCGCAAGTATTTTATCAGTTCTGGCTTTTCCCTGCAATCCACTGATTATATTCAAGGTTATTGAGCCAAATAATATTGAAGTATTATCGTATGTTGGATGGATATTCATTGTAGCCAGTATAACTCTGATATCTCTGTCTTACTATTCTATTTTCTTCCGTAAATTAAATGTCTTAATTGATAGTGGAATTTACGCAATTGTTCGACATCCCATGTATCTAGGTTGGATTTTAGGGATATTTGTTGCCACCATTTTCTTGTACCAACATTGGATATTTGTGATTATCGGAATTCTTGGAATAGCCAGTCTCTACTTAATCTCAAGACAAGAAGAACAGCGCAACATTGGAAGGTTTGGTGATGACTACAAACACTATATGCAAAAGGTACCAAGAATGAATCTTGTGGTGGGAATTATTAGACAGGTACAACGTAGAAAATAGAATGAAAATGATAGATAATAGAGTCCGGAACTCATTGGAAACAGCGATATTAATAAATGGGCGAAGGAAGTTTACACCAATCTCTTTTGTCATTTCATTTCATGACCATAAGTAGATGTTATATTCGCTTCTAAACTCGTCTATTATTTATCGATTACTTTCACCGATCTCTCTGTCATCCCTTTTATTATCGTTTTTCATAATATTAATTATTCAATTGTTGTTGAAACAAAAGGTGAAAATAGAAATGGTAGTAGAAGCGTGTGAAATTCAGCATATGTTTTGCCCTCAATGTGGAGACCCGTTATATCTTAGAGTTTGGGTAAACAAAGAACAAAGACTGAAGAAAGTTTTTGTGTGTTCTTCATGTCCTTATGTGAAAGATAAGAGTAACATTTAACTTATGCAACGAGAAGCCCCATCTGTTTGTGAGTAGTCACGCATATCTTTAACTACTTCATCAGTTTTTCCAATAAATCTTAAATCGTCTCCGTATAATTTCTCTAATATCTTACTCATTTTTTTAGTCATTCTCAATAGCAGCTTAAAATGTCACTATATCACTTTTTATAAAACGAGTCAATTAGGTTAATTTCATTAGAAACTTAATTGAGGGGATTGAAATAGAAACCGAAAATCTTTATCCAGAAGGATTAGTAACACTATTGTCTCCTTTTGTGCAGGATAAATTAAATGAAACCCAAGAATTATTAGACGAACTGCAAACAATGGTTCGGCCTACTACTCCACCTGTTTTAAGAGATGCTTATGCAAGGATTAACAAAGCAAAAGATACAGTTATTGATCTAAAGGGGAAATATCTCTCGCAAATCCACGAAACAATAAAATTCATACCTGAATTAAAAGTCATAAAAGCGTTTCTTATGAATCAGGACCTTAGATCTGATAAAGCGTTTTTCGATAATAAATTTAATGAAGCAATGCAAGCTGTGAATCGATCAAAGTTATTAATTGATCAAGTTATTGATGAAATCACTACTTCTAAGGGATTTGAATGGATTTTGTATGGCGTAAGATTCCTCATAGGCGCTGAATCGTTTCTAGAAATGGCTCGTCTGCAAAACATTTCGGCATATCGTCAAATTGTCGATAGTTATGCTTCATCCTATTGTATCAGTCTTTTTGAAAGATTTCTTGAGTTTGCAAAAAACGATCAAACAGGAGTTCAACTTCGTAGAAAAAAGCAATCTCTCATCAATACTGCTCATTCCTTGATAAAACATGTTGAAGCAAGTGCGAGCAATATGAATCTCTCGAAAACTATATTCCAAAATAGAGAGAAAGAAGACCTTCGTGTTGATTTAGTTTACGTAATGTTACCCTCAATACACAACTACGTTAATGAAAAAGCTTATTTTCATGCAATTAATACAAGCGTAGACGCTTACAATAAGCTTATTTACATTAAAACCTTTAGTGACAAGAAATCGTCAACACAAATAGTAAATGAAAACAAGCTCAAACAGGTTCAATTCGTGGGTTTAATTTATGCACTTCATGACGAAGGAGGAAGTTTTTGGGGGATCCTACCTATTTATTCCTATGAAGTGGCAGAATTAAAAGCAAAAACATACTTTCAAGCAAATAAACTATTAGCATCTGGTGTTTTATCAAGTACTGTATTCATTGAGACGCTAAAACAACATTTATTAGACAGTGAAAGCTCCGTTTATTATGCATAACCTTTTAAAAAAAGAAAAAATGTTATTAAAATCTAAAGCCTTGTAAGATCTTTGCTATGATCTTTGCGGCTTCTTTTAGGCCTGAACCAAAATTGGCAGTTTGCCGAGACATCTTAGAGGCTATTGCAAGTTTTGAAGGGTCTATTTTTTTAACTAACGCTGCAGCATCAGTAGTTTTTAAGAGTTTTGAGCCAATCTCAACCGATGACACTCCTGGTAATACCCATTGTGTAATTGCTGGGATTTTACCTTTTTGAAGTGTTGTACCCAATTTGCTTAGTATTTTTGGATCTATCTTCATTTGACTAAGAATTTCACTGCTTACTGAACCTAATTGAGTTAATGCTGGAGTTAATTCTTCAAGTCTTTGAACGGGGATGCTAGTAAGTTTTCCCTCGATTTGAGTGAAAATCGAATCAGTTACATTTGCAACTTTTGTTAAATTTTCATGAATTCTATCAAGGGATTGTCCCCCAATTTCCCGAAGTGTTTGAGAGATATTCACGTAAATAGACTCAGCTTCTGGAATAATTGATTTTAATTGATACGCAACTTCTGGTAGAATTGATCCTGCATTCTTTGCTTCTTTAATCAAACTTTGGACGGAATCTGCAATCTCTGAAAACGAATTGATTAGCCAAGGACTAATCTGCTGAGTCAATTGGTCAATGCTTCCATTAATATGACCAAATAACGTGTCTATATTTTGGAGGTTAAGTCCTTCTGGAATTTTCAGGTCTTTTGCAATTTTTTCGACTGTTGATGCAATTTCTTGTGATTGAGCAACTATGCGTTCGGTAAGATTTTTGTCTAGAAGTTCAGAAAGTTCTTTTGGGATACCTTTCAATATGAATTGGGTCTGAGAGGACAAATACTGCAAAAATGGGACTATTTTTGGCTCAACTACGCCTCTTCGAATACTTGTCCCTATTAATCTAGATAGTCTATAATTAGATAGACGTAATAAATAGAAAATACTCCATCCACACCACCAACCGCCCCAGGGTCGCCAAATTAGGAATATCCATGGGAAATAGTGATCCTCTCGTCGTCGATAACCGAAATTTGTCGTATAAACAACCCTTGTTAATAAAGATATTAGTTGATTCAGCGTCCAGTATAAATAAGAAACTAAATTAGCATCTTTAGGTAATTGATGGGACATCCAACCAAGATATTCTGCAAAGGCCTCGATTTGGTTGATGATTTGTTCATTTACTTTTCCTCGTAAAAAATTAGTCATACTTCTTGTGCGATCAGTTAATGTTTGGAGTGTTTTAAGAGCTGAATGTGTGATACCATGATGATAGAGTTCTGAATAGTTCTTTGATAAATTGTTAATAAGGTCATTCCACTCTTTCATTTCCTTTCTCCTCGTTGGCTATTAAGGCAAATAATTCAAATTCTTTTAAGGCCAAAAGACAATCATTAATGGTAAGTACTCCCAGGAGTTTTTGATCATTTTTTTGTACAATTGGAATAATTGGCACTTCACGATCAATCAGTGTTTGTGTAGCAGTTATTATATCAGTTTCTTCAGAAAGAGGATCAACTGCCTCCATAATTTGCTTTATTGTAACTTGATTGGGATCTTTTTCAACAGCGACAACTTTTCGGATGATATCTGATTCCATGACTATGCCAATTAATTTGTGATCTTCAGACACAACAACTAAGTCTGTGATTTCTCGATTTTTCATCAATTTAGTTGCCTCAAGTACGCTCATTGTTTCATTTACTGCCTCATACTCATCATGAATAGTAAGTTCAGAAACTAAAGGTAGTTTTTTTTTCATAGTCTTGTCCTCATTGTATTGCAAGGAAAAACGTTAAAACTGGTTTTTCAAGTAGTCCTTTTATCTAATTAATGGACATTTAAAAATAAAAAACTATTTTTTTAGTCAGTGCTATCATTAATTTGATCTGAACTTTTCTTAGTATTTAGTATACTCATTTATGCTTCAATTGAAACCCTTTACTAATACCTCATTTAATTTCGCTTCAATCCTGTTGTTTGCTAAAAAGAAAAGAAAAGAAAAAGATAGCTACAAAAAAAAATGTATTACACTCGTGCTTGCTATTGTTCTATAAGACTGTTATTCTACGAAATGTTTACAAGCAGTTAGTTATGAGATCTCGGGAGTGAAAAAAAATTAGGAGTTTAGAAAAGCTTTTCTTTATAAGTAGCTTACCTAAAACCACTTCTTTTTACCTAGTTTGCCTAAGCCTCCTAGGCCTTTACCTAAGCCACCTAAGCCTCCTTTGCCTAAGCCCCCTAGGCCTTTACCTAAGCCGCCTAAACCTCCTTTACCTAGGCTTTTTGCGAATTTGCCGAGTCCTCCTCCTTTTCGCGTGAGTTTAGAAGCGTTTTTCATAAGTCCACCGAGTCCTTCTTTGCCCAAGCCGCCAAAGCCTTTGCCTATACCTCCTAAGCTCTTACCTAGCCCTCCAACACTCTTACCAATATCCTTGCCAATTGCGTCTATGCCTTTACCCAAATCCTTGCCAATTGGAGCTAAGCCTTTACCTAAGTCTCCTCCAACTTTTCCTAGACCTCTTGTAACATCTCTCGCCACTGCTCTAGTGATTGGAGATCTTGCTATTGCTCCTGTACCAATATTTATGTATAGTGGTACTGCATAATATCTATAGCGAACCGGATAAAACCATGGAGCAAAAAGCATATAGTCCGTAATTATTACCGTATCTAATTCTTCCCTCCTTGCTGGAGAAAGATTCATTTGTCCAAGTGCTCCGCTACTTGTTGAACTCAATTGCGTTAGTGGCGGATTTAATGCATCAAGTTGTTGAACTGGGATGTTTCCTAAACTTTCATCGCCTACTTGAGCAAAGAATGAATCAACCGTTGTTGAAAGGCTTTGTAGATTTTCTCGAATTGTATTAAGAGAGTCTCCAATTGTTCCACCGAGCGATTGTGCAATATTTGAATACATTGCTTCACCTGCTGAAATCAG
>Ga0209427_10001187_pt1 | contig 29653 bp, 19 predicted proteins | sample DeeMarSWOR136_30_FD_187465 | JGI IMG/M metagenome (GOLD analysis project Ga0209427, IMG submission 187465) | Marine sediment microbial communities from White Oak River estuary, North Carolina - WOR-1-36_30 (SPAdes) (version 2) | ecosystem: Environmental > Aquatic > Marine > Intertidal zone >...
CAGATAATGTATCCGCTGATTGACCCGATGGATTCTGACAGCGGTGCAGTGGATATGAACGGTGACAACACGATCGACCTGAAGGATTATGCTCTGCTGGCAGACACGTTCCTTGATGAGAAGCTATGGCCGTAACGGCAATGCATCGTTTACTTGGAAAGCTATGTTTGGAGTGATCTGCCCCCTTTTTTGGGTCCAGTACCTATGAGAGGGTTCGATAGTCCTGTACTCCATCGAGTACTGGCGTATGCGGCCTCATACAGCCGGCCTCACCACACAGTTCAGCAAAGCCCGCCGGTGCGATATAGCCCAGGCCGCTATGCGGCCGGTAGTGATTGTAATCCATCCGCCAACGCTCCACAACGTATTTCATCTCATCGATATGTAAGAACAACTCGCCATCAAGAAGCTCGTCACGCATTCGGTTATTGAACGACTCTACGTACCCATTCTCCCACGGACTGCCCGGCTCTATGAACAGGGTGTCCACGCCCAGCTCTTTCAAGAACCTCTTGACTGCATCGGCTGTGAACTTAAGATTGCATGATGCTTAAGTGACGGCCAACCCAGAGAATCCTTCATTTTGGTCTAAACTCTGGGGAGGGGTTAAAGGCGGCAACTCTGTAGCCGAAAGAAATCTGCACGCATCGGCTTCAAATAGTTGTAATCCAACGCTATGCTTGCTACTATGAGGTAGTCTAATACTTTCGACTCGCTGCTGTGTTGCTTGCTAAAAATGTTGGTCCATGCAGGAGGAAAGCAGATGAAACCGAATGCGCTGCTGAGGTCGCTGTGCATTTATATTCTCGTGTTGCCTTTTTTGAGCCCGTTCTCGTCTGAGACGCTGGCCGGTGATAATTGGGCTCGTGGAATCCAGGAACTGTATCGACTTGATCGTCTTCCAACGCTCAGAGCATCGGTTAAGGTCGCGTCCCAGTCGAGTTATGACCGGACCGGTGGTAACAACGATGGTTTCAATGGGCAGTATTCCTATGTGCGGAGGGCAAAAGATGGTTTGGTTCTGGCTGACTTGGAAGGACCAGGCATAATCTACAGAATCTGGACTCCCACGCCAACCGAGGACATGCTCGAGTTCTACTTTGATGGCGAGAGTGAGCCAAGCATACGGGTTAGGTTTCGTGAGCTTTTTCTGGGCAACCATCCTGCCTTTGTTCGGCCACTGGTCGGGTACGGGGCCGGAGGATTCTACAGCTATGTCCCGCTGCCCTATGAAAAATCCTGTAAGATTCTGATCCGCGCCAAGAGAATGCAGTTTTATCAGATCAACTACGCCACTTATCCAGAAGATACAGCGATCAAGAGCTTTTCGTTGGAGCCGGGCAGCGAGTACCTGCAACATCGTGAAAAGGCCATAGCGCTATTCGATTCCTGTGGCGGTGATATAAGCGCGTATGCAGTTCCCCCAGGAGGGAAGATTGACCGATTCAAATTCGAGAAGACACTGAAGCCGCAAGAAGCCGTCACAATTTTCGATATAGACCAGCCGGGCAGAATCGTAGGGATTCGGATGTGGCCTGCCGAAGCCTTTGCAGGCAAAAGCCGCAATATTATCCTTCGAGCATATTGGGACGGTGATCAGAAGCCGGCAATCCTCAGCCCCGCCGGCGATTTCTTCGGTTATGCGTGGGGCTACCCCGCAATGAAGTCTCTACTGATCGGAACGGCCGATGGAATTGATTACTGTTATTATCCAATGCCGTTTGACAAATCAGCCCGAATTGAACTGCTTTCGCAGCGGGACTCAAATGCAAAACAGACGACGGTCAAGGTTGAGGTTCTGTTTGTACCTATTGGCCGGCGAGAAAACGAAGGAAAATTCTATGCCATATGGACCCGGGAGAATCCCACAACGAAAGGTAAACCTTTCACGTTTATTAACACCGAAGGCCAGGGGCATTTGGTTGGTTTCATCCAGCAATCACAAGGATTTGAATCGGGTAACACATATTTTTTCGAGGGTGACGACCAGACGACCATCGATGGCGAACTTGTAATTCACGGCACCGGCTCGGAGGACTTCTATAATGGCGGATGGTATGATGTGCCCGGTCGATGGGAGTCGGCAAGGTCATTTCCTTTGAGCGGTTGTTTGGGCTACAAGAAACACCTCGGCAGGACCGGTGGGTACCGTCTTCTGCTTGCTGATGCGTATGCGTACCGAAAGAGTATTTTGCAGACAATCGAACATGCGCCGATGGGAAACGAGCTTCTCAACGACTATTGTGGCTTGACGTTTCTCTACTCAATGGAAAGGCCCACTTGTGAGTTTACGCTGCCGCCCGTTGCCGATCGAAAGGTGATCGACCTGGAGCGAATCGTTTTTGCGACATGGTGGAATGTTCCAATTTATGCGTTTTCATACCGTGATACGACACTGACGAAGGCAGGCGAGAAGCTCAACGACAAAGACATTCGGTTTCTCTCGATGCGAGCCGAGGGCAATGACTGGTTCGGGCATCATTTCATTTGCTTTACTTGTGAGCTTCCCGTTACGGGAAAATACAAAGTAAGCCTGGATGTTATCAAAGGTCCGGCACAGGGGATAGTGCAGCTATTTATGGACGAAGCACCGGTAGGGCCAAGCGTAGATATGTATGCCGAGAAGAGACAACACGCCCCTAATGAATATATCGGCACTCTCGGTTTGGACGAAGGGCCGAATAAGCTTCTGTTCAAGATCGTGGGCAAAAACGAGAAATCCAAGGGACTGGGTTTGGATTTGACCGGTATCATCTGTGACCGAGCGGAATAAGATCCGAAGGCAAGCACGCCGAGAGAGCTGGTTCCAAGAATCAGCTTCATTGTGACGAACCTCCGGCGGACATCCGACAGTATGGTGAAGTTCTATAAACAGGGGAGGCACAGCAGACCAATTCATCAGGGGTGCCAAGATAGTACGAGGAAGCCGGTTCCTGGCACAAGTGCTCGGGTTCTTCAGTTCTTTTTTCGGCACGGCTCGTTGAATCCGCTGGCGGAATGCTCGAAGTCTGAAGGAGATTCTGGTATTACGCTACTTGTGGCAAGCAGGAGTGTCTTAGCGACGTGTATGTCGGAAATCCCGGAGTAGATGAGTGAAGGGGGACGAGTCGATAGTATTCAGTAAATAGTATTTGGTTTCAGAATTATACTTGCTTGCGTGTTCATCGCATGGCATTCGCTGGTCCATGAGGTAGGACGGCAGGGCTCGTGAAAGTGAGGAATCGGTCATGCTGACAATGTGTTCTGCCCAGATGTTTCATCGAGTGCTCGGCAGCCTGGTATTGGTGGCCTTGCGGCCACGGCAGGTTCTCACCCTATGAATGTTCGTAAGCGCTTGCAAAGGCTGATGTTACGCACCTTTGGGAGATTTTGTGAAGAATTCAGCAAGTTTTCACAAAAATTTTGTTGACGATAATATGGCTAATCTGGTATAAATGGGAAAGTAGAATTGTTGAAGACCGGCTTGACTTTGGCTTGTAGCCAGAAGAAAGACGGAATATTTGTTGTTCTTTGAAGGAGGAGTAGATGATGTGTAAGCAGTTGATTTGTTTTTGTCTTGTCTTAGCCTTGACGTCTGTCAGTTACGGCGTCGTAATAGGCGACTTTGAACAGCAGATGGACGGCTTTGGGCCTACGTGGGAAGCACCACCCCCAACATTTGACTATAGCACCATCGGAGCGACGTTGGGTGACTTCAGCCTCTCTGTACAACCCAATGTAAACGGTTGGCAATGGTCATTTATGCGCGAGGGTATTCTGGATCTCGGTACCTACGATACGCTTTCGGTTGACGTGACGTGGGTCGCTGCAGAGTGGGGAGACACTCCCTGGTGCAACTTCAAGGATATCGCTCTTAACAGCGATGGCCCAAGTGGTTGGATGGGGTTTATACCCGTCGATCCAGTCAATCCGGACTGGCCTGGTAGCTGGGATCCTGCCGGCTGGGGCGATCATACCAGGACACTTACCTGGGATCTTTCGGCCTATGACGCGACAGGTGCCACGTGGATGCAGCTAGTTTTCTCATCGAACTTTGGTGGCGAGTCCCCGGGGAAGTATTACGTCGACAATGTACAGTTGATTCCGGAGCCAACGACAATCGCTCTGCTGGGCCTGGGTGGATTGGCTCTGCTTCGCAGGAAGCGCTGATTCCAAAGGCAGTATTTATCTGGTAAATTCTTTTGCAATCGTCTGGAGCCCATACCGGCGACCGCGTACGGGCTCCGTCTTTTTGCAGCCGAGACTTGTCCGAGAGCATACAGGTAGTGCACTGTGAAACTTCAGTCTGTAAATTCGTCATTTTGAGAGCCGCCAGGTTCTTAGACAGCGAAAACCCCAGCGAGGACACAAGAGGGGCACAGATTCTAATTAAGATAGGCAGCAAGAGGGGAATCTGGTTCTCGGCAACTTCACTGGCTGGTTTGTGCAAATACTGGGATAAGACTTGAAAGTATCGAAGTGATGTGCTAAACTATCGGGGTAGCATTGGACTTCGAAGGAAGGTCATACATATCGACAAGCCATGCGTGTTATGCTGTGAAGGAATGAGGTAATATTGGAGGCTTGGCAATGGCGCTGCCAGGCACAAGCTGGAAGCAATGGTGGGCACAGCACCGTTATCAATCGGTTTGATTCGCCGGCGGTTGCTTATGGCAGGCAGAAGGAAATTCGAAGTTTCTGGAGCAACTAATGTCCACGTCCAGCAGGTATGTTGGTGTAGCTGAATTGCACTGATTTCACGTTATTTGCATAAGGAGAATGGTCATGTGTAAGAATTTGATCCGGATGGTTCTTGTTTTGGTGCTGAGTTTGGGCGCTGCCACGTACGGCATCGTAATAGGTGACTTTGAAGGTGACATGGACGGATGGGCCCTATGGACTGCTGCTCCGGCGGGGACCACAACAAGCTACAGCACTACCGGAGCCTCACTAAACGACAACAGCCTTAGAGTAGACGTTGTGGTGGGAGGCTGGCAGGCTGTTGTTTATATCCCGCTGCATACCGAGGGATTGGCCGGTGACTTCCTAGCTAATGAGACCATCTCAATGGATGTGACGTACGACCCCGCTGACTGGGCAGGGACAGGTAACTGGGCCAATTTCGAGTTAGTTGTCAATTCTGAGGATGGCGGATGGGTTGAGTTAGGCAGGCCTGATACCGATACGGTCAATCCTGGGTATACAGCGGGCTGGGATCCGACCAATTTCCCAACCGTTCAGACCAGGACAGTCACGTGGAATTACTCTGATATTGCTGGTGATATTACCGCTGATACTGCGTATTTGGAGTTAGTTTTCGTCACGAACTATGATGGGGATTTCACCAGCGGGGCTTACTACTTGGATAATGTGCGACTGACATCTGCGGGCGCTGCTGGCGAGCCAAATCTTGTTGGCTGGTGGAAGCTCGATGAGGGTTCCGGCACTATCGCATACGACTCAAGCGGCAATGGAATCGACGGGACCATTAATGGTGACCCAGCATGGGGGGCGAGCAGTCCGTACGACCAAAGCCCCTACCTATTGTTTGACGGGACAAACGATTGGGTTGACATCAACTCCATCCCTCAGGGAAAATTTCTACTTCCAAACTACACGGTATCTTTGTGGTTTCGATTGGATGGTGGCGTCACTGATGAGAGGGTCATGTTTGCGGCCGTTAATGATAACGACGACCACGGTATTTATATATCAATTAACCGCAACAATCCCGGCAGGCTGCGCTATATCCATCGGTATCCTTTCGGACCCGGTGGCGTAGGTAATGAGGATACTTATTCCCCCCAGACCGGCCCTTTTTACAACGATGGTCAGTGGCATCACGTAGCGGCGGTAAGGGAATCAGATACGAGCAGGTTACTGTATGCTGACGGGGTTCCGGTGGGTTCAAACACAAATGGCATCGCAGGTTTCGATGAGCCCACAAGGATACTTTTTGGCACAGTTAGGCTCGGTTGGCTTGCGCGATGGTGGAACGGTGGAATAGACGATGTCCGAATCTATGATAGCCCGCTGTCGTTGGCTGATATACAAATGCTAATATTTACTATGCTGGCTCGAATGCCCAGTCCAGCATCGGAAGGCCAAGAGGTAGGAATTGACAATTTAATCCTTAGCTGGAAGCCCGGAGGCTTTGCCGATACACACGATGTTTATTTCGGCACTGATTTAGATGATGTGAACGATGTCAACACAGCCAACTTAGCCAGTTACCCGGATGTTACCTATGCCAATGTTGATGTCAATGGCTACACACCTGGAACCCTGGAACTCGACACGACCTACTACTGGCGAGTCGATGAGGTCAATGATGCCCACCCCACTAAGCTGTGGAAAGGTGCTGTCTGGAGTTTTACGACAGCCAACTATCTTGTTGTGGACGATATGGAGTTTTATGGTGATAGTAACCTGCCAGGTGAAAAAGGCAGCAGGATATTCTACGTCTGGCGGGATGGCTTTACCGTGACAAATCCATATAGTATACCAAGCAACGGCACAGCCTCTCAGGTGGGCCACTGGCCTCCGCCTATAATGGAGTCTGAGATCGTCCATGCAGGTAGACAGTCGGTGCCGTTTTATTACTTAAACGATGGTACTCACAGCGAGAATCCCAATGTCTATTATTCGCAGATCACAGCGCAGGCGTCGTATCTGCCTATTGCTAACAACTGGACACAGAAGGGCGTCAAAGCATTATCGCTGTGGTTCTATGGCGATACAGGTAACGATGCCAACGCCACCGAGCAGATGTACGTAAAGCTCAACGGTGTGAAGCTGAACTACGACGGTGATATGAATGACATAAGGCAGGCATCGTGGCACGAATGGAATATTGACCTGGCTGCATTTGGCATCGACCTGACAAATGTCACGCAAATAGCTATTGGTTTTGGCGATGAGAGCAATACGACAACGCCGGGCGGCTCAGGTATGGTTTACTTCGATGATATCCGGCTCTATCAGCCGCGGTGCATGCTTTCGAATCGTACAGTTGATTTTGCCAAGGCCGATTATGCCCCGGCTGCGTACGTTTCCGGCGATTGTGCGATAGACTATCGGGAGCTCGAGATAATGACACGCGACTGGCTGGTTGAGGATGATGTTATTGCTACAACACAGCCGGGCCCAATCGGTCTGGCCGGTGCGTATTACCCGCTCGACGAGGGCACCGGCACTACCACTGCAGATGCGTCCGGCAATGACCAGAACGGGACTCTCGAAGGAGGTGTGACGTGGGTGACGCCAGGTATTTTGGGCAATAGCGCCGTTGACGTCAACGGCGCACCGGGTTGCAGGGTTAGTCTTGGAAACTGGGACCCTGCCTGGGAAGGCCAACTAACCATCTCTATCTGGGTTAAGTGGTCTGGACTACAACACGACTATTCTCAGGGTTTGATTAGCAAAAGAGATGGCTGGAGTGTCACCGAGATGAGGTTCATGTTCGAGATAGATACTCCCGGTAATGATAGTGGACTTGCTTTCCGGCAGCATTCGAGTACAGATACCGACGTCCTTTCCGAGGGTGGCGAGATGGGGGCGTTTATCGGCAGATGGGCGCATGCTGCTGCCACGTTTGATGGGACCACTGCCAGAATATATCTGAACGGCAAGGAGATAGCATCCGGGCCGTTTACATTGGCCGACGGGACCGGTGCCGGCATGGTGATAGGCAACACCAACAGTTCTACATGGGCGGACTGCCCCGAATCCTTTAACGGCCAGCTGGACGAGGCTCGCATATACAGCCGGGCTCTGTCGCCGGCTGAGATAGCATACCTTGCCGATATAACCCCGGGCGATGGACAGGTGTACGTACCAGTACCGTCGCCTGCTGAGTTGTATGATGCCGAGTTGCCGGGTTCCCGGAAGATTGATCTGAAAGATTTTGCCGTTTTAGCAGACTACTGGCTTGACGAGCAGTTGTGGCCGTATTTTTAATCGGTTGCCAAGTAGATAGCCTCTTTTGTGGCAACAACGTAAGAAACGACATCATTTTTGGGGCCTATGCAATTGCATGGGCCCCGATTGTATTGTTCAGTCGGCCCGCTGAGACGGCAATAAGTCAACAAAAATTAACCTTGCCACAGGCAACGTCAAAAGTGTATAATCAATGTTGGTTGAAAGTGGGTTGCGAAGGACGCAATTCCTTCAGTTGGGTGCTCTATGGGCGTTGTGCTCCTTTTGGTCTCGGAGGAAAGAGGTCAAGTCAGCCGCAAAGTATTGACAGAGCTAAATTCTTGTCCCGGAAGGCAAGTTTATCAGACGTTTTTTTGGAAGTTCTTTGAGACGGGCGTTATAGGCCATAAGGTTTTTCATGATTGGCGAAGACAACATGTCTGTTCATGTGTGGCCAAAGCATACTCTCATATCTTAAGCTTTTTGAAGGAGGATTGCTATGTGTACAAGACTGGTTCTCTTGGTTTCCGTTGCTTTAGTGCTGACTCCGGCGACCTTGACTTACGCCTCTGACCTGGTAGGTGACTTTGAAGGGAGCCTGGATGGATGGGAACCACAGGATGGTGGAATCACGTTGGATATGCTGTCAAACAGCACTACTGGGGCCACGTTGCACGACTACAGCCTTAGGTTGGACTCTCCAGGTGGCTTTCGTTGGGCTATTCGATGCCCGCTGAATACACGTCGCGATATCATTGTAGCCAACAATCATGTCTCGTTTGATGTGACGTTCGTTGCCTCCGAGTGGGAAGGACAGACCTGGGCCAAGTTCGATAAGATTACCATTACTGGTGACGGTATTGGCTGGAAAGAGTCGACGCTTGCTACTGTTGAACCTCCACTTCAAGAAGGCGACCCTATAACCTGGAGTTGTCTGGAGGACATAACGGCGAAGATTACATGGGACTACTCTGGTTTTGATTTGAGCGGCCTTGCTGAAGAACCTACGTACCTCAATTTTATAATCAGCGTGAATTCGGATAGCCCCAGTGGTGGTGGGCCTTTCTACTTCGACAATGTGGTATTTTTTAATTCCGCATTTGCGAATAACCCGGACCCACCTAACACCCAGACAGATGTACCGGTCGATGCTAATCTTGCCTGGACGGCGGGAGATGACGCAACTGAGCACGATATTTACTTTGGTGCGAGCTTTGACGACGTAAACGAGGCCAAGAACACTGACCCGATGGGTCCGACTGAGGTCTATCGCGCAAACCAGGCCGTTGGTAATGAGAGCTATACCATTCCCGAAACCCTCGAGCTTGAGAAGACTTACTACTGGCGAATCGACGAAAATGGTGTCAAAGGCGAAGTCTGGTCATTCACGACTCAGGGTATAGCCGAAGGACCCTCACCGGCTAATGGGGCAATAGGCATCGAACGTGAATCGTTAGTGCTTTCATGGAGACCGGGATTCCCAGGTGCATTGCACGATGTGTACTTCGGCACGAGTTTTGGGCAGGTGAACGACGCGAATAACACTGACCCGATGGGACCGACTGAGGTTTACCGTGCACACCAGACTGCCGATGCCAATAGCTATGCCATCCCAGAGACTCTTGGTATTGGCCAAACCTGCTATTGGCGGATTGACGAGATTAAGGACGGCACTGCCTACAAAGGTACTGTGTGGATGTTCACGACCTTCAACGCCATAGCCGTCGACCCGAGTCCTGCTGACGATGCGAGCGACGTGCAGAGGAAGCCCACTCTTAGGTGGAGGCCGGGATTATATGCTGATACACACGATGTGTATTTCGGCAGCGATGTTAACGAAGTCAGCGACGCCAACACAGCAAACCTGGCCAGCTACCCGAACGTCGACTTCACCAATGTAGCTGTAGACAGCTATCAGCCCGGACTCCTGGAAGCCGACACAAGCTATTACTGGCGAGTCGATGAGGTCAATGATGCCCACCCCGACAGACTCTGGACAGGTACGGTATGGAGCTTTACGACGGGCAACTATCTCGGTGTGGACGACATGGAATCATACGGTGACGCCAACATGCCTGGTCAGGCCGGCAGCAGGATATGGTATACATGGAATGATGGCTATGGCTGGACCAACCCGGCGCCGGGCAATCATGGCAACGGCACCGGCGCGATGGTTGATCTTGGCACTACTATCGTTCAGAACGGCAGCAAGTCGCTGAGATTCGATTACGATAACGATGGTATTTTCGTCAATATCTTTGGCGAGGCAAGTACTCCCTACCACTCAGAGGTGCAGCAAACATTTGACCCGGCGCAGGATTGGGCTTCCGACGGCGTAAAATCACTGAGTCTATGGCTGTATGGTGCCCCGGCCAATTCTGCTGAGCCGCTATATGTGGCGGTGGAAGACAGCCTCGGTGAAAGTGGCGTGGTGACACATCCACAGGCCGATGTCCTTCTGGAAGCTGAATGGCAGCAGTGGAATATTGACCTTAAAGAGTTTGATGATGCCGGTGTTAATCTGGCCAGTGTCAAGAAGATCTACATTGGCGTGGGCAACAGGACCACTCCAATAGCCGGTGGCAGAGGTACCTTGTACTTGGATGATATTCGACTGCATTGGCCCAGATGCCGTCCGGAGCTGGGCACGCTTGCAGCTGATTTTGATAGTGATTGTCTCGTTGGTTATGCAGACCTTGCGATGTTGGCAAGCGATTGGCTGGCCGCCGAAGAGACCATTGAGTTTACCGCAAGTGAAATGAAGCAGCCGGCCACACCGGTACTTTGGTACAAGTTCGACGAGACCGCGGGCACCACTGTCAAGGACTACGCAGGCTTCTATAATGGCACAGTCACGAATCCGGGTGATGATACTTGGGACACGACCGGCGGCCGTGATGGTAGCGGGTGTATCAACCTGGCGGCCGGCAGTGAAACATTCGTTGAGGTTCCAACGGTGGCACTCAACTTTGCTTCGACTACACAAAAGATCAGTTTTGCAGTATGGGTCAATGCGGACCGGGATGATCCTCAGGATAGCTGGAATGGCCTCTTTAGTGTCAGGGCAGCCGACGCCGACCCGGTTGAGGACGGATCTGAGGTTGTGGAGGTCCACTGCCCGACGCCACTTCCTCCTACGTTCGACCTTGGTCCTCGTGTGGAATGGCGTGTGGTGGGCGATACTTACTGCCAAAGCGGCACACTACATATCACCGATTTTGCAGGCCGGTGGAACCACTACGTATTCACCAAGGATGCGGACGCAGACGTAATGCGTATCTATCACAATGGCCGACTCGAGGTTGAGGTTGTTGATGTAAATTCAGCCGCAGACCCGATGTTTGAAACACCGGTTGGCTGGTTTGCCATTGGCGCACGACACATATACTGGGGCTATTACATTGGCAGAATAGACGACTTCCAGGTCTATAATTATGTGCTGTCGCCCAAAGAAATAGCGTGGCTGGCTACCGACGGCACCGGCAGTCTTTATGTGCCTCTCGACAGGGTGACGAACCTGTACGACGTTGCTCCTAATATAGTTGACTTCAAAGACCTTGTAGTACTTGCAGACAATTGGCTCGAGGAACTGCTGTGGCCGTAACCACGGGGTCTTGCTGCAAAGCTGATCGCATTTTCGCTCGGCCTGAACATGCTACGATCTGGCAGCGATGAGGTACGGATTTGTACTGGCTTGGGGCCTATACTGGACTGACTCAGTATGGGCCCTGCTTTCTTCACATGGATTGAGGTCGGTTCGCGACACTTCTCGCCTCGGCCAGCGGTAGTTTCTCGACAGGCTCTTTCGGGCGAGAGCAGGTCACCGCCAGGATCTATAGAGGTCGGGTGTCGAAGCCATAGGCCTTTTGCTCTTGTCCCAAAACATTTGAAATAGTACGTGCCTGTTTCTATGTATCCTTTTGGTGTTGTTGTGATGGCAAAAAAACGACAACTGCATAGGCAAGGAAGCGAATATGCAGTCCCACCTATATTCGATATTACGCTGCATACAGCAAATAACTTGATGGACCGTAGACCCCAACCACACATTCTCTGGACTATTGGGTGCTGATTTCGTATAATATATTTCGTTAATTACGGCAGGAGCAGTTGGGGCTGAACGGATGCACAATGCCTTGCTGAGTGTTAATCTTACATGAACCATTGTGGAGCAGGACATTGTCGGTTTTGTTAAGAAATCTACTTTCTCTAATAACTGGGATAGTATGCTTTTTTCCAATAATCGCCGAGGCGCAGGTCGAAATAACATCAATTTCCCAAAATGCCGAGATCATCGGCCTTTATAAAAAGTTCGAACTGACCTTTACCCTTTCGCAGAGCTACGACAATCCCTTCGATCCGAATATAGTTGACATCACGGTTACTTTGAGTGTGCCCGATGGAAGTACGGCAACGATACCGGCCTTTTTCTATAAAGAATACGATTACATACACGGGCGTTATGTCAATGGACGCAATCCCTGCTGGAAAGCACGTTTTGCCTCTTCCGAAACGGGAGAGCACAGAGTAAGTCAGATTACGATTGTTGATGAGAGCGGTCCGACCAAAATTGACCCCAAGGTGACCTTCACCTGCGTCGAAAGCACCGCAAAAGGTATTATCAGGGCAGACCAACGCGACCCGTATTACCTTCGTTACTCCAATAGGAGCGCATACCTGCCCATCGGTCACAATGTGTGCTGGCTACCTGATGGGCCCACCGACTGGGAACACTACTTTACGTCGATGGGCGCTGTAGGCGAAAACTGGACCCGCATCTGGATGACTCATTTCTACGAGGGCCAAATCCTGGAATGGAGCAGTAGTCATTGGAGGGGTTATTTTGAAGGCGTGGGGCGGTTCAGCCTGGAAATGGGCTGGAAACTCGATCGGATAATTGAACTTGCTGAGGAAAATGGTATCGGTATTCAGTTGGTCCTGCAGCATCACGGCCAATTCAGCACAACAACAAACTCTAACTGGGACGAGAATCCCTATAACATTACGAACGCCGGTGCAGACGGCGGTTTCCTTAAGAGGCCCGACGATTTCTTTACCGATAGCAAGGCTATCAGACTCACCAAGTATAAGTACCGCTACATAGTCGCCCGGTGGGGTTACTCAAGCGCCATCCTTGCCTGGGAACTGTGGAACGAGGTGCAGTATACCGATGGCTGGAGGAATAACCAGCCAAGTGTTGCAGCCTGGCACGGTGAAATGGCAGACTACATTGCCTCGATCGACCCGTTCGATCATCTGATTACCACCAGCAGCGATACCTCCGGCTTCGAGGCACTCTGGAGTTTAGATAATATTGATGTGATACAGGTCCACCATTATGGCTCTGAAACGATCGCATTTTTCACGAACACGACTACGAGACTGACCAGTTACGGAAAGCCAATCATAATGGGTGAATTCGGCGTAGGCAGGACGGGTAGTGTCGACGTGCCGGAGTGCAATTATGATGGCTTGAGTGAGCCGTACAAAACGCAGATATTCGAAGCTCTGGCTCTTCACAACGGTATCTGGAGCGCCTTTCACCTCAAGTCCGGTGCACACCTGTGGTGGTGGGACTGTTACATAGAACCACTTAATCTCTACGACCAGTTCAGTGCCCTTTCAATGTATGCTGAGGGAGAGGACCCGGCGGCTCATAACCTGTCCAAAGCAAACTTAGATACGACAGGGCTACCTAAATGGATTTTAGTGAGTCCTGGCTTATCAGATTTCTGGGCTATATCGACTCAGACGGAGTTCACTGTTCAACCGGACGGAACCGTGCCTGGGACTGAAAACCTTTCCACCTGGCTGCACGGTTCGTCCAAGGATTCCTACCGGTCTGATCCGACTTTTAATATTGATCTGGTGGACGGCGATGTGCTCAGAACACACGTGCAGGAGGTTTCTGCCTGGGGCAATAACAGTCTGCGCGTACTTGTTGATTCGCACGAGGTATTTTCATCGTCTTATGCAAATGGATCGGCAAGCTTTGTGATCGAGGTTCCACTACCAGCCGGTCAGCACGCCGTGCAAATCGAGAATACGGGACAGGACTGGTTCAATATCTCCAGCTATGAAATCGTAAATGCCAGTGAAGGCTGCCTCGAATTCATAGGACTTTCAGGAGCCGACCACGCCTACATTTGGGTTCATGACGTTCGCAGCCGCTACGGCAGGACCGAGTATGGGACTTTTGCCGACGTCAATTTTGTTCTTCGTGGTTTGGAGGATGGGCCTTATGCCGTGGAGATTCATCAAACCCGTGCCCCCGGTGGCATCATCCAAACCAGCAACGTCTTTACCGAAGCAGGCGAACTGCTCCTTTCTCTTCCCGATTTCACCAGGGATATCGCCGTAAAGGTCAAACCAGCTTGCATATTAGTTGATTTCGATGACCTTGAGGTATTCAGCGAACAGTGGCTCGAGGAAGGTCCCGGGCTTGGCGCCGACCTTAATGATAGTGGCAACATTGACTTGAAAGACTACGGCATTTTTGCCGACTACTGGTTCGACTGTCGCCCAGCAGCCTGGCCATCAAAGTGACGGCTGAAACAGACTCTTTCATTCAGTTATTGCTGCAGATCATAACTGACGACAGTTCACTATTTCTGAGGTGATCAGCCGGATAGCGGCTCCTCCCGGCCGAGCCCGCCAACCAGTTCTTCAGAAAACTGGTGAGCTATAAAAGCAAGCAAGTCGCTTCGAACAGCGATTGGCATACGGCCAGGGAGTCTCTTTGTCCGAGCCACGTGATTTCAAAAAATGCAAGACGCGGTGTGCGGTGAAGTCTGGACACGTTACCCTGCTTTACGTGGTTATCCCCTTTCTGTCCAATACCTGCCGAATAATTGCAGCTATCTCGTGCTTGCTGACAGGCTTCATGAGAAACTTTTTGATTCCTATGTTTTCGGCGACCTCCGGAGAGACATCTTCGCCAAATCCGGTACAGAGAATTACTGGAATATCGGGCCTGATGGCAATCAGTTCTGTGGCCAGCTGTGTGCCGGTCAGATTCGGCATGACCTGGTCAGTGATGACAAGATCGAACTCATCGGGTTCCTCCTGAAATGTTTCCAGGGCATCGACGCTACTCGTCTTAGCGACGACAATATACCCAAGTCGTTCTAACATCTGCTTTGTCACATCAACCATCATTTCTTCATCATCAACCAGGAGTACCACCTCTTTTTGCCTGGCAGTCAGCTCTGATGGTTCAGGTTCTTGAACCTCGTCGCTTTCAATCTTGGGCAGATATATATCGAAGGTAGTTCCCTCACCTGGCGTACTGTTGACAGTGATTGCTCCATCATGGCTTTTAATGATTCCATGGACTACGGAAAGCCCCAATCCGGTCCCCTCGTTCCTTTCTTTTGTCGTGAAGAATGGTTCAAAAATTCGCTCCATAACTTCTTTATCCATACCACAACCCGTATCACTAACGCTAAGTTTTACGTAATGACCTGGTCCCAAACGCTCATCACTAATCTCAGTCTCCGATTCAAGATTGATATCTGTCAGGTTGACTTCCAACAGACCGCCTGTCTCACGCATTGCATGCGAGGCATTGGTGCAAAGGTTTACCATCACTTGATGAATTTGGGTTGGATCGGCCAGAACTATGCTGGAGTCTGCTTCTATCTTTCGGCGAATTTTGATTGTTGCAGGCAACGATGCCCTAAGCATGTCAAGTACTTCTTTGACAATGGAACTAATTCGTGTTAGCTCTTTTTCCTGTTGATTTGTTCGGCTGAAGGTCAAGACTTGCTTCACCAGCTTCGCGGCGCGGTTACCGCAAGAAAGTACCTGCTCCAGATTATCCCGTACCGCAGCTCCCTCTGGAAGATCCTCAAGCGATAGTTCTATGTAACCTTGCATCGCAGCCAGAATATTGTTGAAATCGTGAGCAATCCCTCCCGCCAATGTTCCGATAGCTTCCATCTTCTGTTTCTGGCTAAGTTGAAGTTCCAGCTCTGTTCTTTCCTTCTCGGCCTTCTTGCGCTTCGTAATATCAAGGCCGTAGGCATTCACATAACCTGGTTTGACTACAGGTTGCAGTGTTATGAAAAATATTCGGCCATCATGGCAGGTCAACTCGAAAGTGGAACTATTACCCGAATCGGAGACTTCTTCGATCCTTTTGCGCCAATGCTCGGGCAGACGCTGGCCCTCTTGGACTCCCCATGTTTTGAGTACAGGCGAGCTGGCATCATTGGCATAGAGGATTCTACAATCCTTTGATATCCGTAGGACAGGATTAGGATCCTCGCTTGGGAATTTAGCCAAATTCTCGATTTCTCTAAGTGCTCTTTTGCGCTCGGTTATATCTCGAAGTACTGCCTGGATAATCTCTTTCTCCTCGACGAACATTGTGGAAACAGCAATAGTGACCGTTCTTATTTCTCCTGATTTCGTCAATATTTCTGCATCAATATTGTTTTTCAGGCCTTTGCTCAGGTCTCTAAATAGCGTGCGGTAATGTTGTAACCTTTCCTTAGGGTGGAGCGTGGTATGGTGCTGCCCAATAATTTCACCTCTCGTCTTTCCAAGCAGTTCCTCGGCTGCCTTATTACAGTTTACAAGAATACCAGTCTCAATATCTGCCCATAATATGGCATCCTGTGCATTCGCAAATGCTTGTCTGAATTTTTCTTCACTCTCTCGTAACGCCTTCTCGGCTTTTTTGCGCTCGGTAATGTCAGATATGACATGAACAGCACCGACAAGATCCCCGTTCTTGTTTATGATGGGGTCTACCTTAATATGAAGCCATTTTTCATCCGTTTGAAAAACCGTCGTTTCACTGCGGCGAGTCTTCCACATGCGTAGGAGTGGGCACTTTTTTATTGGTTCTGCCGAGCCGTGAATGAGCTCACAACAGCTTCGACCTATTATCGCGTTATATGGTCTTTTCAAAAACCATGTCATAGCTTTATTGCACTGAAGTATTTTGCCCTCGTTTTTGTCAATTATGCAAACACTATCAGTAACTGCGTTGAAAGTCTCTCGCCATTCTTGAGCAAAGGCGCTAAGCTTCTGCTCCGCCTGTATGCGTCGTGCAAGGCGTCTTCTAATTAGGTGTACAACGAACCAGGCAAATATCACCACCAGCAAAATGATGCTGATCACCGTGATGGTCTCCATAACCTGTTTCCAATGTTTGTCACGGCGACTTTCTAAAAGTCTACGCACATTGGTGACGACCTCTATCATTCCTCTTTGATATGTAAGTTTATGCTCTTCATACTCCGGGCTCTGGAGTATAGCTGCAGCAGTTTCATGATTTCCCAGACTCACCAGTTCCAGAGCCTCATTTTCCATTCTGGCAAGCTTGTCATTGGCAAGAGTCGTCAAGACTGCTTCGGAGTTCACAGCATCGTTTTTACAAATGTTCAAAATCTCTTTAATGGTAAAATCTAATCTTTCGCCAAATTCCTTATAGCGACTTATCCACCTCGGGTTGCCTGTGGCCGCGGCCATCATCGCTGACATCGTGAGCACCTCATCACGGTGCATAATAGACCCCTCCAGGCCGATCATCTCGTGGAGTTGAGTTTCAGCGGTCTTGCCGAGTACATACGACTGCCACGCTTGCCAGGCCGGCGTCACAAGTATTGCTGCCATAAGCAAGAGTAGCAACACAAGCCTTTTAGGACTAAGTAAGCTCACTATTCGGGTACGATAACTTGATATACGACCAGCTTCTTCATGTGTTGGTTTCAGACGCTTCATTTGGCAATCCTTCATTTGCACAATTACCGACAACTTTGTTGTTAGCTTCGACTGAACCTCCGGCGAAACCGACCAAATGGTTCGGTGTCCACTCGTAAGAATAGAGTTTTCCTGACGCTCCGTCTACCGGTACTTCCTTGAAACCTGCTTGCACAGCCCAGATTTTTAAAACATTGACCAACAAATACGGCATATCATGATCGCTTTTTGCATGTTTCTGAGGCAACAGTAGCTGGTTTCAACATGCTCTGGTCTCGTCGTTTCTGTGAATTCACCAAATCGTCCGGAGCGAGTTCTTCTGTTTTCTTGCTCAGTTGGCTGGCGAGTTTCTCTACCCAGCTCACCATGCCTTTGACAGCCATAGGGTCGAACTCATAACCAGCCGAATCAACCAAAATATTAACTGCTTCGGCCAGAGACCTACAATTACGGTACGAACGGTTTGAGGTAAGGGCATCAAGCGTATCAGCCACAGCCATTATACGGGCACCAAGAGGTATGGAAGTCGTGGACAGCCCGTCCGGGTAGCCTTGCCCATTCCATTTTTCATGGTGGTGCCGAACGATGACCATTTCCTGCTCCAGAAACTCCATCTTACTCAAGATACGCACGGCAATAAGCGGATGCTGCTCAACAATGCTGTGTTCACGCCGTGTTAACATCTCCGGTTTGGATAGGATCTTATCTGGTATGCCGATCTTGCCAATATCATGAATCATAGCTGCTCGCCTGATGACTTCAATATGTCTTGGAGCAATTCTCATAGACTCGGCAATGCCGATTGAATAATACATTACATTTTCGGAATGTCTCTTGGTATGAGGGTCTTTAGCCTCAAGGGCTTGGACTAGCCCCCAGATGCTTTGAATGAACATCTTCTCTGATTGCTCTGAAAGGCCAGCAATGCGTCTTTTGAGCCTTTTGATCTTCTCTTCCTCAGCCTCACCTGCTTTCAGAAGCTTTGACATAGATTTATCCCAGACCTTGACGCAGTTGCGTCCGGAGCTTTTAGCTTCGTACAAAGCTAAGTCTGCCCTGCGTATTAACTCACGGGCAGAGTCAGTGGAATCTGGCAGCCATTCAGCTACTCCGCAACTGATTGTCATCGACACGTTCCCCGCAAGCTTGATCTCCCGTACCTTCCTCCGTATTCTTTCCAACAAGGCCGAAGCATCCGCTGCGTTGGTTTCAGGCATCAATACTACAAATTCATCACCCCCGTAACGAGCGAGTATGTCGGCTGCTCTTTGGCTGTCTTTCATACACTTGGCAAGTTTGCGCAGTGCGCTATCACCGGCAGCATGGCCAAGTATATCATTGATCGTCTTAAAATTATCAAGGTCCGTGATCCCAACGGCAAAAGTGCCTTTGTACCGTTTTGCACGAGCACACTCGCTCTCCAGCTTATCCTCGAAAAGTCTTCTTGAACCCACATCAGTCAGCGGGTCCGTTATGCTAGTGAGCCTTGCGTGCTGATACAGCCTTGCGTTGGTCAGATGAGTATTCAAGAGTTCTCTAACCAGTTTGGCTTTGTAGCAAATCAGGTCTTTATTTGTGGCTGTCGAAGGATCCAAGCCACAAATGCACAAGTAACCGGACAGGGGCTCGATCTCTTCTAAAGGGGCCCCTCGAGGATCCGAAACATTGAGTGGGATCACCAAGTGTGGGGATTCATCGCCCGGTTTTCCGCAAATACGAGGCTCGCTGCCATGTTTGAGCTTGCAGTCATCCCACAATTTACAGGGATGTTCTTCTGGGCAGACTATGTCTTCCTCCGAACAGATACATCCGTTGATACTTACGAATGGCGAAGCCTGAGTAGGTTCTCCCTGTCTGTTTTTGCAAAGGCAGAGTAGACATTTTTCAGCCTGGAATAGCCTGGGTACCTCAGTGGTTATTGTATTTGCAGCTTCGCACAGGTCCAAGATTTTAAGACTATTCGACAGTGCTGCGATCTGCTCGGCAGCGCGACCTTCAGCAAAAAGCTGCTCCAGAACGTCATGGATCGAGAACATTCCCACAACTGCACCGTGCTCGACTATAGGTAAATGGCGAATTCGGTTGGCAGCCATGATATCTCGGACCTTGTTGGTATCGATACCGGGTGGACACGAAATCACTTGTCGTGTCATGATTTCACCTATGGTAGTCTGCTCAACATCTGCCAGTGAAGCAACTGCTCGCGTAACAATGTCTTGTTCCGTAATGATTCCTGCAAATCTCTTTCTATCGTCGGTTACAATAAGGCAGGCCACTTTGTTAGTTCGCATTATTTTGGCTGCTGTGGCAACGGTCTCAGTTGAGTTGAGCGCCAATATCCCCCTCTGACTCTTCACAGTCTCGTACACTATATATGGGTCCTTTGAATAGTTCATATGGAGACAGGTTGATAGAATTTAGACCGTAATCCTGCTCTTTCTGTACATAAGCTTATCGGCCTAAGCCATTGGTGGCTTTAACCAAGTGACGTCTGATAACCTTATTCACGCCAAATAGCTATCTGCAATCTGTGTAAGTCCTTGTGATAACCTTCTCGAATTAGGTCCGGTGGAGAGCACATGACAGATTGCCACAGGGGGATTTGACGTATACAATGAAGGTATAGATGGTTGCTGAGCTTATCTAAGCAATAGGAGACGCACTCATGAGAATAGGAATGTCTTTTAACGTAAACCTTGTCTTGCTTGCGCTTGTTTTGTCTTTTTCAGCACAAGGTGTTGAGCAAAAGCCACAAGGCCAAAAGGCTCTGGAGATATTAAATGCCACCGCTGTCAGAGGAGGGCTCATTGTCCATCTTGGATGCGGAGATGGAAGGCTAACAGCTGAATTGAGGGTAAACGATCGCTATATTGTCCAAGGACTGGATACCGACGCTAAGAGCGCAGAAAAGGCTCGCCAATATATCAAGTCGCTTGGCATCTACGGCAGCGTGACAGCAGACACCTTTGATGGAAAACATCTTCCCTACACGGACAATCTCGTAAATCTCCTGGTAGTGTCTAACGGTGAGTGCCAAGTGTCGAATGAGGAGATTATGAGGGTGCTGGTACCGCGCGGGGTGGCCGTCATCAACGGCGAGAAGATGACCAAGCCCTGGCCGATAGACATTGACGAATGGACACACTTCCTGCATGGGCCTGACAACAACGCCCTCGCGGAAGATACGCGGGTCGAACCGCCTAAGTACACACAGTGGGTATCCGGCCCTCGCTGGGGTCGAAGCCACGATCATCTGTCGAGTTTAAGCGCTGCCGTTTCGGCTTCCGGCCGGATCTTCTATATCATCGACGAAGGCCCTATAGCCTCGGTAAAGGCCCCATCGGTCTGGATGCTGGTAGCACGGGACGCGTTCAACGGTGTGCTTTTGTGGAAGAAAAAAATAGCGCCTTGGGAGAACCAGTTGAGACCTTTCCGCAGCGGACCGGCAGAACTGCCAAGGCGCCTCGTGGCCGTAGGCCAGAAAGTATACGTTACACTCGGCTACAGCAAGCCGGTGACTGCTCTGGACGCGGCTACAGGGGAGCTGCTGCGTACATACGAAGGAACAGAGAACACTCATGAAATCATTGCTCACGGTGGCAATCTCTATCTGGTAGTCAGCGCACCGTTGACAGAAGACAGCCCTACCACTGGCAAAGTCCTCAGACATTTTCCGGTTTGGCGAGGTTCGTACCCGGAATACGTCACGCAATATATGCCCAAGCATATTTGTGTGGTCAACGCAGAATCAGGTAAGCTGGTGTGGAAAAAGCAGGACAGCGAGGTCAGGCACATCCTGCCGCTTACGCTGACGGTAAATGATGGGCAGGTGTTTTTCCAGAACGAGAACCATTTAATTGCCCTGGCAGCTCAGTCGGGAGATGTGCTGTGGCGTGCGGACAGACCCGTTATCCGTCACCGCTACGCCTGGCTGACTCCCACGCTCCTCGTAAAGGATGGGGTTGTGTTATCTGCCGACCGCTCCCCCCTGAGTCCCGTAGATACCGGAGGCCAAGACAGGACTCAAATTGAATGGCGTGTCTCTGCAAACCATATCCTGACTAACGGAGAAATAATGGCTTTCTCCGCGAAGACGGGAAGAAAGCTGTGGACAGCTCCCTGTCACGAGGGCTTCAATTCCCCAGTTGATCTGTTTGTCGCCAACGGTAAGGTATGGAGTGGTATTCTGGCATGGGGAAAGCAGCCGGGTATCACGAAGGTATATGATCTCCATACCGGCAACGTTGTTGCTACACGCTCGCCTGATCAGCAGACCTATACTCTCGGATTTGGTCACTCGCGCTGTTATCGCCACAAGGCTACGTCGAAGTATGTCATCCATGGACGGGCAGGGGTGGAATTCGTCGATATGAATGCCGATCGCGTCATCGCCAATCACTGGGTTCGAGGTGCGTGTCAGTACGGCATATTACCTTGTAACGGCTTAGTGTACGCACCAACACATCCTTGTGCATGCTACATCACTGCAAAGCTGAGTGGTTTCAATGCGCTGGCTGGAGGCGAGCGCGCAACACCTGGTGCCAAATCTGAGATGTCCGATAGATTGGAAAAAGGGCCTGCGTACTCAGAGATTAGTCACTTTCGCAAGGGCTATGGTCCTCAAGCGAACCGAAAGTCAGAGGTCGGCAAGGAAGAGTGGGCTACTTACCGAGGTGATAATGCACGGAGCGGTGCCGCGGGCTTCTCACTATCGCCCAACTTGCGCCCGAAGTGGGAAAGGGCACTGCCAGGTCCTTTGACCGCCGTGGTGGCTGCAGAAGGCAGGCTCTACGTGGCACAGCGAGATGCCCATACGGTACACGCCTTCGAAGCAGACGATGGATCACCACTCTGGTGCTACGCGGTGACTGGCCGCGTGGATTCGCCGCCTACTGTTCAAGGGGGTTTGGTGTACTTTGGCTCGGGTGACGGATGCATGTATTGCCTGCGCGCCGAGGACGGCAAATTGGTATGGCGCTTTCGCATAGCTCCGGAATCGCGACAGATCGTATCGTATGGTCAGTTGGAATCCGTGTGGCCTGTCCACGGCAGCGTGCTGGTGTGCGCAGGGCCCAAAGACGCTCGCTCAGTGGCGTACGCAGCGGCCGGACGATCATCGTACGTGGATGGCGGTGTGTACCTTTATGGCTTAGACGCTGTGACCGGTGAACCGATCACCAGGCGGCGAATTTCCCATCGCGACCCAAAAACCGACCAGGAGCCACAGGAAATGATTCGCCGCACGAACATGCCGGGGGCCATACCTGATGTCTTGGCCACGGATGGATCTTCACTCTTCATGAGACATCTGCGTTTCAACTTCTACGCAGAAACCCTCGAACCAGATGTAGATCACCTTTTCAGTTCCGCCGGCTACATAGACGACACATGGTGGCATCGTACGTACCTACAAATCGGACGCGATATGAACACCGGATATGGTGGCTGGGGGGCTGCAGGGAACATCCGCATTTCCGGTCGAGCCCTTGTGAGAAACGAGAGCCGCGCATTTGGCTTCGGCAGAAAGGCATACACGATAACCGGCAGCCACCTCGGATTGCAGTCGGAATACCATCTGTTTGCCGCCGATATCGATCTGAGCAGACCCACAAGAGAGCAGAAGAAAGGCAGGAAGGGCCAAGTGAAGTACCTCTGGTCAAAAGCGATCCCCTTCTACCCACGTGCTATGCTCTTGGCTGGCGCTACGCTTTTCGTGGCTGGGCCAAGCGACATCCTCGACTTTACGTCGAAAATACCCAGCGGGAATATCTGGTTGTGGGCTGTCTCGACTGAGGATGGCACCAAGCAGGCCGAATACGGGCTGAAGTCTGCCCCTGTATACGATAGCTTCGCTGCCTATCGGGGCAACCTGTATTTCACGACCGTCGACGGTAGGATTGTCTGTTACCAGCCAGAAAAGCAACGGTCGTGATACAAATGCAAGAGCAAGAGAATCATCGCATTGCACCATCACATCGAATTGTGAGCGTATGTAGTGGATAGAACTTAATCTGTCACTCCGGCACTTAGATTGTTCCCATGAGTGCTTAATTTTCTCAATGTTTATCAGGATTTGGCTCTAAAATACTGCCATATTACTCCCGCGAAAATCGGTGTCTTACATGTAAACCACTGACTTTTAGCACCCGCATCCTGAACCTCTTGCTCATGCCAAATCCACCGATCAACTCTGGCCTTCTTTCTTGACTTTCACGCTTCAATAGAATATAACACGCACCGAATTTGGGGGTGGCTTTAACCTCCAATCAGTGGTACAGGTAATTGAGAAGGCAACCCAGCCTTGTGCACGTGAATGATAAGCGAGACCTGGCAGCAAAACATGCCTTTCATGGAAAACTTATGTCTGCAATATCAACCCAGGCCGGTTCCGCATTTCAATCCTGATGGGATTGTAATTACCAAAGGTGCTCTCCAAAACACAACGCAGTATGATCTGGTAAAGGCGATTTGCTCTGTCTATCCTCGTGCACAGGTTGTTGAAAAGCTCGATGTTCCTCACAATCGCGTTGAGCTTGATAGTCCGGACTTGTTAGCACAGCATTATCAAGGCAAGAGAACGCTAGTTTTTGGCATACATAACAGTGCCCTTCGCTATAGTGACGAGGACCGGAATACGTGCCCCAACTACTGGCATTTCTCACCTTACGGTTTCTGTCCGTATGACTGCCAGTATTGCTATTTAGCAGGAACGCCCGGAGTAAAATATTCACCGACGGTAAAAATCTTCTTGAACCTACCGCAAATCCTCAACCATATTGACAGAGTTGCTTCGCGGCTAACTGAACCCACAGCCTTCTATGTGGGCAAGCTCCAGGATGCTTTGGCCTTAGATCCTCTTACTGGCTATTCTCGAATCATGATTCCCTTTTTTGCTCAGCACAAACTGGCCAGGCTAATCTTATTAACCAAAAGTTCGAATATCGAAAACTTGCTCGACCTTGGCCATCAAGGGCATACCATTCTCTCCTGGAGTTTGAATCCACCTGAAATATGTGGCACTTTCGAAAGGAATGTTCCTTCATGTGAAGAAAGGATTACAGCTATGCGAAAGTGCGCAAAGGTGAGTTACCCGCTGCGTGCGGTAATTATGCCAATCATCCCTGTCGTCGGCTGGCAAAATATGTACGCCAATTTTCTCAAAGAGCTTTTGATGACGGTACCACTGGAGCGTATTACACTCGGTCAGATCTGCAGCTATGTCGGCGCGCTGAAACTCACCGAGGAAAAATTAGGCCGGAAAAACCCAATCTCGAGCCAACTTGAAAAATCAAAATCAAATGATGGCCGCATTCGATTCCCTTGTAAGCTGAGGGTGACAGTTTATCGGCATCTGATTAGTGTGATTAGACAGTTTCAGCCTGAACTAAGCATCGGCTTATGTATGGAAGAACCCCCAATCTTCGAAGCCTTAAACATGAAAAACGCAATAGGCCTCTGCAACTGTGTGCTGTGATCGCAGACTACGCCTGCTCGGCAACAGATGAGTGATGAAGACTGGAGGCGGGGGGATTCGAAACCCAACAGGTCGAGAAGCAGACTCCGAACAGAACCTACGCAAAACCACTCCAGAACGACCTCAGAAGCGCGCAGATGGTGACTTCGGCGCAGGTGACACTGAACAGAAACAGGCCAGTCTTGAACAGAGTCCAGACAGTACTTTGCGCCAAAAGTGTGCTATATGCGTGCACCACTGGCCAGACGATTCCAACTTGGCTGAAATCGTAGCTGTCTGGCCGGAACTGCCGGAGCATATTAAGGCGGCGCTCAAGGCGTTAGTTGAGAGTTATATGACTGCCAAGAGACACGATCAAGAGAATGGCAACAATGCCAAGAAATCAAATGCAAATAGACCTTGAGAAAGCCGAACGAGAACTAAACCAGCGACAGCTATTATTCTGCTATCTTCTCAATCGCAGCGGCAACGCAACACAAAGCTACAAACGGGCAGGATACGAAGGCAGGCACTCAAGACAGCGGGCTTGCGATCTTCACAGAAACCCCAAAGTCAAGCGGGTCCTGGACCTGTTAGCGCAGTTAGGCGATCAAGACGTCAGCCGCAATCGTCAAAGGCTGGAGGATTGCGCCTGGGATACGTTGGATGACGCGCTGGCAAAGCACCAGTTAGCCACGGTCACCAAGCTGCTGCAGTTCTTACATAGGTGGTATCCGCCAGAGGGTGGAGACCCGGGCTTTGAGACCATAGAGGACGAAGAAGCAGAGTACAGAAGGGGGGGGGCACCCCTCTGGGGGCCTGATGGTATAATGTAGCTTAATCCCGCTTACAAAATTATCCTGAAATTATCCGTGTAGCCGGTAACAGACGGACAGGGTTATGCTACCTGCCTGAAACGCTTCGGAGACGATATTTGTGATATACATGGTCAATCGACCATATAACCGGAGATCGTCCACTGTGCGGCCTCTCAGGTGGCTTCTCGTGGATTCTGGGCAACGTGAGTGATGTGATTAGGTGAAGGTAGTAGACGTGGAGAATTGGCCGAACAGCAAGGAGAACTTGTTGGCCGAAGAAGCCCGGAAAACGACCATAGGCCAGCAGAGACGGCCTTGCTGGTACTGTTTGAGGGTGTTTGTTGATAGCGGGTCGTACAGAATGGGGGGTTGTGTGGCCGGAAACGCGAATTCTATGTGCGTTGTACGCAGGGCAAGACCAAATCAGGAAATGTACTGTGACACCATTCAGGCCGGGACCGGCGGTTCTACGGGCGCAGGACGCATCTGAAGGCTACTCTGTGCGATTCTGACAGTACTCTTACAGCATTCGGCGTCTGCGCAGCCAAGTGACACAGCCTACGCCGACGGAGCCGAGAATAAGAGCGCTGGGCGCTGGAATGGGGACAAGGCCCACGGCGTGAAAAACGCCGGTATCGACAGCGGCAAAATCGACTCCAGAAGGTGGGACAAGGTAGTGACTGCCCCATCCGACAATGGACCCATCGTCTCTAATGGCATAGCCGGCATATCTTCCACCTGCAATCGTGACGAAGTCACTACCAGACGGCACATCAGTAAGGTAACCCCATGCTGCAAGAGAACCATCTGTTCTAATCGTAAGGTTTAGATATGACCCGGTTGATATAGTTGCAAAATCGTTGCCTGCGAGTGTCTCTGCCTGACCATGGTCGTTGTTGCCCCATGCGATAAGTGAACCGTCAGACTTAAGCGCAAGGCAATGATACCAGTAGCTTGTAGACACCGCTACAAAGTCATTGCCAGTAGGAAGGTTAAGCACGTTATAACCGCCACTGTGGTCAGATTGTCCCCACCCAACGAGTGAACCATCTGACTTCAGTGCGACACTGTAATTGTCTCCGGCTGTAACACCAATGAAATCGTTACCCGTGGGTACATCTGATTCGCCCCAATCATTCCTGCCCCAGCCTGCCAATGAACCGTCAGATTTTATCGCAAGACTATGGTGTTCACCGCCCGCTATAGAAACAAAATCGTTGCCAGTCGGAACATCAGTTTGACCATAGGTGTTATCTCCCCACGCGACAAGAGAACTGTCAGACCTGAGTGCGATATTGTGGTAACCCCCAGCAGCAACGGCAACGAAATCGTTGCCAGTAGGCACATTCAACTGGCCGAAGTTGTTACCACCCCAGGCCACAAGATAGCCGGTGGTTGGATTAGCGAAAGTCGAAGAAGGGAATATGAGTATGACAAAACCTGCCGACACAAGAATTGACTGCCGTTTCATATCTTTCTCCTTTCAAACACCGGCAAAGACTTTGCACCTTCTCAGCCAAGTGACACATGCTACACCAATGCCAGCGAGGATAATCGCACCAGGGGCGGGGATTACATACAAATCGTGTACTTCGCTGGCGGTTAGTGTTCGGTTGTAAACCCGAACATCGTCAATCAGACCATAGTGATAGTCAGCGCCGCTGGTCCAAGTGTCCCTGCCAATATTGGCATACAAGGGCGAAACTGAGGACAAGTCGAAATCCCAGATGTTGTTTGTGCCCTGCAACGCATCGTTAACATAGAAACTGAGCGTATCCGTGCTCTGGTCGACAATGGCAACCATGTGAAGCCACTCATTCGTAGGAATCTCTGCACCTGTTGCAGTTGAGAAAACCTCTGTCTTTGGCGGAAGCACTTGGGCATAAAGTCTGCCTTCACTCCAACCTGAACGGCTTTTCATAATGGTAAAGTCGGGCGTCCCTGCTGATGGGCCACCTATCCAGATAAAGGGGTCGTATGTATTCGTATTCTCAGCGACAGTACCCCATAGTGACACACTGAACGAACCGCCAAAGGCAAAATCCTGAGCGTTGGAAAGTGCTATGTAATCGGTCGTATCATTGAAACTGTAGGCACTGTTCGGGTTTCCAAAGCGGTCGGTGGTGAGCGTTGCACCGTAGACCGTGCCATCGTGCCCATTGCTTGTTTCGTCGTTTGCGTTACCGTTGAACGGGTAGTACGCAACTAAACCGTCACTCAAGTTAGCGGAAACCGTGCTTGTGGTCAGCAAAACCACTACCATTGCCTTGACTGTGATACTTGTGCTCTCCATCTTTCTGTTCTCCCAAAAAATCGCTGTTAATGTTCTGTGGCGCTGGAAACAGCACCACCACTCCGTTCTCATCAAAGAAGCTGTCCTCGCTGGCCTGAGTGAATGTACCTGTTATTTTGCTGCCACGCAACGAAATTGGGGGAGAATATTGCGTCTCGAGACAAAATTTCGTACAGTCCTATAATAAAGCAAAACAATCGGGACGGCAGGTAGCTCCTGCCAAGCGGTCCGGCCTGTGGTAAGGTTTTTTTCACCTGCGAACCTGCCAGAGGCCCGACCGGCCCGATCGAAAGCAGGTGAAAAATGAGTTATGATGATATTCAGCACGCCTTAGCGTTATGTAAGGATTTTCTGAGGCTTATAAAGAAGGACGTTTCTTCAGGCCAAATCCGAAATTATGGTAACATTATGAATGGATTGAAGAGACTCGCTAAGCCAATCGTGTCCCTGAGACAGGAGGAGAAAGACGAAACAATCATTAGAACCTGTGATCATCTTGAAGATTCACGAAAGGAATTGCAGGATATTGTCTGGGATTCGAGAAATCGCCGTGACAGTTGGGGCAAAATCGTCAACCGCCTTGATGACCTGATTGTTGAACTCGACGGGCTATCAGAATTGCTTGCTGAAGCGCCAGGGAGGCAGGCAGAAGACAAAAACGGACTGGCACAAAAGGAAAAACGAAAACCTTCTAAAAGAAAACGCAAAGCCCCACTTGAACATCTGAAAGAAGCGCGAGAACGTCACGCAGCATGTGAACTGGCTAAAGATCCAAACATAACATGCGCGGAGCTGGCTGAGATACTTGAGTGTCACAAATCAACGGTCGTAAGATTGAAAGCATGGAAGAACCGGAACATATTGTCCTCTGAACGTCCCGAAGGAGTAGTGACCCACCAAAAAGACGATTCTTACATTGTCGACGGCGTAGCAGAAGCAGAACGAGAGAATTAGTTGCAGCGGTTGCACAGTTGCACAGTGCAACTATGCTTTGCAACTGCAGTAGAAATATTTCCCTTCCGTAACCTATTAGAAAACAAGCATCTATAAATCTTCCCCAACTGAGACGGTGTGCGCTTTTGCAACCACAGCCATATAAGTATGAGACGCCGAAAAGGTTTATCAGTAGTTGACGTTGAATATCGAAGGGCGCTCCAGCCGGAACTAAAGAATGCCATACATAATGGGGAGCCTGAAAGGGCAGCGGCTTTTGCGAAAGCGTTGGCTAAACTGCGCCGGAAAGAGCTTGCGGTAAAGGGGCAAGATGTCGAAAAAACTTAATACACCCTATACATCATTATTGCCAGCCCTCAGCACCGAGGAACAAGAAAGTCTTCGCCTTAGCATTAAGGCCGATGGTGTCCGCGATCCGATAATTATTGACGAAGTCGGTAACATCCTGGACGGCCATCATCGTTACAAGTTCTGTCCAACAGCAGCGACACGGACAATCCGAGGCTTAACTGATGCTGAAAAGCAGGC
>Ga0209427_10001189_pt1 | contig 29646 bp, 21 predicted proteins | sample DeeMarSWOR136_30_FD_187465 | JGI IMG/M metagenome (GOLD analysis project Ga0209427, IMG submission 187465) | Marine sediment microbial communities from White Oak River estuary, North Carolina - WOR-1-36_30 (SPAdes) (version 2) | ecosystem: Environmental > Aquatic > Marine > Intertidal zone >...
CGGCCCCATCAGGATTATGATTTTTCTAAATGCCTCGGAGTGAATCTTCCAGCCGAATCTTATTGAAACACCGGCGGAGCGCAGCGGTGGAAGCTGTATTGCTATCTGTACAAGACCTGCGATAAGTACCGCAAAGGCTACATAGAAAACCTGCTGCCGGGCCTTGATTTTGAAGGCCCAGCCGGTCAGCAGTATGCAGGAAATGATACAAATGTTGAGCACTATTGGCGCGGCGGCTGGTGTGGCAAAATGCCTGTGCACATGGAGAATTCCTGCCAGTATCGCGACCATACAGACGAAAAGCATATACGGCAGCATAATTGAGCTTAAGGACAAAACCAGCTTTGTATCGCCGGTGGAACTAAAGAATTTATAATAACCCCAGATTATCCCCTGGCCTATTAAAACCAGCGCCGCCAATATTACAAATAGAAAAGTTACTACCGTGTTGACCAGTTGTTTTGCCTGCTGCGGGTCCTTATGAAGTTCTTCACTGTATATGGGAATCAATGAGGCCGCGGCTGCCCCTTCACCGAATAATCTCCTGGCGAGATTAGGGATTTTGAAGGCGATGGTCCAGGCATCGAACAGGTTATTTGCCCCGAAGAAATGACTGTATACGACGTCACGGACGAATCCGAATACTCTGCTGACGGCCGTAAGAGAGGCAATTTGTCTGAATCCTTTTATCATTGTTTTGCCTGCTGCCGGTATCCCATTTCAGAAGGGCATTACGTTTATCTTGCCAGGTGGAGAGGTCGTCGCCGTCCGACATTATTTAATAATCCGACGGCAGCCATACTGACCAACAGGCTTGAACCGCCATAGCTTACGAATGGTAAGGTCAGGCCCGTTATCGGCATCAGTCCGACCGTCATGCTCACGTTTACGATAACCTCAACAACAAACATTGCCACAATGCCTACCACAAGCAATCTGCCGAAGGGATCCGTATTGTGTGTTGCTATTTTCAATCCGCAACCAACAATGACCCCGTAAAGGGCGAACAGGGCCAAGCAGCCCCAAAAACCCCATTGCTCTGCGATGATGGCAAAAATGAAGTCGTTGTGCCTTGCGTCAAGAAAATCGTATTTGACGAATGGTCCCCGCCGAAACCCGTACCCTTTGGCACCACCGGATGCGACTGCATATTTTGAGCGAATCAGTTGATAACCCCAATCGCTTTTCCACAGCTTTTCACTGAATTTTGTTCCGACAAGAATCTTTCCCAGCGTCGGGTGCAGCTCTGCCTTTTGTCGAACCCAGCTACTTTGCAGCAGAACGCTGCTTATTCTGGTTCGCTGGTAATCCTGCATCTTAAACCACAAAAGCGGGCTGACCAGGATCGCCATACATACTATTATCAGCAGGTGCTTGACCTTAGCACCGGCCACGAAAAGCATAGAAAATAAGATCGGCATCATGAGCATCACGGTGCCCAGGTCCGGCTCCAAAAGGATTAGTACCATCGGCAGCACAGTAAGAATAAAGGGGCCGATTAAGGCGCGGAAATTTTCGTAATTACTCTGAAATCGCAGATACCATGCAAGCGCCAGGATGTATGCCAGCTTGCAGATTTCCGATGGTTGCAGGGAGATAGATTGTCCTGCCAATGATAATTGTATCCATCTTCTTGTCCCCCTTCTGAGAGGCATGGTGATTAAATTCCCGATGCGAATATCTACAAACTTGTTAAGCAGTAATGCGCCCAATAGCAGCAGCACAAAGGCGTATATCCAATAGCTTACCTCACCTAAGCGGCGGTAATTTACGATGTTGACCGTTATGAAGGCAGTGAACGCTATCACAGCGAAAATAACCTGTTTTGTCCAGAAGTTTGTCAAGTCTTCGGTTTGGCTTGCCGGGCTGGGATCGGCCGGGTGGCCTACCGAGTAAATAGTGGCGATTCCGATGGCAATAAGGGCCAAAGTGGCTGTCAGGAGACATAATCTTACGACTCTAAGATGTCCTTTTAGGAAAATGTTGTACATAATGGCAAAAATAACAGAATATTGTCAAAATTTCATATATGAACTGTGAAACCGCAAAAAATTTTTTTTCGCCTCAAAATGTCAAGTATGAGCCGGTTTTTCACAAAAAAACCGCTAAAACAGGCATATATTGCCCAAATTAACAAATGAGGGCATTTATCTCCCTTTCTTTTTATCCTGATTTTGTGCAATTTTTCTTAAATGAAAATTTTTTTGTTTTTTTGGGATTTTTCTCTTGATTCGGACGGGCAATTATGGTATTTTACATTTAATCTTCACCAATAATAACCTGTGCGTATAGTAGTATTTAGCACACACTTTTAGCCTATTGGCTAGAAAGGAGGGTGCGAAGGAAAAAATAATGAGTATTTTTTCTAGCCGGCATCACCTGCCGACCGGCTAACTTTGTTCACTATCCATGTTTAAGCAGAGGATTTTGAACAAGTTTACAGAACAGATTTTATTTGGCAGGAAAGAAAAGACCAAGATTAAGATGTGGAGTGTGTAGCTTCACGAAGAAGAAAAGAAAGGAAGGTTAATTATGAAAAAGATTTTGCTTGTGTTGGCAGCACTTGTGTTTGCTTCTCCGGCGCTGGCAGACGTGAACATTACGGCTGCTCAGGTTGGGGAAACAAACGAGGTTATTATCAGCTTTACAAGCGATGAGACGAACCTCGTCCGTGCCTTTGGTATTAATGTTACGCTCGATAACGATGCAAATGTGATATCGGCTACCGGGCTGAGTGCAGGCTACTGGGTATATCCCGGCACGATTGTAATTGCCGCAGACGGCACGATTACCAACGCTGGTTCCATCGCCGCTGAATATGACGACCTGCCGAGCGATACCCTGCCCGGCCCGCCTGATGGTAACGGTGTCACTCTCGAGTGCGCTTCACTGTATGCTCCTGTCGGTCCCGGCTCACCGAACGCACCGGATCAATCCGGTGACCTCGCTTCGATCATTCTCAACAAGAGTTGTACATTGTGCATCTCAGCGAATGTATCACGTGCCGGCGCCACAGGTGTGGTTATGGAAAATCCCGATGAGGTTGTTACGGTGAATTATTCCACATGCATTTATGTGAACATTCCGGATGAAGAGGAATGTATGAAGACGACACACCCTGCTTATGCCGATTGGGAAACCTGGGGCAAGCCGAAATGCTGGTGCTATGCCAAGCAGTGCCGCGGTGATATCAACGGTGCGCCGTTCCTCGGCAAACCGGTGACTGGTGCCGACCTGATTATCTTCAAGGCTGCGTTTAATAAGTCAGACGGAGATTTGGCAGGTGTTACGGACGGTATTTGTGCCGACCTCAACATGGCGCCGTTCCTCGGCAAACGGGTAACCGGTGCCGACCTGATTATCTTCAAGGAGTACTTCAACGATGCGGACGGAGATGTGCCGATATGTGACCAGACGCATATAAACTTCTGGGAAACACCGTAACCGAAGATAAAATGGTGTAAAGTTATTTGTGAAAATTTTAGTTAAAATGTAGTTTCTTTGAAAGGAGACTGTGATGAAGAAGTTATTAGTTTTAATGTTGGTTCTTGGGATGGCCGCGTCTGCACATGCAGCATTGGGAGATTTGACCCTAATAGCTGATGCTGATTTGCTCGGCGTGACTGTGGAAGGTACCATGGCGGCCACTGATGCTGAAGTTTTCTACATATTATTAGTGAGCGATGGTGCTATAGGTCAGTTGGATGCAACGGCCCTTGGTGCTGCAGCACCGAGTATGGCTGATTATGCCGCAGATTCTTCTGCCTGGGCAGGCGTGATTCCGTTCACCTCGGGCTACGCAGGCGGGTCCTGGGTTATGGCGTCCGCGCCCGGTGAAGTTTTTAAGACAGGTGTTTATTTGGCTAACGATGTGTCTTACACCGGTCAGGCTACGGTTGAGGCTTGGTATTTCGAAGAAGGCACGGGCGCTACGGGTTTCATTAACAGCGTCCTGCTTCCCGAGCCGATGACAGTGGCTTTGTTGGGTCTTGGCGGACTGTTTATTCTGCGCCGTCGCAAGTAAGACGAGGTCAAAACTTCGTAATGAGAGAGGCAAGTCTTTTGACTTGCCTCTTTTTTTATGTTTATTTAGGCGCAGATTATGTTATAATTATTTAGATGCAGGTTTCGCCGCTTACGCAGATTGCACGAAAATGTAAAAAGACTTCAGGAAAAAACTTATGGACAAAAAGTCCCAGGAGTGGTTAAAACAGGCTGATTACGATATGGATACCGCAGAATTTATGTTCAATGGCCGCAGGTTTTTTTATACAGTCTTTATGTGCCATCTATCTGTAGAAAAGGCGATGAAGGGTCTCTACCAGAAGAGATTAAAACAGACACCGCCCAAGACTCATAATCTCGTTCATTTGCTTAATAAGATGGGTATTAAGCCGGCAGGTCCTCCCGGAAGATTTATCATAAAACTCAATGAAGCCAATATTGTTACCAGATATCCTGAGGATATAGATAAATTGCAAAAGGACTATACGGAAGTTATTGTGAAAGATATTCTTATTAAGAGTAAGGAACTATTGCAATGGATAAAAGAGCAGTTTTAGAGATTATATCGGCTTTCAGAGGGGCAATTGAGTCTGAGGGAATAAAATTAAATAAACTGGTACTTTTCGGCTCTTATGCCACGGGCAGATACCAACAAGATAGCGATATAGATGTAGTGGTTATCTCTAAGGACTTCAACGATAAAAATTATTGGGAAAGAATAGATATACTTTCCAGTGCCATTTACCAGATATTTCAGCCGATAGAAGCTGTAGCTATGACCCCTGAGGAATGGGAAAGCGCAGACTCTCTGATTGTTGATTATGCTAAAGGCGGCGAAGTGGTTTATGGATAAATGGGGAATAGAATATTATGAAGCAGTTAGTGATTTTGGCCGGATTTGCCGTTGTTCTGGCTGTGCTTGTGGGCTGCCAGGATGACAATAAAGTCATCGGTGTAAAGATTGACGGCGGTGGCTTTCCCGAATTCCTGGCGGGCACGTGGAAGGCCGACAAGTATGATTGGCAAATCAGATTTGAAAGCGATGGCAGGATTTCATCAATAGTCCACCATATATGGGCCCTGCCAATAGACATTGATGAAGGTGGATATTATGTCGAAGGACCGGACGAGGGTACATACGCTCTATTCGCAATAGGACCGTGTGAAGCCGAATATGATAAAAGAACGCGTGAATTAAACGTAGAGATTATCCTCGAACATTATAGTATAAAACTTCCGCAAGGGTCATTGGAAGGTAGAAGCCACGATTACTTTAAAGGATCTGTGTCCGAGGATGGCAAAACCTGGAATGCAGGCTGGAAGAATTACGTCTGGCTTGATGGAGCAACCCCGCCTGATGCTAACCAGATAGAAGCCAATCCTGTGCCGCTGGTCTTTACCAAAATCGACGCCAAATAGTTGGGGGGCAGGAGATTACCTGAAAGTCTCATCTAACTCTGGGCCTTAACCTATGTCACCTATGTTGATTTGCAACATATAGATCGTCAGATTTGATGTTTTAAAACGCTTGTTGTTCGGTTCGTGTGATGATTTCGTTCTGCAGGTCCCGGCCTACATCCACGAAGTAATCACTATACCCGGCGACCCTTACGATAAGGTCTCGATGCTGCTGTGGTCTTTGCTGGGCTTTACGAAGTGTTTCGGCCCCAATGACGTTGAATTGTACATGATGGCCGTCGAGTTTAAAGTATGCCCTTATCAGGTGGACAAGCTTATCGAGGCCGTCGCCGGCGAGCACCTGTGGATTGAATTTCATATTCAGCAGTGTTCCACCGGTGCGGGCGTGGTCGATCCTGGCCGCCGATTTGATAACTGCGGTGGGGCCCATGGTGTCGCAGCCCTGGCTAGGTGAAATGCCCTCGGAGACCGGTTCGCCGGCTTTTCTGCCGTTGGGAAGCGCACCGACTACGGAGCCGAAGTAAATATGTACCGTAGTGGGCAGCAGGTTTACACGATACTTTCCACCCTTTGTGTTGGGGCGTCCATTGAGCAGTTCGTAGTAGGCGTAGAAAACTTCTTCCGTGATGCTGTCTGTGTAATCGTCGTCATTTCCGTACTTGGGTGTGTGATTGAGCAACGTATGATGCAGACGTTCGTGGCCCTCAAAGTTAGCCTGAGTAGCGTTTATTAACTCATCCATTGTGACGCTTTGCTTATCGAAGACGTGGTATTTGACAGCCGCCAGCGCATCGGTAACAGTGCCAATACCAACGCCCTGGATGTAGGTCGGGTTGTACCTTGGGCCGCCGTTGTGATAATCCAATCCACGGGCGATGCAGTCGTCCATCAGAATCGACATGAACGGGGCCGGCATATAATCAGCAAAGAGCCGTTCGATGACATTGTTGGCTTTGATTTTCAGGTCAATAAAATAACGTAGCTGTTCCTTGTAGGCATCGAACAGTTGCTGATAAGAGGTAAATTCGCGGGGGTCGCCGGTTTGAGGGCCAAGCTGTGTGCCTGAACTGGGGTCGATGCCGTTGTTGCAGGCCAGTTCGAGAATCTTGGGCCAATTTATGTAGCCGGTGAGTGTGCAGCTTTCCTTTCCGAACGAGCTGATGGTTACACAGCCGCTCGGCCCGCCTGTACGGGCGTCTGTGAGGCTCTTACCATCCTGTAGCATTTCCTGGATGATGACGTCCGTGTTGAACACCGACGGCTGACCGAAGCCAGTGCGGATGACCTCGCAGGCCCGCCGAAGGAGCCGGTCGGGATTTTTCTTGCTAATTTGAATACAGGAGCTGGGCTGGGGAAGACGCATCTCTTCGACCACATCAAGAATCAAATACGAAATATCGTTGACGGCGTCGGCCCCGTTTGTCGGTTTTACTCCGCCGACGTTGATAAGTGCGAAATCGGTGTAGGTTCCGCTTTGTTCCTCGGTGATTCCGACTTTGGGCGGGGCGGGCTGATTGTTAAATTTTATCCAGAAGCACTGCAGCAGTTCTCTGGCCTTTTCGGGTGTTAAGGTCCCTTCTTCCAGGCCCTTTTCATAAAACGGCAGCAGGTGCTGGTCAAGGCGGCCCGGATTGAATGAATCCCATGTGTTCAGCTCTGTAATCACGGAAAGGTGTACGAACCAGTATGCTTGAAGCGCTTCCCAGAAGTTACGCGGCGCGTTGGCCGGCACGTGCGAGCAGACCTCAGCGATTTGTTTCAGTTCCTTTCGGCGAGCAGGATTAATCTCCTTTTGCGCCAGTTCCATCGCCTTGTCGGCGTGTCGCTTGGCAAAGGTGATCACAGTATCGGCGCAGATTTCCATTGCCTGGTATTCCTGGTCTTTTTCGTTGGCATCTGGATCGCTGGAAAAGTCAAGTTTCTTTCGGTTTTCGGAAATTTCACGTTTGAAGTCGAGCATACCCTTATAGTAAATCTTGTCGTCAAGGATGGCATGGCCGGGAGCACGCTGCTCCATAAACTCGGTGAATACGCCCGCGTTAAATGCCTGATGCCAATTTTGGTCCATCGCACTAAAGACTTTTTCCCGCATTGTTTTGCCGGTCCAGAAGGGGATGATTTTTTCCTTGTAAATTTTTCTAACGTCTTCTGAGACGACAAATGATGTTTTTTCCCTACTGCTGACTATGCGCAGGTCTTCGAGGCTGTGACAACATAGCTCGGGATAAGTCGGTGTGGCCTTTGGGGCTGTGCCGCGTTCTCCCACGATGAGTTCGCCTTCGCTGATACAGATAGTTTTGTTTTCCATAAGGTGCTTGAATGAGAGGGCACGGCAGAGAGGAGCAGAAACACGGGCGGGAATATCACTTTTGTAAAAATCGGTCATAAGCTCCGCACGTTCGGTGGAGATATACGGTTTCGTATCAACACTTTGTTTCCGCAGTTTTGCCACTCTTTCGTTCATCGTCGTTAACCGCCTATTTTGACTTGCAATCCGTAATTGTTAAGAGTCGAGGCAATCGAGCTCATTGTTTCCCCGTCGGGAGTTTGGGCCTGCATGAGTTTGTTTACAGGCGAGAGTCGAGAGGATTTTTCCAATCCGCCGCGATTGTAGGGTAAGATATCTATACCGCTGAGACATGGCAGTGACGCAGCAAATTTGCCCATCGCCTGAATGTTTGCCTTATCGTCGTTAAAACCGGGAATGACCGGGATTCTGATTATGATTTCTTTGCCGGCTTCCGAGAGACGCTTAATATTATCCAGTATCAGATTATTTCCCACGCCGGTAAAACGTTTGTGGATATCGTTGTCCATGTGTTTGAGGTCGCAAAGAAATAAATCGGTTTTATCGGCTATTTTTTCCATAATCTGTGGTTCTGCGTAACAGCTTGTGTCCACGGCCGTGTGTATCTGCTGTGCCCTGCACTGGTTCAACAATGCAAGAAGGAACTGAGGCTGCATCAACGGTTCGCCTCCTGAGAACGTGACACCGCCGCCTGACTGGTCGTAAAAGACAATATCTTTTTCGACTTCAGCCATGACCTCACCGACTGTTGTCAGGCGCCCGATGATTTCCCTCGCACCGGCCACACAAGCATCTACGCATTCGCCGCAGAGATTGCATTTATGTGCGTCCGTTGAAGGGTAGTCTGCGGTAAACGTAATGGCCTGGCGGGTACATACCTCTACGCACTTGCCACACCCGATACACCTTCCAATTCGAAAACCAAGTTCCGGATGTATCTGCCAACTTTCGGGATTCTGGCACCATTGACAATGTAATGGACAGCCTTTCAAGAACACAGTCGTGCGGATGCCTGGGCCGTCGTGTATGGCGTACTTCTTGATATCGAATACGAATCCGGTCGTCTGGAGTTTGGATTGCCTGGTTCGTGGTACAGAAGAGGTCGGTTCCGAATCAGGTGTATTTAATATATCTGCCACAATCTATTCTCTTGCCGCTCTCTTTACCGATGAGTCTGTATTTTCCTAATAAACAGGAGAAAAATGCTCAAATGCATGAATTTTTCTCTAAATATTATACCAAATTTACCCTATAAATACAATATTATTGGCTGTTTGTTCGCATTGCTTTTATCCATAATGGCCAAAGTCGCAAGGTTAACTTTATCATATTTTGCAATTGTTTCTAAATGAAGAGGCTTACACAGATGCATGCGGTATAAATTAGAGGGCCATGAGTAATTTCTAATCGTAGATTTTTCTCAGAGATAAGAATAAAAGGTGGCTTTATTATTTTATCCATGTCAAATCGCTGACAGCCATTTTCACGGTGGAATGTCGCTTTGAATTTATACCGACCATGACCGCCTTAATTTTCTCCGGAGTCAACCGACCGTCCGGGTCGCGAGGTGACGAGGATTGCCATAGTCTGTTGTTGAACATGGCCCTGATTCGCTGCGCTTGTCGCACACCGGCTTTAAAATTGGTTTCAACCGCATAACGCGTGTCACTTTCCTCAACGAACTGGACTCGGACGGTACCTTCGCCTTCGAGCAATTGGACGGTCAAGGCCAGGCCTCGAAATGAGCCGTCCGGAATCTCCTTATCTTGTAATTTTAATATTGGATAACACCATGGATCAGAGTCTGCAAACTGCATCTTAAACAAGGTGCCTTTGGGCGAATGTGGGTGATGGCTCATAGACGCACCGGACACGATATTGTCCCGCCAGTTGCCAGCCTCATCGCCGGAGGTTATGGGAATCGTATTGGCCAGATTGATGCTCACCACAGGTGAACAAAGCGTGACACACTGCCCGTCTATCAGCACCCGTGAAAGGGCTACGAGTTCTAATTTTGAAGCAGAGCTTATTTCCGGGTGTTTGACTTCGATGCGATGAAACTTTTCTGATTTTTCGTATGTAACGGGGCTTTCATAAAGAAAATGTTTACTATGAACTTCCTTATTATCTTTCTTTTGAAGGGAGGCATCCCAATCTTTAAACCGATATAGCACTTGAGAAGCGCCTGAAGGAGTCGCAGTTTTCCATGTAACCTGAGCTGTATTGAATTCCGGCTGGACAGTTACGATTAAGTTTTTGAAGCCTTTGTCCGGAGTCAGAAGCCTATCATCATCGACCAATCGTTTCGTAGGCCAGGGAACCTCATAAAGCTCTACGCTGTCCCAGTTCATCTCGTAGATGGGTTTTTCAGCAGGTCTCTGTATTGGTGAACAGTACAGAATCGCGGTAATTATTTCTGATTTGGCCTCGGCCGTTACCTCAAATTTACCCCACTTATAGTAATCATGGTAATCAGACCAGACGGTGGTTTCGGCAATATCCAGTCCTTCATATTTGTCGGTTTTCGAGTCATCGCCTACACCTTCATCGTATTTACCAGCTGGGTGTTTACTGACATCGACGGAGAATTGCTGTGCCAGCGTACCGCTTGGGTCGATCCCGATTCTTGCATTAGGCTCCGGGGCCATGTTAGGCTGAAAGAATCCATAAGCCGTCAAGCGATACATGTGACACGGCTCGACACCGCGGACATTTTGCAGAATCCCTCCTCGCCAGGCATAAGCCCACATGTGCAGGCGTACGTATTCTTTACCTGAGTGCGGCAGACGTTTACCGACTGCGTGTTCCGGCACATGTCCACCTCGTGTGAACCATTGATACCAATAGCTGGGTGACCAGCCACGAAATCGTTCATACCAGATGCCGTTCTCAAAATTTCCGTTTTTTAGCAGATTAGGGCCTATAGTGCCTGATTTTTCAGACTGAACAGCCGTTAAAGACGGCTTTACCGGAAATTCCGGTCTTTTGTATTTACTAAAATCACCTTCACAGTGCCAGATAGTCGTAGGTTCCTGGATAGGCTTCATAGGTAGCCCTTTCGGCAGCAGGTATCGGTCCAGACGCAAACGGTCTTTATAGACCCACAGCGTCATAGCGTCACAGTCGCCGTATTGACCGGCAGCCATACCGGCAGCGGTTATATAGGTAATTCCTTCTCGCTGCTCATAGCAATAGTGATGGTGGTCACCGGATAAGACCAGCTTAACATTATGGCGTCCTTTCAGTCCGTCGAAGTATTTGGCCAGGTCGTTTACTTCATGCTTGTGCTGCAGAACAATGGAAACGGAACTGTCGTCCGGTTGCAATATGAGATTGCGAATCCATTCTTTCTGCTCTTTAGTGTAATAAGTATCGCAAACAATAAAGCGAATTCCGCCTCTTTTGAAGACATAATGATAGGGCGGATCGGGATGCTGCCAATGTGCCGGTTTCTTATTGGCCGTAATTTGCCAGGCAGGATGATTGACTACTTCGGGATTCCAGGTCGGCCAGAGAGGACCGCTTGTATTTTCAGGTACGCTGTTATGGTAGTAGCCGTGTCCTTCGGCTTTAAGACCAGTATCCAATCGATATATACCTTGTGTTGCAGCCTTGCGTAAGTGGTATTTTAGCAAGCCATTTTGTAAATCATGATTGCCGGGCGCCAGATGAAATTCGACAGGGGGCATCTCGACACGCTGCATATTGACGGCATCCTTCCATGCACATCGGTTAGCCCATTCGAACCTTGTGTCACCCGTATGAATTACGATTTTTGGTTTATTCGCACTGAGCCGGGCACACAGAGTAGTAATCCATTCGCAGTCAGGTGTCTGTGTATCAGTAATCCAGGCTACGTTCCACAGTGGTTTATCATCTTGTGTTTCCGGCTGGGCATAGACTGCTAAGCAAATGCCTAAAGTGAAAAACGTTAGGATTATTGCTCTTGGTAATAATCGATAACACCATCTCATGTCAAAATCCTCCTTACCTGGAATTTGTCACGTTGGCTGCGTATAAATACTTTACAGGATTTTTTGTGCCAATGCAACCAAAGATGTGATCGCAAAATATGCAATGTGAGTGAAACTGATACTGACAAGCTTAATCTTGAGCTTGTCAGCAAGCTTATTTACCGCTCTATCAAGAGTAATCTCAAGATGACCTGTGGAAAAGACAGGAACATGATATTTATTTTAAGGGGCTTATACAGGTTGTGATGTTTTTTGCGGTTAAGGCTTAGCCTCTTTTTCTTATCAAAAGCGTTGTGCCGAGACCAAGAACTAAAAGAGTCGCCGGCTCTGGTACGGCAAGATAATTAAATGTACTGACAGCAAACTGGGGATTATCCGCCGTGTAGAAACGTTCCTCGTATGTGTCAACCCATGACCATAGTGTAGAATCGCCAAGTGCTACTACCCTACCCTGACCATATTCTGCTACTGCAGCTATATCTTTATCGGTAACTTCCTGCCAGGCGACAGGGAAAGCCGGGCTTTTAGCAGACAATTCTGCTGCAGCGTACATAAATATCTCATCAACTCCATCAAAAATAGGATGGTTAGTATGTCCTGAGGTAAAAATACCGTAAGGGCTTAAATCAGAGAGGCCAAGTGTGATGCCGAATTCGGATGCTACAGGTTGGATATTGACATTTGGTGCGGCCAGCCGGTCTCCCATAATAAGCAAACCGCCGCCATCGTTGACAAAATCGAGTATACGGTCAACCTCTGTGGATGTGTAGCTGCTGGAAAAGGCGCTCGTAAGGCATACAACTATAACATCGTAACCGGCGGGATCATCGGTGAGAAATCCATTAGAAGTAATATCTACTGTAAAGTTATTATTGCTTAGATGTTCAGCCAGCGTTTGATAGTATCCATTTTGACTCGGCTGGTAACCATCACCACCAAATGTGCCGGAGACATAAACACCGTGAGAAGTGTCCCACAAGACGGTATAGGAAAACAGGGATGAAGGAGTAAGCAAAACAAATAAAATCAAAATTAAGCTGATTTGTATTAATTTGCCGCCCGGGATTTTAAAAGATGTGGTGATCTTATGGTTCAGAAATTGAGCAGGCGATTCATTGAAATAAATCAGCCTGTTTTTTTGATGACTGAAAACCATATAATCCCACCCCCTTTATAAAGTACGAAAGAAACGAGGGACAGCACAGCAACAATTACAATATTGCAGAAGCCCACTTAACTAAAACTAAATTATGACCCTCCTTGTTTAGATACGGTGCAATCCGCACCTTATAAATTTTCATTCTACTGTAAAATATTATTATAGCAATTTTTATTCTCTTTGTCAAGAGTCTCGGCATAGAAAAGGGGGGGGCAATGCAAGTGACGGCCTGCTCCGCATCCTCAAACAGCGATAGCAGAATCGGATTTTGAATGAATATAACCGCTTATATTCAAGGTACTTATGGAAATATGAGTAGAGGCTTCGCTCATTAAATCATTTAACATCCGATAAAGTCGGCGAGCGGTAGGAGATTGGTTTCCGCAAATATATCATATCTTCTTCTCAAGCAGAAATGATACGTCTTTTACATCATCACCACGCTTAATTATCATCGTGATATTACGTTTGTCCCCGGACATTAAAAGCCGTCGCATGTCATATATGTTATATGTGTTTACATCTTTGTCATCGATTTTAACTATGATATCTTTGGACCTAATCCCTGCTTTCTGCGCGGGGCTGTCCTCATCAACTGAATAGACTACCGTCTGGTTTGAAATGCGAAGAAGGTGCAGGCCGCTCATATCGGTTTCATCACCTTTTTTAAACTCTTTGCCTTTTCTAAGATACATCCTGCTGTTGGGGAAATCTAAGGTGACTGTATGGCGGGACATGAATAACAGGCCGAGGTGAGACCAATTGTCTTCGCTGAAGATAAGCTTTTCATACTCGAATGAGCCGACAGAGAGGCTGTCAATGCGAACTTCCCTTTTTTGCATTACGCCGGATGCTGTTGCAGTTAGTATTTCAGAAGTTGTTAATTCCTTTTCTGAGATAATTCGTTTGAATATGTCGCTTCCCAAGCCCCCAGAGCTGTTTGAGCCGGTATCGATAATGAAATCAACATTGATACTTTTAAGAACGTCACCTGTAATATGAGGCCAACCCAGCGAATCATGTCTTATTAGTAATTCTATCCCCCAGTCGGCATGTTGTTTCTCCTTTGGCTGGAGAAACGAAAGTGTACCTTTATCAAAATCTATTTGAATTACATATCTCCTTAAGAAGTTCATGCCTATAATACCGCTAATTTTCCTGCCGTCTATCAGGCTGAGCATTTTAAGGTCAAGACAGCTTACCTGTCCGGAATCCTGGAGATTGAGGGGGCCAAGAAAGGCTTTGGGTGCATCAAAAAGCTCGGCTGTGATTGGAGTTCCATGTGTTAATGCTTTTTCGATTTTCTTAACCTCTCCCAACTCGTTTCTTAATGAAGTGTCAAAAGCCGTATGCGAGCTGCCCGTGTCGAGCACAAATAGAAGCTCTTTGTCTTTGAACTTAACAGGCAGGAGTATTGGATCTCCGGTCTTTGCGATTTTAAATTCCGCTAAGATTTTGCGCTCGGCAGAGCCGTCAGATGTGTTTTTAGGCTCATCCGAACAGCCGCCGGCGAGAAATAAAACCGAAAATGACAGCAACAGGACGACTTTGCAAAATTTGCCTAAATACATGCTCTTACAGCCTTTTACCAATATCTTGGAATGAAAAAAATGTTATCTATTTGTTCCGAGATTTTTTCGTCTTTTCATACTTGTGTAAATCGAATATCAAAATGCCTCTTCCTACGCCGGCCGGGTCGCCTCTTTTGGCAAATTGAAACGCCATATACCGTCCATCGTCGCTCACTACCGGGTTGGAGGCCTTATAACCACCATAGTTGCCGAAAAATGTGAGTCGTTCCGTCTTACCTGAGCCGTCTAAAGCCAGCTTGTAGATGTCGACATGCTGTGAACCCTTGGGATTGTGCTTATCGCATTCGACCAGCGTGTGTTTGCCGTCGGGGAAGATACCTTCCGGCTCGTCATATTGTTTCGGGGCCTTTGAATAATTTATCACCTTACCGGTTTCGATATCCAGGCCGGCAACCTCCGTGCCCTGGTATCCATAGGCACTGAATATTAGCTCCTTTTCATCGGGCGGTCGAAAGTTCTGTGTTTCAAGACCCGTCTTGAACGGCATATCCCTCTTGTCGAGAATCTTCTTTTTATTTGCCGTTTTTGGGACATCTTCTTCGTAAACTATATCCGCCATATAGAATGCTCCGCCCTGCGTCCATGCGATTTTCATACGCCTTCGCGAGACCGCCGGGCCTTCGGAGCACTTCTCGCCCAGAGGGACGGGGGGCCTCGAAAGGTCCTTTTTCAACACCCACAGTTCGGCGTTCTTTTCACTCCGGCTTGCCCACGGGTCCTTTGCGTCGAATTGCCGGGCTCCCGAAAGCAGAATGTCACCGTTAGCCAGATACAATGCCCGCGTGTACCCCTCGTGAAAGTAATGATGTGTTATCGGCCGGATAATCTTTGTCTTAAGCTCCACTTCATACACGTCACCAAAAGTTCTCTCGATAAACAAAATGCGTTTGCCGTCGTGTGACCAGTCCGCCCTCTGGCCGAAATGCGTTACACGCTTTATATGCTCCGGCAGCTCATCCAAAGGCGATTTACCCTTAATGCCTTGTAACTTGACTGTACAGCATATTAAAAAAATTCCCGCCAAAACTACCAACATAAATTTATTTCTTATGTTCCACATAATTATTTCCTGTCTGCGTTTCTTTTGTTTTTTTAGCTATTGATAAGTTCGTCCTAAGTATTCGACAATAACTTTTCTTACTTCGAGCGGATTTATCAGCCCGAGGTGGCGATATAAAACTTCTCCTCCCGGCTTGACCAGAATCGTATATGGAATTCCACCCGGCGAATATATATCCACTGCTGACATAAGCTCATATTTGTCTTCCGAATTAAAGAGGTAATTTTTAGTGGATGCCTGTTTCTTTTTCAGGAATGAGAGGACAGCGTCTTTTCTGTCGGGTGAATCGCCGCTGAGAGTAATCATTTCAAAATCCCGGCCTCGATACATCCGGTTGATTGTAACAAGCTCATCAAATTCCACTACACACGGCCCGCACCAGGTCGCCCAAACGTTGAACAATCGCAGTTTTCCTGAGTCATTTTTTACAAGTTTTCTTATCCCGTCAGCATCTATCATTTCCACGCTGACAGGCTCCTTCGCCCATTTCTCGAAGGCCTTTTTAACGGAATCCCGTTTGTCCGACCACTTGATGGAACAGCCGAATGTTCGGGTTTTTTGAACTGGTACTTCCTTTCCTGCTAACAATGCCTCAATTGCATTACGGGTATCATGGGATTTGACACGTTTTGGCTTTTCGGAATCGTCGATTCGGCCGACGTAGCGTAGCTTCCGTTCTTTGTCGAAGATGAAAACGTGCGGTGTTGATACCGGACCATAAGCGCGGGACACTTTTTGTTTGTCTCCATCGTAGAGGTAGGAAAAATTAAATTTTTTGTCCTTAGCGCGGAATTTCATTTCTTCGAACGAATCGCTCACGTCCGAATAGCCCAGCTCGTCCAGACGAACGGCTTTAGGGTCGTTGGGTGAAATAGCCACGACGGCAACACCATTGTTTTTGTAACGGGTTGTTAGCTTTTTAATTCGCTCTTCGTATGCCTGGGCGGTAGGGCAGTGGTTACAGGTGAAAATGACGACGAGAATATCGGCCTTGTTAAAACTGGCAAGTTTGTAATATTTTCCATCTACGCCGGGAAGATTAAAATCGGGTGCTATAGCTCCAATATCCAGTGTCTTCGGCATTTTAGTTGCTGATAAACCTAAACTTGCTGTGAACAGAATTAATACTGCTACCAGGATGTTTTGTCTACATTTACTCATTATTGGATCTCCTGTTTTCTTAATTTAATTTTGTTTCATTTCTGTGAATCTACTTTTTCCACCAGCCTGTTGACTCGATCCTATCAAATTCAGTTTTTATATCCGTTCCCTCATAAAAAGACAGCCAGCCGTGCAGCCGGTGCGTCTTACCCGGCTCTAAATCGGGAAACTTCGGGTCCGAATGAAAGCATGGACACTTTTCGTTGGCCCAGGGATTGTTACAATTCTCCCATGCAGTAATTATCCATTTCCTGCCGTCACTGGATCGGCAGGCCACATAAGGATTTGTTAATACCTTGTTGTCGTTCGTCTGCTGATCAAAGCCGGCCGCCATCTTCGGCATCACACAGTTCTGCACACGCAAATCGCTGAGCTTTTGGTCTGTGCCGTTTTTCAGCCATAATTCCATACGCACAGCTTCTTTTGTGGGCTTTACATACGCACCGAAGGCGATTCCGTTCGGCAGCTTTCTTTCGATATCGAGCGTTCCATCAGGATGTCGGTTCCACTCCAGCTTTGGCAGTTCAATACCCTTTGTTGTCCAAATTGTGTCAATGTGTGTATGGGCCAGATACGTCAGCCCTAAATTCGACCAGATGGCCTCCGGCAAATCCACGACGACATAGCTGTTTGTGTCCCACGTCGTGAAAACGCTGAACTTTGTCTCTCGCTGTGGATCAATCGCGCCATCTAAGAAGCCAATTCTTGGATGACGTCCGCCAGGATATGGCAGCACCAGTAGCGGCGCATCCGCTGTTCGCTTCGGTCGATTATCAGGCAGAATATTAAATTTCTTTAGCGCGGCCACTATTTCCTTCTCTGTAAGCCCCGTAGCGGCTTTTATCTCTTCATTCGTGAACCGGTGGTACCACACCATGTTTTCGAGCCAATACTTTAACTCTTCGTTATTGGCTGGTTTCCGAGCATTTTCTACAGTTGTGTCATTTTTAACGTCCCACTTTAATTCGCTAACTTCCTGCGGCTTAACAAATCTGACAGAACCGTCATTGAATAATACATTACACCCTTTCCCTTTGTGGTTTTCAAATGTCAAAATCTCTGGTCCGCCAAACTGATTCCAGCCACCTTTAGTCTCGAATAACAGCACTACATCGTTCGGTGAATTCGGCCCACAATGCGGATTAATCGCATAACTGCAGGGGCCCTTCTTGTCTCCAGGACACCTCAAACTGCTTTCATTAACGTACCCACCATCTGTCAGTAAATCACACCATTTGTCTGTTGCTTGGAATCTTTCCCTGTTGTTATCGTAATATGTACGAATTGCAAATCCCAATTCATGGCACAAATTATGGCCACATATCGATCGGTTTCTCAATTGTGATTGCTTATTTATGTAGGGACCTATAATTGCTATCAATAAAAATGCCCACACTACAAGTGACAGCAAGATACCACTAATTGCCCATCCGCGTCCTACAAGACAACCTTTGCTCTCTTTGATTTGTTTCAGTGCTCGTCTTCCATACATAATGCCAAAGATTGGGGTGATGAACATAGCAAAAGCACCGAAACTCCCAATAATGAAAAAAGGCATAAATTTCAACATGAACAGACTTTCCTCTTCTCCAGAATATAAGAATCCGATTAACAACGCTGGTGATACGATAAGACAGTTCAATACTGGTATCATTACTGACTTTATAGCAAGCCCACTAGTTTTCTGTTCTCGCTTTTGTCCGTCATTTAAATTGCTCATTGTCTTTCTCTAAAAAGAACTTTCCGAAGAACGTTTATCAGAGTTTTGGGCTCAAAATAATTTTTTTGTAGTCGCAAATATGCTCTCCCCGGCTCAGGGATGCTAACTTTTGCTGATACATCTGCAAATAAAGTCTCCGTTTGTACACGTGCCTCTTTTGCGAATGAAAATACCACATTATGGCCGCTTGTGACAATGCTTTTTATATCCTGCCTGCTTGCGGCGATTCGAAGCTCGGCCAACTCCAGCAGCAGACCGACCTCATCCGGTAGAGGTCCATATACGTCGGTTAGCTCGTTGGTTATCTGTTTCAAGTCCTCGGTGCCTCTTGCGACAGCAATTTTACGATACATATCCATTCTGTGCCTGTCGGCAGGTATATAGTTTTTCGGGATATAAGTTGAAAATCCCAAATCGATAACGGCCGTTGGTATCGGTTCGACCGGCTCGTTTTTAAGTTTACGAACGGCATCGGCCAACAGTTCACAATACATTTGATAACCCACCGTCTGGATATGGCCTGACTGCTCAGGCCCTAATATATTTCCCGCTCCGCGAATCTCCAAGTCCCGCAAGGCAATTCTGAATCCAGCGCCTAAATGCGAATACTCTTCGATAGCCTTCAATCGTTTTGCAGCCAGTGGTGTTATCGACCTTGAGGCCGGCAGCAGCATGTACGCGTATGCCCTATGCTTATATCTACCCACTCTGCCGCGAAGCTGATGCAGTTCAGCGAGACCGAACCTGTCGGCATCGTTTATCAAAATCGTGTTTGCATTTGGAATATCCAGCCCGGATTCGATAATTGTCGAGCACACAAGGACATCAATAACACCCATCACAAAGTCAATCATCGTCTTTTCAAGTGCGCTTTTGGCCATTTGGCCGTGTGCGATAGTAACCTTTGCATCCGGAATCAGCTTTTGAATTTCCCATGCCTTTTTATCTATGGACCTGACCCTGTTATGCAGGAAGAACACCTGTCCCTGACGATTTAATTCACGAATAATGGCTTTTCGGATAAGGTCATTATTATATGCGGTAACGGATGTTACTATGCTTCGCCGGTCTAATGGCGGCGTCGAAAGCGAGCTTATATCGCGCAGGCCCAGCATCGACATGTGCAGTGTCCGCGGGATCGGTGTGGCAGTCATCGTCAGAACGTCGACATTGACTCGCAGCTTTTTCAGTTTCTCTTTATGCGCTACGCCGAATCGCTGCTCTTCGTCGATTATCAAAAGCCCTAAATCCCTGAAGCCGACGTCACCGCTTAGAAGCCGGTGAGTTCCTATCAGTATATCGACTTTGCCTTCCTTTGTTCGTTCGATTATATCTCTGGCCTGTTTTGTCGTTTTGAAGCGATTCAGTACCTCAATGCTTATTGGAAAATCTGCAAACCGCTCGTTGAAAGTCCTGCCGTGCTGCACACATAATACAGTGGTAGGCACTAAGATTGCCACCTGTTTTCCGTTCTCGACCGTTTTGAATGCCGCACGCATTGCAAGCTCAGTCTTGCCGTACCCAACGTCGCCGCAAAGCAATCTGTCCATCGCGACAGGTTCCTGCATATCTGTTTTGATTTGCTCGGCTGCTGTAGTCTGGTCCGGCGTCTCCTGATAAGGAAAAGACTGTTCAAACTCGGCCTGCCAGCTCGAATCCTCTCCATACGCAATTCCGCCGATTGCCTGGCGCTTCGCCTGCACCTCAAGCAGCTCGACGGCAAGGTCTCGAACGGAGGCGGCAACTTTGTCTTTCTGTTTCTGCCACCGTTTAGAGCCGACCTTGCTCAACTTCGGGCGTTTCGGACTTGTCCCTATATACTTTTGTACGAGAGCTATATTACTGACCGAGACGTGGACTTTCACGCCATCCGCATATCCAATGGTAAGGTATTCACTCTTGCCGCCCTTTTCCTGTATTGTTTGCACCTCGATGAACTTGCCTATACCATAGGAAGCGTGAACAACATAGTCACCGGGCTGTAAGTCGCTGAGAGTATCCACAGGTGACATTGCCCTGGCCGGCCTGCGTCTTCTTCTTAGCACATACTGGCCAAACAGCTCGTGATGACTTATGACTATCGTATTTAGCGAATTTATGACGAAGCCCTGATGGATAAATCCCAACAGCAGCTTAAAGTTGTTCGGTATTTTTTCGTTAATCTCTTTTACAATCTCGCCCACCCGCTTGATTTCAGCTTCAGCTTCGCAGTAAAGCAGCACTTTTTTGTTGTTTTTTGCCTCTGCAACCAGTTCCTCCAGGGCCTCTTTGTGTCCGGCCCATAAAGAAGTGGCTTTGTGCTGAAACGTCTGGACACTTTTTATATCCACCTTAAGGAAATCACCCGGTTCTGCCGTAGCAAACCTGTGTATGTGAAGTTGAGTGAATTTCGCTGCGGCTTCATAGATATCGGTCCAGCTATAAAGACGGCCTGTATCTTCGGTGCGTTCCAGGAACAGCTTTGCGACTTCTTCGCAGTCAGTGGGTTCTTCAAGAATTATTATACAATCCTGCGGCAGGATATTTACAAATAACTCCCTTTCTTCCCGCGTAGTCCCGCACACAACCGAAACGATATTAATGCTTTCTATTTGTTCGGTTGAAAGCTGTGTATCCAGATTGATTTCACGGATACTCTCTACGGTATCACCGAAAAATTCAATCCTAATCGCTTGAGCGTTTTGTGAAGGTGTGTTTGCCGGTTCTTTGTCCGATAGCACATTGTCGACAGTCAGCGGTGCGTAAATATCGACAATTCCTCCGCGACGGGCAAATTGGCCCGGCAGATCAATCCTTTCAACACGTTCAAATCCCTTTTCAACGAGCCATTCGACCACCTCTTCCGGTCTCGCCTGACCATCAACCTGTAATTTCAGACAGCTTTTCTGCAAAACATCCGGCTTAGGTATCGGTTGACAAAGCGCCTGTATGGATGCCGGAATAATAATTTTACTTCCTCCGGAACAAGATTTGAGACGCGATATACAAGAGACGAGCTTTAGCCTCTCAGCCCGAATCTCGTCGGTGGCATCTGCTAAATATTCCTCGCCTTCCCATGCACCTAAAGTCTCAATGGTTTCACGACCGAAAGCATGTAAATCATCTGTGGTTTTGTCTGCATCGTCAATATGTGGACAGATGTAGAGAATCGGTCGTTCAAGCTTTTCAGATATGTAAGCTGCCAGCAGGTGCGCAAAAGACCCCCATGTCCCCTCGACTTTAACCGCTACCTCACCTTGTTTTGCGGTCTTAAGCCGGGAGATTATCTCCGCAACAATCTTGTCTCGGCCAAGATTCATTCACTATTTAATAACCGCCGGTTGTTAGCTGCCAGCGGAGGAAATCAGCCTGCAACGAACAATGTTTTTCAGGCAGCCAATCAGATACCGAAGCTTGTTCCGACGGCAATGGCTGCTTTTATAAGGTGATTGTTTTTGGGCACAGTCTTTATTTTACCGGCAACACGAGAAAGTGGAATACTTGAGAGTTTGCCGTCCTTGAGCACTACTAAATGCCCTTTGATGCCCTTCATTAAAATCTCGACCGCCATATGGCCAAAGTTAGTAGCGAGTGTCCTGTCAAACGGTGTAGGTGTTCCACCTCGCTGGACATGGCCAAGCACAACCGCCCTGCAATCAAGCCCCGTTTGCTCATTGATTTGAACAGCAAGTAGATTTGCGATTCCTCCCAATCTAATCGGGTCGGGGCTGTAGGCCACTTTCTTTGCAACAACCATCCTGCCGTCTTTTTCCTTTGCTCCTTCAGCTGCTACCACGATACTGAATCTCTTACCGCGTTTAGATCGGCCTCGAACGAAATCACATATTTTGCCAAGGCGGTAAGGTATCTCAGGCAAAAGGATAACATCCGAGCCGCTTGCTACTCCTGCATGAAGGGCGATCCAGCCGGCGTATCTGCCCATTACCTCGATAATCATTACCCGATGGTGAGAGCTGGCTGTGGTGTGGACTTTATCGATCGCCTCTGTTGCGGTGTTGACGGCCGTGTTAAAACCGAAGGTGATATCCGTTCCGTAAAGGTCATTGTCAATTGTCTTGGGAACACCTATCACGTTTAGGCCTTTTTTGGCAAATCGGGCGGCGGAGGCCATAGTACCGTCGCCGCCGATGCAGATGAGCGCATCGATGCCATGTGTTTTCAGGTTTCTAATGCAGTTATGCGAAACATCCTTATACCGGACCTTTTTGCCTGACCTGACTCGATAATGAAATGGATCGGCTACATTGGAAGAACCCAGAATCGTTCCGCCAACGGTCAGGATGTTGCTGACCTCATCGTAACTAAGCACACGCATCCGGTCTTCGATTAGTCCAAGATAGCCGTCTTCAATTCCCCAAATCTCAAGACCGAATTTATTTATCGCCGTTTTTGTAACTGCCCTTATGACGGCATTCAAGCCGGGGCAATCTCCACCGCCTGTCATTACGGCTATGGTTTTGATGCTTTTTGCCTTCATAAAGCTCAGTCCTTTTTGCTTAAAGACTTGTCATCTCATAACCTTTTTCACGGCCTGGATGACATTTTCTGTTGTGATGCCGAACTTCTCGAAGCAGATTTTGGCTGGTGCGGATGCGCCGAATGAAGACATCCCAATAAAGACACCTCCATCTCCAAGCCATTTCCACCAGCCCTGCTCGACACCGGCTTCGATGCCGACTCTCGCCTTGATACTGGGGGGAATAACCGAATCCCTGTATTCCTTATCCTGTTTTTCAAATAGCTCCCAGCAGGGCATACTGACTATCTGGGCACTAATTCCTTCAGTTTCCAGTTTCTCCGCTGCCTCCAGAGCAACGCTAACTTCCGAGCCGCTGGCCAAAAGCAGTACGTCCGGCTTGTCAGCGCCAATGAGAACATAAGCACCTTTACTTAGATTTGTGGCAGAACCGTATTTTTCCTGGTCGATGACAGGCAGGTTCTGCCGGGTAAGGAGAAGGGCTGCTGGATTATCCCGATGTTCCAGTATGAATTTCCAGGCCTGTGCGGTTTCATTTGCATCGGCAGGTCTGAACACCAGCAAATTTGGTATTGCGCGAAGGGCGGCAAGCTGTTCTACCGGCTGATGTGTTGGGCCATCTTCTCCGACACCGACACTGTCATGAGTGAATACGAATATAGTTGGATATTTCGACAAGGCGGCCACGCGAATTGCAGCCCTCATATAATCTGAGAAAACCAGGAACGTCCCGCCATAAGCTCTGACCAATCCGCTTACTGAGATTCCATTCATTATCGCTCCCATTGCGTGTTCCCTGATTCCGTAGTGAAGGTACCTGCCATCCCGGGCAGCTTTTTGGAAAGACTTGGCTCCGGTAAACTCGGTGTTATTTGAAGGCGTCAAATCTGCCGAACCGCCCAGAACCAGCGGTAATTCCGACATCAACGCATCCAGCACTTTCCCGGAGGCCTTGCGTGTTGCAATTGCACTGCCTGTCTCAAAGGCCGGCAATATATCATCGAGATTTACCGGCAGCTTCCCGGCTTCAGCATCACGAAACTGCTCCGCAAGCTCGGGATAGGCCTTTGCGTATTCGGCAAACATTTTGTCCCAGGTGGTTTCCGTGTATTTGCCTTTGTCAAGAACTTTTCGCATATGAGACAGTACTTTCTGGGGGACATGGAAACTTTTGTTCGGATCCCATCCGAATCTTTCCTTAATCAATGTAATTTCATCGTTTCCTAAAGGAGAACCGTGTGCTTTGGCCGTGTCCTGCATATTCGGACTGCCGTAAGCGATATGAGTGCGAAGTTTTATCAGTGTCGGTCGCTGTTTCTCCTGCTTTGCATTGTTCAGGGCCTTTTCAAAAGGGGCCATGTTATTGCCATCGCCGCGAACTTCCTGTACGTTCCAGTCATATGCTTTATAGCGTTTGGCCCTGTCTTCCGTAAAGGCGAGTGCGGTGTCACCATCGATACTGATGTGGTTGTCATCGTAAACGACAATCAAATTGTCGAGTCCCAGATGACCGGCCAAGGAACTGGCCTCGGAAGCGATACCCTCCTGTAAATCGCCATCACTGGCTATGACATAAATGTTATAGTCAATAACAGGAAAGCCGTCACGATTGAAGTAGTCTGCAAGGTACTTTTCGGCTATTGCCATCCCAACAGCATTGGATATACCTTGTCCCAAGGGCCCGGTAGTAACTTCGACGCCGCAATCCGGGTCGTATTCAGGGTGTCCGGGCGTTTTACTTCCCCACTGTCGAAAATTCTTCAATTCGTCCAGACTCATGTCGAAACCGGTCAGATACAGCAGTGAATAGAGCAGTGCACTGCCGTGGCCGGCCGATAGAACGAATCGGTCACGGTTATGCCATCTCGGATTGGCCGGATTATAATTCATATGTTTGGTCCAGAGCACGTATGCCGCCGGTGCCATTCCCATCGGCATACCGGGGTGCCCGGAGTTGGCTTTCTGCACGGCTTCCATCGACAGAAAACGAATTGTCTGGATACATAGCTCATCAAGTTCTGATAGCCCTTGATTTTTTGGAGAAACCTTCATTATTGCGTTCCTAAATAGATTTTTTGATAAGCTCTTGTTGTCAAAACAAAGACGATAGCATAACTCCAACATCCTGTTCTCGCAAGTATTTTTATTGCTTTGACGCTAAAAGCTGTTTTTGACCCATGCTTTATGGCATTTTATTTTGACATTGGAAAGCACTTACTTATTTGACAAATCTGCATATCTTCCAGACAATTGCAGTCTTGATGTGAAAAATAAGGTCCGTCTTAATGTAAGGTCTTTGTGCAATGTACGATGTAGCTATCATAGGTGCCGGTCCTGCCGGCTCTACATTGGCCCGTTTGCTTGCTGGTCGTTATAGGATTTTGTTGATCGATAAGAGACAGCTAATAACCTGCCCCGAAAGTAATTCGTCTATAAAATGCTGTGGCGGACTGTTGGCTCCCGATGCTCAGGGAATGCTCTCTAAAATGGGATTGGGCCTCCCAAAAAATGTATTGGTGGATCCCCAGCTATTCGTTGTCCGCGCTATAGATGTACAGCGGCATGTGGAAAGGTATTATCAACGATATTACATCAATATGGACCGACAGAAATTTGATTGTTGGTTATTGTCCATGGTTCCCTCGAATGTTGATATAAGACTTGGGTGCAGATTCAAATCATACGAATCAGAAAACGGCTGCTTCAAAATAAATTATGTCCGGAACAATAATACCTACGTGGAGAACGCCGGAATAGTGATTGGAGCTGATGGGGCGTCATCCAGAGTCCGTAAATTAGCAGCTCCCGATGGTTCATTTCCGAAAGCCTATATCGGAGTGCAGGAGTGGGTCGAGGCAGACACTGAGTTGCCGTACTTTTCCACAATGTTTGACCGGGAAATTACAGACTATTATTGCTGGACTATCCCCAAGGAAGAATACTTAGTTATTGGGGCTGCGCTGCATCCCAGGTGCGAGGTAGATAGTAAGTTTAATCTGTTGAAAGGAAGGCTGAGAGATTATGGATTCCAATTTGGAAAGACTGTTAGAAAAAGAAGTGCTTTTATTCTTCGGCCTGAGAGGACACGGCAGATATATACTGGTGCAAACGGCATTGCTTTGCTCGGTGAGGCGGCGGGCTGGATAAGCCCAAGCTCTGCCGAGGGGCTAAGTTATGCTTTCAAAAGCGCGCTTATCCTGGCGGACGTCCTCCGCAAGACACCGGATAGCTTCGAAAAACGCTATTATCACAAAACCAGGCATTTGAGAAGAAATATAATCGTAAAGAACATTAAGTCTCACTTTATATACGACCCATGGCTAAGAAGAATTGTAATGAGAACAGGTCTTAATAGCATGAAAGTAAGCAAATCCTAAATTCTGATGCAAACCTTTCTGACTCACAATAACTTACACATTTGACAAGTCAGGAAATATGTCTGATAATTGCTTCTGTTGTCGTATGCTTAAAAGCTACAGCTAACAGGTATAGTAGAGAAAATGAAGATGAGTAATCAGGAAAAACAAGTGATGGGTGATTATGATATCTCCATAATCCGCCCACAAATGCGGGGTGAGGATGTCGGGCTTAGAGGGCATGGGATGTCGGCAGAAAGATTGAAAGCCATCAAAAAGGGCCTGCTTGCTTTACATACTCTCGAACTGATGGCGTCAAATATTTACAAATTTCAGATTGGCAGGGAGCCGAATGAACTCAATCGCCAGCTAATCGCTGCGATGTGTAATGAGATGACGCACTATCAGGATTTTCAGGTCAAACTTTATGAATACGGATTCAGACCCGGTGTGCTGCGGTGGGCATATTGGATTGTAGGTTTTGTATTTGGCTTCGGCTCTCGACTCCTCGGAAGAAAGACGATTCTCAAAACCGGTATCTGGGTGGAAACGAAAGCCGTCCATCACTATGCACAGCTTTTAAGCTCGGTAGAATGGGACGAGAATACTCGAAAGATTATCGAAAAGGACCAGGCCGACGAACACGGTCACATCAATCGATGGAAAAGCCTTCTCAATTCAGGTGAAGTATAAGATATTGTCACAAGCGAGAGTACCTATGGGTAAATATTAAAGCACATCATTTCTACAAACAGCTTTAATATTTTTATCCCCGGTTCCGTATTTTGTACTGATTTTCGTGTCAAATCCGGATTCTGTTGAGCAAGATGGAACTTTTTTGGACAAAAGCGAGAAAAAACTGTAATTTCTTGAACTTATCCAGTTGGTGCGCATCTTAATATTTTGAGGATAGTTAATGGATGTAAACGACCGGTTAGTAGAACAGGTAATAATACTTCGTTGTCAGACTGGCGATAAGAATGCCTTTGCGGAACTTATTGAACGATACCAGGCGCCACTGCGTTACTTTATAAGTCACCTTTCATCAAACAGTGAAGTGACGGAAGATATTTTTCAGGATATCTGGCTGACCGTTATCAGGCGTATATACAGCCTTAAAAGCACTGAGGCATTTTCAACGTGGTTGTACCGTATTGCGCGTAACAAGGTGTATCAGCAACTCAGGAGAAAACATAAACTATCCGAGCTTCATGAAAATGTATTAGCCCCAAATGATACCGAAGATGACGTATTTTCTCCCGAAGATGCAGCTAAAATCCATAGATGCCTGAAGAAATTACGACCTGAGCACAAAGAGGTCTTGATGCTGCGCTTCCTTGAGCAAATGCCATATCACGAGATAGCACAGGTAATTAACTGCGGCCTGGGTACTGTTAAATCTCGAATTTATTATGCGAAACTCGCACTTAAAAAAGAAATGGAGAAATAAAAAATGACGAAGCGAAATAGTATAAAAGCTGAGCTGCTCAAACAACTGGACAAGAATTCTGTCGAAGCGACCGGTGTAAGCGTGAATTCAACAAGGGAAATCATCGAAGAACATAAGGCTCAACTTAGACGGCTGAAGTGGAGTGCGGCAATAAGCTGGCTGATCACCATCCTATATTTTGTGGGTATGCACATTTTGAAGGATTTTTTGTTGGAAAGAAACATCGAACAATATCTTACTAAAGACGAATTTTGGTTCCTGCGTTACTCGGACACGGGGCTGAGGGTACTGGTTTTAATTTCTGTTTTAATTTCGTACTTAATCTATTCTAAGTCGAGAACCTTGACTATGCTACAGGTTTGCGCAAGATTAGCTAACATCGAGGAATACCTAAAAAAGATGTCTCAAAACAAATGAACGTCATCCAGGCTTGACGGTCTGTACGTAATCTATTAAACTAACGGGCATTTGTTGTTGAGGAAAAACAGATGAATACAATATTAGACTCTGTGAATCGGCGTGCTTTTCTAAAACTGGCGGCAGCAGGTGCGGCGGCATTTACATTGCCGGGTTGCGCCGGAGCTTCTCAAGGGCGTGTGTCGAAGCTGGCCAAAAGGCCGAATGTACTGTTCATTGCAATAGATGACCTTAATGATTGGATTGGCTGTCTGGGCGGCCATCCGGACGTTAAAACCCCGAACCTTGATAAGCTTGCCAAAAGGGGAGTGCTTTTTACTAACGCTTACTGCTCAGCTCCTGCGTGCAATCCTTCACGGGCAAGTCTTATGACGGGAATTCTGCCGTCAACCTCCGGTGTTTATCACAATCCCCAACCGTGGCGAAAATCACCGGTACTCAGTGATGCTGTTACACTGCCTCAACATTTTATGGCTCACGGTTACCGTGTAGTAGGCGGCGGCAAAATATACCACGGTGGCTTCCCCGATCCGCCTTCATGGCAAGAGTATTTTCCATCGCAAAAAAAGAACAAACCGGATGACCCGATGCCTCCTAACCGGCCGCTGAACGGAATCCCTAAAACCGCACATTTTGACTGGGGGCCTGTAGATGTTCCGAATAAAGAGATGGGCGATTCGAAAGTAGCTGTTTGGGCTATCGACGAACTTGGCAAAAAACATGACAAACCGTTCTTCCTTGGCTGTGGTTTCTTCCGTCCGCATTTGCCCTGGTACGTCCCGCAAAAGTACTTCGATATGTATCCACTGGACAAAGTAACTTTGCCGAATGTCAATGAAAACGACCTTGATGATGTCCCGCCAATAGGCAAGCGGATGGCAAGACCTGAAGGTGACCATAAGAAAGTTACCGAGCACAAGCAGTGGCGAAAGGCTGTGCAGGCTTACCTGTCGAGCATTAGTTTTGTTGATAGCTGCGTTGGCAGGGTAGTCGGTGCATTGGATAAGAGTGCCTATGCCGATAATACTGTTATCGTACTTTGGGGTGACCACGGCTGGCACCTTGGCGAAAAGCTGCATTGGCGTAAATTCGCGCTGTGGGAAGAGGCAACACATGCCCCGCTTATGATAATGGTGTCGGGAATAACCAAACAGGGCCGAAGATGTTCCCGGCCGGTGAGCTTTATTGATATTTATCCTACTTTGATAGATGTTTGTGGTCTCTCTCCAAAGAAAGAACTCGAAGGCAAGAGTCTCTTGCCACTATTAAAGAATCCCAAAGCAAGTTGGCCGCGGCCCGCTCTGACTACACATGGACGTAACAATCACTCGCTGCGTTCCGAGAGATGGCGATATATCCGTTACAGCGATGGCACTGAAGAACTCTACGACCACGACAAGGATGAACTGGAGTGGAACAATCTTGCCAATGACCCTCAGTATGCCGACGTTAAAAAAGGATTGGCAAAATGGCTGCCAAAGACCAATGTCCCTGATGTGCCAAGAGTTGGCAGAAAAAAGAAAAACTCAGAAAGGAAGCCAAAACGCA
>Ga0209427_10001190_pt1 | contig 29643 bp, 47 predicted proteins | sample DeeMarSWOR136_30_FD_187465 | JGI IMG/M metagenome (GOLD analysis project Ga0209427, IMG submission 187465) | Marine sediment microbial communities from White Oak River estuary, North Carolina - WOR-1-36_30 (SPAdes) (version 2) | ecosystem: Environmental > Aquatic > Marine > Intertidal zone >...
ATCGCACTCGGCGCTGGCGCGGACGTAACCAACTCTGTAACCAGCAGGACCACCATCCTAGTCATCGCAGATGCAAATAGCAAGTCCATCAAAGCCAAGAAAGCCAGGTCTATGGGTATCGACCTTATCAGCCCATCTCAGTTTTTCCTGATGTGCGGTAACGTAACAGCATCTAATGGTGACGGGCAAATCAGTCAGGTCAGGATCAAGAAGCCAAAGCCGATCACCAAACCAACTGAGAAGAGGAAGCATTCGTCTGTGCGGCGAATCGAACTATAGGAGTAACCCATGCAGGATCGAAAGCTGTGTTTCAACGACATCTTGCTTACCCCACAATATTCGAAACTAGATTCTCGTACTACACCAGATATCTCTACTACTATAGGAAACATAAAATTAAGCACACCTATCATATCTGCACCAATGGATTCTATCACTGATGAAGAAATGGTTGTGTGTATGGATAAGCTTGGATGTCTTGGTATTCTGTCTAGATATATCAATATTGATCCAGACGAAGAACTTGGAAGACAAATTCGTAAAATCCAGTCTGCCAAAAATCGTGGTACAACCAATGTTGGATGTGCAATTGGCATAAAGAATGATGACATAACTCTAAGAACCAGATGTTTACTCAAGGCTGGCTGTAATGTCTTATGTATAGATGTTGCACATGGTGATCACGAAAAAATGTATACAGCCATAGATTCAGTACGCAAATTGAAAAATGAATTTGAATTTGTGCTTATGGCTGGTAACGTATGTACACCAGAAGCGACAATTAGATTTGCTCGTCATGGAGTTGATGCAATCAAAGTAGGTATAGGGCCAGGCGCAGTTTGTACCACAAGAATAACAACGGGATTTGGCTGCCCACAAATGTCGGCTATACTAGAATGTGCGTCGGCGGTAAAAGAAATATATCCCCGTGTAGCCATTATCGCCGATGGAGGAATAAGAAATTCTGGCGATATGGTAAAATGCTTATGGGGTGGTGCCAATGCTTGTATGATAGGATATTTACTGGCAGGAACAAGTAGTACACCCAAAATAAATGGGCGTATGGTGTATCGTGGTATGAGTTGTAGAATGGCGTCTGGACGACCAGACATAGCTCCAGAAGGAATTGAGATCGAAGTCGCGGATCAGGGCCAGACAGAAGAAGTCGTGGGCGAGTATATCAAGGGAATTCGCTCAGGTTTAGCCATGGGTGGCGCTGAGAATCTTGACCAGTTACGGTCGAACGTGAAACACGTTGTGGTGAGCCAACTATCTCTCAGCGAAACAATGCCAAAGGATAGTTAGTTGATTGATCTGACTGGACGCTAACAACAAAAGCAAATGGAGCAAAACCAAATGAACAAAACAACACTGGAGATTGACGAGGATGGGAATGTTAGGTGCCTATATACCGACATCATCGATTTGTATTCCATCGGGAAAATTGTCAAAGTGAGCAAGGCGTCTAACGTTGAGTTCAACGAGGCAAAGCAAAGCTGGGAAGTATTATCTCTCAGCGGAGAAGTCTTGTACACTCATACGAACCGAGAAACAGCAATCGAGTGGGAAATAGAACATTTCAGCCCGACTGGACCATATTGGGATGGCTAAATATAGCAGAATAACATCAAAGTTACTTGCAGCAAACGAGCATAAATTTTGGAAATCTGTAGATCGAACAGTTGATGGATGCTGGTTATGGCCTAAGTCTCTCGACAAAGATGGGTATGGTAGATTTGAATTCGGAACAAACGGAAAGATGTATAGGATAGGGGCTCATAGAGCAGCTTATTTTTTCACCACCGGACATCTACCCTCTGATAATGAATTAGTTTGTCATCACTGCGATAATCCGACATGTGTGAATCCAGGACATCTATTTACTGGTGATCTACAAGCCAATATGGACGACATGAATAATAAAGATAGAGGTAGGTCAAAACTGAAAAAAGCAGATGTCATCCAAATACGACGATTATTGCAATCTGATGCCAAAATAACATACGATGAAATAGCAAAGAGATTTGGTGTTAGGAGTCCAACGATCTGCTCCATAGCTAATTACGCCTCTTGGCCAAAGTTAGACGTTGGACCAATACCCAAAAGATCAAAAATAAATAACGATGATTCTATCAAAATAGTTGAGATGCATCAAGCTGGAATATCAGCAAGGAAAATAGGATTGAAATTCGGTGTATGCCATCACACAATTGTGGCTATTATAAGAAACAGGAGTTTGTCAGATGGCGAGAGTGACAGTTGACGTAAACGACAAATCGATCGACAAGGCTGTCAGGGAAGAACTCAAGCGGCTACATCGCAGAGTTAGCACCCTTGAGCTTTCGGTTGCCCGCTGGAAGGGTAAGGTCAGGGATCAACAGAAGCAGGTTGAGACAGCCAAGAGAATCGTTTCGTTGGCATCTCATATCGCCGATGAATTCGGCGGATCAGAGTGGGACGAATAATGGACGACGATAGAAAAGACAGACTCGACGCGATATTTGCGTTGATAAAGGAAGCTGCTGTTAGGAAGTGTTGGCCAGATGAAGATGATTTTTGTCCAATGGAATTTTCTGGTGGTAATTTCGATGATGCTTATCAAGGCGGCAAGGAAGCTGGAGAAGTGTTGTTCGCTAGACGCCTACAGAAGCTAATCGGGGGGGGGTAAGATGGAAGTATTCAGAGGATGGTACAGAAAATCACTAAGTCGTAAAGGGGCTGTGTGGCACCGTGTCTGTCGTATAGATTCGATTCTCGAAGATCATCAGATGGCCTACACAGTTTGTGGGAGACGCATCCCTACTACCAAATGCGACTTCGACATGAAACCAGATAACGAATGTATGCAGTGTTCAAAGTCTCCAGGAGTCATCGTCGAAACCGGGCGGGGTTTCGTTCCAGTTGGCGCAAAGTCAATCCTAACAAAAGCTGCGGCGGTCGCCGAACTCAAGCGTCTATTGAAACCACGAACTTACTATCTTAGAATCTGGGGTCACGAAGGCGTTTGTATCACGGCGAAATGGGAATCAGATGTCAGTGTATCCATATACACAGAAGACGAGATCATAACAAAGAAACGAACAAGGTGTGTAATGACTCTGGAGCAAATCCAGGCAGACCTGGGTCGATTCAAGTCTGCTATCGATTGTGTCTGTGATGCATCTGATGTCTTGGCAATAGCCGCCAAGCGAAAAAAGAACCTCAAAGGTCGTCTGACCAAAGCAGAAAGTCAAGCGTATTTCGAAGAACTCCTACACGAAGCGGAGAAGTAACATGCGTGGGAAAAAGCAAATCGTCATCGACATCGACCAAGAAGGTAACTGCTCTATTGACGGAGAAGGATTCATTGGACCTGAATGCGGTCATTTTATTGGCGAGATCGAATCTTCTCTCGGTGTAACCGAAACCCAGAAGGACAAACCAGAGTATCGTCAGCGGCGCACAACGTCCAGCCGCAACACTCAGCGGAGTGGGAGATGACAACCAACAGCGAAGCAATGTTGATCGCCGTAGCAGGATTTGCCCAGAGTATTGTAACATTGTTGACGTTCGGGTTTTACCGACCTGCGTGGGAATTCGGTGTTGTAGTGTGGTTGATGAGACGTAAGTTCCCAGATGACGGAGAAGAGTGATGGCAAACATTCTAAACCAGTCGGCTACGAAAAAGTTTATCCTGAGAAGATTCAAAGAACTGCGTGCTGGTCCACCGATGACTCGTGTGTCAAAACAATATTTAGATGAATTAGAAGCGTGGCTAAAAAACAAGATAGTCCAGGATATAAAAAGTCATCCATCGACAGGGGTAACATTCAAGCCTTAACGGAGAAATAAAATGAATGATGCAGAACTAATTTATACATATGAACAAGCACGCCGCGTAGCGACTAGACTTAAACTAATATTAACAACCGTAGAATCACCAATCGATGGATATAAATATTTTACGATAGGACCAAGGCGGTATGGTACATTGAAGCAAATACAGGAACAATTACAAAAGCACTATTCAGCTTGTACACAATCGCAATGCCCTATAGTAAAATTTACATCACTCCATGCAGCGATGGCGTTTCTTATTGGATTTGCTGTGTCTTCAAAACAACCAATACCTTTTGTTACCGATGCATAGTGCTACACGTGGATGATCCAGCGATGCCAATGGCTGTCGGATCATGGCTGGAAGCAACGTACCCATGTGGGGGCGCAAGTACCCCGACCGGCATTTTGCGGCAGTAGCCCAAATGGAAGAGGCAACCCGACAAGGGTAGAGTTGTTGGTTCGAATCCAACCTGCCGCTTTTCGAAATGTGCTCGGGCTTTGCACGATTCACTCGCCACCAGTTCCAACCCGCCAGTTTAGTGTGCGTCTATTTTTGGAGAAGAAAATGAAAGTTGTTATAAATAAATGTTACGGTGGATTTGGTCTTAGCAAAGAGGCTATGGTATTTATGGGTTTCGAATGGGATGGCTATGGTTATTGCTCAAAATTATCTCGTTCTGACCCAAAACTTGTAAAATGTGTAGAACAACTTGGTGCAAAAGCCAATGGTTCTCATGCTAATTTAAAAATAATTGAAATCCCGAACAACATTGATTTTACAATTGAAGAATATGATGGAATGGAATGGGTAGCAGAAAAACATCGTACATGGGGATAATTAATTAATACACACCATTTAGACTTTGGCTGATCCGCTCGGCATAAATGCTAAGCCACTAGTCTAGAAAGATAAGACACAGAGCCTAGCGGAGTAGAAAGAAAATATAGGAATATCGTCTCATGTTATCAAAAAACGACCATTAAAGGAGAAAAGTGATAAAAAAACAAACTGAAAAACAACGCATTCATAAAATAGTAGTTGGCGCACTTAGAGAAGCAATACGAGCCCACGGTAACATAAATAAACTGTTAATTGGCAGTGCCGCAAAAAGAATCACTGGCACGCTACTTGCAAGGAAGGAAAGCGATGAACGATCTACTCCCGACAGTCGTTAGATGTCGTATCGATGATATCACAGTCAAGGTTTGTCACGGTGAGATACCGGACGTATGCAGACTGCTTCGTTTTGATCCAGTCACGGAATTTGAATTGCCAGACGCAAAAGCTAGCGATGAGCAATTTCAGGACTGGCTTGATCTCTACCGCCATTCGTCCAAGTGGTTCGGAATGCATCTGTTGGAGGAAGCGAAATGCGATTAGTCTACTACCCAGACCCGAGATTATTGGCCACATGTGTAGAGGCACCAAAACAGTCACAAGACGAGAGGGCTCGGCTCGCGGCGAGAATGTGGAAAATCATGCGCAAGAACCGTGGGGTTGGACTAGCTGCGCCCCAAGTAGGTCTCAACATCCGTATGTTTGTCTGGAGCCACGGTGGACAGGATCAGGCAATTTGGAATCCCGTGCTGAGTTGTGTCAGCGGTTGCATCGAATCAACAGAAGGATGTCTATCGTTGCCAAAGGTGAACGTAACACTACAGAGGGCAACATCGTCAATCATGGCTGGCGAGGGTATCAATGGTAAGCCGCTGAGATTTATTGGAGATGAAAACACAACCAGGATTTGGCAACACGAGATTGACCATCTCGACGGAAAGTTGATCATCGACAACATGGGACGAGACGACACGCTCGCTAACCGTGATGCGCTGCGCACCCTACTTGGTAACACCGTCGCTTGACAAAATGAAGAAGAAGTGGCCAAGATGAACTTTTTTCGACTTTTTTCAAAAAACTTGGAGCGCTTTTGCGATTTTGGACTCTCTATACTAATAGAATATTATAGTTTTCTTTCGCATCGGATCGCCAGCGCAACAGGTCATCGAATCGGAGCGATGGTCTTGACTAACCACCGTACAGATGTGCTTGACTATTCTAACAACCCATACATTTCCTCGTCTAGCGCTGATATTACCAATGATTTACTAATTGGTAGACAGGATGTGATTGGTTCTAACCGAAGCAATTCGACACAGTGCTCCGAATCGAAGATTCCAGTAGATAGGAATTCAAGAACAGTATAGAAAAAAAACGGCAGTGCGCGCGGAGGGTTCAAAAATGGAATGTCTGGTCTGCCGTCAAAAAATAAAGCCTGGGGAACAAATATTTTGGGGTAATCAGATGATTTATTGTGGCCCCGGAGAACACGATTGCAGCTATTCTGAGGCTGCGTCAGGTCTAGTAGGGGCAGCACACCTGGGTTGTCTGGAAAATCGCATAGCGGCTGCGAGAGAATTAAATACGGTGGTTTCTGAGCCCGTGGTGGAGTCTGTTGTAACGCGGTCGAATGCCTTGGACGCTTTTAAGGAGTTGTAATAATGAAGGGTATTAGGTGGATTGAGAACAATGATACCAAATGGTCATGATATAGTGCTGCTGTATTAGGTAATATGGCGCTGCATTGTGAACCAGAAATTAGATATCCTTATCCATATTACAAATACAAAAAATATTTTGCTGGATATCGTGGCGGTGTTTATTATAATGGTCAATTTGTCGAAATGGAGTTAATAAATACTTGAAGTCTCAAGTTTGGGTTGATATAAAATGCCAAGATTAGTTGATCTTACTGGGAAAAGATTCGGAAGACTTGTTGTTATTAAACGAGTTGTTAATAACAAGTGGGGACAATCTAGATGGTTGTGTTTATGCGATTGTGGTAAAAAACCGATTGTTTCCAATACTCATCTTCGAACTGGTAGCGTACAGAGTTGTGGATGTATGAATATAGAAAAACTTACTAGACACGGAGGGGCCAAAAGGGGCAAACGCCTGAAGATTTATGCGGTATGGGGCGCTATGATTCAAAGATGTACGAATCCTAATAATAGGCAGTGGAAAAATTATGGCAATAGAGGGATTACAGTTTGTGAACGATGGATGAAATTTGAAAATTTTCTTGAAGATATGGGTAAACCTCCTGGACATGGATATTCAATCGAAAGAAAAGATAATAATGGAAATTATTGTAAAGAAAATTGTATTTGGGCAACCAGAAAAGAACAAAACAGGAATAAGAGAGATAATCATTTAATTACTTTTGGTGGTAAAACACAGTGCTTAACAGACTGGGCCGAAGAAATTGGTATAAAACAAGAAACTATTCTAAAACGTTTTAGAATTAGTTGGTCAATAGAAAAAGCTTTAACAACACCAGTCAAAAAACGGAGAAAAAGATGACTGTTACTGAGGGAAAAAATAAGGTGTTGGATATATTCCCAGAACGAGGAATAGTCGTTGACAAATCTCTTACTGTTTTGAACGATCAGTGGAAAAAATTACCTTCTTTTGTTGTAGATTACTTAATTTCAGAAATGGTTGATCCGGCTGATCCAACTGATGGTATTTCAAAAATTATAGAGTTACTCGATAAGCATGTAATTAATGCAGATCAGAAGGATTGGATCAAGAGTGTTATTCGGGAACATGGGTCATATACTCTATTGGGGCGATTGAAACTCAGATATGATGAAAAGATTGATCAATATTGGTGTGATGTTGAATGTCTGGGTAATCAACACGTAAGAATTGATCCGTTTTTAGTGGCCGAATACGGAGAAAATTTGCTTACCACAGGAGCGTGGGGTGTATTCGAAATCTCGTATGATGATTCCTTTGTTTTGCGAAATAAACTTTTTCCATTTTTGGTAACTTCTTTTAAGCCAATTCAAATCGTGGGAATAGATATTGATACTTGGATATCTCGCCGAAATAAATTTTCACAAAATGAGTGGTTGGATTTAATGATTACCAGCATAGGTTTTGATCCAACTTGTTTATCAGAAGAAGAAAAATGGTTATATATGGTTCGTCTTGTTCCGTTCATAGAAGAAAATGTAAATCTAATAGAATTAGGTGGGTGTATGACGGGGAAGACATTCACTGCGCAAAGTCTAAGCTCTTATGGTTTCGTAATTTCTGGGAGTCAAACCACAGTAGCGTCTCTCTTCTATGACAAACTTAGGAGACAGCTTGGTCTCGTAGGTGGTAGGGATGTTGTAATTTTTGATGAATTTGCAGCTACAGGGGTTGCCAATAAATGGTCATCTGGGCAATCTTCTTTGGTTGATCTAATGAAAGATTATATGAATAGCGGGAGGTTCGGACGAGGTAGTTTTGAATGCGCCTCTGGATGTTCTTTTATGTTTCTAGGAAATATTGATTGTAACATAGAAAAAAGAGAGGTATCTTCGAGATACAGGAGCTTATTTTCTCCACTTCCACAAATTATTAATAGGGACAGAGCATTTCTAGATCGTCTGCATGGATTTTTGCCAGGTTGGAAAATATCTACAATTAAAGAGTCAAGTATGGCAAAAACACCAGCATTCATGGCTGACTATCTTAGTGAAATTATGCACAGAATGAGAAATCGTAGTTATTATCATGTTATACAACAAAATGTGGATTTTGGTAAAATGGGACAAAGAGATCAGAGATCACTTGTTAGAATTGGATCGGGGTTGTTGAAGTTGGTGTTTCCGCACAGGAGTATTGATACTATCAAACCAAATGAGTTGAAAACTGTTTTGGATATTGCTGTCGATTTAAGGGGGAGGGTGGTGGATCAATTAGCTATAATTTCTCCTGGTGAATTCAAGGGTGTTAAATTATCTTACAAAATTAAGGAGAATAATAGTGATACCAATAAATAAAATCTATTGTGCAAACTGCATGGATAGATTTGTAGAATTAGATGATGGGAGTGTTGATCTTGTATTAACAGATATTCCTTATGGAGAAGTTAATAGACACTCCAACGGTTTAAGAATGCTAAATAAAAAGGATGCTGACATATTAGCATTTGACCTATACAAATTTTTAGAACAGATATATCGAATAGCAAGTGGGACTATCATTATTTTTTGTGGTAAAGAGCAGATTAGTTTAATTCATTCATTTTTTCATAACAAACAAAGAAATAAATTAGGAACAGTTCGGCAATTAGTCTGGGAAAAAACAAATCCATCTCCAATGAATGGACAACATGTTTTTTTGAGTGGTATAGAAAATGCTATATGGTTCAAAAAATCTGGTGCAATATTTAATGTTCACTGTCGCAACACGGTTTTCAGGTTTCCAAACGGAAGAAACAAATTGCATCCTACAGAAAAAAATCATCTTCTCTTACAAGAATTGATAGAGATATGTTCTAAACCAGGAGATTTAGTATTTGATCCATGTTGTGGTAGTGGTGCCCATTTATTAGTTGCCAAACAACAAGGTCGTCGGATTATTGGTTTTGAGTTGTCTGAAGCATATGCTAAAATAGCACAACAAAGGCTTCGTAAACAGGAGTAGCAAATGAGTTTTGTAACCGAACCTGAAGTAGCTTTAATTGGAAAACCAGTATTGGAAATCGACGGAATCATGAGATTTTTGAATGAACATAGGTTAGATTGGCCAGAGCTTACGGAGAAGCTCGAATCCATGATGAGTCTTGGAGACGACGACGGAGAGTGGCTCGTTGAATTTGCCGGGCGCATGTGCTACCAAAGTTGGGCCAAGAAAGGCGAGACCGCAAATGGAAGGTCTCACGAAGACCATATTCGGCATTTGATCGAAATCGGTCACGGAAGCTGTCTTGAACACGCTACATTTAATTTTGCTATTTGGAATATAAGTCGGAGCCTCAGCCATGAACTAGTTCGTCACCGGATTGCGTCGTATTGTTTAGCTGGCGACACTGTAATATATAGTTTTAGTGCTAACAAAAGACATCCTGGTAAAAAAAGAACAATAAAACAATTATTTGAATGGTATAATGATCCAAAGAGGGCTAGCAGGATTGGGATGATAAGAGTAAAGTGTTTTGACGGAGAACAAATTGTTCCCGCTCAGATAAAGAGAATATGCCAGTCCGGTAAAAAGAAACTTATTAAAATAATAACTAAGAATGGATATACAATTAGATGCTCAATTCATCACCGTTTTATGATAGATAATAACGAAGGCACTATTGTTTGGGCTCCAGCAGAATCTCTTAAAACCGGTGATCAAATAGCGGTTAATGGAGTTAGGGTATACAAAGATAAAAAATGGTTGAATAAAAAATACAACATTGAATGTTTGTCTCAAGAAGAAATTGGTAAAATGTGTGGGGTATCCAGGCATACAATTAGGTCATGGATAAGAAAGTTGCATTTACAAAAGCCACTCGGGTCATGGACAATCGGAACTGTTCCGTGGAATAAAAATAAATCAGGATATATAATTAAGCGTGAATTTACTGATGAAGAAAAATCTGTAATTTCAGCAAGAATGACCGGGGACAAGAACCATAGATGGAAAGGAAATAATGCGACACAACATGCTGGTAGAATAAGGGCATACAGATTATTTGAGCAGCAATCTTGTAAAAATTGTGGTAATAAGGATGGCCATCGACATCATATTGATGGTAACACACTTAACAATAACGAAGATAATATACAGTTTTTATGCAATAGATGCCATAAAATTGAGCATTCTTTCATAGAAGGAAAAATATTAAGAACTATTAGATTTGACGAGATTGTTTCAATTGTTGATGATGGTATTGAAATGACATATGATTTAGAAGTTGATCATCCACAACACAATTTTGTAGCAAACGGATTTATAACCCATAATTCCCAGCTTAGTCAACGTTACGTGGATTCGTCCAGCGTCGCCTTCATAGTCCCGCCAGCTATACAAGAGTTGGCCAGGACGGACGAAGAGGCTTATCGGGCGTGGGTCGAGCACTGTGAGCGTTCTCGGCAGCTTTACGAAGAACTGACTGGCAAGCTGTCGGAAATGTACGGAAATATCGATAGTAAGCTAGAGTGGCGCAAAAAGGCGCGTCAGGCGGCACGGTCGGTATTGTCCAACGCTACTGAGACGAAAATCGTCGTCAGCATGAACGCCAGGGCTGTACGACATCTGATCGAGCTTCGGGCTAATCCGGCAGCCGATGTTGAAATTCGTGCTCTTGCTGTCAAGGTCTGCCGAATCCTTCAGGATAAGGCCCCGCTGTTTGCCCACGGTCTCGGAATTGTGCAACTTTCTGACGGCACCGAGGGTGTAGAATCGGCCTTCAAAAGAGTCTAGGAGTTTATTTTTGTGTCAAAAATAGCGAATGTTCCTGGACAACGTTTTGGTTTATTAACTATTATCAAACGTGTTGCAAATAATAAATGGGGCAGAGCATGTTGGCTATGTCTTTGTGATTGTGGAAACGAAGTAATTAGTAGTAGTGATGACTTAAATAGAGGTGACACAAAAAGTTGTGGATGTACAAGAATTTTACATGGACACAATAGGAGGACAAATAAATCTCAATCCTATAGGGCGTGGGATAGTATGATCCAACGATGCACCAATTCTAAAAATAAATCTTATCATCGGTACGGAGGTCGTGGTATTACTGTCTGCCAAAGATGGATGCAATTTGAATATTTCATTCAAGATATGGGAGAACCACCTACAGATGGATACACACTTGACAAAATCGATAATAATGATAATTACTACAAAGAGAATTGTCGTTGGGCTACAATGAAAGAACAAGCAAGAAACAGACGAAATAACAAAATGCTAAGTCACAAAGGAACAACCATGTGTTTGACAGCCTGGGCTGAAAAATTAGGTGTTAGGAAGGATATTCTTTCATGGAGGTTAAATTATGGTTGGTCAACCGAAAAAACCTTGACTACTCCGGTACAAAAATACAAAAAGAATCGAACAAAAGATTGAGTTGGACGTATAATAAGACGAGAGGATTGCGATGTCTACAGCCATCATAGACGGCTTTGAAACATACATCCGCACTGAGCTTGGTTTGTCGCAGGAAACGCTTTCAGCGTACACGAGAGATGCACAGGAATTTCTTGATTTTATCGGGGCACAAGAATTGACTGCCCAATCAATCGAAACCTTCCTTAGCAACCTGCGACACCGTGGATGGAAGTCAACTACGGTGCGTCGTAAGTGTATGTCCGTAAGATGCCTGTGTCATCATCTCATCAGTCTTGGTCTGCTCGACCCCAACACCCTGAATATGATTGATTCTGTACGTACCAGCAGGAGAACACCAGATGCACTGGAGCCTGAAGCTGTGGATGCTCTTGTGGCCACTATGGAAAATCGCGTACCAGTATGCAGAGCCACTAACATTCGCCGCAATGTCGCTATTATCCTGACTCTGTATCACAGCGGTCTTCGAGTGTCTGAGTTGTGTGGACTCAATATCGAGGATATCAGTATTCCAAGGCGAAAGATACGAGTTAGGGGCAAGGGGTGTCGTGAACGAATGGTTCCTACCACCACAAAATGTGTTGAGGCGATACGTGCATATCTGGATTCGGAGCGCCGATCCAATACGAAAGCTGTGTTTGTCAAATCCAATGGACAGCGGATAACCCGCCGTGCCGTCAGCGATATGCTGATGTCCCTTTCGCGTCGGGCTGGTGTGGAACACACCACAGCCCACATGTTGCGTAGAAGTTGTGCCACATCGCTTATGAACCGTGGTGTAGATTTGGATTTAATACAGATTTTATTAGGCCATAGACATCTGTCAACAACACAGACATATTTATCAATAAGTTATGATAGATTGAAACAAATACATAAATCTTGTCATCCATTTGGAGAAAAATATGAGGTTTAGTCGCTACACCGAGAAACCGAGAAATGGTTGCGAGCCAGAAACGGAATGCCCCACCGAACCCGAACTAACAATGCCGATTCAATTGGGCGAGATAGTCGAAGAGTTTCTAGTAAGAACACGTCGGTTGTTGGTTGTGGGTGAAATCAACGAAATAGCATCTACGCACATCTGTAGCTACCTGCAACTATTCTCTTTGCGAAAAGAGCCGGTGTATATGTACATCAACAGTCTGGGTGGATGTCTCGCTTCTGGGTACGCCATTATCGATCAAATGCTAGCATGTCGATGCCCTATCCACACGATTGTTCGCGGCCAAGGTCATTCAATGGCTGCGATGATTGCCGCCTTTGGAACCAAGGGATATCGGTATGCAACACCCAACTCATCAATGATGCTACACTCAATTATTATCCAGAGTTCCCCAGATTCAATAGAACGGCACGGCCAAATGACAGGATATCTCGAAGAGGACTACAAAAGGAAGGTCACTGGCCTTGCTAGAAGGATGAATATCACTACGAAGCAATTGCTGCAACTAATGAGCGAAACCAAGTGGATGTCACCAAAACAGGCGATAAAAGTCGGTATGATCGACGGCATATGGACTCCACGTATGGAACAGGCGGTCAGCAAAGGATTCGGAAAATGATGAAACGACAACGTCGTATCACTAAAACATACTTCGATTTGGCTCGTCGTCAGTATGCTCCATTGGTTCATAAGTTGGCTTTTCAAATCGGAGCGAATGATATGCAGATTGAAGAACTAAAGGCTCAAGCCGAGGAAGAGTTGCTTAGATGTATGATCTGTTACAAGCTGAGTGGGTCGTTCATCACGTTTTTCTACGGTAGACTGGGTGGAATCTTTCGGCATATGAGGGATGTAGAAAACCGAGCCAGGCGCGTCCAGATCATGTCGCTCGATGCGATGTCCAGCATAGCTGGTCCTAACACAGACACAGATACCCACATGCTTATTGAAGAACTAATGGCGTGCCTGACAGATGGGGAACGTGCAGTCATAACCGGGCTGTTCTTTGACGAAAAGACAATAAGGGAAGTGTCTCAAGACCAAGGCGTTGTCCCCTCTACGATCTGCCGCATCAAGGGCATGGCGATTGACAAGATGAGGCAGAAGTGTGAAATGGAACAGGAATAAGTCATGGCGAACGAGAGAGGTTGCAACAAAAAGAAGAGAAAACAGAAAAAGATCGAGCAACTGAAGAGGTTGCTTGGAATTGATTTGTGTGCTTGCGGCGGCGGGAATCAATTGCGATGTCATGGGAAGTGTAGAGAAGTCCACACGAATCCCAAGACTGGGAGGGTCGAATGTGGTGAATGCTATCGGATCGATTATTTGGCTGTGAAGCAGGGTGGCCCCCGGCGTCCGAAACGCACATGGAAGTACGGTCGTCAGAAAGAGGGAAACGAAAACAAACAAACCAAAGATCGGCGTCATGAAAGATGGCAAAGAGATCGATCAGAGTGATCGGTCCACGGTGTATAAACCTTTAACGGGTCTGTTGGTCTCCTGATGAATAGGAAGGTGGAAAAATGAGCAAGTGGTGGATCGTTTCGGTATTGTTGGTGGCGCTATCGCTACCTATGATGGGTTGTGCTACGTTTGGTAGCGGCGGCAGGTGGCAGGATAATGTTCCTAGACTAAAGGCCGATATTAATATGTTCTCCAAGCTGGCGACTCGAATCGCCTTGACCGAGATGAAGATGCCAGCGAAGGATATGGGAGTTGTCAAGGGGTATTTGGTTGCCCTGCGAGACCTTCTGGCGGTGCCCGGCCAGCCAGACTTTACTGGTGCAAGGCATCTGGTGAGCGTAAAGCTTCCGCAGAAGTATCAAGTCTACGGTTTAACAATCATCGACGTGATTGAGAGATATCTCAGATCGGCGGAACTCAATATCACCGAGGACCAGGAGTTGATCGTAGCTCTGGTATCATCGGCTATCGAGGGCGCACTCGAAGCCGTGGAAGAATTCGCAGGATAAGGTAACTAAACTGGTGGGGTGACTCTCGGTCGGGGGTCATCCCACTTTCTTTTTTCGAAGGGAGTTGGAGTTATGCGTAGGTGGAACGTTTGCTTCGTCTCAATTATGATGTTTTTTTTCTGTGTCGGCATTGTAGCCATGACCCCAGAGGGGAGTGGTGAAAATCCTGCACAGGAAACCACAGTGGTCGGAGCAGTAGAGGCAACAGTTGAAAAAACAGCAGAGAAGAAAGTTCTACCACCAGTAGTCGATGAGATCAAACTGAAACAGAGGGAAATGCGGGACACTGCGGTCCTAATACAAACCCGCCGAGGCAGTGGCTCTGGGACTATTATCGACCGCCTTGAAACAGATATAGATGGATTATATGAATACTTGGTTATTACCAACGCCCATGTCACATACGGCAGATTTGTTACCATTTTACGTAGAGTTGATTCGATTACAGGTAAAGTCAAAACAGAAAGGATTGATACTGGTTGCAGCATCATTGATTTTGACCACACCGACAAAGATTGGTTCCCACATAGAACAACCGTAATTGCCGAAGATATGCAGTATGATTTTGCACTATTGTCATTCCGTTCGAAACATGAACTCGCTGTTGCTAGGGTCGCAAGTGACGACATGCTTAGTGATGTGCGTGTCTTTGATGAAATCTTCGCAATGGGTTGCCAGCTAGGTAAAATCCCGTCACCGACCATAGGCATTATATCACAAATCCTTACAGACAATAACGGGGAAAAAGAGTGGGTCATCTATGGAAACACAGCACAAATCACACCAGGATCAAGTGGTGGTGGATTGTTTAAGAAGTACGACGGTCACTACTATATGATAGGTATTACATTCCGTGCCGCTATTGCTGGGAACGGCCAAATTATCCCACACCTAGCACACACAATTTCGATTGGAGTCGCAAGAGATTTCATTAATCAGAATGCGGTAACCTGTCCATGAGCAAAGTAGATGAAGCCATCCGGGGGATGCAGGCTTCAGGCTTGCCAAGTGACTACTGGGCTACCACGGATGGGGAGTTCTCAGAGTTAGAAACTAGCCGTCTGGTTGTGCAACGGAATGGCCAATCGGTTTGGGAACACACGATGTCTGTCATCGATTTAGTCACACCCAAAAACCCCGTTACTTTGTTGTCGGGCTTGTTCCACGACTTGGGCAAGTGCTGCGTGCAACCAATGGATGATCTTTCCCTGCCTCGTTTCCCAGGCCATGCCATAGAATCTGCAAACATCGCAGAAGTCAAGCTGGCTGAGTGGCAAGCATCACCCGATTTAATAGACAGGGTGGTCCGTCTAATTACAATGCACATGTACGACGTTAGCAAAGCTGCCAAAGAAAAAACAATCCGCAAATTCGTAGCGGAGGTAGGACCAACCAACATCGACAATTGGTTTGCTTTGCGAATTGCCGATTCTCGTTCATATGCTGCTCAACAAAAATATCGCAGCCACTTCATAGAGCCGTTCAGAACATTGGTCATGTCGTATCTTGCACAACAACCCGGCACAAATCAGCCGACATTTGAAGCTCCCGGTAGGACCGGGAGTATGCAAATAAAAGGGAGAGAGGCTTTGTGAGTGTGCCAGTATACAATCCAGAGGGGTTTGCCCTGCAAATTTTCCAGGATAGATACGCTATTCACGCAGAAGAAACATTTGGACAGGCTTGCGAGCGTGTCGCAAGATCAATCGCTGATGCTGAAATGGGGACAAAACGCGACGAATATTTTGCCAGATTTCTGGAGATTTTGCAAACCAATCGTTTTTCCCCTGGTGGACGAATATGGCGTGGGGCAGGACGACCAAGAGGGCAGATGTTGAATTGTTTTTGTATACCTGCCGAAGATAGTCGAGAAGGATGGGGTGATGTTCTGCGTAATGTGACTATTATATCTGGTACAGGTGGTGGTGTTGGTATTAATTTCTGTATGGGACCAAAAACTAAAATTTTAACACAGGATTTTAGGTGGATACCGCTTGAACAAGTGTGTATCGGAGATAAAATTATTGGATTCGACGAAGAATACAATAACGCATGTCGTCATTTGAGACCATCAAATGTACTTTCTGTGGACAAAGTATTTTTGCCTACCTATAAGATAAAAACAGAAAAGGGAGAGATGATCGTTTCATCTACGCACCCGATTTTGGCAAGAGCGATAAGGAAAAATTATAAACGCAAGGGTTACGGTTTTGGTTGGGTACAAGCACAGCATCTTACCACAAATCATGAATTGGCATATGCTTGTGATCCGTGGTCAATTGATTTTCGCAATCAACAATTTTGTGCATGGATGGGTGGGATGTTGGATGGAGAGGGATGTTTATCCAGACCATCTTCTACTAAAGACAGAAAATATAATACGAGACTTAGCATCGGGCAAAACAAAGGACCAGTTTTCGATGAAATTGGTCGTATTTTTGATATTTTGGGTATCAATTACAAAATATATAAAAATAGTGGTAATAAATGTCATCAATATGTTATGTCTTCCAAATGGGATTCCATGAAAGTTATAGCTAGCTGTCCTACCATCAGGATGTGGGCTAATCGTAATAGCATTTGGGATGGTGCGAAAATACATAGCAAAAGTAATAGACACATTAAAATTGATTCAATAGAATACATTGGCCCACAGGAACTTATAGCGATCAGTACATCTACCCATACATTCATAGGTGATGGATTTTTTCAACATAATTCACGAATACGTCCGAGAGGTACCGCAATCCGTGGTACTGGCGGGGAAGCAACCGGTGCTGTTAGTTTAATGCGAGTAGTTAATGCTGTATGTAACGAACTTAGAGAAGGGGGTGGTAGACGTGGAGCCCTTTTATTCTGTCTTTACTGGAAACATCCTGATTTATTAGAATTTTTAGAGGCTAAATTGGATAAAAAAGAATTAACAAATGCCAACATATCCGTATTAATTGACAATGAATTTCTAAAGTTGGTCGATGAAGATGGAGAAATTATTTTTAAGTGGCAGGGTGAGGAACGTGGTCACATATCAGCTAAAAAGGTATGGGATAAAATCATACAAAACGCTTGGGAAGGTGGTGACCCAGGATTTCTGAATGCACAATTAATTAATGACCAAAATACTATAGCCTATACCAAAGGTGGGGAATTTTCAGCTACTAATCCATGTGGTGAAATACCACTTGAAGAATTCGGTTGTTGCTGTCTTGGTGCCATTAATCTGCACACACATATAATTGATGGAAAAATTGATTGGGATTTATTGGAAGAAACTACTGCAATGGGTGTTAGATTTCTTGACAATGTTCTCGATCAAAATAATTACCCATTACCAATTATAGAAGAAACAGCCCAAAAACATCGTCGGATCGGTCTCGGTGTAATGGGGCTCCACGATATGCTGCTGGAATTGGGTCTGAAATATTCAAGCGAAGAGGCGAGAGAAACAGTAGACAAAGTGATGGATTTTGTCAAGAAACAAGCCTACCATGCAAGCATCACTTTAGCGATAGAGAAGGGTCCATTCCATGCATTCGATGTAGATCAGCACATCAAAACAGGATTCATAAAAAAGTATCTGCCCCGCAGGCATCATAGACTGATCAGAGAACATGGTATTCGCAATTGTGCTTTGTTGACAATCGCACCCACCGGAACAATATCAATCGTGGCAGATTGCTCATCAGGTATTGAGCCGCTATTCCAACCAGTTTACGAGAGGCGATTCAACAAGCACAAAGATATGCACAGGAACGAGGAAAGAGACAGGGCTGTCGAGGTGGTTGTACATCCACTGCTAAGGCGGTTCTTGGAAGCCAAAAGATCAGTTAAACACTTCCAGGGTGCCCACGACATAGAACCAGGAGCACATTTGGCCATGCAGATGGTGTGTCAGAGACATATTGACAATTCTATATCCAAGACAATCAATCTGCCGACAGATTATTCTGTCGATCAATTGTCTCGGGAGATGAGACAGTATATAGCAGAACTCAAGGGGATCACAGTGTACCGGGATGGTAGCAAGGGCGAATCACCATTGATCCCATTGCCCTTATCAGAAGCAAAACAACACTTGGGGCAAATGGAAGAGGAAGCGGCGGTCAACGATTGTCCCAGTGGTGTATGTGAGATAACGAAAGGTGGTAGCTAAATGGCTAAAGAGAAGCCCCAGTTAGACAAACAGACTCAGGAAGTAATTAGGTTTATTCGGCTACATAACCGGGCAGGCGGTACTGGGACACTTCGGGAAGAAGTAGCGAAGGAACTGGGGGTAACGGTCTGGAAGGCCAGGAAGCTCATTACCCAAGCAGAAACCATTATGGCTGGAATCCCACAGGTTGGCATTGATCCCGGCGATCCGTTGTTCAGGTCAGAGGTGGCAAGGCGGATCAAGAAGCAGACAACAGCAATCAAAGTTGCAGAACAAATGCATTCGTCTGAAGAAGACGTGAATACTGTTATCAATGATATGGAAGAACATGGCTATATTATTATGCGTCGTGGTAATACTGTGCAGCTTGGCAAATCAGCCGAACTTCATACAGACAAAATTATCATAGCCAATCATTTTCATGATAAGCCAATCTCGTTTGGTGTGGTTGCCGACATGCACCTATGTAGCAAGGCAGAGAGACTAGATGTCATCAATGCAGCATACGATGAGTTTGCTACTCGCGGGATCAATACTGTGTTGTGTCCTGGCAATTATGTCGATGGTGAATGTCGTTTTAATACACACGAACTCAAAGCACATGGTATTGCCGATCAATGTCAGTATTGCATTGATCATTGGCCATCTCGATCTGGGATTATTACATATTATGTTGATGGCGATGACCACGAAGGATGGTTCCAGCAGCGAGAAGGAATTGAGTTTGGTCGCTACATGATGCTCGAAGCAAGAGAGCAGGGTCGTGAAGACCTAGTGTACCTTGGATATATGGAAGCAGATTTTGAACTAAAGGCACCAAAAGGTTCTGCTATTATCAAGGTAATTCACGCTGGTGGGGGAAGCAGCTATGCGTATAGTTATAGTTCCCAAAAATTAGCAGAGTCCTTTAGCGGAGGCGAGAAGCCAGCAGTATGTATTATAGGGCACTATCACAAAATGGAGTTCTGTTTCCCCAGGAATATCTACTGTGTTCAGGCTGGTTGTGCTCAGGATCAGACGCGATTCATGAGGAAGCAGAAGATCGCAGCCCACGTCGGTTTCTGCATCGTTACACTACAGCAGGACGTTCGGGGGAGTATTACTCGTTTCTCTCCTGAATTCTTTCCGTTTTGGGACAAGAAATATTACTTAAATCGTGACGGAATAGGTGAAAGACTTCAAAATGGGTAAAGAACATTGGCTACCTGTTGTTGGTCACGAGGGATATTATGAGGTATCCGACCATGGACGTGTCAAAAGAATCGCTCCAGGGAAAGGGGCTACTCCAGGCAAAATATTGTCAGGTGGAACCGACAGAGATGGATACATACTAGTGTCATTGTGGAAGAATAATATACAAACTATGTGCAAGGTCCATCGTCTAGTAGCAATGGCATTCATTGGTATGCCGACAGAGCGACAGTCAGAAATCAGGCATTTAGATGGTAATCCTGCGAATAATAATTTATCGAATCTGCAATGGGGCAGCAGCACAGAAAATATTGCCGACAGAAAAAAACATGGACGATTTATCGGTGCTGTCAACCCATTACGAGGAATTGCTAATCCAGCAAGCAAACTGTCTAATTCTGATGTTATTGAAATTCGTAGCTTACTTTCTGCGGGAGTAGCACAGAAAGTAATCGCAGACAGATTCAAGGTAAACCAAACTCTTGTAAGTGCAATCAAACGTAATGTGATATGGGGACATATCAATGGGTAAGATAGAACTGACATATGCGTGGTCAGAAAGTCGTGTGAAGTGTCTCCGCGAATGTATGTGGAAATATCATTTGACATATAATGTTGCTTGGCTTGGTTGGTTACCAAGCGCACCGCAAGAAAAACAGCGGGCGTATATGTTGAAAAATATGACTAACCTACCGATGTTTGTTGGATCAGTTGTCCACGATACTATAGAGGAAGTAATTACCATAGCCAGACAAACTGGCGCATGGCGCACGCTGGAACAGGCTCAGTACGATGCAATACAACGACTTCGTAAGGGATGGAAACAATCAACCGACAAGCGTTGGCAAATGAGCCCCAAAAAGAATGTCAATTTGGCTGAACACTTTTATCATGAAGAAATCTCCAAAGATCAACTCGATAATTACAAGCGTAAAGTGTTGGCTTCCCTAAAGGCATTATACGATTGCCCGCTATTTACTATCATTAAAGGACTGAACAAAGATGATTGGCTTACTCTTGAAGATTTCCAGAAGTTCCAACTTAATACAGGGGAAGAGGTTACCGTAAAAATCGACTGCGGTTTTCGGTACAAGGGAAAGGTGTATCTCCTGGACTGGAAAACGGGTCGTGTTAGTGAAAGCGTGATCGATCAACTGGTCACCTATTCTATGTACGCACTGAAGCAGGGATGGGCCAAGAAACCAGAAGACATTGTGATCATCCCTGTGTATCTAACAGCATACGCAGATCTTGGAGAACGGGCAACCCCACATCTGGACGTAACCATGCAGCACATGAAGAGACAAGCAGGTATCATTCGCAGTGAATATCCACTACTAACCGAAGCATTCCAAAACAAAAACAATCCATCATATTTCCGAAGGACCGACAACGAACACGCTTGCACGAGATGTTTTTTCAGAGACATGTGTGAAAGTTCCAAGACCGAGATTGGAGAAAATGAAACACCGTTTTAGGAGGTATGAATATGGATATAACCGAGAATTTAGATAATGGATATCAATTTTTTGCTATACCAGGATATCCATCTATCGTAGAATGTGTTTGTGGTCAGCCATTAGACAGAATAGACACGAATGAGGAAATTGTATGTCCAGAATGTGGTAACTGTGGTCTACAAGAACCAGTAGTATGATGGAAGCAACCTTATATTTTGATGGAGGCATACGTGCAGGAATTTGTGCATATGGATGGTTACTGGTTGATACCAATAATGAATCTGAAGTCATTGCTTCTGGTAACAGAACTTGCGGCACAGGTACGTCCAACATCGCCGAATATCGTGCGTTGATAGCTGGTATACAGGGAAGTCTCAAAGCTGGAGCCGACATACTACATATCATTGGAGACAGCCAGCTTGTTGTTAAGCAGGTTACCAAGGTATTCAAGGTCAACAAGCCGGAACTCAAGAGACATAGAGATCGTGTACTGGAGTTTTTAGAACAACTAGAAGATTACACGATCAAGTGGGTGCCTCGTAAGGACAACAAACGAGCAGACGCCTTGGTAAACGAGGTGTTTGAAAGGAGAAACGGAAAATGTTCCAAGCAAAAACGAAAACAACATCGCAAGGACTTGTAGCGGCAATCCTAGCCCTACTCTTTTGCGTCGTGCTAGGGTGTATATCGCCCGAAGTCGTCAAAACGGAAATCCATGGTATCCGTAATGATATGGGACAGCTTGAGAAAGTGGTCGAGCAAAAGGCCAACAATACGGTCATTGCCGAGCAAGTGGACGAAATCAACAACAAGATCGAGCAGACAACGCAGCTTGTTGAGGAATTGTCCGTCTGGAGAAAAAGCGTGCAGGCCGTACAGGCAATTAAAGACCAACTAGTTGGAGCTGGGGTAATGGCACTGATCTTTATTGGTGCTGGTTTTTTGTTAATCAGAGCATTTATTAAGTTGTTTCGGTGGCTATCCATATGGTAGGTGGTCCGAGAAACGTGGTAATCTGCTGACCCTCTTGACCTGTGCTGTTCAGAAGGTTGGAAAACATTTACCGGAAGCCGTACAGGCAATTAAAGACCAACTAAAGGCCAAGGTTTCCAACGGTGGTCCATTTACTGAGAAGGATCGTCAAAATCTTGGACACTTTGCCAAGAAAAGAGGAACTTTTGCGAAACAAAAGCCACGTTCGGACGTATAATAAGATATGCCGCCATTAGTTGATCTAACTGGTAGTAGGTTTGGATTACTCACCGTTATCTCAAGAGCAAGTAACGGGCGATGTGGCCATGTTCGCTGGATATGCTTATGTGATTGTGGTAATTACAAAATAATCCACGGCAATAACCTTAAAACTGGGGATACCAATAGTTGTGGATGCCTACACAGAAAAATAGTAATGAGACATGGGAAAAGTAATCGTCCTATTTACATGATATGGGATGCAATGGTACAGAGATGTAACAACCCAAATAATGTAAATTATAAAAATTATGGAGGTAGAGGAATTATTATTTGTAATAGGTGGTTAAAATTTGAAAATTTTCTAGCGGACATGGGAGAACCACCAACAAACAAACATTCGATAGACAGAATCGACAATAATGGCCATTATTGTTCAAAAAATTGTAGATGGGTAACAAAGAAACAACAAATGAGAAATACCAGAAGAAATTCCTTAATAACATATAATAATAAGACACAGTGTTTAGCAGCGTGGGCTGAAGAAATGGGAATTAATCAAAACACCATATTTATGCGTCTTAATAGAGGGTGGTCTATTAAAAAGGCATTAACAACAATTGTAACTTGAAAAAAAGGAGGTGTATTATTCCTACTTATGAATACGAATGCGAAGGATGTGGCTTTTTTTTTTGAGGCATTCCATGCCATGTCGGCGGAACCGCTCGTAGAATGCCCTGAGTGCCACGAACCAAAGTTGGTCAAGCTGATCGGCTGTGGTGCTGCTGTCATCATCAAGGGGACAGAAACGCCGTGTCGTGGCAACAGGGGTGGCGGGACAGCAAAGAAGCAGCGTATGCACCCCAAGAAAGTGGATAGGCTTGGCGAAGGGAAAAACAAAGGCGAAATGCCTCCCTGGAGAGACGGCCCCGTCAACAAAGACGTATTGAAAAATCCAGAGAAATACATCATAGAAGGAAAGGTGGACTGATGGACAAGTCGGAAATTCGCACTGGACAGACCGATGGCAGCGATCGAGAACTGAAGGGTTTGACCAACGAGGGGATAGTAAATTTTGATTGTGCCGATTGTGGCGAGACCCTGCTGTGCCTACAATTGGCGAGTATCAAAGATGATGCACACACACAGGTCTTGACCAGAGTGGCTGTCAAGTGTGGATTATGCAATGGTTTTTCTTATGTCAAGCAGGTGCCTGGGCAGTTTTATCCAGGTGCTCCCAGCGACGATATGGCTTTTGACGTATCAGATGATGACATTGGTGCTCCAGAGGCCGATGTGCTGTTTAAGGCGTGGAAGAAATGAAGATAATCGTCGTTGACATCAATGGGACACCTCACGAAATAGAGAAAGGTGTCCAGCCAAATTTCGATGTGTTGGCGCGATGGTCGGGCGAGAGATATCTTGTCCTCGCTTCCAACGACGGTGACTTGTTCAATCCACTGGATATCAACGACAACATTCACAAGCGAGACAAAGAACGTGGGGGATTGTTTTGGAAGCTGAGAACATGTAGCCAAGAGTGTTATCAGCAATATATTATCTTCCTACGAAGCAAGAACAGGACACCGTACCTCTTGGCGCAACGGAGATTCCGCAGTGACTTTCGATGAATTCAAGGCAGACTTTTTGGCATTTTTGGAAGGTTCAATTGTGAACCTGGGTCGCAGAACAACCAAAACACGGCAAGCTTTCTTGGATACCGCGAGCGCAAAGTTTGACGCATTCGTGGTTGGAGATATTGCCGAAACATCCGAACAGCCGGTCGCCGACAATATGAGCGATCGAGTGTTGTGCATCAAACCAAAGGATCGCAACAAGGCTCTTGACGTTGGTAAGGGTGTTCATGCAATGACACCCAGCGAATCCATGAGGGCTGACGAGCAATTGAATCGTTCGCCCTACGGAAACCGCCAGGAGGGATCAGAGAATGAATGAAACGGTTAATGATAATCTGGTATCTTTCATCACAGTTCCGTATACACCCAAGATACGGTTTTTGGTATCGTTGTCCGATGGTCGGACCATAATTCAAGATGATCGATTATCCCAAAGGCACGCATGGGTAAGACTCGCACAGTGGTTAGAAGCCAACAAAGATATCAACATTACCGGCTTGCGACTCCAGGGGCCAAGAGGAATAGATATCAAGATGCCACCGGGTCAAAAGGGATATTTCTTTGGCCAGAAGAAACACGTTGTTTGGGGTGGTCCACAATATGACTACATCGGCGTAGGCTATTATGATGGAAATAGGGTTAATGTTGTTTGGTGTAGGCGACCTAAATTCGACCATTCTTTCACCGAGGAAAGAACTACGGAAAGTGCTGGTTTTCTTTTGATACAGAATGATTAATGGCAGTAAGACACCAACCACAAAGCGAAAAACACCCTTACGCATCCCCAACTACTCCGGGGCTGTTTGTCACTTTCCGCGCATATCTGATTGAGCTTATCTGTTTGAATGTCAATCCCAAACTTGGCCCACGGTTCTGGTCATCTGATACTGGAAAATATTGGGGACCAAAATTTCGCCGCGAAGTCAAGGGTGTTGATAATGTGTCTCAGTTATTGAATTTCGACGATATTCTTATGCAAACAGCCCTGATCGAAATTATCAAAGAACGCAACATCAAAGCACTAACATACAAAAAGACAGTTGATCGTGTTGCGCGATTAGCTCGACAACGACGAGATCGATTAGCACAAAAGCGCATGGAACTAAGCAGGAAACAACAACCAACGGCTATTGATGCTAGAAAAAATTCGACCTTTGTAGACACCGGTGAGAAAAACACATTGGCTAAAATCAGAGAAGCTGAGAATGGCTCAAAAGAAACCTCAGGTAGATAGCGAATCTCTAGATGCTTTTTTGACCAGAATACACGGAGAAGGTATCATTGCGCCAGCGGCTAAGGCTCTATCGCCGAGATCAAGAAACGTATTACACACCCCTCTGTCTTTGGATATAGCCTTGAGTGGTGGAATACCAGATGGAACCATTTGTCTTATCACCGGTAAACCAAAGGGCGGGAAAACTACTCTGTGCTTAGAATTGCTTAGGAATGCACAACTACTTGATAGGCCAACATTCTATATCAATATTGAAAGGCGATGCACACCAGAACTATTATCTACAATCCAGGGACTTGATCCAGAGAAGTTGCAAGTGATTCCACATCAAATAGACAAGCCACTGACAGCGGAAGATTATCTCAACATCATTGAACGAATTGCAAAAACCCAGAAGAGAGCCGTGATTGTTGTGGACAGTATTGCAGCGCTAATGACCGAGCAAGAAGAATCGACACTGATTGGTTCTAATAAGGATATGGCCGGACCTGCGAAGTTGTTATCTTCATTCTTCAGGAGAGCGCAGCAAATCATAGATGCAAATGATGTTATCATTATTTTCATTTCTCAAATGATTAGTAACCGCGAACCCCGTGGGCCAAAGTACGTAGAGAAAGGTGGCGTTGCAGTCCAGTACGCCTGTTCTGTCTGGCTGAAGATAACCTGGACCCAACAGTGGGAAAGAAACATGGAGACAAATGCGCCTGATGGACATGACATGCACATTACGGTACAGTCGTCGGCGATGGGTAGACCACTATTACCGTGCGTTCTTCCATTGCGGTATGGCATTGGAATCGATGTGGTCAAGGACATTGTAACTACGGCAGAAAATCTGGGATTAATCGAAAAGGCTGGTGCATGGTATTCAATACCTATGTTCGGATACAAAGATAAAAACAGTGGTGAAATTATAGCACCAAAATTCCAGGGACTTGCACGGTTATCGAATTTTCTCAAAGGGCACCCAGACAAGCTAAAACAGCTTGAAGCAGAGATAAGGGACATTGTGCTTCCGCAGGAGAAGAAAGATGAGTGATATACGAAAAGGACTAGAATGGCTGCCTTGTCCCCTGACTTTGACAACGAGTGAGGCCGATCGGAAATTGTTGATCGAGGCATATCAACACGCTAACGAAACCAGTCCCGATCCTAATACGAAAAATGGTGCCGTTTTAATCGGCAAAGAAGGGGATATATTAACATATGGGGTTAATCGTTTCCCGACCGGTGTTGCAGAGACGGAAAGCCGTCTGACAAACAAAGAGACCAAGTATCGGCTGGTCGTTCATGCAGAAAACGGAGCGATTTTCAACGCAGCCCGCCATGGAAAGATAGTACATGGTGCCACACTATACTGTCCATTCTATGCATGTTCGGAATGTGCAAAAGCGATCATCCAGGGTGGTGTTATTCGGGTGGTTGGTCATGCCCAACTGATGGTACTTGCGTCGGGACATACTACCTGGGTGAAGTCTATTACTGATGCATGGGACGTATTACATGAGGCTGGGGTGCAGTGCGACTTGTATGATGGAGTTGTCGGAATCACAACAAGATTCAATGGTCAAGATATCCCGGTGTGACATGGAAGTAAGACTACTCAAGGGCGGTACCGCTAAACTACGCCTGAGCAATAAGCGGCTTCGAACCAAAGGGAAATCGAAGTCGCAATTTCAGTATGAAGTGGGGCAGCGATTGGTGGCTGAGTACCCACATGACGTTATTTTTGAGGAAGTCCATGTTCCAGGTGATGGATTCATACTCGACTTTTTCATACCATCTATCGGTCTCGTGGTAGAATGCCATGGACGACAGCATACTGAGCATGTTAAGCATTTTCATAAGACCAAGGTGGATTTTCACAAACAGCAGGATACTGATCAGAGGAAACGAGATTTCTGTAAATTAAATGGATTTAGGCTTGTCGAGATTTATGATGAGTGAAAAACAAATTATTAATCTTATTGGAAAAAGATTCGGTAGATTGATTGTTATTAAACGAATGCAACAAGATCGATGGAGGAATTATAAATGGTTATGTCAATGTGATTGTGGGAAACAAAAAATAGTCAGAAGTGGTAGTTTGAGAAGTGGTTATACACAAAGTTGTGGTTGTTTGCAAAAAGAAAGATGCGCCGTGAGCCACACTCGCCATGGTCATAAGACTAAAGAAAAAACATCCAAAATTTATAGGATTTGGGAAGCCATTCTTAGACGATGTAAAAATCCAAATTATCATGAGTATAAATATTATGGTGGTAGGGGGATTAAAGTTTGTGAAAGATGGAAAAAATTTGAAAATTTTCTCACAGATATGGGGAAACCACCAACTAAAAATCATTCTATAGATAGAATTAATAATGATAAAGATTATTGTTTAGAAAATTGTAGATGGGCTACTAAAAAAGAACAACAAAGAAATAAAAGGAATAATCATTTAGAGACTTTTAATGAGAAAACTAAATGTATTGCTGAATGGGCTGAAGAATTTGGTATTCCAGATGGAACATTAAGAGCAAGATTGAAATATGGTTGGTCAATTGATAGAGCTTTAACAACTCCGGTTAAAGCTAGGGGTAAATTATGAATAATCTAACAAATAGAACAACGATATATAAAACTCAGTTGGATCAATGGATACAAACTCTTGGATTACCACAATATAAACCATCAAATACAGAAATTGAAATGATTATTCAATTAACAAGAGACAAATTGAGAGAGAGATCATCTATAGAGTTATCTGAAGATGCAGTTATGTTAGCACAATATTCTTTTTTTTTTTACAACAGAAAGCTAATGAATGCCAAACATTTTTGAAATGGTCAAATCAGATAGTTAACCATTTACTTGGTGACGATAAGCCTAAGCTAAATCAATGGGTACGACAGGCTGAACTGAGGCTAGAGCGGATACAATATCTTGCTCGTCGGATAGAACTGGTGGGACAGAGCATCAGCGGTTTAGTTCGGGCGAGATACAATGAAGGGAGCAACCGATGAGTCCACTCGAATACATCGAAGAGGGAATCAAAGAAGGTGACTGGGAAAAGGTTTGTGAGGGATATGAACGGCTGACGGGCACTGCCCTGCCTTTGCCAGTAGATCGACCGGGAGAAGTGCGGAAAGCCCATGAAGCTCTACAGCAAATAGTCACTATCGCTTCCGAGATTCTGCCTGTTGGTGAGACAGTGGTGCAATGGACCATGGTTGAGCCAGAGAAAAAGAAACGGGGTCGTCCCAAGGGGAGTGGAAAGAAAAAAACCAAGAAGAAAGTTACCATCGAGGAAGATGATCCGACACTACAATTGGATGACAATGCGAAAACGGCAGTGCAGAAGGAAACTGGTGGCACTCGACTGATTACCAACGAGCCTGATCCAGACGAAGTAGAAAAGAACAGGGTTAAAGCCGAGAAGGCAAAGAAAAATAAGGTCCAACTGGGTCGCATAGCAGCACGCAAATACAAGGTCAAATGCAACGAATGTGACGGAACGTTTGAGTCAGACCGCAAATGTGGCGAAATAGGTCAAAAGTGTCCTGCGTGTCTCAAGAAAAAAAAGAGTAGGTTCTCTTAATGGGCGCAAAGGCAAACGCAATTCTACAAGATGCGGGCATGGAGCGGGCAGTCCTAGCTGGGATCACCACGCACGGTGCCGACTGCTTCTTTGAGGTTGAAGACATTCTTGGTGTCAAGGACTTCTATTGGCCTTGCAACCAAGAACTATTCAACATCTTGTCTCACTTGGTACACCACGAAGATGCAAAAACATTCGACATCCCCAATATACAAACAGCGGCCAAAGTGCTAGGACACAACGATTTTGTCAACGGCGGCAAGCACTCTGAATATCTAGATGCTGTTGTCGAAGAGGTGGGCTCATCCAAAAACAATGTTCGGTCACTTGTTGTCGCCATTTACAAACTATCGTTAGCTCGCCGTGGTTATCTTGCTGCCCAAGCAGTACAGAACAATCTCAGGAAAGTCACTGGCGCAGAAGATGTAGATACCATCATCGGTCAGATTGAAGAACCGATATTTGAATTCACGAGCCAAATTGTATCTCAGAGTGCCGGTGTGGTCTCTCTGGGACAAAGATTTAAGCATGTCATGTCTGCGTTGGCCGAAACACCACAAGA
>Ga0209427_10001191_pt1 | contig 29613 bp, 25 predicted proteins | sample DeeMarSWOR136_30_FD_187465 | JGI IMG/M metagenome (GOLD analysis project Ga0209427, IMG submission 187465) | Marine sediment microbial communities from White Oak River estuary, North Carolina - WOR-1-36_30 (SPAdes) (version 2) | ecosystem: Environmental > Aquatic > Marine > Intertidal zone >...
TCATCAAAAGAAGGTTGAAACGTTTCTTTTATAAGGTTATTGAAAGAAGTCCTCTTATATTACCGATCATTATACCCCTATGATACGGGTTAGCCGGTTCGCCTGGTGCGCCGGTTAGCTGAATGGGAATCACTTTTGCCATGTTGAATTGAGGCCAGAGCAAGTTGGGTAAAAAGTCAAAAAATAAGGCCAAATCTAAAAAGCATATAGAACCCATCAAGATGGAAATATGGGGAATCATTTTTTTCCTCATTGCCCTGGTTGTGGGGATAAGCCTCTTCTCCTACCACCCTGCTGATCCCCTATTCTGGCTTGAATCTGCCCGGCCAGGACGGGCCCATAATCTCTTTGGTACCGTTGGCGCCCATCTGGCTGGTGGGATATTTTTCCTGCTCGGCTTCTCCTCGTTTTGGCTGGTGGCCATCTTTGTCAGCTTGGCCTTTCTCTCTTTTCGGGGCCATGCCTTCTCGTCACCCAAAAAGAGCATTGTTGCCAGTCTATTTCTCATTTTTTCGTTCTCCGGAATTTTGGGCTTACAAACGCCCGGGGCGATCATTTATAGGGGCAGCGAGGTGATAAGTGGGGGTTTTGCAGGGGTTCATATTGCCCAATTTATGAAAGGATTTCTCAACTATTTTGGGGCTTATGTGCTCCTTGCGGCAGTCTTCGTCATCTCCCTCATGGTCTGCACCCACATCTCTTTTGGCTGGGTTTTGTCAAGGGTTTCCCTATCCTTGATCGGTATGATGAGACGGCTAAAGGAACTTTCCATGAAGAAAAAGGAAAGGAGAAGAAAGAAAAGGGTAAGGAAAGAAATCATTGAAAAGGAGAGAGTGAAACCGAAACCAAAGGTCACGATTGTTGAGCCCCAATTGGAGACCTTGAAACAACCTGAACAGGAATCCTTTTCCTTTATGAATGTGGCGGGTGAATTCAAGCTCCCCTCTTTGGACCTGCTCAACAAGCCGCCTGAAGATAGAGAGACGGAATTCCAGCGAGAAAGCCTGGAGATGAATGCTCGACGTGTGGAGAAGAAACTGGCTGATTTTGGCGTGGAAGGAGAAGTGGTTGAGATCCTTCCAGGACCCGTCATTACCATGTATGAATTCAAGCCCGCACCTGGTGTCAAGATCAGCAAAGTGGCTGGCCTTTCAGATGATCTGGCCTTGGCCTTAAGGGCTCCTAGTATTAGGATTGTAGCCCCCATACCGGGAAAGGCGGCCATTGGCATAGAAATACCCAACAACCAACGGAACTTGGTCTATCTTTACGAGATCCTCTCAAGCCAGGCATACAAAAACTCCACCCATCGGCTGACGATCGGGCTGGGTAAGGATATTACTGGATCCCCTGTCGTTTCAGACCTGACCAAAATGCCTCATCTGCTGGTGGCAGGGGCAACGGGAACAGGGAAAAGCGTTTCTTTGAATGCGATGATCAATAGCCTCCTGTTCAAATTCTCACCCGACATGGTTCGGTTTCTCATTATCGACCCCAAAAGGATTGAATTGAATGTCTATAATGATATCCCCCATTTACTTTATCCCGTTGTCACTGAACCGAAGGAGGCCACAAAAGCACTTCGATGGACCGTGCAGGAAATGGAAAGACGCTACAACCTATTGTCTGACCGGGGGGTCAGAAACATCGAGGCCTACAACCGTAAAGCGACAAAGGGGAAAAAAACAAAGCAAGCGGGTAGCCCCGAGGATACAGATAAGCAACTTCCTTATATCGTTGTTGTAATCGACGAACTGTCGGACCTCATGATGACCTCCTCAAGAGAAGTGGAGGAAGCCATTACGCGTCTGGCTCAAATGGCACGGGCTGCCGGTATCCATCTCATTATCGCCACGCAGCGACCCTCTGTGGATGTACTCACTGGAATCATAAAGGCAAACTTCCCTGCCCGCATCTCTTTCCAAGTCTCATCAAGGGTGGACTCCAGAACCATTCTGGATAACATAGGCGCTGAGAATCTTCTGGGAGATGGAGATTTGCTTTTCTTGCCCCCAGGAGTGGGTCGAATAACAAGGATTCATGGGGCTTTTATCGCCGAGGATGAGGTGAAAAGGGTCGCGGATTTTTTGAGAGAGCAGATGAAACCGGATTATGACTTCACGCTTTTGAATCACGTTGCCCAAGAAGAAGAGGGATTCGAAGATGAAATTGAATTCGATGAGAAATATGATAGGGCTGTAGACCTGGTTATACAAACGGGCCAGGCATCTATTTCCATGATACAACGAAAGTTGCGTGTGGGGTATAATCGGGCCGCACGCATGATCGAGGCCATGGAGAAACAGGGGATCGTGGGCCCCTCGGACGGCGTCCGTCCAAGGGAGGTGTTTAGGCGGGAAGAGTAGTGAGGGCAGAATACGGAAGGCGGAATTTGAAAGAAAGAAGACAGATGATAGAAGACAGAAGACAGAAAAGGAAACACGGAAGGTGGGGATGTTAAGATCTGCTTTCACTTTTCTGTTGCTGGTTTTTTTGTCGCCGGCAAGTATTGCAACCGCTGATATGCAGCTATCTGAGATACTTGCAGGCGTACAGAAACGATACGGAGATCTGCCCGGGCTCAGTATCCCTTATAAACGGGAGATCATAACCCGATCCATGGCCTTGCTCGGCGGATCCATGGACGCGGATATGGCCTCCGGCCATATCCATTTCAAACCACCCAAGTTTCTAAAGGTTCAACAGGATACCCCAAAGCAAGAAACGATAATCAGCGACGGTAACACCCTCTGGTGGTACATTCCCCATAAGAGCCAGGCCTACCGGTATCCTTCTCACCAACTGGGTAAGGAGATTCAGCTCTTGAATGACATCTTTCGAGGGCTGAGGGCGGTCGAAGAGAGCTTTGATGTTATGCTCATGGAAATGGATGAAAAGGGGGGCTACCAACTCAAACTCATACCCAATCCTCCCTGGGCAGAAATCCATCACATCATGCTTTCCGTTTCACAAGGGGACGACACCATTCGCAAGGTGGAAATTCATAATCAAATTGGAGGAATCACCCGATTCATTCTTGGAGATCTATCTGTGAAGGAAAAATTCCCGGAAGATTTCTTCAGATTTGTGGCCCCTGAAGGGGTTAAAGTTATCGAACAGGAAGGTTAATTCACCGCAATCCCCTTCGTCCACCGTGACGCCCTCCTCGCCCTCTCAAGTCAGGCACCGCCCAGGTTTCAACCACCGCTCCAATGCACATTAGGTTTGGCCTGTTCCTGGAAGACGATATCTCTTGACTTGAATCCTTAAATACCCCCTCGTGTCCTGCTAATAACTCTAATGAGCTTACCCTGAAATACTGGGACGGGCCGTTTCGCTTTACTTCCAGGAAACGAGGAATTTTTCGCAAGGTCAAGGCTCCCGGGAACCCGCGCCGTAGGCGTGGGACTGAGCGGAGCAAAGCGAGCGCGAAGAAATCAAGGGATTGCGCGGAGGCATACCGTGAGTATGCCGCACAAGGAATCCCGCAGATTGACGCAGAGATTGCGGAAAAGGACCGTTTCCTTCAAAAACCTAGTGGGCCATCACGCGGGAGAGTGTACGACCCACCTTTTTGAGGCTTTCCAGACTATCCGCCGGTAGGAAATAGTCCACATAGGGAAGTGCTGTTTGCATCCCCTGACAGATCGGCTTGTATTCCGTGTCCCCTGCCACGGGATTTAACCAGATGATGCAACAGGCCTTCTGGCTCAGGATCTCCATTTCTCTTCTCAAAGGTTCCTTTCCGCCCAGATCCCAACCGTCACTCAATATGACCACCACAGTCCGCTTATTGAGGAGCCTTTTCGCATATCCCTCATTGAACTGATGCAGAGAATAACCAATTCTTGTCCCCCCTGACCAGTCGGGAACTTCTCGAGATATCCGCTCCAGGGCCTTATCCAGGTCAAACCGTCTTACAAAAGGGGTAATGGGCGTGAGGGTGGTGGAAAAGACAAAGACCTCAGCCTTAGATCCCACCCCTTTCAGTCCAAGGATAAAAGGCGTCACGAAACGGGCGTAGCGGTCCATCGAACCACTCACATCAACCAAGATGACCAACCGCTTCAGCCTCTTCTTTTTTTTCTTGTAAAACAACTCCAGGGGTATGCCACCCAGTTTGAGGCTCTTTTTCATAATGCGGCGAAAATCCATATCCCCCGGCTTCTTGGATCCCTTGTATCGACGTGTAACGGAGAGCCTGAAAGGAGATAGCATGTTCTTGAGGATGAGCTGGGCGATTTGGACATCCGCTTTTTGGAAATGGGCAAGATTCTTCCTCTCTAGCCTTGCCACAGGACTGTAGGTCGCTTGTTCAGTAGGCTCCTCCTCCCTGCAGGCATCCTCCTCCCCGCCCTCTTCCTGTTCCTGTTGCGCTTCCTGTAAGAGCTCTGCAGCAGCATCTTCTTCACACTCCAGCTCTGCTTGAGGAATTTCACTCTCCTCTTCCTCTTCCTCGTTCTCAATACCCTGCCAGTATTCCTCAAAAAACCCCTCAAATAACGCCCATTCCACGTCTGATGTGACTAGATTGGTCCTAAGCACGTGGAAGAAGTCCTCTCTCTTTGATATATCTATCTCTTCCATGCTACTAAGCGAGTCCATAATATTGGACGAAAAGATCTTGAATCCACGATCTTTCAGAAAGGTGGAAAAGGATATCACTTTGCATGTGAGACTCTGTTTATCCATAATTATAGGCCTGTTCCAAGATATTCGGCCCGTCTTTCCTGGTCCGCCCAGATCTCCGCGGTAAACCTCTTGATATCGTCCTGATATTTGAGGATGCACCCGAGTGTCTCCATCACCACCTCTTCATCCAGGTATTTCCTCTGCATATTTATGAGGGCCATAGCCCAATCGAGGGTCTCTGATACACCCGGCTTTTTGAAAAAATCAAGGTTCCTCATATGCTGCATAAAGTGAGTCACCTGTTTTGCAAGCTTGGCCTCGATCTTTGGGAGACGCGTGGTCACGATCCTGTACTCCTTTTCAAAGGAGGGATAATCGATCCAGTGGTAGAGACACCGCCTCTTGAGGGCATCGTGAACATCCCGTGTCCTGTTGGAAGTCACGACCACCATGGGCTTCTGGTTCGCCTTAAGGGTGCCGATTTCAGGAATGGTGATTTGAAAATCGGAAAGGACCTCGAGCAAAAAGGCCTCGAATTCCTCATCGGATCTGTCTATCTCGTCGATCAAGAGAACAGGTGCCCTTTCATTAGAGCTAAGAATGGCCTCAAGAAGGGGGCGTTTAATCAGAAATTCTTGACCGTATATGAGACGCTCTATCTCTTCTTTCCCTGTCTTTTTCTGTTCCTCAAGTCTGATGTGTAAGAGTTGCTTGGGATAATTCCATTCATACAGGGCTGTAGAGGCATCAAGGCCTTCGTAGCATTGTAGGCGTATGAGTTGGGTATTGAACAAAGAGGCCATGACAATTCCCACCTCTGTCTTACCCACGCCAGGCTCACCCTCCAGAAAGACAGGCTTCTGAAGGCGATGGGCAAGGAATAGAACGGTGGCCAACGCACGATCCGCAATATAATGGGCAGCAGCCAGTTCCTCCGCCACTTGTTCTATGGATTCAAAATAGGACTCAGTTGTCATCTTTCACCTTTCGTCTATTAGGTCTCAAATCCCTGTTTTCCATTGTTTTTCAGTTTAACACGAATACTGCCAAGAGGCATGCATTTTTTCCGTTGCTTCAAATCAGAATCATCCGGAATGTGCCGCCATAACTCCATGATGACAGGGCCTCAAAAGCAGGTTTACTGGGTCCCGTCGAGGCGGGATCCCAGTCTGAGGCAGACAACCTGGGCAGGCAAGTCCACTTCGTTTCCACAAGGCGCGGAGGGGAGCTTCACTTCTTCTTGAACAGGGCCTCAAGTGCGTCTTTGGCCTCTTTAGTCCTGTTTCGACTACCACTTGCCCCTTTGGCGCCCCGTGGGAGATAGTAGTCGCACAAATTGGCCCTCTCCTTATCGACAATGCGTTCCGCAGAGACCTCCTTGCATTCATTGTAGGCGTTTTGGTCGTAAAAGTTACATTGCTTACAACAGCGGAGATCTCGGTCGCAATGCGGACAGGTATCCTGCCTGCTCACCTTTCCCTCAATTGTGACCATATTCCCACAAAAGACGCAATCCATTATCCTTATTCCTCCTGCCCCAACTAAGCAAAAACGTTTAATGGGGTATTATTTGTCCCCAATATTGAACCTTATGGTACAGTGCACCAGGCTCCCTTGAATTTGACCGAACAAGTCGGTTCAGTGACCCCAGAGTTCGTTTTGACAATCCATAATTTCAGAAGTAGAATGGGATTCGAGAACAAATCAACTTCTGAACGATGGTGTTATGAGTAAGACGGCCCCGGGTTATACCCTTTTGGATCATACAGCGGATCTGGGCATTAGAGTATACGGAACCGATCTGAAAGATCTTTTTGAAGGTGCTGGAAGGGCACTCATGCACCTCATGGTCAAAGCTGAAATTCCCAACAAAACCCGTTCCATGAAAATCTCTGTCTCGGGTGAAGACCTGGCTGACCTTATGGTTCGGTGGTTGGGTGAAATCCTCTATCTATTTGCAGGTGAAAATCTCGTCGTCACCTCAATTCGTATGGGCTCCATCTCCTCATCCCATCTTGACGCTACCCTGGAAACCGTTCCGTTCGAACCGGAGATTCACGAAATCCTAACCGAGATAAAAGCGGTCACATATCATCAGATCGAAGTCACGGAAATAGCGAATGGCTGGGAGGCCAAGGTAATATTTGACGTCTAGGTTCGCCAATGGAAATCAAACTGGAAAAAAAAGACGAATACCGATGGCTCATCCCTAAAACGGGTGAGATGCGCGTACCCGGTCTGGTCTTTTCAAGTCCAGAACTTATAAGAGCGATTCAAAAAGATCAGAGCCTTGTCCAAGTGGCCAACGTAGCCACCCTGCCGGGTATCGTGAAACACTCCCTCGCCATGCCCGATATACATTGGGGCTATGGCTTTCCCATTGGGGGTGTGGCGGCCTTTGACATGGAAGAAGGCATCGTCTCGCCCGGGGGTGTTGGATACGACATCAACTGTGGGTGTCGGATCATGACGACCCGACTCGAGGCCGAGGAAATTAGGCCTCTTCTAAAAACCCTCGTTTCGGACCTTTTCAGGAACATTCCCGCCGGCGTGGGCTCAAGGGGTTCCATCCGCCTCTCAAAGGCCGATGAACGCAAAGTCGCTGTAGAAGGTTCTGCCTGGGCCGTAAGAAACGGCTACGGGCAACCCGAGGACCTGGAAAGGACCGAGGACCATGGCACCATGATTGGCGCGGATCCCTCAGTCCTGAGCGACAGGGCCCTCAAAAGGGGAATGGACGAGCTGGGTACACTCGGGTCAGGAAATCACTTTCTCGAAATTCAGGTGGTGGACCAGATCTATGACCCTCAATTAGCTCAAGACTTTCATCTTTACGAGGGGCAGGTCACTATCATGATCCATTCGGGCTCCAGGGGATTCGGCCATCAAATCTGCGATGACTTTCTAAAAGAGATGGGCAAACATGTCTCTGCCGAAGGTCTCCAATTGCCTGACAGGCAATTGGCCTGTGCCCATCTAAAATCTGATCTTGGACGCCGATATCTGGCGGGCATGGCCTGTGCCGCCAACTACGCCTGGGCAAACCGTCAGGTTCTCATGCACTTAGCTCGAGAGACTCTAATGACAGCCCTTTCCATGAGCCCTAAAGACCTGGGTATGGAACTCCTCTACGACGTATGTCACAATATTGCTAAAAAAGAGCTTCACGAGGTGGAAGGAGACGAGATATCTCTCTGCGTTCATCGGAAAGGGGCCACTCGCTCATTACCACCCGGACACCCAAAGGTGCCTGAAATCTATCGTCGCGCCGGTCAGCCGGTCCTTATTCCCGGAGATATGGGAACCCATTCTTTTGTCCTTGCCGGGGCCCAAGGGGCCATGGAACAGAGCTTTGGCTCAACCTGCCACGGGGCTGGTCGCGTTTTAAGTCGCACGAAGGCCGTAAAAATGGCAAAGGGAAGAGCCATACATCGTGAACTGGAAGACAAAGGGATTTTTGTGCAGTCCAGGGGCAAAAGAACACTTAAGGAAGAAATGCCCGAAGCCTATAAGGATGTCTCTCAGGTCGTAGAAGTCGTTCACCAAGCAGGCCTGGCCAAGAAGGTTGCCCGCCTCAGGCCACTCGGTGTCATCAAAGGCTAAAAGGCCTTACAATGATCCGGTCGTCCATACCTCAAATCTGCAAAATACCATCCCTTCAGGCTGAGGGAAGCGCTCTATTTGAACCTATTAGCAGTTTGCGTTAAGGGGGTCAACCTAAAAAAGTGTCTCAAAAAACAACCTTCTTAAAGAAAAAGTGACCTCTTTTCTTACACTCTGTTTTCAGGCTTTTCCTTTGACAAATAAGTGCACTAATCCTATGGTTATATTTGGTTAAAATCATGTTATTATCTATACTTAATAATCAATTCAAGCCCATCATTTTGGATCCTATAGAAATACTCAAAACCTCTCGAATAGAAAAGAACCGCTCCATTTAATTAAAAAAATAAAATCAAAATTAAGATGGCCCCCCAAGGCCATAAGCGAGTTCTGACAGAGACAATGTTAAGAGATTTACAGAGCAAATCTTTGCCAACTGGTGGGAAACGCATAAAAGCGCTTTTGGTGGGCGCGGGGAGATTACTGAGAGAAATCATTGGCAAAGAAAGGAGGATTGCCATGGTAGACTTTCGCAGAAGACAAGATAGTGATCGATGGCACTGGAGCAAAAAGTGTTCAGATTACCCGACAGAAAAGGATGTCATAATTAGCCACACGAAACCCGAAGCTGGAACTTTGTGTGAGGAGTGCCAAGAAAAAGAGCCCTTAGAAGAAGGTCAATAGAGTGGCTTTGTGGGGTGAATCATTATAGGGAAAATTCAGCTCACTCCAGTGACCCAAAGATGGACTATGTTAGCGCATGGAAGATGACCCGTGAACAGGGGGTGAGCTTGTGGTGAGGTTTACATCGGAAGAGGCATCGTGGGCCTATCTCATCCCATTAGCCCCTTTCCCGCCTGACACGCGGAGGTCTAGCTCATATGCCTACAAGTCCTTTCAAAGCTTTTTCTAATTAAAAAGAAAAAACAGAATATGGACTGAAATGGGGAAGAATTATGATGACTAAAACCCGTTCCATCCAAAAGATCATCGATGAGCAGGTGAAGAGATGGGAAATGATGCGTGTGGAGAAGAGGGAGGAAGCAGGTATCCCTGTTATAACCGTCTCCCGCGAGCCTGGAAGCGGTGGACGTATTGTGGCTGAAGGGGTGGCTAAGCGACTGGGACTGGATCTCTTCCACCGTGAGATCATCCAGGAGATGGCTCAAAGTGCCCATATAAGTGCCAGGTTGCTCGAAACCCTGGACGAAAAAGGGCTTTCAGTTCTGGAGGACTGGGTGGCTACACTTGTTAATGAGAAACATCTATGGCCTGACCAATATCTGCAGCATCTCATGAAAGTTATAGGTACCATAGCTAAACATGGCCGCGCTGTCATAGTGGGTAGAGGGGCAAATTTCATCCTCCCCCCAGAAGGGATATTTAGGGTACGGATTCTGGCCCCCCTCGAGATGAGAGTGCAAAATGTGGCCCGTCATTTCGGCGTCCCAGTTCAGGAGGCTAAGCGCCGTGTCCTAAGAACAGAATCGGACCGCAGGGCTTTTGTAAGAAAGTACTTCCATGCAGATATTGCAGACCCCGTCAATTACGATCTCATGATAAACACAGGGGCATTAAGTATAGAGGCCGCCGAAAACACAGTCTTGGGTGCCTTGGAGCAGTGAAAAAGGCTTCCATTTCAGCTCACTCTAAAAACCATAGACCATCATCTCCATGTCTAGAACCTTTAAAGGCATGCTTGTTGACTCTGACGGCATAGGAACACATCCTAGAGCCCTTGACTTCCTCGGCCGTAATGAAAGAACTTGATTGCCCCCCTTAAACTGGACCGTTACCTCCTAGAGATGTGACCATTCCCCTGGGGTTCTTTTTTGTTCGGGAAAAGTATCGCTTTTTCACGAGCTACGGCTCATGATAGAACGGTTTGCCCATCTCTGAAAATGAGAAGTTATAGAAAACATTATGCCCATTATAGTCAAGAACTCTCAAATCGTCTGTCTGATTAAGATCTCCCATAATCACGGAAAAATGAGTTCCATACTTGGCCTTGACCTTCTCTAAGGGAATCTCAGAAGCAATGAACTTCTTGATCCCCTTGGCATCGAGCTTTTCAACGATTTTGGGATCTTCCAAAGATTCATAGGTGGTTAAAATAAGAATTGGGCCTGTTCCCGTGAAAATGATTCCTGCTTTCATGCTACGATCTCCTTTCTATCCTCTAAGGTGAATAAGACACAAAAGACCTTGCCTCATTAAATCTGCTCATAAGGACTGCAACAATTTGTATGGCAGCCTGGTAAGAAATCATAGTTGGGATTCAGGAGGGAGAACTGAACAGGAACTAATAGGATTCACGGCGCAAAATCGGCTTTTTTGATGGTATGGCAGCTTGCAGGAACTCAATTGGGCTGGATGACGATCGTCTAAACTTGAGATCCGTACGCACAGGATGAGGGTTTAAGAATTAAAACATGAAATGCTGATTTTTTCAAGAAACTCTTCCACTCAAGGGTGAAATGACCAGGGTCCCTTGTTCGTGTTGACCGGCTCTGTATTCTATGGCAAAATCATAAATTATGTCGGCATGTTGCAGACGGCGCCATAAGAGGGAAGGCAATGAAGACCGTCATAGTGGGTACCGGTGCTATTGTAAGGTTTTTCCGGATTGCCTTAATCGGATGCGGTGCAAAGGCCTTATAGCCGGTTAAGGTGGCATACCGTGGCCAAAAATTTGGTAACAAGGAGGAAAAGTGATGAAACAAGAGCCGTTAAGAAGGTTTCATCTTCGAGAATTCAAGGCAATTAGTCACGCGATTTCAACTTACGAAGATTTGAATGTGTTGATGAACCATATTGTTGAAGGTACAAGCCGAACATTTAAGGCCAAGGGGTGCAGTATATTGCTTCTGGATGAGAGGGAAAAGCAATTATTTCGCGTGGCTAGCTATGGGCTCAGTGAAGAATATCTCCGCAAAGGCCCCATATTCGTGGTGACGGAAAGTCAGTGTGCTATCTGTACGGGTGAGCCCGTTTTTGTTGGGGACATCCTCAACGACCCCCGTGTCCAATATCCGGAGGCCGCAACTAAAGAAGGAATCGCTTCCATGCTCTCTATTCCCATAAAGTGTCGGGATGTAATAGTAGGGATACTGAGAATCTATCATGGCAAGCCTTGGATATTTCACGAAGATGATGTTGATTCTTTGTGTGTGCTGTCGGAACATTTGGGATTGGTTTTAGAGTGCAATGGCCTGAAAAACTTTCTCGATCAGATAAAAATTGGGATGGAGAGCCTACCACCTCGCCTGCTGGAGGGACTATAGCCCATGGAAGGGCGGCTATTCACAGACACGACGGAATTTTTTGCCATAGAACGTGGAGATATAATTCAAATCGGCGAAAGACGCTATATTGTGACAGGCTACGAGCGTGAACGTCGATTCGGTATGGAGGATCCCAAGTTTTGGGTGAAGAAGGTTGTTGACTCAGAGACAGGAGAGAAGAAGATCATAAAGCTGGTCTTTCTTGAATCATTCCAAATCTCTATAGGCGGTGTAAAGATACACTGCTTTAGGGATCCGGAGAAGGAAGCAAAGATCTTAGAACTCGTAAGGGATGATCCCTATTTTATGCACGGAACATCGCACAGAGATTCAAAAGGCAATAATATCAGAGTCTTAAATATAGTGCGTGGTCCAAATTTTTTTGTTTACCTTGATTCATTCACTAAAGGCCATGAGACCTATTTTCATACAGTACTGCCGGGTATCTTGAGAAAGTTAGTGACCGCATTTGAAGCGATCCGTTTTCTTCATATTCATGGGTTCAAGCATGGAGACATAAGAAATGATCATATCATAGTAGAGCGTGATACGGGCAACTATGTGTGGATAGACTTCGATTATGACTATGAAGGTGGGGAAAATCCGTTTGGTTTGGACCTATTTGGGTTGGGGAACATTTTGCTCTACGCCATTGGGAAGGGGTTTCACAATCTTCATATGATAGAGAACGACACATTCACTTACGGCGACCTGATAGATCGCGTTGAACCAGGAGATTTTTCCCTCTTAGATAAATGGAGATTCATAAATTTACGAAAATTCTATCCCTACGTTCCCAAAATGCTCAATGATATTCTTATGCATTTCTCAAGAGATGCGGGCGTCTATTACGAAACTGTAGAAGAAATAGTTGAGGATTTAAACAGAAGTCTCTATTCCATTTTTGAATGACAGGGGGCCTTAGATAACATGAATAATTCTATCGTTGTAGCATTGGACGATTCCGCGACCTCCCGGGCAGTGGTGGATTATCTTATTGGTCTACCACTTCGCCGAGATGACGTGCATGTTACACTGCTTCATGTGTTCAAAAAACCATCGGCCAGTGAGGAGCTCATGGGCGAGAAATTCACGAAGGAAGAGCCGAAAAGGTTTTTGGTCGTCTTAGAAAAGGCGAAGAACAAGCTGGTCGAAAACGGCTTCAATTCCGACAAAGTTCAGATAAGAGTGGTGACCGAACCTTATCCTACTGTATCAGACGGAATCATTGACCAGTTCAAAAAAGGAGATTTCCACATGGCAGTGATCGGCCACAGGAAGATGTCCAAGGCTGAAGAGTTTGTGTTTGGCGATGTAAGCGTCAAATTGGTCAGAGCTCTTGAAAAGGGGGCTGTTTTGGTGGTCGAGTCCTCGTAGTTCTGGAACCAACAAGAGAGTTCGTGTATACTCGCTTCAGGGGCCATAGCCTTGCCCTTTGTTCCAGTTAGTCTTCTACTTCAAAGTTCTTTACGCAATCTCAAGGAACGTCCCAAAGACAAAAGCCCACTTCTTTCACCTAAGGCATACGAACCCCGCAGACAATAGAAGGCCCAATGCTGCAGTAACCGATCTCCATGGCAGTGGAAGCGAGATAGAGCCCTTCTCCCGTGCCAAGGCATAAAAGATTGCTTTCTCAGAAACGGAGTATAGAAAAACACGGCTGTGTATTAATTTACCAATTACGATTTGCGAGGTTTCCTAAGATTGTCTAACAATTTTTTGAAAAAAGCCCCTGACGCCACGTTAAGTATGTCTAGACTTCTGCTCATCGACGATGACCAGGGGACCTGTATGACTTTGGCGCTATATTTGCGCAATGCGGGTTATGAGGTTACAACGACAGGAGATGGCGAAAGGGGAATATTGCTATTCCAGCAACAACGACCTCCTATCGTATTGACCGATATAAAAATGCCCCACATGGATGGGATTGAGGTATTAAAAAGGATTAAACAGATTAGCCCTGAAACTGAAGTGATAGTTATAACCGAGCGCGAGGAGATCGAATCGGCCATCGAGGCACTTAAATATGATGCCTCCGATTTTATCATCAAGCCTGTTGCGAATGAGGCCTTATCAGTTACTCTTAGACGAGTCAAGGAAAGGCTGGAAACGAGGAGGTTGCTCAAGGAATACACAAACAATCTGGAAAATAAGGTAAAAGAGGCGATAGAGGAGCTAAGAGAGAGGTACGAGTTTGAAAGTAATCTGATCCATCATTCCATCGACGGTATAATCGCCACTGATAAGCGGGGAAACATAATCACCTTTAATCAAGGGGCAGAGAGAATATTCGGATATTCTAGGGACGAAGTCGTGGGGAAGATGGATATTAGAAGTCTTTACCCACCCGGGATCGCAGGAATAGCCGAAGAAAGCAGGCGAGATCTTTACGGCAAAGCAAGCGAAAAAGAGGGAATGCCCAACTGGCAGGAGGTCTTAGTTTTAGGGAAAGGAAGCCGCGAAATACCGGTCAGGTTTTCGGGCGCCTTATTGTATCGCAACGGCAAGGCAGTCGGTAGTGTGAGTTTCTTCCACGACCTGAGGGAAATCAAACGCATGCAGAAAGAACTGATAGAAAACGAAAGGCTATCTGCTATCGGCCAAACGGTAACTGGCCTCGCTCACTGCATCAAAAACATCTTACTTGGTATGGAGGCAGGAGTCTATGTCGTAGACAAGGGCCTTAGGAAAGATGATATGTCTAAACTCAGGACCGGCTGGGATATGGTGCAAAGAAATATCGATAAGATCTCTGGCTTGGTTTCAGACCTCCTCAGCTACTCAAAGGAACGTAAGCCTGAGTATGAAAGTTGCTCACCTAATGCCATTGCCGATGCGGTGTGTGAACTCCTGGATCCTAAGGCAAAGGAATCTGGTATAGTGATTGTAAGAGATTTTGATCCAGCCATAGGCCACATATCCTTAGATCCCAAAGGCATCTATCGCTGTCTGCTGAACCAACTTGCTAATGCTATTGATGCCTGTATTGATGATGAAGATGAGGATAAGGACTATCTGGTGCGGGTGACCACAAGGCGTCAGAGTGATGGAATGGTTGCAGTAGAGGTTTCTGACAACGGGTGCGGTATGGATGAGGAAGTCAGAAAAAAACTTTTTACCGGTTTCTTCAGTACCAAAGGATCGAGAGGAACCGGTCTCGGCCTGATTGTTACACAGAAGATAATCCAGGAGCATGGAGGAACCATAAGTGTTCAGTCAGAACCTGGAAAGGGATCAACCTTTACTAGCCGCTTACCCTATAAGTCACCGGAAAGAGAATGAGGAGAATTTGATAACGCAAATGGCAATAGCGCGGTGATATTATGGAAGTTGATTATGCTCTGGATGAAGAAGATAAAGAAGGTCTAAAGGTTCTCGTCACGTATTTTGGCTCTAAGGTATCTCATCTCCAGGAAGTGAAGCTTGACAAACTGATTTACATTGCTCAACTGTACCATTATGCGAATTATGGTGAGCTTTTAACCAAAATCCCATTTTTTAGCCTTAGTCGTGGGCCTCATGCTCCGGCGATTAGATCCGTCATAAAGGAGCAACTTGAAAGTCGTGCCATATACTTAAAGGTCGTTCCCTCTAACAAGGATCCATTCAACCCCTGTCTAATTATACGATCCCATGAACTTAAAGATAAAATACAATATACGGCATGTTTGAACACCCTGAGAGAAGTGCTGGAAGACTGGGGAGATAAGCATTTCAAAGACATACTTGATTATACGACCAGAACGATTCCCTTTATTTCCACCACCTATAGAGACCCCATCGACCTGACCAGGACGCAGCCATTGAAGGATCTCAAGTGTGTCTTATCCTTGTCGGAAAGAATTTCTATACATCAGTTTGTGCAGGCACCTGAGGGGCCCTATGATCGAGGGATTGGTCGTGATGGATCCCACCCATTATCCGTCATTGAGGTAGCGGAGATATACCTTGCTCTTTGCGGCGTCCTTCCAGGGAAAATCCCTTCTCGAAAGCATCTTGGATTTAACATCCAAGCGGTCCTAGAGGCTTTTGGAACTCTGGATGAAAAGAATGAAGACGGAGCGAGTAAACATTTTATGGATATTCATAAGGCGACCCAATTAACTGACGCTCTAATGAATTCCAAGGGTTTCGGCCATCTTACCCACAGAGTGGCCCTAAAAGCTGGAATGCTTTTCTTGAGAAGGCTTGGTTATTCTTTCGAAAAAAATGACTTAGAGGAAGAGTTCCCACTCCCTTATGATTATAAAACCCTCAGGGAATGGTTTGCCAAGGTAAGCGTAAAAGTCGTAACCGGTTGAAATAGATCTAAAATAGGGAACATTTCATCAATGCAGTAAAAAACGGGGAGGTTCAACTATTTCAATGAACGATCTTTTCAAAGGGGGGTATGAGTTATGGAAAAGAAAGTATTAGCCATTGATGACGAGCCTGATGTGTTGACCTTTTATTCAGAGGTTTTAGAGGACTATGACTACATAGCCATCACTGCAGAGAGTGGTTTAGAGGGACTGATAAAAGCGCGGGAGGAAAAGCCAGACATTATCATCTTAGATATCATGATGCCCAAAAAGAGCGGGATGTTGACATACAAGGAACTGAAAAAAGATCCGGATCTGAAAAGCATTCCTGTGGTAATCATTACGGCGATGCCAAAAGAGGTGGATTACATGACCCTTTTAGACAGAGCGTCGACAAAACATATCGCACCGGCAGGTCATCTGGTAAAACCCATCACGCCCGAAGACTTGATCAAGGAAATTGAGAGGGTGCTTGGCTAAGATCCCATCTGGCAGTCCAAGCGTGGTTTATATGAAGAGACCCAGTAGGGGTCAAGGACCATTTTTGCACTCTCGCAGATCATCCAGGAGCTGCGTTGTGTCCTCATAAAACCAGTTGGCACCTTTTGAAAAATGCATTAGAACCCGGTTAAGGGATTGGGGGATGTAAGGGTAAATCTTTTTCAGATTGACCACTCGACCGCTAAAAACAATATTCAAATCTTCTTCACACAGTGTACTCAGGGCAGCATGGTTCTGCTTGCTGAGATCCTCTAGGAATGCATCTCCCATGCCCACCAGAAACGCTAGAATATTGCCTAGGCCGAAGAGATCATAGCCGTATATATTCTCCCCGTGGCGGTAATCGTAGTCAAAATCGATCCAGCGGTACTGCCCGGTATCCCGATCTATGAGAATGTGATCTCGTCTTATGTCCCCGTGCTTTTCGCCATGCTCGTGCAGAAACCGGATGGCCTGAATGCATTTTATATACTGATCCAAGATGTCCGGGAATTGATCGTAAAAATAGGTCTGATGATCCAGGTCCATGTTTCTCACATAGTTAGGTAAGGGCTTTCCTTTGATAAAATCGAGCACGCGTATCAGGTTCCCCTTTTCATCCTCGATTGAATATCCATGCATGAAGTTCTTATGCCCGGCTACCAAGTTCAAGATGCGAGCTTCTTTTTCAGGGCTTCGAAAACACTGGAACTCTAAGCCGCCGATATGGGCCGTAAACTCTTCGTAAAAAACGAGCTTGATGATCTTCAGGCTTCCGTTGGTGAGGTCAATGGCACGCTTCACCCAAAACATCACTTCATCTTCGAGGCCGAATCGTTGCCCCTTGGCATTATGGCGAATGAGATAGGGTTTCCCTCCGAGAACAACCACATCATCATATTCAACACGGAAAAAGTCTGTCGTATCGGAATGAACTCGAAAAAGATGAGGAACCTGATGGGCGGGCAACCACTGGGAGACCATTTCCCGAAGTTTTTCTTGAGATAGGGGTTCTCTCATAGGCACCTGTAGTTGCTTGCGGACAAAAAGCCGCTTTCAGGTAGTTGAAATATAATAGAAAGGGGCTGAGGGGTCAAGTCTCTGGATATGCAGAAAAAATGCATGCAAAAAGGGGATTGTAGCCTTTATCACTTATCTTAATTGATCACGACACCTTTCGACCAGAAAAATAGAGACAGTTGTCCTATCATCCCACTCTTCTAGTATTCCCCTGCAATCTTGTTGAACGCAGAAAAAACCAGACAACTTGCTGAAATCAGAAGTTTTTATAAACGACAATCTCTTTCCTACCCCAGACCTCCAGGTCGCCGGTTTTTTTACCTAATTCTTTAGAATTTACATGCGCTTTTTCTTGACACCCTGAAAAAATCAGATATAAAGAGTGATTGTGTCAAAATGCACAAGCTAACGAACTTTCAGAATAACTAAAACAGGTTTTCGGTTCTGTTGGGCCAAAAAACGAGACTAACAAAAGGAGGATGAGTATGTCAGATCTAATTGTACCACATGGTAAAGAAGAAAAACTAATGCCGCTATTACTCCAGGGTGACGAGCTCCAGGCCGAAGTCGAAAGGGCAAAGGACCTCATAAAGATCAGAATCACATCAAGGGAGACCTCAGACCTGATCATGATGGGGATCGGGGCTTTTACGCCATTGACCGGCTTTATGACAAAGGCGGACTGGCAGGGAGTCTGCGATAAGTTCACCATGGCCGATGGCACCTTTTGGCCCATTCCTATCACGCTCTCCACGGATGATGAAGACGTAAAAGAGGGTGATGAATTGGCCCTGGTAGATGATGAGACAGGTACAACCATCGCCACCATGCAGGTCTCTGAGAAGTATACCATTGACAAGGACCACGAATGTAAGGCCGTGTTTACGACGACAGACACGGAGCATCCAGGTGTAGAAAAAGTTATGGCCCAGGGCAAATACAATCTGGCCGGTCCTGTGAAGGTCTTGAGCGAGAGTTATTACCCCGAGCAGTTTAAAGGCCTCTATCATAGGCCTACCGACTCCCGGAAGATCTTTGAAGATATGGGATGGAAGCGGGTTGCCGCCTTACAGCTTCGGAACCCCATGCATCGATCCCACGAGTTCCTGGCCAAGATTGCTGTTGAGGTAATGGATGGCGTGTATATACACCAATTGGTTGGCAAGCTTAAAGCGGGCGACATTCCGGCAGATGTCCGCGTGCGTGCCATCCAGGCCCTTGTGGACAACTATTTTGTGAAGGGTACGGTGGTCCAGGGTGGTTATCCTATGGAGATGAGATACGCAGGGCCGAGAGAGGCTTTGCTCCACGCCTGCTTCCGCCAAAACTACGGGTGCAGCCACATGATCATCGGGCGTGACCATGCGGGTGTGGGCGATTATTACGGTCCTTTCGACGCACAGAAGATCTTCGACGAGATCCCGGACGGCGCCCTTAAGTGCCAGAACCTGAATATTGACTGGACCTTCCACTGTTACAAATGCGGCGGTATGGCCTCGATGAAGACCTGCCCCCACGGAAAAGACGACAGGCTCCTCCTTTCAGGGACCATGGTCAGAAAGACGCTCTCAGAGGGAGGGGATCTCCCTGCTGAATTTTCCCGTCCTGAGGTGGTAGGAATACTCCAGAATTATTACCAGCACCTTGAAGAGAAGGTGGAAATAAAATTGCACGGTGCTGCAACGGGTGAGGTAGAGAAGAAGTAGCGAAGACCCACACAACAAAAAAACCACTTCCCCTTGTGAGGAAGTGGTTTTTTTATGATTTGATGTTTTCCCTTGCCCAGGCAGTCAATTCCTTCAAGGATGTCCCCTTGGGAAAGAATTCCATCACGCCCATGGCCTTTATCTTAGGGATATCCTCCTCATCTAAGAAGCCGCCCGCTGTGATTTTTATATGATCGGAGGCTTCCTCCTTTAAAATTCTCCTTATCTCTGCAAATGCATCGATATCAGCACCGGGCAGCGTGGTGATCCCAATATGATCCACTGACTCTTGCAAGGCGGATTTAACAATGGCCTCCGGCTCCTGCAATTCTGTGTAGATAACTTCAAAACCTGCGTCTACCAAACTCTTGGCCAGGTATTGCAGAGCTTCATTGTGGCCCTCACCCAATCTCCCGAGCAATATCCTTATCTTTCTCTCCGCCATCCCGTGCTCCTATGTATAAATTTGGTCAAGCGCCACCGCTAGTCTGCCCAGCTTGTTCCATGTAAACTAGGGTCACGACCGTTGGCCGGGCTCTATGGATCTCCAGCTTTGCATAATCTCTCATAATCACAATAGACGCACTCTTTCCTATCCTTTTTCATCTCCCTCAGGTCCTGGACCCACTGACTGCGATCGGCCTCATAATTTTTTACCGATTCTATCATCTCTTCAATGATGTCTGCCGGATGTCCCTCCCAATGGCTTTTAATCAGTTTGCCCCCATCTGTAAAGTAAATATAAAGCTCACCCACCGCTTGATTCAGTATATGCTCCACGGCCCACTTATAGCAGGCGAGTTGAAGGTTGTAATCGTTTTCCTCCATGACTTGATAAGGATCCTTTTTCTCAAGATCATTACTTTTCCAGTCCAGAATAACCCACTGCCCTTTGTCCCCGTCTTTGACTAACCTGTCTATGGTCCCCCTGAACTCGCACCCTTCAGAGATGGTGAAGAGGAAGGGAACCTCCACATATTCATTCTGTCCTCCCAGGATTCTGAGTAACTGTGGGTCATTAAGCGTGGTCTCCAGGTGTTTCAGCGCCTTCTCTTTCAGAATGGCCAGGGTCTTGTCATGAAGGTTTTCGCCAGGCAGATCCGACTGGGCCAATCCCCCACAGACATTGTTCAGTAGATCCACGTCGAGTGGATCACCAAAGCGATGTCTCTCCAGGTATCTATGGATAACACTCCCCATGTAGAGGGCTTCTTTAGAGGCATAATAATCTCGCTCATCCTCACCTTCCTGGAAGCCTTTTTCAGCGCCTGTTTCCTCTCTGCCAAAACCGGATACCTGCAAGCCATTCCCTCTGAGACCCAATACGACGCTGTAGTAAAACATGACGGGACACGTCCTGAACATCCGGATAGATTTAAAGCTGAATTGATAGTAGGGCGCCGACCGGATCGGTTCGGTCAAATCAATCCTTTTGACCGCTTCATCATAATCTCCAAATCGCGTTCGCGTCAGTCTTTCCCCACCATATTGGACGCCCCTAAACATCTTCGGTTCGGGTTCTTTCCAGATGACCGTGGGAACACTGCCCTTCCCTTCAAAATAACGTGATTGTTCACGGGGGAAGTTGACTCCAAATTGGTAAAGGTCATCCATCAGGTCCATAATGGTGGCTCTCTCCCGATAATCCTCGGTGGAGAGTGATGCCTTCCCTTTTCCCACCATCTCTTGTCCCATATGGCTTATTAAAACGAGATGATTCATGGTTCTTGAACAGCCTACATAAAAAACGCGTCTGTTCTCCGCCATATCCTCCAGTCTATCTCTCCTGGTAAGAAGATAGCCCAAAGGGCTCAAGGATTTCCGATAATCCAACGCAGGGATCTCGATGGGCCATACGGGGATTTCCCCTTCCTGATGGTTCCAGTCTTCGGGCCTGCCCCTTTCCGATGCATAGAGACGGATGGGCTTACCCACTTGACTCCTCGAGGGGGGCCGGCGGTTCAAGTCAGGAATGATGACCATGGGAAATTCGAGGCCCTTGGCCGCATGCACAGTCATCAGAGAGATAGGACTCTCACCCTCAGAAACGAGCAAGGCCTCGCCCTCCTCTTCCTCCTCCTCCGCCATTTCAAGACAGTATCCAACAAATTCACGCAAGGCCCCATTTCCCTCGGCTTGAAAACGACGGCTTATCTCTATCAGCTTTTCCATGTTCGCCAGTCTCTGCATCCCATTGGGATGAGCCGAGTAAATGGCAGTCAGCCCCCGATCCGATATAATGGTTCTGATAAGTTCGGCCATGGTTAAGCGGGTGGAAAGGAGACGCCAGAACCGGATCTGCTGCCCGACAGATCTTACATTGGGGTTTTCAGAGGAGAGAAATTGCGCCAGCGTAGGTTGCTTGCCATAAAAAAGATCGAAGATCTCTGCATCGGTGAGGGCAAAAATGGGACTCCTCAAGGCCGCCATCAAAGAGATATGTTGTCTTCCATCTGCAAGATAATTCAGAAGCTGGATCATCTCCATGACCTCTTGGCACTGATAAAAACCTTTTCCCCTGTGCACCTTGAAGGGAAGGCTCGCCTCTCGGAGTACATTTTCATAAATCTTCAGATGGGTGAAGGCGAAAAAGAGAATACCTATGGCCAGTTGGTTCCTCTCTATCTTATCTCTGATGTCCGCGTATTGCTCATACTCAAAGTTTTTTTCTCCACGCCTTCCCAGGAGACCTTCAATGATGTCCACAATCAGAGCCGCCTCCATTTCTGTCTGCTCTTTCCTTGAGGAGGGACCTTGCGTCAGGTAAAAGGTTACAGAACCCGCGTTTCCCGAAACAGAGCTTTTCCCCTCGGGCATGGTGATGGGCATGGGAGCAGTTTCATACGCTCTCAATTTCTCTGCTCCCCTGTTGCTAAATATTTGGTCAAATGCGGCATTCAGAAATTCTATAGGCCGACGATCGGTGCGGAAATTGTGCGGAAGATATATGTCACCGGCCAGAATCTTTTGTCTCTGGGAACGGGACAAGGCATCGAAAGCTTCTTTGTGCCTGTTGAGGAATTGAGGGTACCGTGGGTCTATGTCCCGGAGGTAATTGTCTATCTCCGGGTTTTGCCAGAACATGGGCGCCTTTTCCCCCTCATTTGACTGCTTTACAGCTCCTGTCCCGTGCTCGAAGACCGTGACATCGCCCCCTCGAAACTTATATATGGCCTGCCTTTTGTCGCCCACCACAAACAATTTTCCTGGCTGGAGGACTTGCTTGCCACTCTGGTCTTTGCTTGAACAGAGCAAGCTAATGATCTCCCATTGCACCCTGTTTGTATCTTGAAACTCATCCACCATGATATACTTAAACGGTCTTTGCACCCTTTTCAGACCGTACGCATCATCACTCTCGAAAAAGTCTGTGAGGAAGGCGTGACAAAGAGCCTCCAGGTCGGCAAAATCAAGGACGTTTAGTCTCTTTTTTTCTCTTTGATAGCTATCCAGACAGATCTGAGCGGCCCTGATAAAAGATCTGAGCTGCTTCTCAAAGAGTTCGTCAGGTGGAGAAGAGGAAAACAGATCAGGATGAAACTGATCTACCAGGCCAACGTAGGATATCTCCCTGAGACCATGTTTAACGGCCAGCCTAGGACTTCCGGGCTTTCTGTCCTTGACCATCTCTCTCAACCTAAAAAAAAGGTTCGGCACACCGAAATTGTCATCAGATTCTGCCCTGTGACCCTGCCAATTCTCTAAGACATCAAAAACCTTCTCAAAATGGCCTTTCCCTTTCTCCCATTTTCTCAACCCCTCCAGGTAGGGAATCAGACTCTCCTCCTTAATCACGCGGCAGTATTCTCTAAAGACTTGCGCCTGCCATCCGCCTGTATGGAACAGTCTCTCACTGGTCTCCCTAACACGCCTGAAGCTGAGGGGATGCTCTAGGACACAGCGCAAAGCACGAAGAAGGCTGGTGCGGCTTCCAAAAGACTGGAGGAGAGGGAAAAGGGCATCCCGATCATTCTCCCATACCGAGGATACCCCGGTCTCGATCGCCTGCTCCATGATGCTTCTTTGTCTTGCGCCTTGGATGATGGCAAAACCGGGGTCAATCCCAGATTCCACGGGATGCTCTCTCAAGAGATTGGCGCAGAAGGAATGAATGGTGGAAATCCTGTTCTTGTGGAACTGTTCTCGCGCCTCCCTGATCCTTTTTCTTAGCCTTTCACCCCCTTTTTCCCGCGTATGAAGGTCCCTGTCCAACCGACCAAGCATCTCATAAATGCGCCCCTTCATCTCCTCAGCCGCTTTTTCGGTGAAAGTCAGGGTAAGGATGTGTGGAAGGGAGACTGTGTCGTCGGTGAGTAGGATAAAGCAGAACCTGTGGCTGAGAATACGGGTCTTACCCGCTCCAGGGCCAGAGGTGACCACCATGTTTCTCTGATAGTCAAGGGCACAGAACTGTTGAAATGTGAGATCTTCAAACATCATCTTACCTTTAGCATTCGAAATGAAACGTCATTGCGACCCCCGCTTAAGCGGGCTGAAACAATCTCATATTACGAAAGCCTGTGTTTTCAATATCTTCCTAAAGATTACCTCCCGGCTGCGAGTTCAAGGCCGAACGGCTCCGTCGCCTTCGGCTCCTCGCAATAACTTTATAACGTTCCTGATTACTACAATTAACTACTATAGATTTCTTAAGAGACTGTGGAAAAACGGGCTTCTGAGAGGCTGATGGAAAATGTCCATATGCAAGGCTTCCGAAGTCCCGAAGAATGAGGCGTACACAGAAGTACGCCGCAATGATGAGGGACGAGGGTAACGCAGCAGATGGGCGTTTTCCGACAGCCTCTAGAGATTTTTTTATCAATTTAGAAATTTACATTCAAGCAAATTGGCTGTAAACAATAGGACAAATTTATCCATTTGAACTCCAAAGCAGTCCCTCGCCTTATGAACGGAGTTTGTTTGATGACCTCGCAGAAAATAGCTTCTTTGATTCTGGCCGCTGGTAGGGGCAGTCGAATGAAAGGATTTGACGGGAATAAGACCCTGTTGCCCCTGGTTTCTGATGAGTCCCCCTTCAAAGGAAGTTACCCCATTTTGCTGCACATCCTTATTAATCTCCCTCCAGGCCCCAAGGCCGTTGTGATCAACTACAAGAAAGAGGATTTAATTCACGCCACCCAATCCTTTGAGATCTCCTACTATGAACAACCCCTGCTTAACGGCACGGGCGGTGCCCTCATTGCCGCCAGGGAATTTCTTGAAACTCAGGATTATGATCGGATGATCATCACCATGGGAGATGTCCCATTTGTGAGCCGTACCACCTATCTGAAACTCGTGGAGGGACTAAAGGCGAACAACCTGATGGTTTTGGGGTTCCTTCCATCGGACAAAAAGCAATATGGTGTGCTTGAGACTGAAGGCGTAAAGGTGAGAAGAATTATTGAATGGGCGTACTGGAAGGCCTACCCTGCGGAAAGACAAAGGCAACTAAACATCTGCAATTCAGGAATCTATGCGGCTCGCAAAGATGATCTTGTTCAGTATCTGGGGATCCTGGAACAGAGGCCTCACATGGTAAAAAAAGAGAGACATGGAAAGCGGGTCGAGGTGGAAGAGTTTTTCATTACCGACCTGGTCGAATTGATGCAAAATGACGGTTTAGATGTAGGATATGCCCTGGCGGAGCAGGAGCACGAGGTCATGGGTGTGGATGACCTCCCATCTCTGTTAAGGGCGCAGGAGATATTTAGAAACTCTGCTGATAAATAAAGAATCTAGGCCCTGAAAACCTGGCTTTGAGCTGCCCCCAGAGGGGGCTTTTAGTGTCTTTCCTTCATGCGAAAGTCTGTTGGGGTAATGGAGTGGTGGAGTAATGGAGTAATGATAAGGACTTATTCAAGTTGAAATTCGGGTTTTAGCTTTTTCCAAAACTCCAATACTCCAGTACTCCAAAGCAGCCCACTATCTTTACCGGCAAAGCCATTTAGCTCTGACCTGGCCAAAGGACGAGGTTTCCAAGATCCAAATGAACAAGCCCATAATCAGGCAGATTCCCATTGGACCCCTTCAGGTGCACACCTATCTTGTGGCATGCCCGCAAACAAAAGAGGCGGTCATCATTGATCCGGCCGGTGAGGAGGAGAAGATCACTGCCCTCATTGAAGAGGAAGATGTTAAAGTGAAATACATACTCAACACCCATGGCCACTCCGATCATGTTCTCGCCAACCAGAGGTTGAAACAGATGCTGTCTGTGCCTACCTGCATGCATGAATTGGATGACCAGTTCTTTTCCCAAAAAGACACCCGGGAAGAATCCTCAAAAGAATTCGGCCTCCCCCCTACAGAACCTGTTGACATTAAATTGAAGGATGGAAACGTATTGGAACTGGGAACCCTCAGGATAGAGGTAATCCACACACCCGGCCATACCCCTGGCTCAGTCTGCTATCTTGTCAGCGGAAACCTCTTTACTGGGGATACCCTTTTTGTAGGTGCGGTGGGCAGGACGGATCTCAAAGGTGCGTCACTGGAAACCCTTTTGGGCTCCTTGGAAAAGAAGCTCCTACCTCTCCCTTCAGAGACGATCGTATGGCCGGGTCATGATTATGGTGAAACGCCTACCTCCACCATAGGCCGCGAGATGGAAGAAAACCCGTATATCACCGACTTTATTCTGGACAAATAGGCCTAGTGAAACTCCTCACGCCGAAACGCGGGGCATCTGACACTTGCGTAGACAACCTCCTCCCCCTTGATGAAGGAGGATTGAGGAGGGGGGAAAAAATGCCATTCATCTCTCACTCTGCATTAATCAGGGCCACGAGGAAGGGTCTAGCTGTCCATAATAAGAAGCAACGCACCAGGCACTATCTCAATGACAACAGGCAACACGCCCAACGGCTCCCCATCCACATCCAGAAGGACCCGCTGACCCGAATCTGCCTCCACCTTCTTTGCTTCAAAGCCATACACCTTACCTACCTTAAGCAGCTTTCCATTGTAGAGCTTCGGAAGATGCCAAAAGACCTCAGGTAGAGAAAGATCCCCAATGACTGTCACGTGGAACAGGCCATCGTCAACCTGAGCATCAGGAGCCACCCACATGCCGCCGCCTTGATACTGACCGTTGGCGACCACCACGTTCCAGCTTGAGAATATGTGTTCAGGCCCATTGTCCATCTTGAGGCGTATTCTTTTCTTGTCATAAATCAGAATGGAGATCAGAGTGGCCCAGATAAATGAGATGAACCCTCCAAGCGCCTTGGTGGTCCTATTGACCCGTTCATCCACTTCGCCCCCTAAACCAAAGCTGGTCACGTTATGGAAGTATCTTAGGGCGGGCTGACCACGATGATCCCGGTATCTCAGCTGCCCCAGGTCGATGGGTCGGGCACGGGACTCCACGATCAGATCCATTGCCTTATCCAGTTCCCTGGGTATGGAAACCGTCCTTATGAAGTCACACCCCGTCCCCCTTGGGAGATATGCCAGTACGGCTCCGGGCCGAATCGGGCCATCCTCTCCCATAAACCCATTTACGGTCTCATTAAGCGTTCCATCTCCGCCCACACAAACAATTTGCTCAGCGCCTTCAAGAAGGGCCTTACGCGTCAGGCCGATCGCATCTCCTTGACCCGTGGTGAGGTGGGCGTCAAATGGCCCCAGCCGATCTTTTGCAAGGGACTCGATTTGGGGCCATTCCCTTCCCGTGGCCCCCATGGCCGCATTGGGATTCACAATGAAGGCAATTCTCTTTTGACGGGATCCCATGATGGGCGTGACCCCCCCTGCACTAGGTAATCACCGCAGAGACACGGAGTACACGGAGATATTTAAGGTGGACCCTGAATTTGATTGCTTAACACCGCTATGTGAAACATAAAAGAATTTCTCTATGTTCTCTGGGTCTCGAACGACCCCGAGCTCGTTGAAGGGGAGTGGATTGTTAGTCCCATGTATGATCATCGTCCAGACAATCCCTTAATCAACGCCAGCACATTGTGACCCAGAACCTGATGGTTGTACCCACCTTCCAAAATGCCGAAGCATCCCCCGCGGCACCGCTCTGCGGCCGCCCGGACCATACGGCCAATCTCCTTGTAGTCATCTGTGGTAAGGGTCCCACCCCAATCCTCTTCGTGGTTGTCAAAGCCTGCTGAAATCCCGATGATATCTGCCTCACACCGCTCCATCTCGTCAGCCACCTCTCGCATGTACACGTGGCGGGTATGGGTCGTGACATTATGAACGGTCACCCACTCCTTGTCCTCTAAGATGTTTACCGTACCGTCCCCAAAATGGAGGTCAATGTCCAAGACATAGGCGCGATGAATCTTTCTTGTCCGTTTCAATCGGGCAAGCGCTATGGCCATGTTGTTGAAATAACAGAAGCCCCAGCACGAGCCGGAAGAGGCGTGGTGGCCAGGGGGACGAATAAGCCCAAAGCATGGTTCGGTTAACCCGAGGGTTGCCGTCTGGATAGCGCCGCCTGCGGCCAAGGCAGCGATGGGAAAAAGCCCTTGGTCCCTTACCCTTTCAATCAGCGACTCCGTATGGACAGTAGCAATATCCTCCACGGAGGCGGACTCAGCTGTAATAAAATCCACCTCAGGAGCAATCACTTGCACAACGGCTTCCAGTCGTCCAGCAGCGGCTGCCGGATCTGATGTATAGACCTGGTAGAAATCATCATGGAAAATGACTTTCATGGCGACACCTCGGCTTCCCTTTAACCTTAGCCCAAAGCGCACAGCGCTTTGGGCATGGTCAGAAGCCGTGACTTGGAGTATTGGAGTATCGGAGTATTGGAGCACTGATTGCGTTTACGATTTGCATCCATCCGATAATTACAGCGTTACATTACTCCAAGACTCCAGTACTCCATCACTCCATGACTTTGGAAAATTCACTTCCCCGAAAGGATCCCGGCCAACTTCTCCAAATCGTGACTCTTGCCAAGGGATATGAGTGTATCTCCTGCTTCAATCCGGGTCTGAGAGGAGGGATTAAATCTCATCTCCCCTTCCTTTGTCCTGATGGCCACGATAATCACATCCATTTCCTTTCTTATCCCTGAATCAACGAGCGTGGCCCCGTTCAGGCGGGATTTCTCACTCACCACCAATTCCTCCATTTCAAGCCCCATTTCCCTATTGTCTACAGCAAAATCTATGAAATCCGTGACCGCTGGTTTAATAATGGTCTGGGCCATTTTATACCCACCAATGAGGTAGGGCATAACCACTTTGTTCGCCCCTGCCCTCAACAGTTTTTTTTCTGTGTGCTCCTCATCAGCACGGGCGAGGATAAACAGTTTAGGATTCAAACCCCGGGCTGTGATGGTGATAAAGAGATTGTCCGCATCAGAAGCCACCACAGAGACCAAACCCCTCGCCCTCTCCACCCCTGCCTCCAATAGCACCTCCTCACTGGTCGCATCATCAACGAGATAAGGGATATCTTCAGCTTCAAAAATCTCTTTTTCTTCTGGATCATTGTCAATGACCACCATAGGCATGTCGTTTGCCTTCAGCTCACGAGTGATGATCTTTCCTATGCGACCAAATCCACATATGATGTAGTGATTCTTTATGGATCTTATTTTTAGTCCCAATTTTCGCCTCCCAAAAATTGATCTTACTTGCAATTCAACCATGGCCTGGGCCACCATACCAAGGATATAGGCTATGATTCCTATGCCAAAAAAAATGATGAAAATCGTGAAAACCCTTCCAATGACCGTGACCTCCCTCACCTCCCCAAAGCCGACTGTCGTAATGGTGATAACGGTCATGTATAATGAATCCAGAAAACCCCACCCCTCGATGGACATATATCCCAAACTGCCGATAAAGAGGATAACCACCAAGATAACAAAACCCTTGGCAACCTTTTTGTGACTAGCGGGCGAGATATCGCTGTCTAATTTGACCATGCAAACCTCTACAAAAAGATGAAGGGGCTCTACCCACCCCTTCAACCCTATTTGTTACTGGCACTTATTACGAAAATTACTTTCCTGGAGATGAACTGACTGCCTCAACGGTAAATTCACTTACATTTTCCGGCAGTTTGTCGATAATAATCATGAAGGGGATTGTGGCGCCTGGTTGCAGATTTAAATTCATCCTATTCCTGCCCGCCCGAATCTTTAATCCTTGGTTCAGCCCTTCCATGGGCGTCTCTTTGATCTGTTTTTCCGCAAAAGTATTCCCCGCGTAGGCCATTTTTATTTTGACCACTTCCCCTTTATCGTCCAGGATGGTGCCCTTGAGAAGGATGAAACTCCGTGGCTTGGGATAGTTGTTGGTGACCATACCTTTGATAACAAAGAGTTGTCCAGCCTTTTGGGATTGGATAAATGAACCGGTAACGGCCTTGAAGGATAGCCTGGCCACTCCGGGATCGATGACCTCCTGCTTCTTTGAAGCCTGCAGGAAAGGTATAGAACCAGGAATCAGGTCCGGAGCAAAATAGAAGATGGCTGCAGCCCCGCCGAGGACCAATAAAAGAATCAGCAGAATAATGGGTAGAGCCCGTGATCGACCCTTCTTTACCCTGGGGATCGGCGGTTCAGTATCTTCCACGCCTTCTCCTGCCTCTTCCCTGCGCATATCT
>Ga0209427_10001192_pt1 | contig 29600 bp, 21 predicted proteins | sample DeeMarSWOR136_30_FD_187465 | JGI IMG/M metagenome (GOLD analysis project Ga0209427, IMG submission 187465) | Marine sediment microbial communities from White Oak River estuary, North Carolina - WOR-1-36_30 (SPAdes) (version 2) | ecosystem: Environmental > Aquatic > Marine > Intertidal zone >...
GGTGGGTTTGATGAATCAAACCCCTACAATCTGATAATATAACAATTTGTTCGTTTGATGCGTTAAACCCCTGTAGAAGGAGGCATAATCGCATGAAAAAACAATTTCAATCCGTTTTCATTGTAATTCTCTTCGTCCTGTGGACAACCTTCGGCAGTATTCTTTCGCATGCTGCTGATCCTCAATCTTCCTATTTTGAAGCTATAAAAGAATTTGAAAAATTTGTGAAAGAACAGATGGCTCTGGACAAGGCTCCAGGACTTTCTGTTGGATTCATGAAGGGCGATTTCACCTGGACAAAAGGCTTCGGTTTCTCTGACCTTGAAAATAAAGTTCCAGCCAAGCCCGAAAGTTCTTACCGGCTTGCTTCCATAACCAAAACAATAACCGCAATCGCAGTGCTTCAGTTGGTTGAGGCAGGAAAAATTGACCTCGATGCTGAGGTCCAAACCTATGTTCCCTACTTTCCTAAGAAAAAATGGCCGGTAACAGTTCGTCTCCTTCTAGGGCATATTGGAGGAATCAGCCACTATAAAAACTACGATCTGGAAGGGCATATCAAAGTTCACAAAAATACAAAAGAAGCCCTGGCAATTTTTCAAGATTTTGACCTGGTCGCTGAACCCGGTACCAAGTACAATTATTCAAGTTATGGGTTTAACCTCCTGGGTGCTGTCCTTGAGGGAGCTTCGGGCCAATCCTACGGAGATTACATCAAAAAACACATCTTCGAACCTCTCGGTATGGAAAATTCTCGTATGGACGACCCTGAAGACTTGATTTCGAACCGAGTCAGCGGATATCGCCTCGTTAAAGGTGAAGTCAAAAATTCAGAATTTGTCGACGTCTCAAGCCGTTTTGCTGGAGGAGGCACTCGATCTACCGTTGTCGACTTGCTCAGGTATGCCAAAGGAATAATCGAGGGGAAACTCCTTAAGAGGCAGACATGGAAGCTTCTGTTCACCTCCATGGCTACCAGCGATGGGCGCTTTACAGGCTATGGAATGGGGTGGGGTGTTCGACCGTGGAGAGGCCATTTCCAGGTGAGCCATAGCGGCTCCCAGCCTGAAACAAGAACATATATTCTTATCTTTCCCGAAGAAAATTTTTCTATCGCCGTTGCCTCAAACCTGGAAGGTGTCAATCTTACGCCTTATGTTAGAAGGCTGGCTGAGCTGGTGCTTGAGGAAGATTTCGACAGCCTCGCCTATGCATCTGATACGGCTGAACAGGTCATCTATGACAACTGCGCCCAGGTTTTCTCTTACGGAATGAGCAGTTTAGACTGGCATGGTACCCATATTTCGAAGGATGAGATGGAATTGACCGCGGCTTTCTCTTATTTTAATGAATATGTCGACAAAAAATCCTTAAAAAAGGATTTCAAAGAAACAAAAAAGAAGATCGAGGATGGTTTTCATCCGGTCTCGAAACAAGCATTAATAAAAGTTGGGTCCTTCATAGCATCTGCCCTGAGAGAAAGTCTTGGTGAAGAAAAACTCCAGATTTATCATAAAAGCGGTCCCCTAGCTTTTTTCAGTGATTATATTGAAATCAGCAATAAGTGGCCTTCCCACAAAAAAAATTACAGGTTTACAAAAAGCTTCGCTAAATTAATCTCGAGCTGGGAAAAAGACTGGAAGGCAGCCTACACTGATTACGTCCGCAATCTATTGATCACAGTTAACACAGATTTTGATGAATTAGGCCCCGAATTGAAGAGAACTTTCTCCGGAACAGGTCTCTATCCGGACTTCAGCAGGGATATGGAAAGGGCTGGATATTATTACTTATGGAAAGATGAAATCAAAGATTCTTTAAAGATCTTCAACTTAAGCCGCGAACTCTATCCTAATTCTCCTCTTCCATTAAGTAACCTTGCCGGAGCTTATATCTGGACGGCAAAAGTGGATGAAGCCCGAAAACTCTTCAAGCAAGCCTTTGCCTTGAATCCTGATCACCCCAGTGTGAGTTTGAACGAGTTTCGCTATCTTGGAAGACGTCTCGAGGATAAAGAGAAAACGAAAGAAACCTTTGCTCTGTTAGAAATTGCCCTGGAGCTTTACCCTAAGAACGCCGAGCTTCATGAAGAAATTGCAGATATTTATCTTGAAGCCGGCCAAAAGGAGAAGGCTGGAATTTTCTATAAAAAGGCCCTGGAACTCGACCCCAAACTCGAGGAAGCCAAATCGAAGCTTGAAGAGCTTGAAAAAGAAAAGAAAGAATAAAAAACATAAAAAGAAACATTTTTGAGAAGGGTAAAAATGAAAAAAGGCATAGGAGATCTTTTTCAGAAAGAAACAAAATATCTCAGAGGCAAGCTTGGCGGTGGCCCCCTTTTCTGGCAGTCCCAACCTGAAACGTACAAACGCTATCCGCAAGCTCCAAAAGTTAAGCTTGAGCTCCCCGAGAAGGATGGGGGGATGCCTCTCTGGCAGGCCATAAATCGCCGCCGCAGTGTCAGGAGCTTCAGCGAAATACCCCTAAAAAAATATGTGCTCTCCCAGCTCCTTTGGGCTTCTCAAGGAATCACGATGGAATCCATGGGCTATGAGTTTAGAGCAACTCCTTCGGCAGGAGCCCTGTATCCGGCAGAAACTTACCTTATTATCCACAATGCTGAGGAAATTGATCCTGGAACTTATCATTATGGGGTAGAAAATCATGAGCTGGAGCAACTCAAGCTTGGAGATTTTCGAGATGAAGTCGCCCGAGCTGCTCTCGACCAGGATATGGCTTTCTCTGCAAACGTCGTTTTTATCTGGACAGCTGTTTTTGCAAGATCAAAGTGGAAATACAATCAAAGAGCTTACCGGTATGTTTATCTCGATGCTGGCCATATCGCGCAGAATCTCGCTCTGGCAGCGGTCTCTTTAGGTCTGGGGACATGCCAGATTGCTGCCCTTTATGATGAAGAAGTCAACTCACTCCTAGATGTCGACGGCGAAGAAGAAAGCGTTCTCTACATGACTGTTGTCGGTCGCCCTCTGTGAAGCTTGCACAAACGAGATAATTTCACAACATAAATTTAAAGAAAGGTCTTGGAGAAACTTAATATGAGGAGGGACATTATGAAAAAAAAGTATTTCATCATTGCTTTTCTGATGTTTTTCTTGACCTCATTTCTCGTTTTCCCCTCAAATGAGAGTCAAGAGGAAAAACCCTGGCAATGGAGCCTGGAGAAAATTAAATCTAAGGTGGCAAAGGTAAGAGCAGGAAAGGGGCTCACTCCTGAAAGCTGGCCGAATGGAGCGAAGGTAGCTGTAGCCCTCTCTTTTGATTTCGATGCGGAGACAAATGCTTTAAGAGATAATAAAATCTCTCCTGGGATTTTTTCTCAAGGGGAGTATGCAGCTCGAGCAGCCATGGTCAGAATCCTCCTTCTTCTCGATAAATACGATATCCCGGCTACCTTTTTTGTGCCCGCTGTATCCGCGCTGCTCCATCCAGAGGAAATAAAAGCGATTGTGGCCAAAGGAAGACACGAAATAGGACTTCACGGCTGGATTCACGAGAGAAATTCTCTTCTCTCCGAAAAAGAGGAGAGAGAGCTGATGACGAGATCTTATGAGACACTTAAAAAAATCACCGGAAAGGCCCCAACAGGAATCCGAACTCCTTCCTGGGATTTCAGCCAATCCACCCTTAAAATAATAAAAGAGCTGGGCCTCCTCTACGACAGCAGCCTTATGGCTGATGACCGACCGTATGAACTTCTCGAAGAAGGCAAGCCAACAGGAATTGTAGAGCTTCCAGTGGAGTGGCTTCTTGACGATTACCCCTATTTTGGCTTTGATAGATACTCGAGCGTGCGTCCCCATATTGCTCCAATGGATGTCCTTTCCATCTGGGCTGCTGAATTCGATAAGGCCTATGAAGAAGGAACCCTTTTTCTTTTGACCATGCATCCTAAATACACCGGTCATCGAAGCAGAATCATCATGCTCGAAAGGCTCATCCAACGTATAATCGCTTACAAAAACGTATGGTTTGCAACACACGAGGATGTTGCACGTTACGTGAAGAACAGCATACAGAAATAAACTAATACAAACGCAATTATTTCAGTGTCATCGCGAGGAGCGAAGAAGATTCCTTCGCTTGTCATTGCGAGCCCCGCAGGGGCGAAGCAATCTCGCAAAAAGGTAGAGATTGCCGCGCTTCGCTCGCAACGACGGATTGCCGCGCCCTTTCAGGGCTCGCAATGACATTGTAAAAATATATATTGCGTTTATATTAGTGGGTTTTTAAAATTTTTTATGTAGGGGCTTGATTCATCAAGCCCGCCTTGTTATATGATTTAAATAAGCCTTGTGAGCGAAGCATGGAAACCCTTGCCACTGTTTTTTATAACAGAGCGAATAAGCACGAGGTTGCTTCGCTCCAAAGAGTACTGGCAATAACAAAAAACGGAGGTGTCTTATGAAAGCAAGAAATATCTTCCTTAAACATTTATTTACATTCATCTCTGGTTTTCTCTTATTGGGACAGCTAACAATCTTTCCCTGTACAGTGGCTGTGGTCTCAGGAAAAGCAACTCCAGACGGACGACCCTTGCTTTGGAAAAATAGAGACACATCTGGTTTGGACAATAAAATGATTTACCTCAAAGGCAAAAAATATGACTTCATTGGATTAATAGATGCCAGGGATAATAATGTTGAAAATGTGTGGGCAGGAATTAACACCCAAGGATTTGCCATAATGAATTCTGCTTCAGAAGACCTTTCCGAAGAGCCAAACGGCATGATGAATAACGGCCGATTCATGAAACGTGCTCTCTCAGAATGCGCCAATGTTTCGGATTTTGAAAATCTGCTAAATCGCACCAACGGGAATCGAAATGTCGGCGCAAATTTCGGTGTCATTGATGCAGAGGGAAATGCCTGTTTCTATGAAACCAGCAACTCGACTTTTCAGAAATTTGACACCAAAGATCCGAAGGTTGCTCCTCAAGGATATATCATCAGAACAAATTATGCCTTCTCCGCTCCGGTGAAAAATGGCGGCGGAGGCTATATCCGCTTTGAAAGAGCCTCAAAGCTGTTCCAAGCAGCCTCAGCTGAAGAGCGCCTCGATTACAAATTCATCCTCCAGGAAGCAGCCAGGGATCTTGTGAACGAAATACTCGACTCTTTTCCCCTTACAGACCCCAAGGTCTATGACTCAAGCTCACCCGTTTACATCAACACAGACGACACAATCAACCGTAATTCCACAGCTTCAGTGGCTCTTTTTCATGGAGTCTCCGACCCTAAAAAGGCCCACCTCGCCACCATGTGGATTCTGCTCGGCCAACCTGTCTGCTCTGTTGCGGTACCGTTATGGGCGAATGCGGCTTCAGTGCCCGGAGTGCTTTCAGGAGATAAGACTGCTCCTTTAAATGACTTTTCAAGGGCTTTGGCCTCTTATCTCTACCCAGATAAAAGAGGTCACTTGAACCGGTATCTGAGCATATCCAGGTTGATCCATTATGGCGGAGAAGGAGTGTTGACCAGGCTTTCTAAGATCGAAAATCAGGTTTTTGCTGAGACCGAGATGAAACTAAAAGAATGGGAAAAGAAGAGACCAGCCAAACAAGATGTCGTTGATTTTGAAGAGAAGATGGCAGCGTGGGTCTATAAATCCTTAAAGAGCTCTTTTCCTGATATAAAAATCCCGGACTAAGCTATAGAATTCTTAAGATGCCTAGATACAGTCAAAAAAGATTATTTTAGTGCAGGTTTCTCGGCGGGTTTCTCAACAGCTTTCTCAACAGCTATCTCGGCGGCTTCTTCAGCGACTTTCCCAGAAGGTTTCTCGGCGGCTTTTTCTGCGGCTTTTTCAGAGGGAAGAAGACCGACTTCTTTTCTAATCTCCATATCCAGCTGAGCGGCTAACTCTTCGTTCTCCTTCAAGAGCTTTTTGACACTCTCTCTCCCCTGCCCGATTCGTTCTCCTTTATAAGAGTACCAGGTTCCAGCTTTCTCAATCAGTCCCGCATCTACCCCGCAGTCAACCAAATCCCCTTCTTTCGAGATTCCCTCACCATAGATAATATCAAACTGAGCCAATCTGAAAGGAGGAGCCATTTTATTCTTAACGATTTTTACTTTCACTCTGTTGCCGATGACTTTGTCTCCTTCCTTTAAGGTGGCGATTCTCCTGATATCAACCCTTAATGAAGAGTAAAACTTTAGGGCTCTTCCACCAGTTGTTGTCTCAGGACTACCCAGAAAAAATCCGATTTTTTCTCTGATCTGGTTAACAAAGATAAAACATGTTTTTGAACGGCTTACTATGGCAGTCAGCTTTCTCAAGGCTTGGGACATAAGACGTGCTTGAAGACCCATATGGGCATCCCCCATCTCTCCTTCAAGCTCTGCCTTGGGCACCAGGGCAGCCACGGAGTCGACGACTATGACATCCACGGCCCCACTGCGGACAAGAACCTCGGCAATCTCCAAAGCCTGCTCTCCATAATCCGGTTGAGAGATGAGGAGACTATCCACATCCACACCTATACTGGCTGCATAATTCGGATCTAAGGCATGTTCAGCGTCAATAAAGGCAGCCTGGCCGCCCTGTTTCTGAGCTTCGGCAATGACATGAATTGCCAAAGTTGTCTTTCCTGTAGCCTCAGGGCCAAAGACCTCAACAACCCTTCCCCGCGGAAACCCGCCTATACCTAAGCTCAAATCAAAAGATATGGAGCCGGTGGGGATTACAGGCACTTTAACTGCTGCAGCTTTTTGCCCGAGCTTCATCACCGCTCCCTTGCCAAATTGTTTCTCTATCTGAGAAAGCGCGGCCTCAATTGCTCTATCCCTCGAGCCTTGTTTTTGTTCGGTCTCCTCTTCTTTCATTTTATCCTCCCCCAACCAAGTGGGTTCTTGTCAATTTTATAAATATTTATATTTTTTATCCTTTAATTTTAACTTATATTCTAAGATTATTAAATAGCTCTTCCTATTTTTGAGCTATTAACATCAGAGATTATTTGCTGTAGTCATAGAATCCTTTTCCCGCTTTCCGGCCAAGGTAGCCAGCATCTACCATTTTTCTCAGCAACGGACAGGGTCTGTATTTCGGATCCTTAAAGCCCTCATGGAGGACTTCCATGATGTCAAGACAGACATCCAGCCCTATAAGATCAGCCAGGGTCAAGGGCCCCAGGGGATGATTCATGCCCAGCTTCAACACTGTATCAATGGCTTCTGCAGTTCCAACTCCCTCCATCAGGGCATAAACAGCTTCATTGATCATGGGGATCAAGATTCGGTTTGAGATAAATCCCGGAAAATCATTTGCCTCTACAGGAACTTTTCCCATCTTCTCGGCAAGGCTCTTCACCTTGTCGAATGTTTCCTGGGAAGTTGCCATCCCCCTGATCAACTCCACCAATGCCATCAAGGGTACGGGATTCATGAAATGCATGCCCATAAACTGGGAAGGACGGCCGGTCAAAGCTCCAAGACGCGTTATGGAAATGGATGAAGTATTGGAAGTCAGGATGACTGAAGGCGCAAGCAGCTTATCAAGCTCCAAGAGTATTTTCTTCTTCACCTCAAAATCTTCGAAGACAGCCTCCACAGCAAAGTCAACCTGTTTGAATCCTGAAAGACTCGTGGTGGTCTGTATTCTAGATAATATTTTATCCTTGTCTTCTTCGATTTTTCCTTTCTCCGAGAGCTTAGTCAAACTCTTATCTATTATTTTCAAAGAACGCTGGAGATAATCTTCTCCCACATCATTCAGGATGATATCAAAGCCAGAGGTGGCAGCAACTTGGGCGATTCCCGTGCCCATGGTTCCAGCCCCGACGACTCCTATTTTTTTAATGGTCATTACTCCTCCTTACTTATACCATTTCCACAGCCATGGCCACAGCATCTCCACCACCCAAGCAGAGAGCGGCCACGCCTTTCTTCAAACCTCTGTGTTTGAGAGCGTAAATCAAAGTCGTCAAGATCCTGGCTCCTGTGGCTCCGATCGGATGGCCCAGGGCCACAGCTCCTCCATGAACATTAACCTTCTCTCTATCCAGACCCAGCTCTTTAATCAACACCACCAACTGCGAAGAAAAGGCTTCGTTTATCTCAAAGAGGTCAACATCTTCAATTTTCCAGCCCACGTTGGCCAGCAATCTTTCCATGGCTCCCTTAGGAGCGTACATCACCATGGAGGGCTCGACAGCGTTGGTAGTGGAGCCTAAAATCTGGGCCAGAGGTTGAAGTTTCTTCTCTTTCACAGCATCCTCTGAAGCGACAACAACTGCCGCTGCTCCATCATTTAGACTAGACGCATTTCCGGCCGTAACTGTCCCATCCTTCTTAAAGACAGGCTTGAGCTTGGCCAGCTTTTCCAGTGCAGTATCTTTCCGGGGGCCTTCATCCACAGCAAAAATTACGGGGTCACCCTTTTTCTGAGGAATTTCCACGGGAAGGATTTCATCCTTGAAATAGCCTTTTTCGATAGCCTGGATAGCTTTCTGATGGCTGCTCAAAGCATACTCGTCTTGTTCCTGGCGGGTGGCACCAAATTTTTCGGCAACTGCCTCTCCTGTCATGCCCATATGCTGGTCATCAAGAGAACACCAAAGGCCATCGAGGATCATGGAGTCCTTGATTTTCATATCACCAAATTTGACGCCTTCCCTAGCTCCCCAGAGGAGGTGTGGAGCCTGGCTCATGCTTTCCATTCCCCCGGCAACGATGATATTCTTCTCTTCAAGCCAGATGGCCTGAGCAGCCAGGGCTACGGCTTTTAAAGCTGAGCCGCATACCTTGTTAACAGCAAAGCAGCTCACAGTGTAGGGAATCCCACCTTTCACTGCTGCCTGTTTGGCAGGGCCCTGGCCCAAGCCGCCTGAGACAACATTTCCCATGATAACTTCCTCAACATCTTCACCTGAAATCCCGGCTCTTTTCACGGCTTCTTTGACAGCCAAACCTCCCAACTCAGGCGCTTTAAAGTTCTTTAAAGCGCCTAAGAAGCTGCCGATGGCTGTTCGAGCCGCACCGACAATAAAAACATCTCTTAATTCGCACATTTATTAAACCTTTCGTTTAAAGAATTGTTTTAAAGCGCTTCCATTTTTATCACAATTGGAAGAGGCTGTAAACCCATCATAAAAAGGGCTCAGGCAATATGGCTCAAAAACACGTTGCTTTTGCCCCAGCGAGTCAAAAGCAACTCGGATCAAGGCTTCGCTCTCCTATACCTACTGTAGAGATTGCTTCGTCGCTACGCTCCTCGCAACGCCCGCTCAGCCTTTCTCACGGTTTTTTCACCATACAGCCCTCGCCAAGCTAGAGACAAGGAAAAGGCAACGGGCCCCATTTTCGCAAGAATGAGGACATTCTCAACTTGTGAACCTGAAGACAGAGAACAATAAAAAATGGGGCCAGGCCCCATTTTTTATATTTGATTAAAGGCAAGACAAAGGATAAAATTGGACGAGAAATAATCCTACTTAGACAAGGAGGAACAAAATGAAAAGATATTTGCTGTCTTTTACATTGATTTTGCTTTTAGCCTTTTTTGTTTCCTGTGAAAAATCAAAAGTTGAAACAAAAGAAGACCAGCCCTATCTTTTAGAGCAAGTGGGCACTACGGCCATTGCCCAGTTGTATGCTGATGAGTTTAAAGACCTCGACCTCAACGAGAAAATATTGGCCTACCATTTAGCTCAAGCTGTTATAGCCGGCGACCGCATCGATAATGACCAAAGTCACAGGCATGCCCTGGAAATAAAAGACATCCTGGAAGAAATAATCACTCATAAGGAAGGGATAGAGCCTGAAACTTTTAGGGCAATCCTTGATTACACCAAGCTTTTCTGGGTAAACCACTGCCAGTACAACGCCCGCACAAAAGCAAAATTTGTTCCTTCCTGTTCTCATGACCAATTCCTAGAAACAGCCAGGTTAGCTCAGAAAAACGGGGCTAGTTTCGACCTCAAAGATGGCGAAACCATCGAAGGAAAGCTGAAAAAACTTGAAAAAACCATTTTCGACCCGAGCTTTGAACCCCTGGTCACAGCCAAAACTCCCCCTCCAGGTCAGGACATCCTCACAGCCAGCGCCAATAATTTTTATGAAAATGTCACCCTGGCCGACCTCAAGAATTTCAAGGAAAAATATCCCTTAAATTCAAAAGTCGTGAAAAAAGACGGCAAAATAAAGGAACTAGTCTGGAGAGCAGGCAATGAGGATATCAAGCCTGGCCTTTATGCCAAGGAGCTCGCCAACGTAATTTCGAACCTTAAGCTGGCTATTCCTTACGCAGGTGAACAGCAGAAAATAACTCTCCAGCATATGATTGACTATTTTGAGACGGGAGATCCTGATTCTTTTCGCAAAGCTAACATTTCCTGGCTCAAAGATGATCCTCCAGTCGATTTTATTATTGGTTTTATCGAAAATTACAAAGATGCCCGAGGAATCAAGGGAGAGTGGGAAGGTTTAATAAGCTATGTCAATAGAAAAACCACGCAGATGATGAGAGATATCGCAGCTAACGCCCAATATTTTGAAAGCAAAGCACCCTGGAAAGAGGAATACAAGAAGAAACACACCCAGATTCCAGTGGCCAATTCCATTGATGTCGTTACTTCAGGAGGCGACGCCGGCCCTCTTATTCCTGCAGGAATCAACCTTCCTAATGAACAAAAGATAAGAGAGGAGCATGGAAGCAAGAGTGTTCTCCTCTTTAATGTCATGCGCGATGCCCAAAAGGTGACCGGCGGAAAATCGGCTGAGGAATTCCTGCTGACAGATGAAGAAAAGGAGCTTGTTCAAAAATACGGTAGTTTAGCAAACAATGTAATAATCGCCCTTCATGAAGTAATAGGCCATGGTTCGGGAAAAGTCAGCCCAAAGTTGAGTAAAGATCCTTCAGACTATTTGCAGGAATACTACAACACCCTGGAGGAAGCACGAGCCGACCTCATGGCTCTCTATAACTTTTTCGATCCCAAATTATTTGAATTTGGTATCTTGCCTAGCAAGGATGCGGCTAAAGCAGGCTATATCTCTGAAGCCATGAGCGACCTGACCATGCTGCGGAGGATAAAAAAGGGAGATAGAGTAGAGGATGACCACATGAGAGCATCCCATCTTATCCAGACTTACCTCGAGAAAAAAACTAAAGCAGTGGAGATAGTAAAGAAAAACGGAAAAACCTACAGAAGGGTTAAAGATTTTGACCTTTACCGCCAGGGCGCAGGGGAACTCCTGGCAGAGATCATGAGGATAAAAGCTGAAGGTGATTTTGAAGCAGCCAAAAAGCTTGTCAATACCTATGCCGTAAAAATTGACCCATCACTCAGAGACGAAGTCGTAGAAAGGTGCCGCCAGATTCGCTACCCTGACTATGTTGCTTTTGTTGTCCCAGAGCTAACTCTTATCAAAGACCGGGAAGGAAAGATCGTCGATGTAGAGATATCCTACCCGATGGACCTCGCAGCCCAGCAGCTAAAATGGGCAGGAAAAAAATAGTATAGATGTCAGATATTTTTTCGCCTTTAGGATAAACCGGTTATTTCCCCATCATCGGTTACATCTATTTTCTCGGCTGAAGGAGTCTTCGGCAAACCTGGCATGGTCATTATATCTCCGCAATAAACAACCACAAAGCCTGCTCCTGAACTGAGGGAAGCGTCGGTCACGATTAAAGTGAAATCTTTCGGCCTCCCCAGCGCCTCATCATCATCGGAGAGAGAATATTGCGTTTTGGCGATACAAACAGGGAGGTTTCCAAACCCTTCTCTTTCTATCCTGAGTATTTTCCTTTTTATTTTCCCTTCCATGGCAACTGAGGCCGCCCCGTATATCTTCTTAGCAATGGCCTCTATCTTATCCAGCAGCGTCATCTCTAAAGTATAAAGGAACTGGAAGCGGCTTCCATCTTCCTCGATAGCTTTTAAAACTTCTTGCGCCAATTCATTCCCACCTATCCCCCCTTTGCCGTAGACCTCACTCAAAGCAACTCGAACCTTTTCCCTGCGGCACAGATCTAAGCCTTTCTTAATCTCTGCTTCAGTATCTGAAGGGAATCTATTTAAAGCGACGACAAAAGGAATCCCAAAAATTCTGAGGTTTTCCATATGTTTTTGAAGGTTGGCAAAACCTTTCTCCACAGCTTCCACATTTTCTTCGTTGACTTTATCCAGCTTAACTCCTCCATGAAGCTTAAGAGCTCTGAGAGTTGCCACCAGCACGCAGGCATCAGGCGGAGGAACGTGACCTGTTCTGACCACAATATTAAAAAATTTCTCGGCTCCAAGATCAGAGCCAAATCCTGTCTCAGTCACAACAAAATCAGCCAGCCGAAGTGCCATCCTGGTGGCAATAACGGAATTTGTACCGTGGGCAATATTGGCAAAGGGACCCCCATGAATTATCGCTGGCGTCCCCTCCAATGTCTGGACAAGGTTTGGCTTGAGAGCATCTTTAAGCAGGGCAGCCATCGATCCTTGGGCTTTAAGCTCCCGAGCAAAAACAGGTTTCTTATCTGGCGAATACCCAATAAATATATTTCCAAGCCTTTCTTTTAAATCCTTTAAATCCTCGGCAAGACATAAAATGGCCATAATTTCCGAGGCAGCTGTAATATCAAACCCTGTTTCTCGGGCTATTCCCCGAAGAGGACCTCCGATACCGATCACAATTTCTCGAAGCACTCGGTCATCCATATCCATGACCCTCTTCCAAGACACCCTTCTGCAATCGAGCAGGCCGCAGGCTCCGTCAAAATGAAGGCTGTTATCCACCATGGCTGCCAAGAGGTTATGCGCTGCTGTTACAGCATGAATATCCCCGGTAAAATGGAGGTTTATCTCCTCGCGGGGTGCAACCTGGGCATATCCTCCTCCTGTTGCCCCCCCTTTCATCCCGAATACAGGCCCGAGCGAAGGTTCTCTCAAGGCTACAGCCGCCTTCTTTCCCAATCCACTCAGAGCATCAGCCAGACCGATTGAAGTCGTGGTCTTGCCTTCACCGGCTGGAGTGGGAGTCATGGCTGTCACCATGATTAGTTTTCCCTTTCTGTCTTCTCCCTTCAGAATCTCTTCTGGAAAAACTTTAGCTTTATACATGCCGTATTTCTCCAGGTCTATCGGCTCAATTCCCAGTTTTTTGGCAATCACCTCTATAGGCTTTATCTTCACTTTTTTTGCAATATCCGTATCGTCAACCACTTTGACCTCCTTTCTATGAATCTATAATAAAAGGGGGATGTGCTACTTTTTCTTTAGGAAAGAGGATAGTCTCTTCTTTTGCGGATTTGATAAATCAAATCCCTGCATCAAATGGGCATTCCCTACAGAAAAAGGGGCCTGTCCCTTTTTTTACCCAAACTTAATTCTTCTTTCTCTCGTTATCTCTTTTATTGAAATCTTGAAACATTATATCATAATCTTCGATCAGCCCCTCATCGGCAAAGCTGAAATAGCAATTATTCCCGATAATGATGTGATCCAGCACCTTTAACTGCATAACATTTGCCGTAGATCTACTCCTTCCATTGAGAATAGCTCTTTAAAAATGAATTATTTAGATGTTCCCTGTGGCAGGCAAAATTTCCCCCTTACGTCCAGATTATGTCCAACTTTCGATTTTGGTCATTAATTTGCCAAGAAGTCTTCTCCAAACCTTGGGAAGTCATGGCTTTAGGGGCTTCAGCTTATAATTGCCTCTTAATATTTCCAAAATATGTCATTGCAGAATATTAACTGTACGACCATAACAAAATTAATAGACTAAACAAATTTAAAAAAATAATTTTCCCAAGGTAAGTAAACCAAGTATCAGAGTGGCAATACCTACGATCAGCTTAAGATGCCCGCCTTTAAATTTTTTAACTGTATAAGCTGCGATAGGAACGGAAAGAATGGCCCCAACAATTAAAGACGGGGCAAGACTCCATCCAATGGTGTGATTTGTGAAGATAAGATAAGTGATAACGCCAACAAAACAGGTCAATCCCTCAGCAAGAGATGTGATACCTATTGCATTTTTAGAATTTACCCCTGCTAGAATTTGACCGCTAGTCACTATGGGACCATAGCCCCCGCCACTAATTCCTTTGTTAAATGATGCCAAAAGTCCGAGAGAAGTAATCTTCTTCCACGTAAATCTAAACTTTCGTTTTAAAGTCATTAGAATTAGCACTCCCATGCCGAGGACCAAAATGCCGATATAAAGTTTCACATAAAATGAAGGTAAATTCAGAGCAACAAAAACTGCAACTAAAGTCCCGAAAATACTGCAAACTGCCATTACCAACGCTATTTTGAAATCAGCTGTTCCAAAATTAAAGTTGACATTTTTAAACTTATGATGAAAGAAGGCTGCAGTTAATCCTGAGATTAGTTCAGACAATAAAATAGCAGGAACAATCTGAAGAGGATTGTATCCCAACATGAGCAAGAGGGGAGTAAGAGTTGTTCCGTATCCCATCCCAAGAGAAGAATCAATAAATTCACAAAGAAAAGCTAAAATTATGATAAAGACTAATAATTCCATGAGTCCACCTTAGCTGTGAAAGTAAAAACAGAAACTTTCTTTTTTCCCTTTCCCATTCTGGCTTTTCCATTCCAGTTTTCATTTATAATTAATTCTCTTTTTAAATGTACAGTTTTTGCTTACATCTACTGACCCATCTCCAAATTTTTTCAGATTGATATTAAAGATCTTTAAAAATCCCCAATTTAAATAATCAGCAATCAAGAAATCTAGGACTAAATTTAAGAACAACTTTTTAAATTTATTTAACTCCATATTGCGCTCTAGCAATTATTTCTTAATTCAAGATTCAAGAAATTTTTGGGAATGGTTGATGTATCCAACTCTATAGCCGAATAATGAAATAATGACTCTCCTTTCCCGCATCTATGATTCCTATTACACTTCCCACTCAGCCTCTTTTTCATTCCCTTGAAAAATCTCGACCAAAAAATTAACTCCATTTGTAGTCTAAAATTACTATAAATATATTACAATTAGAGTGTACTGTCAAGAACTTTTTTAAGATTTTTTAAATAATTGGAATCATATTTTTAAGCTTCGACTTTTGTAATACTAAATTTAGGATCGCCAGACCTTCTCCCTTGGTTTGTAAAGATCTTCTAGCCATGCGACTAGCTCAAAGATCAAAACAGAACATTCTGGCTTTTGGGGATAAATAATAAATTTAAAGCAGAATTTATTAAGAGGGAGGAAGCTTAGAAATACCCCAGGTTTTTAAGCCTTTGTCGGATGGCTTCTATTTCCTCAGCAGAGAGCTCTTTCTGGTCCATGCCTTTTTTCGATATGAGGTCCCGCAGAACATAGACGACAAATTCATTGACACTGCTGAAACCGCTTCCCTCGATGACTGTCCTTATCTTGTCATAAAGGGGACGGGGAATTTTCAATGTGACCTTATCTCTTCCCATTTGTTTAATTCTAAATATGATATTCTCTAAAGTCAAATTTTAGCGCGTGTTATATTTCATACTGACTTGGCATCGGTTGCCTTAAAAGGAAGCAAACTAATAAAATGCTAAATAAACTCATTTTTCATTTTTTTAGCCTTCCGCTTGATTCTCCCCTCTTGAAAATGAGGATCTTCAAGATTTTCCAACTCGAATAGTCAGCAATCAGAAAATCCAACACTATTTTCAAAAATCACTTTTGGCATTTGTTCAATTTCAAAGATATTTTTCAAGCGAAAATTTAATCTGTGACGGTATCTTTTTCTGCCTTAGGCAGCAAAACAGTAAACGTGCTTCCTTTCCCCAGCTCACTGGAGACTTGAATAGAGCCTCCATGAGCATCTACAATTTTTTTTGCGATGGAAAGCCCCAATCCTGTTCCTTTTACCTTTTGGCTTTCTCCCCTGCTAACTCTGTAAAACTGATCGAATATGAAGGGAAGATGTTCCTTAGCAATTCCTATTCCTGTGTCTTGAACTTCCGTGGCAATGAAATCTCTATTTTCTTTAATAGCTATCACAACTTTCCCTTTTGGCTTGTTATATCTAATGGCGTTGGTTATAAGGTTGGAAAGGACTTGTTTCAAAGATTCCTCATCACCTAGGACATTCTTATTTCCTGGAGAGGGCCTAAGTTCTAGAGAAATATCGTTCTCTCTTGCTAGAGGCTGCATATCCTCTAAGGTCTTTTTTATAACTTTTTTCAATGACAAAGGTTTGAGTTTATCAACGATCTGTCCGCTGTCCAACCTGGCAACATCAAGCCAATCGTTAATCAAGTTCATGAGATTTTCTAGACGAATTTGGGCTTTTTGAATCATTTCTTTCTGCTTTCCAGATATTTCTCCCACCATTCCGCCCAGAATCACTTCAAAATACTGCAGGATGGCGACAAGAGGGCTCCGAAGTTGATGGGAAACCATGGTGATGAAATTTTCCTCCATAAGCTTTTTCTCTCTTCGGAGAGATTCAGTTTCAAGAATAAGCTTTCGTCTCTCCAGTCCCCGTTTGATAATGATCCGCAGTTCATCCGGAGTAAATGGCTTTGGAAGGAAGTCATAGGCTTCTTTCTTCATGGCCTCCACAGCTGATTCAACTGTAGCATAACCTGTGATAACAACAGCTATAATGTTGGGATCGATTTCCTTGGTTTTCTCCAGAACTTCGAGGCCATTGATGCCAGGCATTTTTAAGTCAATTAGAACCAAATCTGGTTTTGTCTCTTTTATTTTTTCAAGGCCGGAGGATCCATCCTTTGCTATCTCTGCCTGGAAGCCATCTTTCGTTAAAATCTGAGTGCAAGAGTCCCTCATTGATTCATCGTCATCAATCACAAGGATGATTGGCTTTTTTTCTAAAATCTTCATTGCTTTTAAGAAAAAATATAGGCTTTTGGCCTAGAACCTATTTAAAAATATTGAACCAAAATCTCTTATTTCTGGCAAAGATTTGTCTATCGAGTAAATGCATGACTTTGGTTGCAGTAAATATAATTACCTTGACTTTCGTTATGTGCTCCTCCTCTTTTATTTATTCAATAATTTTTCAATTCGAGCGATGAGATCCTTAGGCTTAACAGGTTTGTCTATGTAGTCATCGGGGCCGACCATTCCTTGCTCTACTGTATTGAATTGGAATCTTGAACCAGTCATTTCTTTCACAGCAGAAACAAAAATAATTGGAGTATCATGAAATTCTTTGTATTCCTCCGAAGTTTTGATGTCGTGGCACAGAGAGAAGCCATCAAAAAGGCTGTCCATCATGATATCAAGAAGGATTAAATCAGGTTTTTCCGAAAAGATTTTTTTCTTACCTTCCTCAGGATTTAAGGCAGTCACAACATCATACAAGGCTGATTCTAGGATTGGAGTTACGGCCTCGTTAAAATCAGGATCATCATCAATGATTAAGATTTTTGCCTTTTGTTTTTGCATGCTTTTCCTCCTTTATTTATTAAAGGCGTTATTTATCGCTAGTATCAATTCTTCCTTTCCAAAAGATTTTATGAAATAGAAGAATATGTCCTGCTTCCTGACTTTTGCTTCGAGACTTTTTGTGTTTTTTTTTGCAGTCATGATGATTTTTATTTCAGGATTAATACTTTTTAATATGGAAACAGCATCGTATCCTTTTATCTCTGGAAGGTCAACATCCATTATTAAACACTTAAAACAACCTCTACGCATTTTATTCACAGCATCTGCAAAACTTCTTCCAGTTTCAACACAAAAATTTTCGCTTCTTAAAAAGGCAGCCATGACTGTTCTTTCTGTAATATCAGGATCGATAATCAGGATGCTCTTTTCTGCTCCTGGCATTTCTAACTTCCTTCTATTATTGCTTCTGCAATTAGTGTGCCAATTATTACCTGTTAAGGATGATGCAGGTGATGTTGTATTTTATTGATATTAAATAACTTAGGGAGCTGAAAAAAGCGGGAATGATTTTCAAAACGAAAGGAAAAGAAATTTGGGGAATAATTCCCCATTGGTATTCAAGTAGTCCCTATAAAAAAATCGTCCAGTAGTGATTTTGTTAACCTCGGGGAAAAAGGAGGAGAACAGTGATTACTTGCTGATAATCACTTTTTCACACTAGGCTGGACGATTTTATTAAAAAACGCGGTGGCTCTTTTTAATAACCAATAAATAACCATGGCATTTTTTTAAATTACTTCATTATTTGTTCAAGTACTTGAGTCAGCGCCTTGCGCACAGAGCCCGAAATTTTTTGTCCTTTCTTAATCGACTCTGGCTGAATTCCGAGAACAAAAGAATTTCTTAATTGCATGTAACTAAACTGGTCTGAGATGAAGGGCAGAAGCCTATGGCTCAAACCAGAATTGGAAAAGACGTGATGAAGCGGGAGAACTGTCACTTTCCCTGGTTTATCTCTAAAGTCTACAGCATCAAGAAAAATAATAGGGCGATGGAGGCCATTCTTCAAAGGAGCTTCTCTCTCTACTATTTCTGATTCAAGCCAGACATCGCTCACTCCATGCTTTCTCAGCTTGAGAGCAAGCTCTATGCCTGCTCCGTCGTCAGAACGATCGTGTTTTCCAACTCCGACAAAGATTGGTGTGCTTTTATTCTTGATATCATTTAACTTCGTTTTCCAGTCTTCTTCCGGAGCTTTTTTTACCTCTGCCATATGGGCTGAACAACTGATGCAAGGATCGTAAGCTCGGACGATTAGTTCCATTGAATCCCTGATTTTATTTTCTTCACCTTTATCCAGAAGATTCTGAGCAGCAATATAGCAATATCTTTCTATATCTTCCGCATTTTGAGCAGTAGGAGTGACAATATCGGTTTGAGAGACAAGTCCATCTGATAATTCATAAGAGTGGATTAGAAGGCCGCGTGGAGCCTCGACAATCCCAACACCTTTGCCTTCTTTTGCTTTATATTTTACCAGGGGAGGATCAGGAAGCTTGAGCATTTTATCAACGATTTCAGGTATTCTCTCAAAAGAATACAGAATTTCTAAAGCTTGAGCTGCGTTGTTAAGAAGAGGATTTTTCTTCCAGCGAGGATTAAAGTATTTTTTATACATTTTTCCTGCTTCATCTTTCAGTCTTTCCCCAAGATTATTGATTCTAGCCAGAGCTCCAACAGAGTAAGGCTCTCCCTTATAGTGACTTCGTTTTGCATATGAATGAGAGACCACGAATTCGTTGGTTAGGTCTTTGTAATCTTCTTTTTTTATTGTTTCTCCTGTAGAAAGAATAATTTCATCTCCAGCAAAGCCGTATTTTTTCCGGTCAGGATTGCAACTGGCATAAATAGTATCGTCTTCAGGGCAATCAGGATATTCAAGCTCACAAAAGAGGTTTACTGTTTTTAGGACAAATGGCATGAATTGGATAGCTCTGCTTTTTATCCAGATCAGCTCTTCCTTTGATGGAAATTTACCAAATCCTCCGATAACTGGATTTTCGCCATGGATGTAACGTCCGCTAGCTGTTTTCATGATGTGGTTACCGAATTCCTTCATCTCTATGGCAATTTTGACTTCAAGTTCATATTTAGAAGCCATGGCAATGGCATTCGGGAATCCGACATAATCCGGCAGAGCAAGGTAATATAAATGGAGAGAATGACTTTCAATCATTTCACCGAGATGCATGAGTTCTCTAAAGAGAGCTACCTTGGAGGGAACTTTTACAGCCAAGGCATTTTCCATGGCACGGAGAGCAGAGTATTTGTGGGAGAGGGAACAGATCGCGCAGATACGGGGTACAATATTAATATCCTCCTCAGGAGATTTGCCTAGAGTCAATCTTTCGATAAGCCTGGGCCCTTCGTATATTGAGAATCTCACTTCTGTCACAACTTTTCCGTCAATGACAGCAGAAATTCCACCGTTTCCCTCCACTCGCGCTAGATGGTCAATTGAGATTTTTTTCATTTCTTCTCTCCTTTGAGTTTAGCCAGAAAATCAGCCATTCCTGTACCGCTGAAATTAGACATTTTCTTCTTTATAAAATCAAAATCAAATCCCTTTTCTCGTAAGAGTTGAAATTCAGAAGCAAGGTTGGCTTCTTCCACTGGGCCCCAGCAACCAACGCAGGGAAGATTATAGTTGATACATATTGAACCACATCCTGCACGAGTAACTGGGCCTAAGCAAAGGATGTCTTTATTAAGAAGACAGTCGTTCTCGTTCCATTTGCATTCTACGCAGACAGGAAAACGATAAAGCTCAGGAGGATTCCCTCTAAGAATACGGTTGAAAGTGGATAAAAACTGTTCTTTGCCGATGGGACAGCCTGGTAAATAATAATCTACCTTTATATAAGCATCTATCGGTTTGGATTGGACAGGCTTAGTGTGCTTCATCTTGACATCGCCATACACTTTTTTTAGATTGTCCTCCCAATCTTTTTTGTCAAGGAAGGTAGCCTGAATTCCTCCAAAACAGGCACAGATGCCGATAGCAACCACAGCTTTTGCTCTTTTTCTTATGTTCAAAATCTCTTTCTCTTCTTTTTCTGTTGAAACAGAACCTTCCACAAAGGCAAAATCCAGTTCACCATCTGTATTATCGCTTTTTGCCATGAGGAAAGATTGAATGTCAGCGGCTTTGAAAATATCTATAAGCTCTTTTTCACAATCGAGGATGAGGAGGGCATCACCTGCGCACCCGGTGAGCTCGTAGATGCCAATTTTCAATTTATCTCTTTTGCTTTCTTCCATCTTTTCCTCCTTAAATGAGCTCCCTCATGTGGATAACATCCCAGTAAGTAAAGACAGGACCATCAAGACACGTATAGATGTAATCGATGGCGCAGTGACCACATTTTCCAACGCCACACTTCATTCTTCTTTCCAGTGTCATTAGAATTTGGTCTTTTGGAATGTTCAATTTGACAAACTCTTTGATCACAAATTTATACATAACAGGAGGACCGCACACCAGGGCGTAAGTATCTGAAGAATCGAGCTCTTTTAATAACGGGAAAAGAGTTGTCACAACTCCTATGTTTGCTGTCCAGGTTCCTGTGTCATCTTCATCAACGGCTAAATAGCACTCGAGGTCATCCCTCTCCTTTAAAGAAAAAAACTCTTCGCGGAAGATCATTTCATCAGGTCTTTTAGCTCCATGAAGCAAAGAAACCCTCCTGAACTGGTCACGGTTATCGAGACAATACAGCAAAACAGAGCGAAGAGGAGCTGCGCCCAGACCACCCACCACTATGAGTACATCCTTGTCTCTCATTTTTTCTACTGGAAAGCCGTTGCCATATGGACCTCTGAATCCAATTAGATCGTTTTCTCTCATCCGGAAAAGCGCGTTTGTCACTGTACCAGCTTTTCGGATACAAAATTCCAGCAAGCCTGGTCGCGATGGCGTGGATGATATGGAAAAAGGAGCCTCACCAGCGCCAAGGACGGAAATCATAGCAAACTGACCTGGCCGGTATTTGAAAGAGAGTGCCTTATCCATATCCACAATCCGGACCTGGAAGAATTTGACATCTTCTGTAAGATGATAAGTGCGGACGATTCTTGCAGGTTCGGGGATAAAAGGATTGGATTGAGTTGATCGCTCGGATTCTCTATTCATTTTGTCACCTCTTTGTTGAATCTAATCCAAAAAGCATCTTCCTCTTCTCCAAGGAGAGCCTTTCCTACTGTTCGGACATTGATATCCACTGGACAAGTGACTATGCAGCGGCCGCATCCAACACAGCTTGGTTTTCCGTATTTGGAGATAAAGGCCTGCAATTTATGCGTGTACCAGAGCTTTAGCCTGTCTAACCTTTTCTTCCTGAAGTTTTCTCCGCCTGCCACTTCTGAATATTCTTCAAGCGTGCAAGCATCCCAATTGCGGATGATTTTCCCATCTTTTCCACCTAAGAATTGTTTGTCCATAATGTTGTAACAGCTGCAGGTTGGACAGACGTTGGTGCAGGAACCGCAGGCTAAGCAGGCATCACCTAATTTCTCCCAAAGGGGATCGTTGTATTTAAGTTCTACTAGGTCAGGCAAAGCAACGAAATTTATATCCCACTTATAGGCTTTGTCTCTTTCTGTTTGCCAGCTAATATAGGTCTTGATGTCGTTATCTGTTAATTTTTCATCAAAGAGCTCCGTCTTAAGTCGAATAAGGTCGTCTCCCTGGCTTGAACCAATCCAGACAAGAAAGAAATCTTTGAGATCAGTAAAGAAAAGATCAAAACCTTCTTCAATAATATGGGTGTTTGTGGATTTGGCAAAACAGTATTCATCAGGCCAGCAGGAGAGCCCTAGAATCAGAGTGTTCTTTCTTGCTTCAAGATAGTAAGGATCAAGATAGGCCTGCCTATAGAAATTGTCCAGGATGAGCAATCCATGGATATCACAAGGGTGGATACCGAAAAGGATTTTTTTTGTGATATGAGAGAAATCTTCTTTGTAGCCGTTTTTTGAGACATTGAACATATTAAATGCAGGAGGAAGGAAGATTTTTCGAGGCGGGATAATGGTTCTTTTGGTATTAATGTCGATTTGGGAAAAATCATCGACAACTTTAAAGACGTGCTTGTCTCCTTTCCTAACAGGCGCCCAGAGATCAGCCTCTTCAGAAATAATTTCCAAGAAGGGAAACAAATTATCCTTTTTTAATTTAATTATTCTCACTTTTGTTTCCTTTTAAACTTTAGATTTGATACTACTATAGATAATTTCATCAGTAAAAACAACATAAGCAAAAAACATGCCTAATTTTCACAAAAAGAGAAGGTTATTTTAATCGCATAAGTTATTGAATCAGAAAGAAAAAGAAAACACCTAGTCTAAAGAGCCCCAATTGATTCCAAATATGAAATGCATGTCTGTGGAATTTTTCCCCACCTTCTGTTCAATTTTGACATAGTAAAAAGATTAAAATTTATCTCAGACTTCTCAGTTTAGGTTTGGGAGTTATGAATTGATTTAATCTGTTTGATCTAAAAAAAATGGGGAAGCGGAGAAGGAGATGACTTGTTTTCTCTCGATAGAGCCGGTATCTATCTAACAAATTATCACTAGCTTTTTTCTCTCAGAAAACCTCAAGCTAATAACTCTGAACACTTTTCACTGAATTTTATATTTCTTAATTTTTGCCCAAAGTGTCTTCCGGTCGATACCAAGAATATTCGCTGTCTTGCTTTTATTTCCTTGTTGCGTCAGAAGAACTGTTCTAATGTATTCTTTTTCAATATTATCAAGGGTATGATACTTGCCTCTGACTGGATAAAACAAAGAGGTGGCAGTACTGATTCCATGATACATAAGATTCTCAAGTTCAATCTTGTTTCCTTTTGAGAGCACAACAGCTCTCTCTATGGTGTTTTCCAATTCCCTGATATTTCCTGGCCAATCGTAATCCATCAGAGCTTTTTTTGCTGCATCTGAAATACCAATGATATTTTTCCTCGCCCTTTTGTTGTACTTCTGTAAAAAATGTTCGATAAGATAGGGAATGTCTTCTTTCCTTTCCCTTAAGGCGGGAAGATGGATAGGGACAACGCTAAGCCGATAAAAAAGGTCTTCTCTGAATTTTCCTTTCCTCACCAAACCTTCTAGATTTTCATTTGTTGCAGCCAGAATACGGACATCTATTTTTAAGGGCTTTGTACTTCCAACACGAGTGACTTCTCGCTCTTGAATAGCTCTCAAGAGCTTTGCTTGGATATTGAGGCCGATTCCGCTGATTTCATCCAGAAAAATCGTACCTCCGTTGGCAACTTCAAATCGTCCATGCTTAGTTTCATAGGCGCCTGTGAAAGACCCTTTAACATGGCCAAAAAGCTCGCTTTCAAACAGAGTTTCCACAAGTGCTCCACAATCTACAATGACAAAAGGTCCCTTTTTTCTTGGACCGTGGTTGTGAATTTCTCGGCCAAGTAGTTCTTTTCCTGTGCCACTTTCTCCAGTGATAAGCACAGTACTATCAGAAGAGCTGATGCGTTTTACGACATCAAAGACTTTTTCCATTGCCTTGCTTTTTCCAACAACCATGTCAAATTCATTTTTTTTCTCCAATTCTTCACGGAGATAAATGTTTTCTAATAAAATTTTTCGATTATCCATAGCTTTCTTGACTATAACGCGCAGCTGTTCGGGAGTAAAAGGCTTTGCCAAATAATCTGAAGCTCCGCGTTTCACAGCCTCAACTGCGGATTCAATGGATGCATATCCAGTTATTATGATAACAGGAGTTTCTGGGCTTTCTCCTTTTATTCTGCTGAGAACTGCAATTCCATCAGGGCCAGGTAGTTTTAAGTCGAGAAGGACAACATGGAAAAATTCTTTCTTGAAGAGCTTCAAGCCTTCCGTCCCGTCCTTAGCTGTCTTGACTGTATTCCCGTCTTTTCTAAACACTTGACTACAGGAATCATGTATAGCTTCGTCGTCGTCTATGACTAATATATTGGCTTTTTCAGTCATGACTATTTTCCTTTAATACAGGGAGTTTAACGGTAAACGTGGACCCCTTCCCAACCTGACTTTTAACTTCAATTGTTCCGTTATGTTGCTGAATGATGCTATAACTTATGGCAAGACCTAGACCTGTGCCTTTGCCAACTTCTTTAGTAGAGTAGAAAGGTTCAAAAAGTCTTTTTTTGTCTTCTTCTTTTATGCCGTGGCCAGTGTCGGAAAATTTCACCTCTATGTATCTGCCATCTGGATTAAAAGAAGTGCCCAGGGTGAGAGTTCCGTTTCCGACCATGGCTTCTGCGGCATTAAGAATAATATTCATAAATACTTGTTGAAGTTGAGCACTGTCAGCAATGATTTTGGGCATGTCAGATTCATAGGTCTTTTTTATAGTTATGTTTTGAAAAAGGGCTTGTTTTTCCATGATGGCAAGAGAACTTTCCAAGATTTCGTTGATATTTATGAGGGCCACTTCAGGTTCTTTGGGCCGGGCAAATTCAAGGAGCCCCTTAACGATGTCTTTGCACCTTGACGTTTCTTTGACTATCTTCTTAAGGTTTTCATAGTGGGGGCTATCTTTGTCTGTATCTTCAAGCAACAGATTACTGTATATAAGAATACCTCCCAAGGGATTATTTATTTCGTGTGCTATTCCAGCTGCCAATTTTCCTAAAGAGGCTAACTTTTCTGATTGAATGAGGTGGGATTGCATTTCTCTCAATTCTTTCGTTCGTTCTTCGACTTTTTTCTCCAGAGTTTTGCCCCATTCGATAAGCTTTTCGTTAGCTGTTTCCAAATTTGATGTCATCAGATTAAATGACTCAGCCAAGTATCCAATTTCATCTCTGGAATTAACTTTAACCCTGTGAGCCAGGTCTCCCTTAGATATAATTTGAGTGGCAACGACCATCTTCTGGAGGGGGTTGGTTATCCTGGTTGTTGAAAAATAAAGAATGACCAATAAAAAGACAACACAGAGGAAGGCAATTATTATAAAAGTCGACATAACCCTATTGGTTGTGTCTATGTAGGGTTTTTCAAGCATCCCAACATAGAGGATGCCGATGATTTTGTCATCAATATTTTTAATGGGTTCGTAGGCTGTTATGTACCAATCGTTCACCACAAAAGCTCTATCAATCCAAGGCTTGCCTTCCACAAGGACAGCATTGTTAACTTCCTTTGAAACCCGTGTTCCAATAGCGCGTTCTCCCTTTTCGTTTTTCACATTGGTAGATACACGCAAGTCTTGTTGGAAGATCGTGGCTGTCCCTTTTTCTCGACCTTTATATATTTCTCCCTTGTAAACGATTTCTTTTACCCGGTCGACAATCTCGTAGTTGCGGTTGAGCAATATTCCTCCATAGAGGATAGCGAGGAGCTTTCCCTCTTCGTCTTTGACTGAAGCAGCTGCTTTCAACATCATGCCGTTTGTCTCTTTGTTTTCAGGCCTTGGAGCTGCTTTTGGGGTATCGATAAATTCCATGTAAGCCTGTTCAGCCAAGTCTTCCCCTTCTTTAAGCAGTTCTGCTTGTGGAACAATCTGAGGATATGCAAGCACGCCTTTTTTTGCGGCCAAACTAATTATTTCATCTTGAGATTGATCATCTCCCAATACTCCAGGATTCCTGGTTCTGATAATCACTTTACCCTTGTTATCTGTCAAAGTTAATATGTCCAGTCCATATTCTTCTCTTACCCGGCTAAGTTTTTTATGAAGAATACGTAGACTTTTACTCTTAATATCTTCCTGGGTCCCTTCCCTTGCGGCAGTTAAACTAACAATTTCCTTAATGTCGTTGAGTTTCTCGTTGAAAACCATCCAAGCAGCGGCCAGATCATGCTCGACTTTCGCCTGAGCTTGGCGGATAATAGTGTTTTTTACCAACCTTGACCCGAAACTCAAGGTCAATATTCCTCCTATAATAATGACAATAAGAAAACAAAGGATGAGTTTAGTTCTTAAGGAAAAAGGACGAAGTTTCATTCTCTTTGGAGAGGAAGATTTTTTGGATGAAATTAAATATCCGATAAAAAAATATATCTCTTAAGAATTCTACCTGAATCTGCTTAAATATTCAACTGCTCTTTGTGCCTTTGACACTTCACTTGCATTCATACTTGTTGGATGACTGTAACATACATAGCGTCAGTTGCATCTCACATCTGATTTTAGGGGAATATTCCTCTCTCTTTGTAGACTAACTCTAGTCTTGATATAGCAACAATATGGGCAGCTGTGCGCCAATCAACTTTGAACTTTTCAGCTGTATCTCGGACTCGCTCATAAGCATCTACAATCATCTTGTGCAGTTTATAATCTACCTCATCAAGATCCCAGAACTCGCTGCGTTTGTTCTGGAGCCACTCGAAGTAACTTACAATTACTCCTCCTGAATTACAGAGTATGTCAGGTATCACGTCAATCTTTTTACGTTGTAAAACTTTATCACCTTCTGGATCTGTTGGCCCATTGGCGCCTTCGGCAACTAGCTTAACATTCAAAATCTCTGCTGTCTCAGCTGTGATTTGATTTTCTAAGGCAGCAGGTATAAATATATCAGCTTTAGTTTTAAAGAAAGTTTCGTGATCAATCGGCTTTGCTTTTGGATAATCGAGTACGCCGCCGTGTTCCTCTACGTAGTCTGCAAGGTCGTCAGGATCAATGCCTTCTTTATTAAGAATTACTCCTGTTATATCTTCAACAGCAATAAGCTTAGATCCGTGCTTTTTCATCAAACGTGCCGCCCAAGAGCCCACATTTCCAAATCCTTGAACTGTAAAGGTGGCACTCTTCAAGTTAAACGCGTGATCTTTTGCCCATTTTTCGATGAGGAAAACTATACCCTGACCTGTTGCTTTATAACGTCCCTGGCTTCCACCTGCTTCGATGGGCTTGCCTGTAACAACATGAAGGCAACGATTTCTCTCATTCGGGGTTACTGTCGACATATAGGTGTCCAAAATCCAGGCCATGATCTGAGGGTTCGTATTCACGTCAGGAGCAGGAATATCATACTCAGGCCCGATATTGTTACCTAAAGCAAATGTGAAGCGCCGGGTAATTTTCTCTAGCTCCTCTATACTATAATCTGCTGGGTCAATCTGGAGCCCTCCTTTTGCACCGCCAAACGGGATATTAGTAATCGCTGTCTTCCAGGTCATCAAGGTTGAAAGTGCGCGTATTTCGTCGATATCGACTAAGGGATGGAAGCGCAATCCCCCTTTGAAAGGACCCAGTGCGTTGTTATGCTGTACCCGATACCCGGTTAACATTGTAACCGTCCCACCATCCATTTTCACCGGAAAATGAACAATAAGCTCGTTTGTTGTCTCTGCCAAGATCTTACAAATGTCCCGGTCAAAATGGACAATGTCTTCTGCTTTTTCAAGTTGATTGATGACACTTTCATAAAGATTGGTTTTTTTCCTTGTCGAAGCTTTATAAAATGCACAATGCCAGACTCCACTCCTTCGTTTTGGAAGGTCGCAAATATCACGGAGCTCACAATGCCTGCACAATCCTGTGGGATGGCTGCTTTCTTCAAGACCAGCTCTACCATGTTGGAAATATAACAATTTCCATTCCTTGGTTGTCGCAATAGGCGTCAATCCTTTACTATCTTTTTTGCTCCGGTTGTTTTTTTTCATTGTTATCTCCTTTCAAAAAAATCTAAATTGCATATTTTGTGCCAATTAATGATTCCAAATAAGAGGCGACTGTATTTTGGAAGTGAGATAAAACTGGCTTTATAACCCATTGAAAAAGAACGACTTATTTGAAAGGGACACTCAAAGTGAGATGGAGGCTTTCTTAATTGACATAGAAAGGAATACGAAGAGAGCCGGGGAGATTTGTACCGGTGGGGAGAATCTCTCCTACGATAGAATTATCGGGAAGAGGAGGGTATTTTTATTTTTTTTAACTTTTCCCGCAAAGTTTTGCGGTCGATCCCGAGTATCTCTGCTGCTTTTGTTTTATTGTTTCCGACACTTGCCAATACGCTAAGGATATATTCGGCCTCCACTACAGCTAAAGTTCGATTTGGCCCTACTCCTCTTAGAGCTGAGAAACGCATGAGTGAAGGAAGGTCTGGAACGTCTATAATATCCTCTTCAGACATGATGACAAGTCGCTGGATTATATTTTCCAATTCTCTTGCGTTCCCAGGCCAATAATAGCTCTTCAAAACTTGAAGGGCATTTTCAGAAAACCGCGGCATTGGTTTTCCAAACTCTTTGGCAAATTTGATGGCAAAATGCTGGACTAACAAAAGGATGTCTTCCTCTCTTTCTCGAAGAGGAGGAATATCAATAGTAATTACATTTAGGCGGTAGTATAAATCTTCACGAAATACTCCTTTTTTTACAAGACTGAGTAGATCTTTGTTGGTTGCAGCAATGATCCTCACGTCCACTTTTTGTGAATGCCTTTCTCCAACCATAAAAACTTCTTTATCTTGGAGAACGCGGAGGAGTTTGACCTGCATCGATAGACCTGTCTCACTTATTTCATCAAGAAAAATGGTACCCCCTTCCGCAGTTTGAAAGAAGCCAGCCCTGCTTTCCGTTGCTCCAGTAAAAGCGCCTTTTACATACCCAAAAAGCTCACTTTCAAGTAATGTCTCTGGAATACCTCCGCAGTTTATTGGCACAAACGGAGCCGAAGTGCGTGGACTATTATAATGAATGGCTCTGGCCACAAGCTCTTTTCCTGTTCCACTCTCTCCAGTTATAAGAATTGTGGCCGAACTCGATGCTGCCTTCTTGATGGCATTCAAAACTTTGTGCATGGCTTTCGATTCACCGATAAGACCATGACGAATGGAAGGGAGCTTACGAATTTTCTTTTGAGCAGCTTTGTGCACTTGCAACTTATCGATGACATGCTTGACTGCAGAAAAGAGTTCTTCATCGGTAAAAGGTTTGGCGAGATATTCCTCAGCTCCGGATTTGACTGCTTCGATTGCACCCTCTATCGAAGGGTAACCCGTGATCATCATCACTTCAGTATCCTTGAAGTTCTCCTGGATATGCCTCACGAGACTAAGGCCATCAACTTCGGGCATTTTAAGGTCTGTTATAACTAAGTCCATGGGTGCAGACTCAAGAATTTTAATCGCCTCAACCGCGCCGGGTGCAGTAAAAACATGATAGCCTTTGAATTCCAGGTTTCTTTGCAGCACTTCAAGAGTATCAGGAGAGTCATCTACGACAAGAATATTTTCTTTTTTTGAA
>Ga0209427_10001194_pt1 | contig 29573 bp, 26 predicted proteins | sample DeeMarSWOR136_30_FD_187465 | JGI IMG/M metagenome (GOLD analysis project Ga0209427, IMG submission 187465) | Marine sediment microbial communities from White Oak River estuary, North Carolina - WOR-1-36_30 (SPAdes) (version 2) | ecosystem: Environmental > Aquatic > Marine > Intertidal zone >...
CCGAGTGTATGCCACAATCAAGTTCTTCCTCTATACCTTCCTCGGCTCGGTGCTGATGCTGGTCGCGATAATCTACCTGTATTACCAGGCCGGCAGTTTTGACATTCTTGCCTGGCACAACCAGAAGCTCGCGCACCTGCCGCAGATATTGATCTTCGTCGCGTTCCTGGCGGCGTTCTCGGTTAAGGTGCCGATGTGGCCGGTGCATACCTGGTTGCCCGACGCGCACGTGGAAGCGCCGACCGGTGGTTCGGTCATCCTGGCGGCCATCATGTTGAAGATGGGCGCCTACGGTTTCCTGCGGTTCTCGCTGCCAATCGTGCCGGATGCCTCGCACGAACTGGCTTGGCTCATGATCCTGCTGTCGCTCGTCGCCGTTGTCTACATTGGTCTCGTGGCGCTGGTGCAGCAGGACATGAAGAAACTGATCGCCTACTCGTCCATAGCACACATGGGATTCGTGACGCTGGGCTTCTTCATTTTCAATGCCCAGGGCGTGGAGGGGGCGATTGCCCAGATGGTTTCGCACGGATTTGTTTCCGGCGCACTGTTCCTTTGCGTGGGAGTGTTGTATGACCGCCTGCACTCGCGCAACATCAGCGACTACGGTGGCGTTGCAAACCGCATGCCGGTCTTTGCCGCCTTCATGATGTTGTTTGCCATGGCCAACGCCGGGTTGCCGGGCACCTCGGGTTTCGTCGGCGAGTTCCTGGTGATCCTCGGTGCCTACCAGGCGAACTTCTGGTTCGCCTTCCTGGCGGCTACCACGCTGATCTTCGGCGCTGCGTACACGCTGTGGATGTACAAACGCGTGATCTTCGGCGAGATCGCCAACAAACACGTCGCGGAACTCACGGATATCTCTTCGCGCGAAGGACTGTTTCTCGGGATCCTGGCCATCGCGGTGCTGGTGATGGGCCTGTGGCCAGCGCCGTTCCTCGATGTGATGCACACTTCGGTCGAGCACCTGCTCAAGCAGGCGATGACCTCGAAGTTACTGTAGGGAAGCGCGAGCTGACATGACTGCTGCCATGCCGAATTTTCTGCCTGTCGCCCCGGAGATCTTCGTGTTCTCCATGGCGTGCGTAATCCTGCTGGTGGACCTGTTCCTGTCGGATGCGCGCCGCGGAGTCACTTACCTCCTCACGCAGCTGACGCTGATCGGTGCAGCGGTGCTCACCGTCAAGGGCATGTCGGCCGCAGCGGTAATGACCTTCAACGGCATGTTCGTCGGCGATGCACTTGCGAATGTGCTCAAGCTCGCGATCTATGGCGTGACGTTCTTTGGCTTCGCCTATTCGCGCGACTACCTGCGCGAGCGCGGCATGTATCGCGGCGAGTACTTTGTGCTCGGCCTGTTCGGCGTGGTCGGGATGATGGTGATGGCCTCGGCGAGTCATTTCCTGACGCTGTATCTCGGGCTCGAACTGTTGAGCCTCTGCGTCTATGCGATGGTGGCGTTGCAGCGCGACTCCGGCCAGTCCACGGAAGCGGCAATGAAGTACTTCGTGCTTGGCGCGATGGCCTCGGGCCTGCTGCTGTACGGCATGTCGATGCTTTATGGGATGACGGGCAGCCTCGAGATCAGCGCGGTGCGCAAGGCGATCGAGGGTCTCTCGGCGGACAATGTTATTCTGGTTTTTGGGTTGGTGTTCGTGGTGGTGGGCATTGCATTCAAGCTCGGTGCGGTGCCGTTTCACATGTGGGTGCCGGACGTATACCACGGCGCCCCCACCGCGGTGACGGTTTATCTGGGCACGGCGCCCAAGCTGGCGGCATTTGCGTTGGTAATGCGCCTGTTGGTTGGCGGACTGGAAGGCCTGGCGGTGTCATGGCAGAGCATGCTGATCATTCTCGCGATCTTGTCGATGGCGGCGGGCAACGTGATTGCCATCGCGCAGGACAACATCAAGCGCATGCTCGCGTATTCCTCGATCTCGCACATGGGATTCTTTCTGCTTGGTATCGTAAGCGTGTCGCAGAACGGCTACTCATCGGCGCTGTTCTACGTCGTTGTCTACGCAGTCATGAGTCTGGGTGCCTTCGGCATGGTGATTCTGTTGTCGCGCGCAGGCTTCGAGGCCGAGCGGCTCGATGATTTCAAGGGCCTCAATCAGCGCAGCCCCTGGCATGCGTTCCTGATGCTGCTCGTCATGATCTCGATGGCGGGTGTGCCACCGACCTTCGGGTTCTATGCCAAGCTGCTCGTGATTCAGTCTGTCATCAACGCCGGCATGATCTGGCTTGCCATCGTTGCGGTATTGCTTGCGGTGATCGGAGCGTTCTACTACCTGCGCGTCATTAAGCTGATGTATTTCGATGACGCGGACGACAAGGCGCCGTTAGGCGGCCCGGCCGATGTGAGGGTGTTGATGGGCATCAACGCGCTTGCCCTGGTTCTGCTCATCCCCTGGGTGGGCGTGCTGATGGAGGTCTGTCGCGCGGCGATTCGCGCGCTGGCCGTGGCGTAGAGCAGTCAGTTCGGGCCGGGCCGTTGGGCCCCGGCAGATTGCAGCGCAGCCAACTGAGACATCAATTGCCGCGCACAATGCGCGTGGCAGTCGACGTCAGAAGCAGGGGTAGACCTTGATGTCCTGAAGCACCTGCGCGTTGGGGTCGGCGGGTGCCTGCGCCATGACAGCAGTCGTATCGGGGGCACGCACTTCCGCGCTACTCTGAGTCGCTGTCGTCTCGCTCGGCGCGGCCGGTGCGGGCCACTTATCATCGGCCTGTACGCGAGTTGCTGCGATCGAAAATAAAAGGACCACCGCCAGTGCGGTACACGTCTCTACCTTCATGGGCGCTTCCTCTTCGCTCGTTCTTTGGAGTCGCGCCAATTTCCCGGGCGCGTCACGCACAGGTTATCACCGCAAAACGCGGCCGTGCCAGTGGGGGAGCGGATTGAATTGCGTTCCGGCCTGACCGGCGGTCACGCGCTGATTCAGCCCGGCCCGGTCGAGGGCAACACCGTGGGTCGCAGCAGACGCGCCCGGGCGCGTGAGCGGTCCCAGCGCAACCAGGCGGCCCGCAGGCTGCGAACATAGAGGATGCGCGAAAATACGCCGAGCGGACCGAGCGGGCGCACCCGGCGAACCTCGGTGAGCTGCGGCAGGAAGGCCATGGCAATCACCCCGCGTACGAGGGCGCTCGTCAACATGACGGCCCAGAGGCTGCTGGTCCACTGCCAGGAGTGGCCGGCGAGGGTGAATCCGGCCGGTAGGATACTGGCAAGGAAGCCGCCCAGCAGGGCACCGAGGAAGATTCCGCTATTGCTCAGCACGTGGTGGACGGCAAGGTAGGCGGCGCGTTTTTCCGGCACCACCGTGTCATAGAGGTAGTTGCCTGCTGCGAGGCTGAAGCCAGCCCAGCAGAGCCCGCCGGCCATTTGCAGCAGCAGAATGTAGCCAAAGTTGCCTGACACCAGCCAAAGTGCTGGCAGCACCGGAATCAGCATCCCGGTGGCCGCCAGCACCAGACGATTGCCGAAGCTGTCGGTCATGCGGCCCCAGATTCCCAACGTGACGAACTGCATCATCACCGACACGCCGGTACTCGCCGTGTACTCGAGGTAGGTGAAATTGAGATCGCGCAGCATATAGACCGCAAACAGCGGCGAGGTAATGGCGACGCTCAGATTGAAGAGCGCAAAAAACACGCTGAAGCGGGCAAACGGTGAGTGACGCATCCGCGGCAAGAGTTGCGCGAGCGGAGGTAGCGCGAAGCTCGGGCGGTGATACGCCGGCTCGTGCATGCGGGTCAGTTGGTACAGGGAGTAGCCGCGCGCGAGCGCCGCCAGCGTGAAGATGAGCATGAATCCCACGCGTGTCTCGCCGGCAATTTCAAAGTAATGCAGCAGACTGCCGGCCGCGAGCATCGCCGCGAATGCGGTAATGCTCATCAAGCGCGTGCGGCGCGCAAAGAATCGACCGCGTCGCGCTTCGGGGACGAGGTCGCCCATCAGGCTGCTCCACATCGGCGACGCCAGATGGAAGCCCGCGAAGTACATTGCCACCGCACCGATCAGAATCGCCAGGGCATGCTGTGGAAAGAAGTAGGGCAGCCAGATGATTGGCAGCCAGCTGGCAAGCTGGATCGTTACGCCGGCCAGCATGAGCGTCTTGCGGCGTGCGACATACCGGCCAGCAAAGGCCGACACGAGTTGCGAGACTGAACCGAGCAGTGACGGCAGGGCAGCCAACATCGAAACGTGAGCGGCGCTCGCTTTGAGGAGCAACGCGTAGGCTGCGAAGAACGATTCGCCGGCGCCTGCCATGATCGAATACGCAACGCCGTCGCGGACCGAGTGGCGCAACGACTGCTCGACCCGCGGGTCGCGGGAGAAATGGCTTGTCATGTCAGCGTGGAACCGGTTCCGGGCCGGTGCGAGACGGCGTTGCGATTGGTCTCAATATAGGTCTTCGCTGGTTCGCCGTCGCACCCGTTTGTCCAGGCCCTGACAATCCCCGCCGACCTCGGCTCGTCTGACCGGTTGGCACGTGGCTGGTTCCGTGACCGCGGGGCGGCGGATAGAATGCCAGGAGTTGGACACGATCTTTGTGGAAGGACGAGATGGCCGATATCTGGATTGAGCACAACCCGAGCCCCGCCAAACTCGAGGTGATGGGCGTGTACGACTGGCCGGTGTGGGAAAAGGAGGAGTCGAGCTTTCCCTGGACCTACGACAAGCGGGAAACCTGCTACATCCTGGAGGGTGAGGTGCTTGTGACCCCGGCAGGCGGTTCGCCGGTGACGCTGCGCGAGGGGGATCTCGTGACCTTTCCGGCCGGCATGTCCTGTACGTGGGAGATCCGTTCCCCGGTCCGAAAGCACTACAGCCTTGACTGATAGTGCCTTGGCCGAGCGATGTTTCTTGATAATCGGATGGCGATTTAGGTAGACTGCGCCTCCCTGTTGCGGGGTGGAGCAGTCTGGCAGCTCGTCGGGCTCATAACCCGAAGGTCGCAGGTTCAAATCCTGCCCCCGCTACCAATATTTTTGTGCGGAAGCGTGAGGGCCCCGGCGGGGCCTTTTCTTTTCCGGCGGAGCGCCCGAATGATTGAGCATTTGATAATAAGTGCTTATAATTCGGGCGCTTATAAGCAGTAGCTAATAAAAGTGGGCCGCGCGCCCACTTTTGTTTTATGGGACAGTGAGTTATGCACGGGCACCGAACCGCCTTGCGGTCGCTTCTTGAGCCGGGGGTTCATGCCATGGGCTGCGAACTGGTGGATGTGGAGCTGGTCGGTAGCGGGCCGCGCATGACGCTTCGGGTCTATATAGACAAGCCCGGCGGCGTCACGGTCGACGATTGTGCGGATGTGAGCCGTCAGCTCTCGGCGATTCTAGACGTCGAGGATCCACTGCCCGGTAGTTACTTGCTGGAGGTGTCGTCGCCGGGGCTGGACCGGCCACTGGTGACGGCCGATGATTTTCGCCGCTACGTCGGCGAGACGATAAGGGTGCAGATGCATCAGCCCATTGCGGGGCGCAAGCGCTTCAAGGGGCGGTTGCTCGAGGCGAGCGACGAACTGGTGACGCTGGAAGTTGATGGTGAACGGTTTGATCTGGTGCTGGCGGATGTCGAGCGCGCACGGCTCGTGCCGCGGGTCTGACGCACCGGCGATGGAGAACGGAAATGGGTAACGAAATTCTGATGATTGTGGATGCGGTATCGCGCGAGAAGGGCGTCGAGAAGGAAATTATTTTCCAGGCGCTCGAGGCCGCGCTCGCCACCGCCACCCGCAAGCGCCATGCCGGCGACATTGATGCGCGCGTTGCAATCCATCGCGATACGGGTACCTATGACACGTTCCGCCGCTGGGAAGTGGTGGCAGACGACGTAGTCATGGAGTTTCCGGAGCGCCAGATCCGCCTCATGGACGCAGTGGATGTGAAGCCGGACATTCAGGTTGGGGAGTTTGTCGAAGAGCCGATTGAGCCAGTCGAATTCGGGCGCATTGCCGCGCAGGCGGCCAAGCAGGTCATCATGCAGAAGGTGCGCGAGGCCGAGCGCGAGCAGATCGTAAACCTCTACAAGGATCGCCAGGGCGAGATGGTCACGGGGGTGGTGAAGCGTCTCGAGCGTGGCGACGTAATCGTGGATCTCGGTAACGCCGAGGCCTTGCTATCGAAGACGGCGATGATTCCGCGCGAGGGCCTGCGACCGGGTGATCGCATCCGTGCATTGCTCGAGGAGGTCAAGTCGGTTCCGCGTGGCCCGCAGCTGTTCTTGTCGCGTACCTCGCCGAAGCTTCTGATCGAGCTGTTCAAGCTCGAGGTTCCAGAGGCCAGTGAAGGACTGATTACCCTTCATAGCGCCGCGCGTGACCCGGGCATGCGCGCGAAGATCGCTGTCAGTTCCGGCGATCCCCGTATCGATCCGATCGGCGCCTGCGTGGGCATGCGCGGTTCGCGCGTCCAGGCCGTCTCGAACGAGCTGGCTGGCGAACGCGTTGATATCATCCAGTGGTCGGACAATCCGGCGCAGTTCGTGATCAATTCGCTGGCGCCGGCGGAAGTGGTGTCCATTGTGGTGGACGAAGAGGTGCATGCCATGGACGTGATCGTCGACGAGAAGCAGCTCTCTCTCGCGATCGGGCGTGGTGGGCAGAATGTGCGGCTTGCCTCGGAGCTGACCGGCTGGGAACTCAACATCATGACGGCCCAGACCGCGCAGGAAAAGGGCGCAAGCGAGGCCCAGAACGCGATCCAGAATTTCATGCAGCAGCTGGACGTCGACGAGGCGGTGGCTACCGTGCTCGTGCAGGAAGGATTCACCAATCTGGACGAGATCGCCTACGTGCCGAAGCAAGAGCTATTGGCGATTGAGGAGTTCGACGACAGTCTGGTTGACGAACTACGAAATCGTGCGCGGGATGTACTGCTTACCAAGGCCATTGCCGAGGAAGAGAAAATCAGCCAGTCGAAGCCCGAGCAGGACCTGATCGAGCTCGAGGGCATGGACGAGCATACCGCGCATTTGCTGGCCGCAAACGGCATCAAGACGCGCGAGGAGCTGGCAGAGCAGGCAGTGGACGATCTGCTCGAAATTGAAGGAATTACCGATGATCGTGCCAGAGAGCTTATTATGAAGGCGCGCGAAATCTGGTTTGCGCAACAGCCCGGGGCGTAACGAAGCCGCATCGAACATGTCCCAGACGACCATTAAAGGATTTGCCGAGCAGGTCGGGATTGCGCCCGACATCCTGCTGACGCAGCTTGTGTCTGCCGGTATTGCCGGCAAGCAGGTAGAGGACACGCTTACCGACGAGGAGAAGGTTACCCTGCTGGCATTCCTGCGCGGCGGCGCGGCCGAAACCGCGGCGCAGCGCCAGAAGATCACACTTAAGCGCAAGTCGACCACCCAAGTGACGCAGTCCTCGCGCACTGGCGGCACGCGTACCGTGCAAGTGGAGGTTCGCAAGAAGCGCACGTTCATGAAACGCGCCGCCGTTGAGGAGCCGCAAGCGCCGGCCGAGGAGCAAGTCCCGGAGAAGGTCGCGGAACTGGAAGCTGCGCCCGTGCCAGAGCCTGTGGTCGCTGAAGTCGCGCCACCTGTGGTGGAAGAGCCGGCAGCCCCGAGCGTGCCACCACCTCCGAGCCCACCCGCCGTGGCGCCCGAGGCCAAGAAGGCCGGGAAGGAAAAGGAGCGGCGCAAAGAGCGACACCAGGAGACGCCCGAGCGCCAGCTGCATCTCGCTGCCGGCAAGAAGGCACGTCGACGCGAACGCGTTGTTCCGCGGGGTCCGGTAGTGACGAGTGTCACCGGCCAGCACGCCTTCGAGAAGCCAACCGCACCGATCGTGCGGGAGGTGGTATTGCCGGAAACCGTCACGGTGGCAGAGCTTGCGCAGAAGATGTCGGTGAAGGCCGCCGAGGTCATTAAGACGCTAATGAAGCTCGGCAGCATGGTAACCATCAACCAGGTGCTTGATCGCGACACGGCGACCATTGTGGTGGCCGAGATGGGTCACACCGTCAAGGAAGCGAAGCCGTCCGATCCTGAAGCCTTGCTCGCACTGGCGGAAGCTGAGGCGGCACAGGGAGAGCCGCGTCCGCCGGTCGTAACCGTGATGGGGCACGTCGATCACGGCAAGACTTCGTTGCTCGATTACATCCGCAAGGCCAAGGTCGCGGCTGGCGAGGCCGGTGGCATCACCCAGCACATCGGTGCCTATCACGTTGAGACGCCGCGAGGTGTCGTGACGTTCCTGGACACCCCGGGCCACGAGGCATTTACGGCCATGCGTGCACGTGGTGCGAAGGCCACCGATATCGTTATTCTCGTGGTGGCTGCTGACGACGGCGTGATGCCGCAAACGGTCGAGGCCGTCCACCACGCCCGCAACGCAAAGGTGCCGCTCGTGGTCGCGGTTAACAAGTGCGACAAGCCTGAGGCACAGCCCGATCGCGTGCGCCAGGAGCTCACCAAGCATGAGGTGGTGCCGGAGGAGTGGGGCGGGCAGGATATTTTTGTGGATGTCTCGGCGAAGACCGGCCAGGGAATCGACAAGCTGCTGGAGGCCGTGTTGCTGCAGGCTGAAGTACTGGAACTTAAGGCCCCGCACGACGGCCCGGCTGCGGGTCTGGTGGTGGAAGCGCGGCTCGACAAGGGCCGCGGCCCCGTGGCGACCGTTCTGGTGCAGCGCGGGACGTTGAAGCGCGGCGATGTGGTGCTCGCGGGACGTGAGTTTGGCCGGGTACGGGCCATGCTGGATGAGAAGGGCCGGCCGACCGACGACGCAGGACCATCTATTCCTGTGGAGGTCCTCGGGTTGTCCGGTGTGCCGAGTGCGGGGGATGAGGTGCTGGTTGTCGAAAGCGAACGCAAGGCACGCGAGATCGCGCTCTACCGGCAGGGCAAGTTCAAAGATGTGCAGCTGGCGGCGCGTGCGGCGACCAAGCTCTCAAACGTGTTCGAGCAAATGCAGGAGGCCGCGGTCGAGGCCAAGACGCTTGCGATCATTATCAAGACCGACGTGCAGGGTTCCGCCGAAGCGCTGACCAACGCGCTCGAGAAACTCTCGACCGACGAGGTCAAGGTGCGGGTGATCCACGCCCTGGTGGGCGGTATCACCGAGTCCGATGTGAACCTTGCGGTCGCATCAAATGCGGTCGTTATCGGATTCAACGTGCGCGCCGATGCCGGTGCCAAGCGGCTCATCGAAAGCAGCGGCGTCGACGTGCACTATTACAACGTGATTTACGACGCGGTCGACGAGGTCAAGGCCGCGATGACTGGCATGTTGAAGCCGCAGATTAAGGAGCAGCTCGTCGGTCTCGCCGAGGTTCGCGATGTGTTCCGCTCGCCGAAGTTCGGTGCGGTGGCCGGCTGCTATGTGGTAGAGGGCTCGGTCAAACGCAATCGCCCAATCCGCGTACTACGCGACAACGTGGTGATCTTTGAGGGCGAACTCGAATCGCTGCGGCGTTTCAAGGACGATGTCTCGGAAGTCAAGGCCGGCCTTGAATGCGGCATTGGTGTCAAGAACTACAACGACATCAAGGCCGGGGACCAAATTGAGGTCTTCGAAAAGGTCGAAGTGGCCCGCACCCTATAGGCGTGCGGCCATTCATTTTGTCGCGGCGGTGCCCACGGGTTCCGGACAATTCGTGCATTCTCTCGATGAAAGACGGTAATCGCCCACAACGTGTCGCCGCCCTGATCCGCCGGGAACTCGCTGCTATGATTCCGCGCGAGCTGGAGGGCCCATTCGCGCACAAGATCACGCTGACCGATGTGGTGGTCTCTCGCGATTTTTCTTCGGCGCAGGTGTATTTCTCGTTGCTTACTGGCAGCCAGGAGGCGCGTCAGGCGGGAACGGCGCTGAATCGCTCGGCCGGGCACTTTCGGCACCGGCTCGCCGAAAGACTGACGCTTCGTAGCGTGCCACGCCTGCGCTTCGAGTTCGATGAGTCGCTCGAGCGCGGCGATCGAACGGATGCACTGATCGCGCGCGCCATCTCTGAAGACAAGCAGCACCCGCACGACTGAGTCTGTTGCGAAGACCGTATGCCGCGTCCGCGTGCCCGCCGTGGCTGTCTGCCGATTGATGGCGTACTGTTGCTCGATAAGCCGCGGGGAATGACGTCTAATCAGGCGCTGCAGACGGCCAAGCGGCTGCTGAATGCCTGCAAGGCTGGCCATACTGGCAGCCTCGACCCGCTTGCTACCGGATTGCTGCCACTCGCCTTTGGTGACGCTACCCGGATCTCCCAGTTCCTGCTGGACGCCGACAAGCGCTACCGCGCCGTGCTGCGGCTGGGAGTCAACACGACCACGTTCGATGCCGAGGGGGAGGTAACGCGTGAGCGGCCGGTACGCCTGACACCTCGGGAGGTGCAGCGGGCGCTGGAGCCCTTCGTGGGGTCGATAGAGCAGGTGCCACCGATGTATTCCGCGATCAAGATCGGCGGGGCCACGCTCTACAAGCTGGCGCGCGCCGGAATCGAAATCGAGCGCGAGGCGCGCCCTGTCATGATCCATGCGTTGGAGCTGGTATCGCTCGAGGATGCTCGACTGGAGCTGGACGTCCACTGTTCGAAGGGAACATATATCCGTACCCTCGCACATGATCTCGGCGAGGCGCTGGGCTGCGGCGCGCACATAGAAGAGTTGCGACGAACCGCGGTGGGGGGTCTCTCGGTCGAGAGCGCAGTTGGCCTCGAGGCGCTGGAGCAGATGCCAGACCACGAGGCGCGGGTGCATAGGCTGTTGCCGATGGATGCCGTACTCGGCCATATCCCGCCCGTGCATCTCACCCATCTCGCTGCCCAGTACCTTCGCCAGGGGCAGGCGGTCAGCGCCCGTCATGGCCTCTCGCCGGGATGGGTGCGGTTGTATGAGGAGGCCGATACCTTCCTCGGGATGGGGGAGGTGCTCGACGATGGGCGGGTGGCCCCACGGCGATTGCTCGGGGCGGGCCGAAATCCCTGATTTCACAAGCCCCGCGGGTTGTGGGGGCGGCAGGGCGCGGGTAGAATACGCGCCCTCTCGGTGGCGGATAAGCGAATTTTTTCAGAGGTTAAGCACATGGCCCTTACGGCTCAAAAGAAAGCGGAGATCATGCAGGACTACCAGACCCATCAGGGCGACACTGGCTCGCCCGAGGTTCAGGTCGCCCTGTTGTCGGCGAATATTGACGACCTTTCCACGCACTTCCAGGAACATCCCAAGGATCACCACTCGCGAGTTGGTCTCCTCAAGATGATCAATCAGCGGCGCCAGCTGCTCGATTACCTGAAGCGTACCGACAGCAACCGCTACCGTGCGCTCATTGAGCGTCTCGGGCTTCGCAAGTAACCGAGAGAGGACAGGGCATTGGCCAAGATTACGAAGAGTTTCCAGTGGGGCAATCACACGATCACGCTTGAGACCGGCGAGATCGCCCGGCAGGCAGGCGGTGCCTGTATCGCGTCAATGGGTGACAGCGTGGTACTCGCCACTGCCGTCGCGATGAAGGAGGCCTCACCGGGCCGGGACTTCTTCCCGCTTACCGTCGACTACCAGGAGCGCACCTACGCCGCCGGCCGCATTCCCGGAGGTTTCTTCAAGCGCGAGGGGCGCCCCTCCGAGAAGGAAATTCTTACCTCCCGCCTGATCGACCGCCCGATTCGTCCGCTGTTTCCGGAAGGGTTCTATAACGAGGTTCAGGTTATCGTCACCGTAATGTCGGTCGACCCGAACATCGATCCGGACATCATTTCAATGATCGCGGCCTCGGCCGCGATCAAGCTTTCGGGGGCACCGTTCAACGGGCCGATTGGTGCTGCGCGTGTCGGCTACAGGGACGGCCAGTTTCTGCTGAACCCCGGTATTGCGGACCTCAAGGAGTCGCAGCTCGATCTCGTGGTGGCTGGCACCGAAAGGGCGGTCTTGATGGTCGAGTCGGAGGCGAAGCAGCTGCCCGAAGAGACGATGTTGAACGCGGTCATGTTCGGCCACGAGCAGATTCAGACTGTCATTCGCGCGATCAATGAGCTCGCGCGTGACGCGGGCACACAGCCGTGGGCCTGGCAAGCGCCGGCTGAAGACACTGCGCTCATCAATACGGTCAAGGGTGAGTTCGGTGCCGCGATTGCCGATGCCTATCGGATCAAGGAAAAAGTGGCGCGCCAGGATCGTATGACCGAGATCCGTGATCAGGCTCGCGTCAAGCTTGCCGGCGAAGGCGCCGTCGAGGGCACGGAAGAGAAGGTTCTCAAGATCGTCGGCGACATCGAATATCGCACCGTTCGCGACAAGATTCTTTCCGGCGAGGCGCGTATCGATGGGCGTGATACCCGCACGGTTCGTCCCATTACCATTCGCACGGGCGTACTGCCGCGCACCCATGGCTCGGCGTTGTTCACCCGTGGCGAGACCCAGGGCCTGGTGGTCACGACGCTCGGCACCGGGCGCGACGCGCAGATCATCGATGCGCTCGAGGGCGAGCGAAAAGAGCCGTTCATGCTGCACTACAACTTCCCGCCGTATTCGGTGGGCGAGGTTGGTCGCGTGGGTAGCCCGAAGCGTCGCGAAATCGGCCATGGGCGGCTTGCCAAGCGTGCCGTCGTTGCGGTGCTCCCTGACATGACGATGTACCCGTACGTCATCCGTATCGTTTCGGAGATCACCGAGTCGAACGGTTCGAGCTCGATGGCGTCCGTGTGCGGCGCGTCATTGTCGCTCATGGACGCGGGCGTACCGATCAAGGCACCAGTAGCGGGCGTGGCGATGGGTCTGATTCTGGAGGGACAGCGTTTTTCGGTTCTGACGGACATCATCGGCGATGAGGATCACCTCGGCGACATGGATTTCAAGGTGGCTGGTACCACCGATGGCATCACAGCATTGCAGATGGATATCAAGATCGAGGGTATTAACCGGGAAATCATGGAAGTCGCGCTCACGCAGGCACGCGAGGGTCGTCTGCATATTCTCGGTGAGATGGCCAAGGCGATCTCCGCGCCGCGCGCCGAACTTTCCGAATTCGCGCCACGCATCCTGGTGGTGAAGATCAACCCTGACAAGATTCGCGATGTCATCGGCAAGGGAGGGGCCACCATTCGGGCTCTCTGCGAGGAAACCGGCTGTACCATCGATATTGACGACGATGGCAGTGTCAAGATTGCCTCGGCGGATAACGCCGCGGCACAGGAGGCCAAGCGTCGCGTCGAGCAGCTGACCGCGGAAGTCGAGGAGGGCATGGTCTACGACGGAAAGGTCGTGAAGCTCATGGACTTCGGTGCATTCGTGAACATACTGCCCGGCAAGGACGGTCTAGTGCATATCTCGCAGATTTCACACGAGCGCGTTGAGAACGTGGCGGACAAGCTGCGTGAAGGCGATGTGGTGCGCGTCAAGGTGCTCGAGGTCGACAAACAGGGTCGTATTCGCTTGTCGATGAAGGCGTTGGAGGCGCGCGCGGGGTAGGCAACGGTCTTTTGCCGAGACGTACTGTCACCAGAGGGGCCCTAGCGGCCCCTCTCGCATTTCCGGGCGCCAGCGATCGTCGGTGGTAACTACGGCCACTGCTTCCTCATTGGCCTCGGCCGCCGTCTTGACTACGGCCGCATCCGCTTCTCTAGCTTGCGAATCCCGAGAATCATGCGCGCTATTTCGCTGCGGTCGTGATTATCAAAATGTGAGCGCTAGGTAGAGCAGTAACCCCAGCACCAGCGTGGCAATCAGTGCAATCCCCCAGTGCCGAATTGCCTGCGGCTTCGATGGTAGCGCTGCGGTCGGCGCCGTCCGCGACTCACGTGCGCCGTCGCTAACGGCTTCGGAGAATTCCTCCGCCGATTTGAACCGGTCGCGAGGGTCAGTTGCACAAGCTTGCTGAAGCGCTTCTTCGAGCCAGACCGGAATGTCGCTTCGGTAGCGTGACGGCGGAACGAAGTTGCCCGTATGAATGGTGTCGCCAGAGCGCGTGCGACCATAGGGATAGCGGCCAGTCAGCATACGATAGAGCGTGACACCGGCCGCATAGATGTCCGAGCGCGGCGTAGCAGGGGCGCCAGCGAACAGTTCTGGAGCGCTGTAGGTCATGGCACCGCTCGCCGAGCGTGGCTCGTCGGTCTGCTTGCCCAGCTGGTCGACATGGCTTGAACCGAGCCCAATCAGCAGCAGATGTCGATTCTTCTTGTCGTAGAGTAAATTCTTGGGACGTACATCGCGATGCACGACACCCTGTCGATGCAGGTCGGCCAGTGCGGTCAGCAGTTGGCGCCCAAGAAATGCGGTTTCCTTTACTGACAGGCCGCGTTTGCGCTTGACGCGCTCGGCCAGGTTTTCACCAGGATGATAAGCCATCACCGAATACAAGGCGGTGCGTCGACCGCTGCGCAGCGGCAGACCGGTAACGAGGTGCGGGCTGGCGACGCGCTTCCCGATCCACTCTTCGCGCAGAAAACTGTCGGCAAAGCCCGGCTCACGCGCGTATCGGGGATTTGGAAACTTGAGGACCACGTCGCCGCCAGTCTCGGTATCCGTCGCCCGATATAGCCGGTAGGGCCGGCTCTTATGCAACAGCGCCTCGATGCGAAAGCCATCCAGCGTCTCTGCGAGCGCCGGAGGATTGATCACAGGGAGCGCCGCAAGGCTCTCAGCCATGTCTTGCTCGGTTTCGCGTGGCAGCGACTCGATGCGCACCACGCAGGCGCTGACATTGCGCCGCCCGCCAGCTGCCGCCGCGCGGGTCGTGAGACAGTCGGCCATCTGGCTTGCCGGGATATCAGCCACCAGGCAGCTCATGATCATTGCGCTATCGAGGACCTGGTGGACTCCGTCGCCGGTGATTACGTAAATATCGCCGGTCGCGAGCTCGCCCGAGCTGGCATTGATTTCAAGCGTCTGCTCGAGTCCGCAGGCCTGACTGACGCGCCCGCGCCGGCCCACGCGTGGTTCCACATGATCCTGAGAGAGCAGCTTAAGCTGGTGATCGCGGAGCCGCCAAACCCGGGTATCGCCAACGTGACCGAGCGACCAGCGGCGCTGGCGCAACACCAATGCGGAGAGCGCTGCCGCGCGGTTGGGCTCGCCGTTGGTACGCACGAACGCGTTGGCCGCCGAGAAGCATTCTGTGAGCGCATTGGCGGCGCTCCAACCCTCCGGTGTCGCATAGTAGCTGTCGAGCACCATGTGGACCGCGTCGTGTGCGGCGCCGTCCGGATCCGGGAGCTCCGGGACGCCGGCGGCGAGGGCGAGCAGAATGCCATGCGGGTCCTTCGGGCTCTTCGGAACTACCGTTGCGCACGGTGCTGGCCCGCGTTCGCCGCTGGGATTGCGGTTGGCGGATCCCGTATCAACGAAGAGCAGCATCAGGAGGGTGGGAGTGGTGTCGCGCGAGTGCAGGCCCAAGTATAGACAGTGGATTCCGCGCCGGATCGGACATGAGCCGCATGGGACCGCGCCGCCACCCACGCGGCTGGACGGATGCTCCCCTTGCGGGGTCGGGGAATTTAGGCGGTGACACGAGACGACCCGTTAACCATCGCGCTGACTCTCTGTAACGGCGTTGGCAGGGCGCTGGCCCCTAACGCTGATGGACGGCTTGTTTACCGGGGTCCGGGCCAGCGCAATTCTGGTGTGACACCCCGAGGTAATGCCGAACAGCACGCATGATGGCAGGACGTCAGGCCCGTCTTGGGCACAAATTGCCAGTTATGCAGCGGCTGGCATACGAGAGGAGCGAACGTAAGTTATTGAAAAAGAAGCCGCGCTATCTACATCGTGCAGGGCCAAGACGAACGGCATGACCCTTGCACTCCCGTCTACCCGTGAACGGCGCGGAAGCCGCAATCCGGGCCGATGGTCTAATCTGAATTGGCAGGGTGTGCTGCGCGCGGATCGCTGAAGTGCCTGCCTGTCAATTCATCGAAATTGAACAAAGGGGAGATCCCTAGTCATGAAGACACTCGTATCGTTTATTGTTGCCGGCGTGCTATTGGTGTTGGCGCCATTGTCGCTCGCCGCGATCCAGCCGCTCGATAAGGGTCGCGACGATCCGACCTACCCGCACCGAGCGAAGTATCCCGACACTCCCGTGATTGACACCGCTGAACTGACCAAGAAGCTCGGCGAGGTGGCCGTGGTTGATGTTCGATCAGAACTCGAATACAACACGCTGCGCGTGAAGGGTTCGACGAACATATCGGTTGATGACCCGCGCTTCAACGAGAAGGTGCAGGCGTTGCGCCAACAGACCAACAAGCCACTGGTCTTCTACTGTAACGGCAAGACCTGCGCCAAGTCCTATAAGGCCGCACGCCGAGCCATCCAGTCCGCCAAGCTGGACCAGTGCTTTGTCTACGATCCGGGCATTTTCGAGTGGGCGCGCAACAATCCGAATAATACCGAGCTGCTCGGCAAGGGTCCGATCAAGGTCGAGAGTCTGATCGAGAAGGCCAAGCTGGAGCAGCACATGCTCAAGCCCAAGGACTTTCTCGTTCGTGTGGACCAGGGTGCGATGGTATTGGATGTTCGCGACCTGGCTCAGCGAGATGTCGCGCTATTCCCTTTCAAGGAGAAGCGCGTTTCGCTCAGTCAGCCCAAAGCGCTCGACGCCGTGATTGAGCAGGCCAAGCGCGAGAAGAAGACACTGCTGGTATATGACAAGGCCGGTCACCAGGTGCGGTGGCTGCAGTATCACCTCGAAGAGGCGGGCTTGAAGGATTACTACTTCATGAAGGGCGGCGAGGCGGCCTACTTTCAGGAGACCCTCGGCGTAAGCACTGTCGACTCGCTCAAGAAGTACGAGAAGAAGTAGAGCAAGTTCAGAGCGCGACGTCTCCAAAGTCGCGCGCATGTGGGTGGCCGGCGGCTGGCAACGTGCCGTCGGCCGCACGCACCAGCTGCCAGGTCACATATCCCGCCGCCTTGGCGGCGTCCAGCTCCTCCTTGACGTCAGACAGGAAGACTATCTCCGTCGCGAGCCAACCGATCTGGCTCGCGATCTTGCGATAGGAATCCGGCTCGCGTTTGTTGCCCGTGGTGGTGTCGAAGTATCCGCTGAACAACGGCGTGAGGTCTCCCCAGGCGGTGTGCGCAAAGAGAAGCTTCTGGGCGTGGACGGAACCGGAGGAGTAGATATAGAGGCCAAGGCCCCGGGCCTTCCACAGCTTGAGAGTTTCGGCGGCATCGGGATAGACATGGCCCGTGAAGTCGCCATTGCGAAACCCCGCCTCCCAGATCATGCCCTGCAGCTCCTTGAGGGGTGCGACCTTGCGGTCCTGGTCACTCCAATGCAGAAGTTGAACGGTAACATCTTCGTCAGTCAGCGTGCCGCCGAGCAGTTCGCGTACCGCGTCGAGTTGGGCGCGCACGGCCGGCTCGTGCCGATGGGCGCGGATAAAGTCGGCGAGGCGCGTGTGAGCATAAGGAAAGAGCACGTCCTTGACGAATGAAAGTGAGGAGGTCGTGCCCTCGATATCTGTGACGACGGCCCGGATCATCCGCGTCAGTCTTCGTCACCGAGCTCGGGGCTCCAGCCGAGTTCGCGGGCACGGCGAATTGCTTCGGCATAGATACGCTCATGACGCTCACGCAGATCGTCGGGCAGGCGGCTGGCGAGGTGGCCATAGGGGCGCCAGGATTCGGTGACCTTGTCGTAAAGTTTCTCGAGGCGGTCGTGCGACCAGTTAGCGCAGGTTTCAGTTTCGGGAATCAGTCCGAATACCCAGGCATCCCGGATAACGTGTCCGATGGGCGTCATGCCGCCATAGGCGTCCTTGTCGATCCCGGGATAGATGGTAGTGCGCAGCATCAAGGCTCTCATGCGCGGTTCGTCGCGGATGGCGCGATTATATGGTAAAAATCACGGCGCTGCCGAGCGCAGCGATCGTGACGTGCGTGATTCCCGACCTACAACAACAAGGCTTCAATTGCGTCTCTGGTTTTCCTTGCTTTGCCTGCTCGCGTTAACGGCGTGCGCAAGTGTGCCGACGGGCGAGCCATCAACGCCCTCGAAGGAGGCTAGCGTTCCCAGCGCCTCGCCAGTGCAGACGGGGGGTGCCGCGGATCCCCTCGAGGGCTTTAACCGCGCGATTTACGCGTTCAACGACGGTTTCGACAAGTACTTGCTTGCGCCGGTCGCGCGCGGATATCGATGGGTGCTGCCACGCGTCGTTCGCGACCGGTTCTCAAGTTTCTTTAGCAACCTGCGCGAACCGATGAATGCGCTCAACAACCTGCTTCAGGGAAAGCCTTACGAAGCGCTGACCGATACCGCGCGACTGTTGGCCAACAGTACGATTGGGATAGCCGGATTGTGGGATGTTGCAACGCCACTCGGATTGCCCAAGCACGACGAGGATTTCGGACAAACGCTCGCGGTTTGGGGCGTGGGCGATGGTCCGTATCTGGTGCTGCCATTCCTTGGACCGAGCAACTTCCGAGATGGCCCGGCAAAGATCGTCAATTGGTTTACGCTGCCGCAAACCTACCTGGAGGATTCGTCCCTAACGTGGACATTGTTTGGTATGGAGTTCGTGGACACGCGCGCGCAGCTTCTTGATGCAACGGATATCCTTGAGCAGGCGGCGGGCGAGGATCCGTATGCGTTCGTGCGAGAAGCCTATCGGCAGCGTCGCCGCAGCCTCATCTATGACGGGCATCCACCCGCGGAGCGGCCGGACCCTTTGCTTTTCGAAGACGACGCGCCGGCTCGTGCCCCCGGCAGCAAGGGCGTACCGACACGTTAGTCTAGGCGCTCGTAGGCGTCGATCGTAAGAAAGTCCGGCAGTTCGACGGCCGCTACCAGACTGTCGAACAATTGCGCCGCATCCTCGTAGTGCCCGGCCGAGTATGCGGTTTCGCCGAGCCATCCCCGAACCTTGGCAAGTTCTTGCGGAATCATTTCGCGCACCATCTCGAGTGTCACCTTGCGGCCGTCTGCAAGCACGCCTTTCGGTGAGCGAATCCATTGCCACACCTGTGACCGGGAAATCTCGGCGGTGGCCGCGTCCTCCATCAGATGATGAATTGGCACGCAGCCCGTGCCGGCAAGCCAGGCGCCGAGATACGCAATCGCCACCTCAATATTAAGCCGGAGCCCCGGCTCCGTGATGGGTGACTCGGGCGTGAAGGTGAGGAGATCTGCCGCGGATACCTGTACGTCCTCGCGTTGCCGGTCGATCTGGTTTGCTTGTGGCATAAGCCGATCGAAAATCTCGCGCGCCACGTCAATCAATCCCGGGTGTGCAACCCAGGTGCCGTCGTGGCCGTCGCGGGCTTCGCGCTCCTTGTCGGACCGCACGCGCGCGAGTGCCGCCTCGTTTGCGGTTGGGTCGTTCTTGATCGGAATCTGCGGAGCCATGCCGCCCATGGCGTGTGCGCCGCGGCGGTGGCATGTCTTGATAGCGAGCAACGAGTAGGAGCGCATGAATGGGGCGGTCATCGTGACGACTCCGCGATCAGCCAGCACAAACGCCGGGTCATCGCGGAAGGACTTGATACAGCTGAACAGATAATCCCAGCGTCCGCAGTTGAGACCGGCGGAGTGCTCGCGCAACTCGTAGAGAATCTCGTCCATTTCGAATGCCGCCGGTAGTGTTTCGATCAGCACCGTCGCCTTGACGGTGCCGCGCGGGAGCGCGATGTGTTCCTGCGCTCGCAGGAACACATCGTTCCACAGTCTCGCCTCGAGATGACTTTCCATCTTCGGCAGGTAGAAATACGGAGCACTTCCGCGCGCAACCAGCTCGCGCGCGTTGTGAAAAAAATACAGTCCGAAGTCGAATAGGCTCGCCGACATTGGCCCGCCGTCCACGCGCAGGTGTTTCTCTGTGAGGTGCCAGCCGCGGGGACGCGCGAATATGAGCGCCGGTTTGTCGCTCAGGCGGTATTGCTTGCCCTCGGGACTTACAAAATCGATCTGGCGGCGCTGCGCGTCTCGTAAGTTGACCTGCCCCGTGACCACGTTGTGCCAGGTCGGAGCAAGTGAATCCTCGAAATCCGCCATGAACACCTTGGCTCCGGAGTTCAGCGCATTGACGACCATTTTGCGGTCGACTGGGCCGGTAATCTCGACGCGCCGATCGGCAAGCTCGGTCGGGATGGGTGCGATCTTCCAGTCTGCCTCGCGCACGGCGCGCGTTTCGGGCAGGAAGTCCGGGCGGACGCCTCGGCTGAAGGCGGACTGCCGTTCATGCCTGCGTGCCAGTAGCGCCAGACGGGTTGGATTGAAAGCGCGCTGCAGGTCGGCAAGGAACGCCACTGCTTCGGTCGTGAGGACTGTCGCGACCTCGGGACTCTGGGGGGCCAGAATATCGACCCCTGGTATGGATCGGGCATCGTTCGGCATTGGGTGGCTCTTGCGGGGCTGGCGGACGGTGTCCGCGTGATTTTCGGACAATATCCGCCTGAAAACTGTCCGATTCAACCGTAAGAGAGGGGGGTGTTTGAAACTTGGTATTGCGTGTGCGCCTCAGGAAGGCCGGACGCGGTCGCAGGTAATTGAGCCGAAAGCAAAAATTCGCCTGCAAACCCCTTCTTTTTCCCCATTGTCACAGGTAAAATCGCGCGCTTTCCGGGGTTCTGCTCCGGGGTTGGCAACGAGGAAAGCTGAGCATGGTAACAATTCGACTGGTCCGTAGCGGTGCGCACAAGCGGCCTTACTACCGCATCGTGGTGGCCGATCGCCGCCGCGCGCCGGAAGGCAACTGTCTTGAGCGCATTGGTTTCTTCAATCCGCTCGCGACCGAGAAGGAAGAGAAGCTGCGCGTCGACATGGCGCGCGTGCAGCACTGGATTGGCAAGGGCGCCAAGCCAAGCGACCGCGTCGCCGATCTGCTGAAGCAAGTTGCCGGCCAATAGGCGCGGCGGGCTGGCATCATCGCCAACCGACGCAGAGCCGGTGGTGATGGGGGAGATTGTTGGACTTTTTGGTGTGCGCGGATGGGTAAAGGTTCGCTCCTACACTCGGCCCATGGAAGGCATTCTGACCCATCGTCAGTGGCAGGTACGCCTGCATGACGAGTGGCATGGCATACAGTTGGCCGAGGGCCGCATACACGGCAAGGGTTTGGTAGCCCGACTGCGCGGTTACGACGATCGTGACCAGGCGGCCGTACTGGTCGGATCGCAAGTCGGGGTATGGGCTTCCGAGCTTCCACCGCTAGCACCTGGCGAATACTACTGGGCGCAGCTCGAAGGATTGCGTGTCGTCAATCTTGCCGATGAGGAGCTCGGTGTGGTGAGCCACCTGTTCGACACTGGATCGAATGACGTGTTGGTGGTCAAGCAGGGACGGCGGGAACGGCTTATTCCCTACACCCGGAATGCTATCCGTGGTGTGGATCTGGTGAAGCGCGAGATTCGCGTCGACTGGGACAAGGAGTTTTAGAACCGACGCGCGGGGGATGCATGCGAATCGATGTCGTAAGCATCTTTCCTGCGATGTTCGAGGCGGTCGCAAGCTATGGCATTACCGGGCGGGCCGCGAAGCAAGGGTTGCTGGCGCTGCAGGTCTGGAACCCGAGAGACTTTACGGAGGATCGGCACCGTACGGTGGATCACCGACCATATGGTGGCGGACCCGGGATGGTCATGATGGCGGAACCGCTCGCGCGCGCGATTCGTGCGGCGCGCGCGCAGCAGGACGCGGCGGCGAGGGTTCTGTACCTCACGCCGCAGGGACGCAGGCTTGATCACGCGGGAGTCGCGGAACTGGCAGAGCGGCCCGGCATGATATTGTTGGCTGGTCGTTACGAGGGAGTCGACGAGCGCTTGCTCGCGACCGAGGTCGACGAGGAGTGGTCGATCGGCGACTTCGTGCTCTCGGGTGGAGAGTTGGCGGCAATGGTGGTGATTGATGCCGTGACACGGCTGCTGCCGGGCGCATTGGGTGACGAGGAATCGGCGGAGCAGGATTCATTTGTTGGTGGCTTGCTCGATTGCGAGCACTATACGCGTCCCGAGGAATATGCGGGACGCCGGGTACCGGAGGTGCTGCTCTCCGGTGACCATGAGCGGATCCGACGCTGGCGGCTCAAGCGTGCGCTGGGACGCACGTGGGAGCGGCGACCGGATTTGCTGGACAGATTGCAGTTGAACGAGGAGCAGCGTGAGCTCCTCGAAGCGTACAAGCGAGAAGCGGGAGTTTGACATGAGCAAGGTAATTCAGGAACTGGAAACCCGCCTGGCGGGCGACAAGCAGGTGCCGGCGTTCAGCCCCGGCGACACCGTCACCGTGCACATCAAGGTAAAGGAAGGCGATCGCGAGCGCCTGCAGGCGTTCGAGGGGCTCGTCATTGGCCGCCGCAACAACGGCTACAATTCCTCTTTCACGGTGCGCAAGATGTCGTATGGAGAGGGCGTGGAGCGCACGTTCCCGATCCACAGCCCGTCCGTTGCGCGTATCGAAGTCAAGCGCAAGGGTGTGGTGCGTCGTGCCAAGCTCTACTATCTGCGCGGGCTGGAAGGAAAGGCCGCTCGCATTCGCGAAAAAGTCTGAACACATCAGTCGTGGCGGTGGCCCAAGGCCGGCGGTCGTACCGCCGGCCTTTTTGTTTATCTGGCGTCTGACGTATGCTTCGCGGCGCTATGAATCGGCGCCTGCTTCTCATTGGGATCGCGATAGGCGCGCTGCTCGGCGCGTGTTTGCCGGCGCGGGCGGCCGCCGAGCGTCTCGACCTGGCGCGTATCGAGGCGCTGGCCAAGGGCGGGGCGCCGGGACTCGCGCTCGCACTGTTCGAGCAGCATGCACCAGCGAGCGACGATATGAAGGCGTGGGTGCCCTGGGAGCGTCAGCGCGTCGCCATCTACGAATCGCAGCAGGATTGGGATGCGATTGCGCGGCGCGCTAGTGAACTGCCATCGGAAGCGCCGGACGAATTTCGCCGCTGGATGTTCCGGCAGGCCGCGCAGGCGCGGCTCGCTGCGAACGATCCGGCTGGCGCGCGCCAATGGCTGCGCCGGCTGATCTTTGGCGAGCAGCCCGTCAGGGACGAGCTCGCCCAGTGGCAGCGACTCGTCGTCCGCAGTTATCTTGCGGAGGGAAACCTCGCCGACGCCCAGACCGCGTTGCTGCGTTACCAGCACGACTATCCCGCACGTAGCGACGTATGGCAGGTGTTGCATGGGGAGGTGCTCCTGCGCGCCGGCGATAACCGTGGCGCCTATGATGTGCTGGCCGGCGCGCAGTCCTTCGAAGGTCGACGGCTGCGGCTGCTTGCCGGTTTGCGAAGCGGCGCGCTGAAGCCCGCGTCGGTGCTGCGGGATGCTGAGGTGCTTGCCAGGAAGCTGGTCGCGCATCCGCAGGATGCGCGCGAGACGTGGGCGGTTGCGGCAGAAGGCGCCGCGCGCGCCAATGACACCCAGGCCCGGATTCGGACGCTCGAACAGGCGCTGCGCCTGCCGCAGCAGTCGGGCTCGCTCATGGCAACCAGTGCCGATGAGCTCTGGCAGGCTTACGACCAGCTTGCCGAACGCATCGGCAATTCGGCACGGCTCGTCATTGGTCAGGACTGTCAGTGGTTTCGCAAGGCTCGCTCGCTCGACCCAGCTGACCCGAAAGCCAAGCGCTCAGGCCGCGAAAAGCGCGATGCCATACAGGCGCGCGCCTTGTTTGCCTTCCTTACCACGCAGGCGCAGAGTGCGCGAGTGCGAGCGGCCGCGCATGAATGGCTCACCGCCTCGTTGTTCGAAGAAGGGGCGATTCAGCTCGTTCAGTCGCTGTACTTATCGTCTGTGCGCTACCCGGAAGTGAACCGAATGCCAACGCTGGTGCGCTATCGGTTGGCGGACAAGGCGTTGGCTGAATACAACGTGCAGCTCGCCGGAACGCTGCTGAAGGACATGCAGGCGCCACCTGCGGGCGAGGACGAGTCGCTGTGGCAGCTTCGCCGGGCGCGGGTGCTGGTGTACGCCGGGGACGATAAGGCTGCCGTCGAGCTACTACGTGGTCTTGTGGCGGAGCGGCCGGCGCTCGACTTGGACTTTGCCGACCGCCTCCTGCAAGTGATATTCGATCTCCAGGCGGTTGGCAGGCATGCCGAGGCCTTGCCGCTTCTCGAGGCCGTGTATGCACGCGTCGACAATCCCCGCATGCGCCGCGAGTTGTTGTTCTGGCAGGCCGAGTCCCAGGCAGGCCTCAAGCACTATCAGAATGCCGCGGAGCTATTTCTGCGTTCAGCAACCTTCGGCAATTCCTCGGGCGGTGACCCTTGGGGTCTCACGGCACGCTTCCATGCGGCCGAAACGCTTGCGAAAGCCGGTTTGACGCAGGACGCACGCAGTGTCTATAACAAGCTGCTCGCGGTAACCGATGATCCGCGCCGGCGCGCAGTAATTGAGCGAAACATCCAGCAGTTATGGCTGATCGAACGGAAGAAATCCACACCGTGATCCCGGCGCGGTTGGCCGGGCTCGGGGCGAGCCTGCATGGCAGTGCGCCCGTCAACACCGGGGCTCCTTAATGAGCGCGGCCGATAGGATACTCATCGGACAATTTCTCGATGTGCTCTGGGGTGAGCGCGGATTAAGCGACAACACCCTGGCAGCCTACCGCAGCGATCTCTCACTTTTCGCTAGTTGGCTGCGTGCTCGCGGGCGTGAGCTCGCGGAAGCCACGCGCGACGACTTGCAGGCGTACCTCGCGCAGGGTGTGGTGAAGGGAGTGCGGCCGCGGACGACGGCGCGCACATTGTCGACTCTGCGCCGCTTCTACCGCTATCTCACGCGCGAAGCGCTGATTGACACCGACCCGACGGCACTCATTGAATCTCCGCGTCTCGGGCGTCCGCTCCCGAAGCTGTTGACCGAGGAACAGGTCGAGAGGCTGCTCGAGGCGCCCGACGTTGGTACCGTGCTCGGCTTGCGCGACCGGGCCATGTTGGAAACGCTTTATGCGACGGGCCTACGCGTGTCAGAGCTGGTTGGGCTTACGATGTCGCAGCTCGGTATCGGCCAGGGAGTCGTTCGCGTCATCGGTAAGGGCGACAAGGAAAGACTGGTGCCACTCGGCGAGGAGGCCATGGGATGGCTCGATCGCTATCTGCGAGAGGGACGTGGAGCGTTGGTGCGATCTCGCGCGTCGGATGCGCTATTTCCTTCGCGCCACGGAACCGCGATGACGCGGCAGGCGTTCTGGCACAATCTGCGACGTCACGCCAGCACGGCGGCTATTACGACGCCGCTCTCGCCCCATACACTACGTCATGCGTTCGCTACGCATTTGCTGAACCACGGCGCGGATCTGCGCGTGGTGCAAATGCTGCTTGGCCATGCTGATCTCTCGACAACGCAAATTTATACTCAGGTCGCGCGCGCACGACTGAAACAGCTGCACGCCCAACACCATCCACGCGGCTGAGCCGGGATGGCTAATGGTAGGTGCGTGGCCAGTCGGTGATCTCGCCACTTGTGTCCATGCGAAACACATCGAGCCCCTGTTCCTGGCGAAGCCCGAGGATCAGTGCGATTTTATTGGTGAGCACTTTCCAGTCGACGGCGGCGATCCGATTGCGCAGCACCTCATTCAGTTCCGCGCCTAGACGCTCGCGTTCAGCGTCCAGGGTCGGCAGACGATGGAAAAAGTCGTAGGCGAACCAGCCGCATGCCGCAGCACCCAGCTTGACCATCCAGTGCGGCTGATCCATGCCGATCCACAGCAGGACGTTCAAGACCAGCAGCGTGAGGAAGGTTAGCGCGTAGCCCGACGCGCGCGCACGAGCCTTGCGGTTGTCGGTCTGGCCTAGCCGGATGCGCACCTCGGCATCGCGCGAGGCGACGGCATGTTGGTAGTGCACGGCCCGGAGCCTGGCGAGAACGCGCATCAGGCGCTCCCGGTGGTGCGGGCGGTTGATCTCGAGCGCGCCCATCTCGGTGGCAAAGCGCTCGCGGAATTCCCGATAGTCAGGCGTGAGATCTGGTGGCGGCGCGCTGTCGACGCTGTGATTGATCAGCGCACGCAACTCGAGAACGTCGGCAACCGGAAGCGGAAAACTGAGCGCCATAAGGCGCCGGTAGAACGCCGGGAAGCCCTCCGGCGTAAGCGTAGCTCGCAGGGTGCTGGAGAGTTCAGGGCTCATGGCGCGATTCCGTCGTTCGGGAGGCCCGGGCGCGGTGGACTAACCTGCCAATATGGGCAATACGTAAATTCATGTCTATTCGCGTGGCATTCCGTTGCGGTCCCATGCCCCATTGGGTGCGCCAAACAGCCGGCGTTCCTTCTTCCAAGTCCCTCTCCAAACATAGTCCATCTGCCGGCAGCGTCGAAAACCTGACACACATCAAGAGTTTCCAAGCAAATGGCGCAGATGGCGCAGATGATCGTCGGCGCATACGGGGCCAGCGCCGGGAGTTGCGGCGGATTGTTGACCGTCCCACACCAGATCCGCTTCGGGCAATTCCGAGAGAAACCGGCTCGGCGCGCATTCCACCACCTCACCGTAGCGCTTTCGCTGCAGGGCATAGCTGAAGGTGAGAGCGCATTTGGCGCGAGTGATGCCTACATAGGTTAGGCGACGCTCCTCTTCGAGACCGGCGACGTCGGCGACATTCTCCGAGAGGCTGGATCGGTGCGGCAGAAGACCTTCTTCCATCCCGACGATAAAGACGTAGGGAAATTCGAGCCCCTTGGCGGCGTGCAGCGTCATGAGCGATACCTGGTCCGATCGATCTTCCTCCTCGTCATCGAGCATGCCGATCAAGCTGAGCTTGGCCACCAGCTCGGCGAAGGCGGGCGGTTCCTGCTCCTGGCGGGCGAGACGCGTCATCCAGCCTGTGAGTTCAAGGACGTTCTGCATGCGCCGTTCAGCGACCTGGACGCTGTCGCAGGTTTCCTTGAGCCACGCGTCATAGGCGGTGTCCGTGAGCAGGGACGTGAGCACGGCGGATACTTCATCCTGCTGCGCGCGCTCATGCAGGTCCCCTAGCCACACCGCGAAACGTCTGAGCGCGGCAATCGATCGATCGCCGAGATGTTGTGCGAGCCCCAGCTCAAAGCAGGCCGCATACAGGCTCTGATCGCGCGTCTGCGCATAGGATGCGAGTTTCTCGAGGGTGGCCGAACCGATTTCGCGGCGCGGCGTATTGACCACCCGCAGGAATGCGCTGTCATCATCGGGATTGGCAATCAGTCTGAGATAGGCCATGACATCGCGCACTTCAGTGCGCTCGAAGAAAGATAGTCCACCACTCAGGTAGTACGGAATTCGCTGCTCACGCAGGACACGCTCAAAGACCCGCGCCTGGTGGTTGCCGCGATACAGAATGGCATAGTCGCGGTAGGCCCCGCGGTGCTGGAAGCGATGCTGCATAAGCGCCGAGACGACGCGTTCGGCTTCGTGTTCGTCATCGCGGCAGCTCAGTACGCGCGCCGGCTCGCCGGTCTCAAGGTCGCTCCAGAGCCGCTTCTCAAAGACGTGCGGGTTGGCGGCGATCAGTTGATTGGCAAGTCTCAAGATTCGTGCACTGCATCGGTAGTTCTGCTCGAGCTTGATAACCTTGAGGTTCGGATAGTCGCTTGCGAGCGACCGCAGGTTCTCGGGCCGAGCGCCGCGCCATGCATATACCGATTGATCGTCATCGCCGACGACCGTGAAGGCTGCGCGCTCACCGGCAAGAAGCCGGACCAACTCATACTGCGCCAGATTGGTGTCTTGGTACTCATCTACCAGCAAGTAGCGAATGCGGCGCTGCCAGCGGGAGCGGACATCGGCATGTTCGCGAAGCAGCCGGATTGGCTCATTAATGAGGTCGTCAAAGTCGAGCGCGTTGCAAGCCCGCAAGGCTCGCTGGTATTGCGGATAGACGCCTGCGGCAGCGAGTCGCAAGGTATCCTCAGCGACTTGGGCTGCGGCGTGTTCCGGCGAGATGAGAGCGCTCTTCCACTGCGAGATTTGCCAGTGCATAGCCTCGGGCGCCGCACCCCGGACGCCGCGCGCAAGTTCACGCACCAGATTGAGTCCGTCCTCGCTGTCGTGGATGGAAAAGCCAGCCTTGAATCCGCTGAGCGCGAGTTCGTGTCGAAGTATGTTCAGGCCGAGTGTGTGGAACGTCGAAATCGAGAGGCCGCGCGTGTCTTCTCCGTGCAACAAGGTAGCGACGCGGGCTTTCATCTCGCGCGCCGCCTTGTTAGTGAAAGTGACCGCGGCGATCTCGCTGGGCGTACAGTGACCGGCTCGAATCAGCCAGGAGATCTTCTGCGTGATCACTGCGGTCTTGCCGCTGCCTGCGCCGGCAAGCACGAGCAGCGGGCCGTCCGTGTGGTGAACCGCTTCGCGTTGTGGGGGGTTTAGTCCGACCAAGGTGACGTCGGTAGATGCGGCGTGCAACGTTATCCGGATTGTAACCGTCTGTGCTGGCAACGCCTACGTTGATTTTTTGGGACGGCTGTGTCAGCTATCCGGTTGTCGCATCTGTGCGAGGTGGGCAGATACCAGTGCGCGCGCCTCGTGCGGTGCATCGAGAACGAGTGCGACAAGGGTCAGCAACGGAAAGCGTGTCCACTCGAAGAGCCGATGTTTGCGAATCATTGCCAGTGCGTGCGGGCCCTCGCCCTGGAACGGCCCGGGTTCTGCGCGTGCCAGCGCTCGGCCAAGTGCGTGGTGATGGGAACCTTCGCTGGTGGCTGTGGTGATGAGGTCGCCGAGTCCCGCAAGCCGGTACGCGCTTTCCGGCGCGCCACCAAGCGTCGTGACGATGCTGGCCAGTTCTGCGAGCGTGGAAACGGCCAGGTAGCCGCGCATGTTATCGCCAAGCCCAAGCTCGTCCGCAACGCCGAACAGCATGGCGTAAACGTTCTTCAGCACAGCGCACCAAGAGATTCCATCGACGTCATAAGTGTGACGCAGCATGAGCGCGGAGGGCGCGAACAACGCAGCAACGCGTGCGGCGTAGGCGGCATCGCGGGTACCGATCGCCGCAAACGCGGGCCGATCAGCGCGGATTTCCTCGGCGATCATCGGGCCGTACAGAGCCGCGCACGGTTGGTCGCCGAGCGCTTCGCCAAGCGTCTCGGCGGCGGTGCGCCCTTGGTCGTCGAGGCCCTTGGCCGGCGTCACGCAGATCGTGTCCGGCCTCAGCGCGTCACCCAGGCGCGCCGCGAGCTCCGAGTGCGCCGGCGTGGGAACGCAGAAGAACACGACGCCGACCTCCTGCGCCCAGGGCACAAGCGTATTCGCGGCATCCGGCGTCCGCCGCTGCCAGACGCGCAGTCGTGCATGTGGTTCGAGCAGATGGCGGATCGCCTGGCCAATCTCACCTTGGCCAATGATAAGAACGTCGGCGTCATCGGAGCGTGGCATGACCTCTAGCCTGCGACATTCACCGGCAGCACTCAAGTGGTGCCCCGACTGCGCCGGCGCAGAAGGGCGCGCCGTATGGCAGCCCGCGCCATTTGCTAGAATCGCGGCCAATATGTCGATGCCCCGGTGCCTTTCGGTCTCATTGCTCTTCGGTCTCCTGTTCGTCTCTGGGGGCGTTGCCGCGCAGGCACCAGCGCCTGATGTGCTACCGCAGAGTGTGAAGCAGGCGCTTCGGCGCGTGGGAATGCCCACCACCGGCCTAAGTGTCTACGTGCACGAAGTCGGCGCGCAGCAGCCGGTGCTTGCGGTGGACGCAGATACCGGGCGCAACCCCGCGTCGGTAA